>Ga0207645_10003564_pt1 | contig 11781 bp, 9 predicted proteins | sample KBSM53metaG_FD_184331 | JGI IMG/M metagenome (GOLD analysis project Ga0207645, IMG submission 184331) | Miscanthus rhizosphere microbial communities from Kellogg Biological Station, Michigan, USA - KBS M5-3 metaG (SPAdes) (version 2) | ecosystem: Host-associated > Plants > Roots > Rhizosphere >...
GACGCCCTTAGCTAACAAGAATTTTAAAGACTTTTCAGAAGTTCGTTTGCCGGTTCAGCTGGCTTACCTGGATAAGAACAAATGTAATTATCGTGTTCCTTTAACGATAAACACGCCGCAGGATACCGTCATATTTGGCAGTTCATTAAATGTCACACTTAAGGCACCTGTAGCAGGCGCTAAAATATATTACACAATAGATGGCTACACGCCACGCGAGACAGACATCGAGTATAACAAGCCGATGGCTTACGATGTGCCGCAAGACCAGTACCGTGAACTTAAAACTATCGTGATCACTCCGACAGGCAAGCAAAGCCAAGTAACGCATACTATGGTGTATAATAAAGGTCTGCTGGCTCCGGTAGCTTACCAGGGCAACTCACAAGGACTGAAATACCAATTTATGCAAGGCACTTTTGATAATACCAATGATCTGTCAAAAGCAGCGGTGACCGATAGCGGGGTCACAAAAAGCTTTAATCCGGCTATATTGAAAAAGAATAATCCGGGCTTCGGGGTAATATACAACGGTTTTATACGTATTGATGCTGATGGTCTTTACCAGTTCTCGACTCGTTCTGATGATGGTTCAGTATTGGTAATCGATGATCAGCCAATAGTAAACAATGATGGTAAGCACCCGGTGGCAGAACAAGGTGGTGCCGTGGCATTACAAAAAGGTTATCATAAGTTTACGCTAAAATATTTCGATATTGGCTCGGTAAGCGCGCTCAAAGTGTATATGACCGTGCCGGGTAAACCTAAAGGCGAGTTATCGCCTGAAGCGCTGTATAACTAATGAGTGAGTTAGTGAATGATTGATTGGAAAAATTCACTAACTCGCTCATTCACTAATTGATTAGGATGAAACAAGGGTTTTATTTATTTGCGTTGATAGGGTGCCTTATAACCGCATCGGCTTGTAACCAGCAGGAACAGAAAGTAGCGGCGCCTGCCGTTCCGGCAAAGAAGGCGGACTTTGCTGACCCATTTCGCTTCCACAAACTGATAGAAGTTTCTCCGGGTGAAGACTATGATGTGCTAAGCTGGGGCAGGGGATCAACCACGTCAGGTTCTTACCTGATATTGCATTCTGACTCTTCAGGGAAAAAATATACAACCACCACAGGCGATCTGGACGGGGCTATTGTTGATGTATACAACTCAGATATGGACCTGGATGGCAACCCCGAGATATTGATACAAGCCAAGGCAAAGGATACAGCCAATTACGCTGCTATTTATGCTTTCGAATTTAATAACAGCAAAGCCAATAAACTAGATTTTCCAAGACTGACCAGCTCGCAACGCAAAGGTTATCATGGTGATGATAATTTTTATATCAAAGAAGGTAAGTTCATGCGTGAGTTTCCGATCTATGACGGGAATGGCAAGGATGCTAAGCCAACCAGTCAAAAGCGCATCTTGGAATACGGCTTGCGTGGGAATAACCTTACCGTAAAGCAATTGAGTACGGATTCGACTGATAATAAAACTACTGCTACTTCCAAATCAACTTCATCATCTGCTCCGGCAAAATCTTCTTCAAAATCTGAAAAGAAGGAGACTACTTCCAAGAAAAAGTCGAAGAAACACACCGAGGAAAAGAAGACTAAGAAAAAGAAGAAAAAGCATCACAAGAAGCAAGAAAGTGATGATTCAGACAATTAGTGTAATCATATCTTCAGCATTTCTTACCCCCACTGCGTCATAGTCGTTATTAAAATAGAACCAGCCTGTTTTAACTTGTTCATTACTTTTGGCGGCCTTAACTACTCCTTGCAGAAATTCTTTTGAGTATGGCGATCTATACAAGTTAGGTACGCCGTGAAAGCGGTAATATACAGTTGGCGTATTGATAATAACATCATCAGGTAACGTTGGGTGACTCATCCCACAGAAGGTAATATTATGCTCAGCAAGTGCCTTGCAAACATCATCCCGCCACCAGGACTCATGACGAAACTCAACCACGTTGTTAAATGATGGGTTCAGGTTGTTCACGATCCGTTCCAAACGTTCTTCATCATAACTCAAGCGTGGTGGAAGTTGAAATAATATTGGTCCTAGTTTTTCCTGCAGGCCATTATTGATGGTTTCATAAAAATCGGTGATCATCCGGGCAGAATCATGGAATTGTTTGTAATGAGTGATCGCCTTCGGCGCTTTTACCGAGAACCGGAAATGCTCAGGGCTTTTCTGATACCAATTTTGAAGGAAAGACAACTGAGGGAAACGGTAGAAGGTGACATTGAGTTCCACAGTATCAAAAAATTTGGTGTAATAATCGAACCAGTTTTTCTGCGCCAGTTTTTCCGGATAAAATATACCCCGCCAATCTTTATAATGAAAACCCGAACAACCGATATGCCATTTCATATCATAAATAAGCTATTTCGGTTATTTATTGTTTTAGAGCGATAAAAGACTTATCCGCAAGACTGCACATTTGCACATAAATTTGCACATTTGTAATCAGCACATTCGCACATCTCTAATGCATTTTCTATATCCTGCTTTTCTGTTTGCATTAATATCGCTGGCTATTCCTGTCATTATCCATCTTTTCAATTTTCGCAGATATCAGAAGGTGTATTTCAGCAACGTTCAGTTTTTAAAGGAGATACAGGAGCAGCAAGCTTCCCGCAGAAACCTGAAAGAACGATTGATCCTCGCTGCCCGCTTGTTGGCTTTACTGTTTTTAATATTCGCTTTTGCTCGACCATACGTTCCGGGTAAAAATGCCACCAATGTAGGTAAGCAACGGGTAGTAAGTATTTTTATAGACAACTCATACTCCATGCAAACCCTCAATAAAGAGGGTACCTTGCTGGATGAAGCCAAACGCCGTGCAAAAGAGATCGCCTCAGCTTATAGTATCAATGATCGTTTTCAACTACTCACGCAGGATTTTGAAGGTAAGCACCAGCGTTTATTAAGTCGTGATGAGTTTAATGATGCGGTTGATGGGGTGAAGATCAGTCCGCAAAGCCGAAAATTGCAACAGGTCGTTAACCGTCAGCAAAGTTTATTAAATACCCAGCGAGGAACGGTACGATCAGTTTATGTGATATCTGACTTCCAGAAGAACATGATTGATGGCAAGGCAATAAAAACCGATGATGGAATACACTTTAACCTGATCCAGTTAAAAGCCAGTGAACTGCCAAACGTTGCAGTAGATTCAGTTTGGCTGCTGACTGCTGTTCATCGCCCTAATGAAAGTGAAAAATTGGTTATACGCCTGCATAATTATGCCGGGGAGAAAGCTGAACGTATACCTCTCAAACTGTTGATCAATAAAGAGCAAAAAGCGTTGGGCAGTTTTACCATCAATCCCAGATCAGTACAAAACGATACCCTGTCATTTTCAGGCTTGCAAAGTGGCTGGCAGCGTGCTGAAATACAATTGCAGGATAACCCGGTAACATTCGATAATCAGTTCTATTTCACCTTTAATGTGCAGCAGCAACTGCCTGTTTTGTTGATCTACGGTGAAACACCCAATCCGTTCCTGAAAGCCGTATTTGATACTGACCCATTCTTTTTAGCAAAGCAAACCGATGACGGCAATGTGGATTACGCAGGACTTAATGCTTATCCATTAATCGTTTTAAGCGATGTAAAGACTATTTCAACTGGCTTGGCCCAACAACTTCATACTTACGTTTCTAAAGGTGGCACGTTGATGTTTTTCCCATCTGCTGATGCTGACCTGGTAAATAATAAGACCTTTTTGCAGTCGATGGGCACAGCTTATCCCGATAAGCTGGTAACTGAAAATACCAGGGTATCAGCAATCAACCTGCATAACCCGGTCTTCAAAAATATCTTTGAATCTTATCCTGAAAACCCGGATTTACCTGTGGTGAAAAAATATTATCAGCTAGGCACAGGTTCGGGTAAAGGTGAAAACCTGATGGAACTGCCCGGCAAACAACCGTTCTGGTCAGGATATAACAGTGGGAAAGGCAAAGTTTATGTATCGTCTGTTGCTTTGAATGATGATTTCAGTAACCTGCAACGCCACGCATTGTTAGTGCCGGTGTTATTTCGCATCGCTTTATTAAGTGGTCACGATCAGCCTTTGTTTTATACCCTTGGTGAGGACGAAAGTATAGAAGTGCCGCCAATTCAAAGCAGCGAGAAACAGATATTGAAACTGACAAAAGGCGATCAAAGCATTATCCCGGATGTAAGGCAACAGGAGGGAAGTACCCTGCTTTATATCTCCGATCAATTACAGCAAACCGGCAATTACGAATTGAAAAAACAGGATAGTACATTGGCTGTTCTGGCGTTTAATGATAACCGTAAAGAGTCTAATATGAGCTATCTGGACGCGGGTACTTTAAAGCAGATATTTCCACAGGCTGGCAATGTTTGGCAACCGGGACAGGGTTCGATAAAAGGGGAAGTATCTGATTTAAATTTTGGCCTCCAATTATGGAAACTTTGTATAATTTTGGCATTGATTTTTCTGGCAGCCGAAATATTGCTTGTCAGGTTCTATAAGCCTGAAAAACAGCAGTTTTCAAGCTTGTCGTAAGTCGAAAATATTCCATTCTTAAAGCAGCGCTAATGAATTTGCTTATCAAATCTGCAACTATTTCTGACCCGGGCTCACTCTTTAACCAGCAAGTTGTTGATGTATTGATCGAAAAAGGACACATCGCCAAAATTGCCCCGATTATTACTTCTGATTACGAAAGCTTCGACGCCAAAGGTAAAACCCTTGCTCCTGGCTTTTTTGATTTGAACTGTAATATCGGCGAACTTGGCCTGGAAACAAAGGAAGACCTGCATACAGGAACCAGGGCTGCTGCTGCGGGTGGTTTTACAGGCGTAGCTTTGATGCCAAATACCCAACCGCCGGTGCATTCCAAAGCTGAGATAGAATACCTGATGAACCGGGCAAAAAATAACCTGGTTGATTTTTATCCTTTGGGCGCCATATCCTACAAAAGAGAAGGCAAAGACCTCGCGGAAATGTATGACATGTACCAAAGTGGCGCAAAAGCATTTACCGACGGCAACCGTCCTGTTCAAGACGCGGGCCTAATGGAACGAGCACTTTTATACACCAAAGGCTTTAACGCATTGGTTTTATCTTATCCTGAGGATACAGCAATCGCCGGAAAAGCAAAAGTGCATGAAGGGGAAGTAAGTACATTGTTAGGCATGAAGGGCATTCCTTCACTAGCTGAAGAATTGATGGTGGCTCGCGATCTTTATCTCGCAGAGTACACCGAATCAAGAATACATTTTAGCACCATATCAACCGAACGCTCGGTCGACCTGATCCGCGAAGCAAAGAAAAAAGGCTTACAGGTAACTTGTGATGTCGCAGTGCACCATTTACTGCTAACTGACGAGGCCTTGATGGGGTTTGACAGTCAGTATAAAGTAAAGCCACCATTACGTACTCAGAAGGATGTAAAAGCTTTGCTAAAAGGCATAAAAGATGGCACCATAGACGCCATCGTATCTCAACACACGCCACATGAAGTGGAATTTAAAAATGTGGAGTTCGAAATGGCTGAGTTTGGTATGATCAGTCTGCAAACGGCTTTTTCTACGGCGCTTGAAGCCGGATTGAGCGTAGAAACGATCATTGAGAAAATGGCCATCAATCCACGTAAAATACTGAATGTGGAAGTGCCGGTAATAGCTGAGGGACAGGAAGCAAACCTTGTTGTGCTGGATAAAGACGCAGAGTGGGTATACGATAAATCAAACAATAAGTCGAAATCTTATAATTCTCCGTTCATCGGGAAAAAACTTAAGGGCTCAGTTTTGTTAACCTATAACAACAATAAGCAATTTAAATCTTAACCTATGATCGATCCAAAAATAGAGTCGGCTTTTAAAGCTGCTTTGACCGCATTTTCGAACTATACCAAACTTGATTCGGCATCACTAATAGCCCGGTTTCAAAGTGTATTTGCATCTGATGAAGACTTTTTGAGCAAGGCAGATATGCTGGATGAAGTGTTTGATGATAATCCGAATATCGAATCACTACGCGAAGTATTCTTCGATTTGCTGATGGTGAATTTCTTCAGCGCCGATGTAAAGAAACTGGAAGAAGATTACCTGGAATCACAGGAGTGGGAAGAAATAGAAGAAGAGACTTTAGATAGGGGGACTGAGTTATTGAACCTGCTGCTATACCTGAATGAGTGTGAGGACGAGGATATAGAACCGGAATTGAGCGATTACCTGAAAGAGTTTTTGCTGGTTGATGAAGACGAATTTCAGGACGAATACCGCATCTACGAGCCGGTGATCAAGAACCAGATATTGATGGAAAGCCCGGTATCAGAAATTAGCCGGGTTGCTAGAACGCTGCCAGGCGATTCAGAGATAAAGGAAATATTTTATCCATTGATGTGCTTCTTCCATGGCGCAGCAGCAGGGGAGTATGAAAAGGAAACAATAGCCGGCAATGCTATTGAGAAAGATTTTGATATGGCGGTGTTAGAGATATTGATCAGTTTTAATTAAGATTTAGATGGGAATAGTTATAAGCAGGGATTTAAAAAAGTATTCGATAATTAATGGTTTAATACTAGGGGTGGTTCTGCTCACTTTTAATATTGTCAGCTTTTACCTCATCACCACAATTGTAAAATCTCCGCTCGGGGTGATCGGCGTGCCATACATTTTCTCCATCATTTTGCCCATACCATGCGCTATTATCCTGGTTTACAAATTAAGGGCGGAAATGAAATGGGAATGGAATTTCAGGATAGCGACATCGGGAATCTTCATTATGTTTATCGTGGCCTACTTTATCATCTTCATTGGCAGGGATCAAATATTTGCCCGTGTGATAGAACCGCAAATGAGTACGAAGATTGAAAATGTATTGCTTGATGCTACTCCCGTTGCTTTAAAAAAGAGTGGTGCCAACGCTCAGCAAATTGCGGAAAAGCAAAAGCAAATCAAAGATCAGTTTGAGACCCAAAATAAGATAACCGTAGGGCAGGAGATCCAGTCGCAGCTTATATCCATCATCTTCATATTTATTATCGCCCTGATCTTTGGGGCGCTATTTAAAAGGCCCGCAAGTGGTTACGATGCAGTTGCGATAAGTAACGCATAATAATATTGGGGATCTGTTTATCTGTCGATTGTTGCCGCGGGGATAGGTGTTGATAGTGTCTAATTAGTATATTAGAGTAAATTATCAAACTAAATCACTCAAAATGGAACAAGCAGCAGCTCCAAGTTCGGCCAAAGTGGCTATCAAATGGTCTTTGATCTACGTCTTAGTGGCTATCGTAATTACTTATGCTATCGAGATAGCAAAGCTCGGCCCCACATCACCAATAAAGTACGTTACGTACATAGTTCTTATCGTTTTTTTGCTTTTAGCACAAAAGGAACATAGAGATAAGTTGGGCGGCTATATTAAATTTGGCGATGCCTTTGTTACAGGCTTATTGTACGGGATTTTTACAGGGGTATTAACCGCAATATTCATATACCTTTATCTTGCGATTTTAAGTCCTGATGTATTTGCCCAGGCGATGGAGCAGCAAAGACAGGCCCTGGTTGAATCCGGTAAATTATCCGGCGACCAGATCGATCATGCAATGGAAGTCGGCAAGAAATATGGACCTATTTTTGGGGCAGTAGCGGTAGTGTTCATCTATGCTATTCTCGGCGTGATAGTTGGCCTGATCGGTGCAGCGATCCTTAAAAAAGAACCCTCAATTTATAATACTCCGGATTCTCCAACTGAGTAATCCGGTACAGATAAAAAAAGAGCCTTGATTTATACAATCAAGGCTCTTTCTATTTAGATAGAATCAAATCTATTTTTTCATAACCTGTTTTACAATATCATTTCCGAAGGCAAATACCATCAGGCAGATCAACAGAACGAAGCCTACGATCTGAGCCCTTTCAAGGAATTTATCGCTCAGTGGTTTACCTTTAATCATCTCGATCAGCAGGAACAACGCGTGTCCGCCGTCTAATGCCGGAATAGGGAGCAGGTTCATTAACGCCAGCACCATCGATAATAAGCCTACCAGGTTCCAGAAACGTACCCAATCCACATGGCTGCCAAACATTACAGCAATACCTATAGGGCTTGAGATTGCTTTACGAGCTTTAAGCTGGCCGGTGAATATCTTGCTTAGGGCCTTAGATTGGCCAGCAAATTGGTCCCATGCTTTTGATGCACCAACAGGTAGTGAACCAAATAAACCAAAGTGGATTGTAGTCTCCGCCGGTAAAGTTGGGTTAGGAAGGAATCCCAGTGTGCCATCTTTCGATATTTGTGCCTGCTGCTGGCGTGTTAGGTTATTATGCCAAATGGTTAGTTCTACCTGTTTATTCTTGTTATTCTGCAGCGTTGTTTGCACTTCATCAAAAAATGCGGTTTTCTGACCGTTTACAGCTAAAATACTATCGCCCTTGACCAGACCTGCTTTTTGAGCCCCGCTATTGGGTGATATACCGTCAATGGCAAATTTCACCCTCGGTTTAACAAATTCAGCGATTCCATAATCAGAAAGGTCATTCAGGATAGTGCCCGGTACAGTGATCGATACTTCTTTACCGACACGTTCAACAGTTAATACGCTGTTCCCCAATAATACTTTCGAACTTACCAGTTCATCAAAATATTCAATATGTTTTCCGTTTACGGCAACGATCTTATCACCCGGTTGCAGACCGATCTTTTTACCGACAATGCCCGGTGCGATACCGTATTTCAAGTTGTCATTTGGCGTTTGGGTTTCGCCATATTTCAAAGTAAGCACCCAGAATATCAGGATACCCAATATGATATTTACTGTAATACCGCCAAGCATCACGATCAAACGTTGCCAGGCTGGTTTCGAACGGAACTCCCAGGGTTGCGGCGGACCGGCCATTTGCTCAGTATCCATCGACTCGTCGATCATGCCAGCAATTTTTACGTAGCCACCCAGAGGCAGCCAACCAACACCATACTCGACACCTTTATAATTGAATTTGAATAAACTTACGCCCCAGGCATCAAAAAACAGGTAGAATTTCTCCACCTTAATACCAAAAGCACGCGCCGCTATAAAGTGGCCAAACTCATGTAATATTACCAGAATTGAAAGGCCCAGTAACAACTGGCCCACCATGATCACTATGCTCATTCCTTATTTATATCAATTTGTAAACGTCTTTAACGGAATTTGTTTAATTAAATTTTGCGCAAAAATGCGTGTTTCTTTGTCGGTATTCAAATAATCTTCCAGCGTTGGTTTGGCGTGATAACCAACCTTCAGCATGCATTCTTCAATAACATCACTCATCGCCAAAAAGCTAAGGCCATTGTTCAAAAAGCCTGCCACAGCAATTTCATTGGCAGCATTGACGATGCATGGCATGTTTCCGCCTTGTTTTAAAGCCTCAAACGCGAATGCAAGATTACGAAATGTCTTTATGTCAGGTTTCTCAAAAGTAAGACTAGGGTAATTGATAAAGTCGAACCGTTTGAAATTGTTTTCAATCCTGCCGGGATAAGTTAACGCATATTGTATTGGCAGCTTCATATCAGGCATACCCATTTGAGCTTTGATAGAGCTATCGTTGAACTGCACCATAGAATGAATAATGGACTGCGGATGAACGATAACGTCGATCTGCTCAATATTCAGGTTAAACAACCATTTGGCTTCTATTACCTCCAGGCCTTTGTTCATCAGCGAAGCAGAATCTATTGTGATTTTGGCGCCCATTACCCAGTTAGGGTGTTTCAGGGCATCTTCGCGGGTTACCCCTGCCAGGTAGTCCCGAGTTCTCCCCCTGAATGGCCCCCCGGAAGCAGTAATAATAATTTTTTCAATAGTATGAGGTTCCTCACCCACCAGGCATTGAAAAATAGCCGAGTGCTCCGAATCAACGGGAAGAATGTTGGTGTTATGCTGTTTAGCCAGGTCAGTTATTAACTCACCGGCAACGACCAAAGTTTCTTTATTTGCTAACGCGATGTCTTTTCCAGCTTTTATGGCATTGATGGTAGGCTCCAATCCTGCAAAGCCGACCATGGCCGTAAGCACCATATCAATAGCCGGATCAGTAACAATATCTTTTATCGCTTCGATGCCCGACAATACTTTTACTTCGGTTGACGCAAGTGCTTCTTTTACACGGTCATAATATTTTGCATTGCAAATGATCGCGTAAGCCGGCTTGAATTTTAGTGACTGTTGTATTAGTAGTTCTGCGTTATTCTGGGCAGTTAGCACATAAGCATTGAATAGGGCAGGGTTCTCGGAAATTACTTCCAATGCCTGGGTACCTATGCTGCCCGTGGAGCCTAATATTGCTATATTCTTTTTACTCAACTTCGAAACTCTTTCTATTCAACAATATACTTCTCCAATTCATCCGCGATCTTCCGATCATTAGATAATCGTGGCACTTTATTCTGCCCCCCCAATTTACCTTGCGAACGCATGTAATTAATAAATGCATCTTTTGCGAGGCTTTGGATGATCAAAGGTTGTAAAATGTTACCTTCAATCAGGTCAAAATAATAAATATTTTTCTTTTGCAACGCCTTGTCCACTTTTAACGCAAAGGCTTTTATATCAGTTGGCTTTTTGCCGAACTCGATTAACCATTCATGAAAAGGCAATTCACCTTTTGCGGGATTCACTTGTGGTGCGACGGTAAATTCAACAATATCGACGCCTTCTTCATTGGCAACGCTCATCAAGGCTTGTTCAACTTCTTCGCCTATCACGTGTTCACCAAAAGCAGAGATATAATGTTTTATACGGCCTGTTACGACAATCCGATATGGATTTTTCGATACAAACTTTATCGTATCACCAATGCTGTATCCCCATAAACCGGCGGTTGTATTCAGTATCAATGCGTAATTTTTATCCAACTCCACATCCTCTAAACTTAAGCGGGTAGGGTTCTCATTAAAGAATTCTTCGGCCGGAATAAACTCATAGAACATTCCTGAGTTAGTCAGCAGCAGCAGCCCTTTTTCTTTTTGCGAATCCTGGAAGGCAATGAAGCCTTCGGAGGCAGGGTAGGTTTCTATCGAGTCGATCTTAAAACCGATACTTTCCTCTAGGCGTGCACGGTAAGGCTCAAAATTTACACCACCATAAACAAATAGCTTAAAGTTCGGGAAGATGTCTTTTATTTTCTTGCCGTCTGATTTTGCAATCAGCCTGTCAAAATACATCTGGCACCAGGGTGGGATGCCCGATATCAACCGCATATCAGCATGAAGCGTTTCATCAACTATGGCATCCACTTTTTGTTCCCAGTCCTCAATGCAATTTACGGCATAGCTTGGCAAACGGTTTTTTTGCAGGTAAGCAGGCACTAAATTTGCAACAATACCCGACAATCGACCAACAGAGATACCCGCCTTCTTACTCAAAACCGGGCTGCCTTGCAGAAATATCATCTTGCCCTCGGCAAAGTCGGCTTTGCCTGTTTCGTGGATATAGCTCAACAGCGCATTGCGGGCAGCTTTGATATGCTCCGGCATGCTCTCTTTTGAGATAGGGATGTATTTTATGCCTGATGTAGTGCCTGATGTTTTCGCCAGGTATTCAGGTTTGCCCGGCCAAAGTATATTCGGGTCGCCATGCGTTACCTGATCGATATAAGGACGCAGGTCTTCATAATCACGAACTGGAACCTGCTTTTTAAAATCTTCGTAGGAGTTGATCGCATCAAAATGATGGTATTTCCCGAAAACTGTATTTTTGGCGCTTGAAATTAAATGCTGAAAGGTTTTTTGCTGTAGTG
>Ga0207645_10003565_pt1 | contig 11780 bp, 15 predicted proteins | sample KBSM53metaG_FD_184331 | JGI IMG/M metagenome (GOLD analysis project Ga0207645, IMG submission 184331) | Miscanthus rhizosphere microbial communities from Kellogg Biological Station, Michigan, USA - KBS M5-3 metaG (SPAdes) (version 2) | ecosystem: Host-associated > Plants > Roots > Rhizosphere >...
ACAGTTACAGTAATTCGTTAATTTCCGGAATCATTCGGCGCATCCCTGAGCCGAGCTCGGCTTTCTCAGGGTCAAAGCCGGCCAGAACTGGCAATGTTAGGCAGTCTTGAAGAATTTCCGCGTTGGTCGTCATGGCAAGGTCGGGTTGCCTCGCGAGGTTGTTCAACACCACCCCAACGCACTTCAAGCCCCCTGTCTCAATGGCGCGAACCGTGAGCAGGACGTGATTCAAACATCCGAGGCGGTTTTCCGCGACGACGATGATCGGCAGGTCTAAATCCATCGCCAGGTCGTTGCTGAAATAGTCGCTTGTGATCGGAACCATCCACCCACCTATTCCCTCGACAGCGATAAAATCGACGCGCGCCCTTAGCCTAACGAATCCCTCGCGCAGCGCAGGCAGGTCGATCTTTCGACCTTCAATCCGCGCCGCCATCAACGGCGCGGCCGGCGTTCGCAGCCAGACCGGGTTCACGGCATCGGTTGTTAGGCCCGAACTGCTCGCGTCCCGCAATTGCTCAGCGTCATCGCGATCGCCGCAACAAATCGGCTTATATCCTGCGCATCGCACCCCGTGCTCGCGCAGGCGCCGCAGCAGCCAGACAGTGAACTTTGTTTTGCCGACCCCCGTGTCGGTGCCGGTGACAAACACGCTCACGCGGCCGCCCGGTCGGCCGCGAGCGAGCGGAGCATCGACTCGAAAATCCGCGCGCCATCGCTGCTCCCCAGCCGGTTCTCACATGCGCGATCGGGATGCGGCATCAAGCCAAAGACGTTGCGCTCGCGGTTGCAAATGCCAGCGATGTTCTCGACTGATCCGTTGGGATTGGCGGCCGGCACGACACGTCCAATTTTGTCGCAATAGCGCAACAAAACCTGCTGGCGTTCGTTCAGTTCGGACAATGTCCTCTCGTTCGCGTAGTAACATCCCTCACCATGCGCCACCGGCAGCTGAAGCAGCGTCCCCACAGGCATTCCGCACGTGAAAGGCGAATCGGTCACCTCCACTCGTGTCGTGACCATATCGCAGACAAAATGGAGCGAGCGATTGCGGACCAGCGCGCCGGGGAGGAGACCGGCTTCACAAAGAATTTGAAAACCGTTGCAGATCCCGATCACGAGCTTGCCCGATTGCGCCTCTTGGACGACCGAGCGCATGATCGGTGAAAAGCGGGCGATCGCCCCGCAGCGCAAGTAATCGCCGTAGGAAAACCCGCCCGGGAGCACAACCGCGTCCCAACCACTGAGTGACGTTTCCTTGTGCCAGACGTAATCGCTCTCGATCCCGTCGATGCTGCGCAAAGCGGCAAGGCAATCCTGATCGCAATTCGATCCGGGAAACTGAATGACGGCAAACTTCATTTTGTCTCGTTAGGCATTTCGAGGCGGTAGTCTTCGATCACCGGGTTGGAGAGCAGATCGCGGCAAAGTTCGCGTAACTTCGGCTCTTGCGCCTGGAGGTCGCCCTCCAACTCGATCTCGAGATAACGACCGATGCGCACGTCGCGCGCCGCGCTGAAACCGAGATGCTGCATCGCCTCGCGCACCGCAGCGCCTTGGGGGTCGAGCACGGTCTCTTTCGGTGTCACGATCACTTTTACCTTCATGCGCCACTATTATCCGGTCAACGCGAGGCCGGAAGTAAAAAGACACGCATTTCATCCCGGATCCTTCCCCAATCGGCTCCCGTTTCCCTCAATGCTGGTCTGACAGTTGAATCCGACACCAAATCGAATGGATCTTCCGGCATCGTAGCGCTTTCGCCCCGACGCAAAGCCGCTAAAGTTCTCACGTTATGGCGGAACAGATTCTCGCAGGCAAAACCGGCGTCGTCTTCGGCGTCGCGAACAAGCGCAGCATCGCGTGGGCGATCGCCAAGGCATGGGCCGCGGCTGGAGCACGACTCATTTTTAATTACCAGGGCGAACGCCTGAAGGAAAACGTCGAGGAGCTCGTCGGTGAATTTGGCGCGGGCACTCCTCTTTACCCTTGCGATGTCTCGAAGGACGAAGAGATCGATTCCTTTTTTGAAAAAGTGCGGGGGCAAACTAATCGACTCGATCTGCTCCTGCACTCGGTTGCTTTTGCCCCCAAGGAAGCGCTCGAGGGCGACTTCCTCAACACGACCCGCGACGCCTTCAGGACCGCGCACGACATCAGCGCCTATTCCTTAGTGGCGCTCAGCCGGTCCGTCACGCCACTCATGACCGACGGAGGCAGCATCCTCGCGATGACTTATTACGGTGCTGAGAAAGTGGTCCCGCACTACAACGTGATGGGCGTCGCCAAAGCCAGCCTCGAGGCCAGCACGCGTTACCTTGCCTACGATCTCGGGACAAAAAAAATCCGCGTGAATTGCATCTCCGCCGGGCCAGTCAACACTCTTGCGGCACGCGGGATCAGCGGTTTCTCTTCAATGCTCAAGCATTATCAGGAACGCGCTCCGCTCAGGCGCAGTTGCGATCCCGCCGAGCTTGGGCAGACCGGACTTTTCCTCGCGAGCGACGGCGCGGCCGCGATTACGGGCCAGGTGCTTTACGTCGACGGCGGGTATCAGATTATGGGGATGTGATCTCGGCGCGATGTACCGGCGACCTTTCTGATTCCGGTCACAAGCCAATAGGGCGCGTTGATCATGAAAATAGCCAGCGCCCACTGATTGAAGATGAACGTCAGACCCATCGTGTAATCGAGCCCGAGGTGGAAACAGATCAACCCGCAGCCCAGGATCGCGGCCCAGGCGCGGTTGACCAACATCAACGGCGAGCCCAGTTCAAGGAAAAGTCCGACGCCTGCGATGAGCGCGACCATCCATCCGTGCGCGGCGGCGAAATGCGCGACCGCCAGTTGCTGCTGCAGATTGGCCCAATCGAAGTCGTTGTAAAATTTTTGATAAGCCGCTTTCGCGATCGAGACACCAATCCAGCGCGCCTGAAAAATCCAAAGGCCCTTGGTCACGATCAGCTTGGCGATTCCAGCGAGCAGATAGACCGCGACGATCGTTTGTTGCGACCACCAAATGGCGCGGCTCTCCAGGATCTCGCTCTCTTCGCCATGGCGCCGTCGCCAAAGTCCGTAAAAATGCGCTACGGTCTGCGCGAATAGAATGAGCGAAACAATCTGGGCCGCGTGTTGAATTGCACCTTGCGAATTCGTGATTCCGTTGGCCGCGAGATTAACAAAGAGCGCAACTGGCAGCGCTAGCCAGACAACCAGCCGCAGGACATAAAGAATTAGCGCGGCACCCAAGGCGATCCGGGCGAACGAAAAGACGTGCGGATCGAGCAGAAAGTGGAGGTCGAAGAGATGCGTAATTCCGTTAGGCGACGGAATCCCATTCACGATCAGGGTATCCGGCGTCGCCCTCCAGACAAGCCAGGCGAAGAGCAGCCGCATGACCAACCGCTCGTAGAAGGCGAAGGTTGGAATCGGCCGCTGTGCCGTCATCGATGCCGTGCGATGGTTCTCGTCTCGAAAGTCAGCTTACTGGACTCCTGGTGCACTTTCACGTGCTGAACCTGCAGACCGGGAAGCAGTTTCCCGGCGGCGGGCTTCACGGCAGTCAATCCATCGAGATACCGCAGGAGCGATTGACCGGCCGCCGCCTCAGCCAGAGGAACGCGCTCGTTTCCGGCATCGGCGAAATGTTTCAACTCCGCCCGACGATACTGGTCGAAAATTTTTTTCATCGCGGAATTGGAAAGACCGAACTGGCGCGTCCTGAGCACAGTCCCGTCGGCATCGGCGAGATGAATGAAATAGGTGCGGTCGCTGAACGAAGAAAACATCGGGAAATTCGAGAATGGATAATTTTCGCGCAGACCGAGACCAAGTAGGGTCATTATGAGGAGCCATCGACAGGGGGTATCTCGGAGCCAGGCGAGGACCGAGCTCGGCAGAGATTTGAAAATCATCCGGGCGGCCAGGCCAGGGCGCGTTTGCCTAACAAATGGACATGCAAATGCGGGACACTCTCACCGGCATCCGGTCCGCTGTTGATTACGACGCGATAGCCGCTTTGATTTGCCTCGAGGTCGCGTGCCACCTTTGTCGCGGTCAGGATCAGCTTGCCGAGGAGATCTTGATCCGACTGGTTAGCCTCAGCCAGTCGAGGGATGACGCGTTTCGGCACAATCAAGACATGCAACGGCGCCTGCGGGTTGACGTCCTGGAAAGCGATCACGTCATCATCTTCGAAAACGATTTTCGCTGGGATTTCCCGTGCGATGATTTTCTCGAAGAGTGTCATCGGATCGAGCAGCTCAATTCCGCTATTTCCCCGCCGCTGCAGATTTTTTCGCGGATGAAACAGGTGACTTCCTCACGCAGCGCGTCGCAGGCGCGGGTCCAGATCTTGACCCCGCGCAAATGTTTGATCGCTGGCTGCAAACCAAAAAAGTGAATCCCGGCCGCACCCGTCGCCAGGATTGCGATGACGCGTTTCTCGAGCAGGTCAAAAAAAGCGAGCTCATATCCCGCGCCGGCCGCTTCGGCGACCTCATAAAGAGAAACCGAAATCGGCGGCGGTGTTGGCTGAAAATGCGGCACGATTTCCTTGTAGCCGATGACTTTCAAAACGTATCGCACCGTTTGATTGAGCTGGCTGAAAGCCACGACCGATTCGTCGGTTCTGAGCCGCAAATAAAACGCGATGCTCTCCGTCACATGCTCGGTCAGCCACCAGCGCGGATAACCGGCGCGGTCGGCTGCCTGCTTGATCTCGGCGTGCAACCAATCGCGATTGAACTCGAAGAGCTGCCCGGAATCGGAACGAAGGTAGGGAAATTCTTCTTTAAAGGCGACCATGATCAGCGGCTTCGTTGAACAGTTCGGGCTGAAGCGCGTCGGGTTTGATGCGCCGGCCGAGTGCATGAATCTCATCGATGAAACGCTCGACATCTTCAAAGCGGCGGTGGACCGACGCGTAGCGCAAGTAGGCAATCTCATCGATCTGGCGCAGCTTTTCCAAAACCTTGTCACCGATCACGGCGGAGGAAATTTCGTGTCCGCTCGTTTCAAGGTCGTGCACGATGTCGTCGACCGTTTGTTCAAGCGTCATGAGACTGATCGAACGTTTGTCACACGCTTTCGCGACGCTGCTGGCCAATTTCCTGCGGTCGAAGACTTCATGGGTACGATCCCGTTTGACGACCCGCAAATCCGTCCGCTCGATCTCTTCGTAGGTGGTGTAACGAAAGGCACACTGTAAACAGACCCTGCGTCGTCGAATGCTGGATCCATCCCGCGACTGGCGGGAATCGATGACTTTGTCATCTCTGCATCCGCACTTTGGACAACGCATAGTGTCGCCGTTGTCAGTAACACACCATTAGTTGTAGCGTCAACGTTCCTGCGCAACAATTCGCTTCATTGCGGCAAAAATCTGCGCTTGTTGGGGCATTTGCTGGCGAAACGAGCCCAAACTGGCTCGCCTAACGAGGGGGAAATTCGAATTCCGCCTTATCCTTTTTCGGCGAGAGGATGAGGTAGGCGGCGAACTTGTTGCCGCGTTTCGAAACGAAATCTTCGATCAGCGGCGACTTTCCTTGCTCGAGCAATTCCTTCACTTCGTCCGTCGTGATTTCGTGTTCGCAGAGTGTCTTGCTCAGCCTGAAGACCGGCCGGTTGTCCTCGTCCGGTTTACGCACGTAGTATGCGTCCTCCAGTTCCACAAGCTCTCCGTGATGCAGCTTGCTTTTGCCGACCGCTTTTGCTTTGGAGAGGTCGACCTGCCGTCGGGCTTTGGGCTCCACTGGTTTTCCATCTTTCCCGTTCTTCGCTGCACGCGGCGGAAACTCCCACGCGATGCGCGGACCTTTGCGCACGAGAAACGCATCGAACGGGCGGCCCTTCTTCGAGGTGAAACCTTTGATCAAATCGGTCTTACCCTTTTCCATCAGCTGCACCGCGTCCTGACGCGTGATTTCCTTCTTGCACATCAGCCGACCGACGCGAAACACCTGTTTCCACTCGTCGCCCGTTCGTTCGCGCACGATGTAGTTCGAACCCGATTCGCACAATTGCGCGCCCGTCGCCGGATCAGTCCAAAACGGTTCCATCGAACCGAGATCGGCCTTCTCACCGAAATCGTATTCGGCTTTCCATTTCCCGGTCTTCTCGTCTTTCGCGAGTTTGAGTTTGGCTGCGAAACTGGCGCGCGTCTTCGCGGAAACAAACCCATCGACCGGTCCGACCGATCCCGTTTCAACGAGCTCGCGAATCTCCGCTTCCTCCATTTTTCGGCCGCCGATGACCTTGTAGACCATGAACTCGCCGTCTTCCGATTTGTACCCGCGCAACGTTTCCCGGAGCGGTTTGCCATCAGTCGGTGAAATCATATCGGTCACACGTGCGACCGAATCGTCTTCCTCGAAACCTTTGACCCGCTCCACGATGCCTTTCGTCTCTTCGACGATCTCGGCCATGAATCTTTCCCGTGGGAATTTCCCCTGCTCCATCAGGCGCAACTGATGTTCCCACTCTCCGGTCATCGCGGGGCTCGTGATGTCGGTCGCTTTCACGGCCTCGAGAAACTGCAGCAACTGTTCCGCCTTCGCGGTCGGGATCAATTCACGCTGATTGCGATCGATGTATTTTTGGTAAATCAACCCGTCGATCGTATCGGCCCGAGTTGCCGGCGTGCCGAGGCCGCGTTCCTTCATTGCTTCCTTCGCTTCTTCATCTTCGACAAACTTGCCCGCAGTTTCCATTGCCGAGAGCAGCGTCGCTTCGGTGTACCGCGGCGGAGGCTTGGTCGTTTCGCCCTGCAGCGTCACTTCGCGCGTTTTGGCCTGCCCGTGATCTTCAGCGCTTAGGGCCGGCAGCGCTTTGCTCTTGTCGGAATCCTCGACCGCGGTCCGACCGTAAACTTCCAGCCAACCCGCCGCGGTCAGGACTTTGCCTTCCGTCTTGAACTTGTGCGCGGCGATCTGGCTCAACCGCGTCGTGACGTCGAATTCCGCCGCCGGATAAAACACCGCCACGAAACGGCGCGCCACCATGTCGAAGATCTTCGCCTCGGCGTCATCGAGATGTTTCGCTTCGGAGGTGGTGGGAATGATTGCGAAGTGATCACTGATCTGCGCGTTATTGAAAATGCGCTTGTTGAATTTGACCCAATCTTTTTCGAGAACCTTATGCGCAGGACCTTGTAACGAACCGCCCAGGTTGCCGAGCGTTTGCCGAACGACCGGCAGATAATCCTCCGGCAACGCACGCGAATCGGTCCGCGGATAGGTCAGCATTTTGTGCTTCTCGTAAAGCGCCTGAGCGATCTGGAGGGTGCGCTTGGCGGAAAAACCGAAGCGGCCGTTGGCTTCGCGTTGCAGCGTCGTGAGGTCATAAAGACGCGGCGCGATTTGCGTGCTGCTTTTCTTTTCCTCGGACACCTCGGCCATTGGCTTGCCCTGGCAGGCGGCGACGACAGCCTCGGCCGCGGCGCGATCCCAGAGACGATCGACGCGGTCGTGCTCGTCGTCGCTCTTCTTGAACTCGGGCCGCTGATACGTGCCTTCGTATGTGCCTTTCGCGATCTCGAATATCCCCGTCACGCGCCAGTAGTCGCGCGGTTTGAAATTCCGGATTTCGACCTCGCGCGCATAGACCAGGGCGAGCGTGGGCGTTTGCACGCGGCCGACAGACGCGACGTTGCCTGCGCGCGAGCCAAACATCCGTTTCGTGATCGCGCGCGTGCCATTGATCCCGATCAGCCAATCGCTTTCGCTCCGGGAGCGGGCGGCATCGGCCAGGCCTTTCATTTCCGCTCCGTCGCGCAGGCGTTGGAAACCTTCTCGGATCGCCTGCGGCGTCATCGATTGAAGCCAGAGCCGTTTCACCGGATGCTTGTTCTTCGCCAGTTGGCAGAGGTAGGTGAAAATCAGCTCACCCTCGCGGCCGGCGTCGCAGGCGTTGACGACTTCGTTGATGTCCTTGCGCGCAATCAGCTTCTTGAGCGACGCGAACTTGTCCTTCGAGTGTTCGCTCGGTTTGAGCTCAAATTTTTCCGGGATGATCGGGAGGGTTTCGAGTCGCCAGTAACCGTATTTCTTTTGGTCGATATCCTCCGGCATCTGGAGTTCGGCAACGTGGCCAACCGCCGAGGAAACAACATACTGCTCGTTTTCGTAGTGGTCGCCTTTCTTGGGGACCTTGCCGAGCGCGCGCGCAATGTCGGCGGCGACGCTTGGCTTCTCGGCGATGATGAGGGTTTTGGCCATGAAGGGATGCCAACTAGACCTCGTTGGCGAAGTTTGCAAGTTAACAGCAGCAGCACGAAGGGTGCGCGGGACTACGAGAGCTTGACGAAATAGTTTCCCGGCAACTGTTTGACGAGGTGCCTCAATTCAAGCCGAAGCAGGGCCGACGAGACCACTGCCGCCGGAAGTTCGCTCGTCGTGGCGATCTGATCAATTGGCGTCTCAGTCGGCCTGATCGCGTCGTAAACGAGACGCTCATCGGCGGTCAATTCCGGCAGCGGACGGGACGAGACTTCGGGGAGCTTTTGTTTTTCCGGCAGAAGAATTTGGAGGTCGTCTAGAATATCGCCAGCATCCATGACCAGCTTGGCGCCTTGCTGAATGAGGCGGTTGGAACCATGCGCGGTCGGGGCATTGATATGACCCGGAACGGCATAAACCGACCGGCCCTGCTCGATCGCCTGCGAGGCGGTGATAAGCGCGCCGCTGTTCAACCCGGCCTCAACTACGAGAATGCCGTGACTCCAGCCACTGATGATTCGGTTGCGCATCGGAAAGGTCTGGCGATCCGGCTCGACCGCCATCGAAAACTCGGAAACCACTGCGCCGTTTCCGCTGCGGATCTTCTCGGCGAGGGCGGCGTTTTCTGGAGGATAGAGTTTCGTTAGGCCCGAGCCGAGCACAGCGATGGTACGACCTTTTGCGGCCAGTGCACCCTGATGCGCTGCCGTGTCGATGCCCCGCGCGAGCCCACTGATGACGGTGAGACCAGAATACGCGAGTTGGTAAGCAAGCTTCTTTGCGCACTCCGCGCCGTAGTGGCTCGTGCGGCGCGAACCGATCACAGCAATGGAGTGCTGATCGCGCGCCGTCAGTTCGCCCCAGACGTAGAGCACGATCGGCGGCGCGTGAATTTCGAGCAACTGGCGCGGGTAATCCGGCGATTGCGCGGTAATCACTTCCACGCCGAATTCCCGGATGCTTGCCAGTTCGGCGGAAAGGTCTACAGCGTTTTCCCAGTTCGCGATCTGCTCCGCCACGTCGTTGCCGAGACCCTCGACGGCCCGTAACTCGCTGCGTTTCGCCGATAGGATCCGCTCCGGCGTTCTAAAAACTTCCAGCATCTTGCGCAGACGCACCGGCCCCATTTTCGCGACCATATTGAGCGCAATGCAGGCTTCGGTGCTGTTCATACGGCGGCAGCCGAAGGCGACGATCTCTCGTTAGGCGAGGATTCGCGCGAAGAAATCAGAACGGAATCTCGTCGTCGTCCGGCTCGGCCGGCCCGGAACTTTTGGTCGGAGGAACTTTACGCGCTCCACCGCCGGTACCCGAGCGAGGCGCCTCATCGCCTTCCTCCGATCCGCCACCGCCGCCGCCGCTACCGCGGGAGCCGAGAAATTGCACGTTGTCCGCCACGACCTTGAGCTTGTTGCGCTTTTGACCGGATTGTTTGTCTTCCCAGGAATCGAGCTGCAACCGTCCCTCAATAAAGACTGGCCGGCCTTTTTTTAAATACTCGCCGACATTTTCTGCCGTGCGGCCCCAGACCGTCACGTCAACGAAGGTGACTTCTTCCCGCTTCTCCCCGTTTTCGCCGGTGTAAATGCGATTGACAGCAATCCCGAGTTCCGTAACCGCGGTGCCTTTCGGCGTGTAACGCACTTCGGGGTCGCGCGTCAGGTTTCCCATTAGGAGGACTTTGTTGAGATTGGCCATGCGCCAGTTCTAGCCGGTCTGCTTCTCGGCGGCGACTCTCTTTTTGGCTGGCTGCTCCGTTTTCTCGCGCAGCCGCTGGTAGTGCTGGCGATAGACTTCCGGGTCGAGCTTGAATTTGGAGCGCAGTTTCGTGATCAGCTGCGAGTCAGCGTGAAAGATAAAGTTGACGTAGAAGCCGGCCTCGAGGTCGCCCGCGACGTAGGAAAACTGTCGCTTGTCCATCTTCTGGACCTGCTCGACTTGGGCGCCTTCTTTTTGAAATTCGGATTCGAGGCGGTCGACGATATCCTTCAAGTTGTCGTCCTTGCCTTGGGTATTGAGGACGAGCAACGCTTCATAACGATTCTTCATAATTCAGATGGTTTGTTGAAAACATTCATCGCAGCAAACAGCCCTTTGTCGACCGCGCACTTTGCCGCTTCCGCGGCGCGCTCGATCGCCTCGTCGAGCACCGGCTTTTCTTCATCAAAAAAGCGGCCGAGCACATAATCGACCGCACCGCGCGAGGGGGCGGCGCCGATTCCCACGCGCAACCTCGGCACCGCCTCGGTTCCAAAATGTTCGAAGACGGATTCGAGTCCATTGTGCCCGCCTGAAGAGCCCTGTGCGCGGAGGCGCAATCGGCCAAGTGGAAGCGCCAGATCGTCGAGCACAACGAGAATTTCCGCAGCCGCGATCTTGTAAAAGTTCGCGATCGCCGCCACAGCTTCTCCACTGCGATTCATAAAGGTTGCGGGCTTGACCATGATCACGTCGCTCTTCGCCCAGCCAGCGCTCCATTTCTCCGAATAATCCCACGGAAGCTGCGCATCCGCGGCCAGCCGGTCGAGCACCATGAAGCCGATGTTGTGTCGTGTTCGCTGATATTCGCGGCCCGGATTCCCGAGGCCCGCGATCAGGCGAATGGGCGCGGCTGCCTCGTTCACGTCCGCTCCGGCGCGAAGCCCCGAATTACTTCTTCGCTTCCTTCTCTTTCGGGGGCGAGGCGGCCGCGGTCGGAACCGTCGCGTCTCCCTCTTCCTTCTTGGCCGTGATCACTTCGGGCCCGGCGGCCACCTCAGCAGCAACCGGTTCTTCCTCGACTGTCGGTGCGAGCACCGAGAAGGCTGTCAAATCTGCCGGCACGCGTGTCGTGACGCCTTGCGGCAGAGGGATTTCCCGCACGTGAATCGCGTCCCCGATATTGAGATGCGAGACATCAACGGTGATGACATCCGGCAAATCCTTCGGCAAACATTCGATCTCAAGTGAGCGCAGGGCTTGTTCGAGCAGACCGCCAAAGGTCTTCACACCTTCTGCCGTGCCGGTTGGCTCAAGCGGCACGTCGGCCTCGATCATTTCGTCTATGGAGATGGCGTGGAAATCGACATGCAAAATATCACCGCCGAGCGGTGCATGCTGCACTTCCTGCACGAGCGCGAGCCGACCGGCCTTTTCGCCATCAATCTCGAGCTCGACAAGAATGTTTTCGCCGGAAGCGTGACTGAGCATCAGAGAGATGTCGCGTTTCGAGACCTGCAAGGCCTCGGGCTTGTTCTTGCCGCCGTAAATGATCGCCGGTACTGCGCCTTGTGCCTTGATCTTGCGTACTGCGGATCGCCCCGTGCCGGTACGCCGGGTAGCCGAGAGTTTTACTTGTTTCGCCATGGTTTTAGTTTGCTAGTGCGCGCCGTTGTCGATCTTGAAGAGCGAGGAAACAGACTCGTCATTGTGAATCCGCTTAATGCTTTCCCCGAGCAGCTCAGAGACGCAAAGCACCGTGGTGGTAAAGCCTTCCACGGTGCGAACCGGCACGCTGTTGGTCGTTATTAATTCCTTAATTTGGGATTTTTGCAACCGTTCGATCGCGACATCGGCCAAGACGGC
>Ga0207645_10003568_pt1 | contig 11775 bp, 7 predicted proteins | sample KBSM53metaG_FD_184331 | JGI IMG/M metagenome (GOLD analysis project Ga0207645, IMG submission 184331) | Miscanthus rhizosphere microbial communities from Kellogg Biological Station, Michigan, USA - KBS M5-3 metaG (SPAdes) (version 2) | ecosystem: Host-associated > Plants > Roots > Rhizosphere >...
TTCCTTTCCCTCGCGCTGGTTGCGGCGGGGATCGGGCTCGGTCTCGGTGTCTTCCTTTATCGCCGAGCGGGCGCGATCGACCCGTTGGAGCGAGCGCTGCCTGGCCTCTTTCGCTTTCTCGCAAATCGGATGTGGTTCGATGAACTCTACGACTGGACGATCATCGCATTCGCGCGGGCCACGGCGCGAGCATCCGACTTACTGGATCGCTATTTTTTGGACGGCCTCGTCCGCACCGCCGGCGCCATCGGAGGCGCGTTAGGCAGTCTGACGAAAGGATTCGACGAGCGCGGGATCAATGCCGGGGTGGATGACGCGACGGATGTCGCCCGCGGGTTCGGGCGGGTGATTGCGAGGCGGCATTCGGGACGAGTCCAAACCTATCTCGGCGCGATCGCCGTTGGCATGCTCGCGTTGCTCATTCTCTACGCATGGCTCACCTGATCACAGGGCTGATTTTCATTCCGATTCTCGGCGCGCTCTTTGTCAGCGTGGCGCCCCGGAACTACGTCCGTGCCGTCGCCCTCGGAAGCATGGCGATCACTGCGCTACTCGCATTGACGGTCTGGCGCCATTTCGATCCGACTGCGGTTGGGCTGCAAATGATAGGACGCCATCGATGGGTCCCCTCGATTGGTGCGGAGGTCTTGCTCGGAATCGACGGCCTCAGTCTGCTCCTTGTCCTCCTGACCTCGCTGGTCTTTCCCTTTGCCCTTCTGGCTCAACGTATGGGTCGCGGATTTTGTGCGCTCATGCTGGTGATGCAGGCTGCGCTCTACGGGACCTTCACGGCCCAGAATTTCATCCTCTGGTTCGTGTTTTACGAGATGAGCCTCATCCCCGGGTTCCTGCTTATCAAAGTCTGGGGTGGCGTGAATCGCGATCGCGCCGCGACGAAATTTTTTCTCTACACTTTTCTCGGGAGCATCGCGATGTTGCTCTCCTTTCTCGGCATTTATCTCGTTAGGGGAACTTTCGATTTTGCGGCGCTCGCGGCATTCGGCAAAGAGGGATTACTCCCGGGAAATATTGTCTGGCTAGCGTTCGCCGGCGTCTTCGTCGGGCTTGCGGTCAAGGTGCCGCTCTTCCCATTTCACACCTGGTTGCCGGACGCTTACGAATCGGCGCCGACCGGCGCCTCGATGGTCCTGACCGGCGTGCTCTCGAAAATGGGTGTTTATGGTTTCGTACGTCTGCTCTTGCCGCTTTTCCCTAACGAAATCAGAATCGCCGGGCCGTGGCTGCTTGGACTGGCCGTTTGCTCGATCGTGGTCACGTCATTCGCGGCCTGGGCGCAGTCGGACCTAAAACGGATGGTCGCCTATCTTTCGGTCAATCATCTCGGCTACTGCATGCTTGGACTTTTTGCCGTGACCGCGACCACTGCGGTCCCGCCCGCAGAAGGGCAGGCCGCCCTTAGCGGGGTCTTCCTACAGATCTTTAACCATGGCATCACAGCTGCGGCGCTCTTCTACTTTGTCGGGTTGCTTGAGCAACGACGCGGCGCGCGCGGGCTAAATGATTTCGGCGGATTGATGCAACGCACGCCGCTTCTTTGCGGCTGGATGAGCGTAGCCATGTTTTCGTCGTTAGGTTTGCCTGGTCTTAACGGGTTCATCGGCGAATTTTTGATCTTCAAAGGTTCCTTCGCGCTCGCCGCGGGCTACACCGCGGTGGCCGCGCTCGGCCTCCTCATAACCGCGATTGTTTTCATGCGTGCGATGCAAGCGCTCTTTAGCGGGCCGCTGGCGGAAAGCTGCGGCCAACTGCCCGACCTTCGTCTCGGCGAAAGGTGGACCGTCATCCCAATCACGCTGCTCATGTTCGCGATCGGCCTCTACCCGCAGTTCGTTCTCAACATTTTCAACACCACAGTCGCGCAAATGGCGCGTTTGTTAGGCTGAATCCGGTGAAAAAGGATATCGTTCTAGTTAGGCACGTTGTCCGACGGATTTCTTACCTTCGTGGACAGAAGGTCATCCTGGATGGCGATCGCGCGCTCGAGACCAATCGAGAATTTGCGCAGCCTTCATCGAACGTCGAAACGCGAGTCGGGCAACATGACGACGAGATCGCGATCATTGAGGCCGCCCGTCATTTGATTCTGGCGCGCGATAAAACGCAGCGGGAAATTAGATTTCACGTACCCGAGAGATCGCCGCGCGACGGAACAGGCGAGTGCCGATGATCGCTTCGACGATTTACATCACATTTGCCGGGGCCGTCTTGCTGCTTGTTTTGCCGCGAGTTTTGGCCCGTTGGATTGCCCTCGCCACCGCTCTGGGCGGATTCGCGATCAGTCTCGCCGCGTTTTTTGCGCGTCCCGCCGATTTCGGGCATTTCAGCACGATTATCAGCGTGCCGTGGGTGCCGGCACTTGGGATGAATTACCATCTCGCCGTCGACGGCATCAGTCTCACGATGACCTTGGTGACCGGGCTGACCGCGGTCTCCGCTATTCTCTTTTCCTGGAAAGTGGAGGAGCGACCTAACGAATTTTTTTTCTGGCTACTTGTTGTCGTCGCCGGTTCCTACGGCGTCTTTCTCAGTGCTGATCTCTTTCTCTTCTTTGTTTTCTACGAGCTGGTGATCGTCCCGAAATATTTCCTCATCGTGATCTGGGGGTCGACCAACAAGGAATACGGCGCGATGAAGTTGACGCTTTATTCTTTTTTCGGTGGCGCGCTCGTTTTCATCGGGATCCTTGCCGTTTACGCATCTGCCGGGTCCCTCGATCTCCAACAGCTGTCGCACTTTTCATTCACTCCCCAGATGCAAACCTGGGCCTTTCCGATCTTGTTTCTCGGGTTCGCGGTGCTCGCCGGCATCTGGCCGTTGCACACTTGGGCGCCGACCGGCCACGTCGCCGCGCCGACCGCCGGTTCGATGCTGCTCGCCGGCATCGTGATGAAGCTCGGCGCCTACGGCGCACTGCGCGTCGCGCTCAATCTCTTTCCATTGGGTTTTGAGGTTTGGAGCAAATGGATCGCGGTCCTTGCGGTCGTCGGGATCGTCTACGCAGCGGCGGTCGCGCTGCGCCAGAGCGATCTCAAGTTCGTTATCGGTTATTCGAGTGTGAGCCACATGGGTTTCATTCTGCTCGGTTTGGCGGCGGGCAATCTCCTCGGTGTTTCCGGAGCGGTCCTGCAAATGTTTTCGCACGGCGTGATCGGAGCGCTGCTCTTCGCACTTGCCGGCGCAGTCTATTATCGGACGCATACGCGCAATTTGAACGACCTCTCGGGCATGGCTCTCAATCGCACGATGCCGTTCCTGGCGTTCGCATTTGTTATCGCTGCTGCTGCCTCGATGGGCATTCCTGGATTCAGCGGTTTTGCCGCGGAAATCACAATCCTCCTCGGTGTGTGGAAGGCGTTTCCGACGGCGGTCTGGATCACCGGGCTTGGTATGGTGCTGGTCGCGGCATTCACGTTGCGCGCCATGAAGAAATCGTTCTTCGGCGACGATCGTTATGCACCGCCGATGCAGGAAGGCCACCGCCTACCGGTCGCTACCGAATGGAATGACTCGCGTGCCGTCGTGGCCCCTGCCACGCTGGCGGAGAAATTGGGCGCCAGTCTCTTGATTTTCGCGACTCTTGCGGTCGGACTTTATCCCCAACTTCTCCTCGATCGGATCATGCCGGCGGTTGAAACGATGCGGTTCTTGCGACCATGAGCTATCTCGAATTGCTCAAGCTGGCAGCACCGGAGGCGATCGTGCTGGTCGCGGCCCTGGTCGTTCTTACGATCGGACTTGTCACCGGTCGGCGCGGCGTAGGGGCGAGCGTGTCGGTCGCAGGCCCGGGGAATGCGGGTGACCGGCCGACCGCTTTTGCGGGCGAGACGCCGGCCGCTCCCTCGGGCCGTGTTTACCCGTTTGTGGCCGCAATTGGCCTGGCGTTCGCCGCCGCCGCAGTCCTGCCACTGCCGTCGCATGCGACACTCTTCCATGGCATGCTTGTGATCTCGCCGCTCAATTCCCTCTTCAAAATCATCTGCCTGACGCTGGCTTTTTTCACCGTGATCCTCGCGCGCGGCGAACATGCGCTGCCAAACAAAGGCGAATATCTCGCGATGATTTTGCTCGCCACGATCGGGCTCCTATTGCTCGTCGGGAGCGAAGAACTGCTCATGATCTTCATTGGGCTCGAGCTGACCGGTCTCTCGCTTTACGTTATGACCGCATTCGACAAGGAGCATCGGTCGTCATCCGAGGCGGGGCTGAAATATTTCCTTTTTGGCAGCCTGGCGAGCGCCTTCACGCTCTTCGGTCTCAGCTTCATCTATGGCCTGACGGGGACAACCACGCTCGCCTCGATCGCCCAGCGCCTTGCCGCGGCGCCAATCGAACCGCTGCTCGGGGCCGGCATCGTGATGACGCTGATCGGTTTCGCCTTCAAGATCGCCGCCGCGCCATTTCACCTTTGGGCGCCCGACGTGTATCAGGGCGCACCGGTTTCGACCGCCGCATTCATCGCCTCTGGATCGAAGGTCGCATCCTTCGTCGTGTTGGGAAAAATCGTGCTTATCGGTTTTGGCCCGGTGCCTGGCAGCGCCAATTGGCACGGCATGGCCAGTGGTTGGACGCTTATCCTCGCAGCCCTTGCGGCACTTTCGATTCTCATTGGCAACCTCGTCGCGCTCGCGCAAAAGAACGTGCGCCGACTACTCGCCTATTCTGCCGTCGCGCACGCCGGTTACACCCTGGTCGGACTGGTCGCAGCCGGGCCTCTTGGTTTTTCGGCGACGCTCTTCTATACGACGATTTATGGGATCACGCTTGTCGGCGCCTTTGGCGTCGTTGCACTCGTCAGGCGCGAGTGCGGTGGCGACGATCTCTCCGATTTTGCCGGTTTGCGCACGCGCTCGCCGCTCCTTGCCGGTTGTATGGCGATCTTCATGCTTTCGCTCGCCGGCTTGCCGCCGCTCGCCGGATTCTTCGGCAAGTTCTACCTTTTCAGTGCCGCGTTTCGTGCTGGCCACAATCACGGCCTGTTTTGGCTCGTCGTTCTCGCTCTTTTTGGCAGCCTGATCTCGCTTTACTATTACCTGATCGTCCTTAAGGCGATCTTCATCGATGAATCGAACAGGGCTTTCGCCTTCCCCCCTGATTATTTGCAACGAGTGGCGATCACGGTGCTGGCGGGAACAGTTCTCTTCCTCGGCCTCATGCCAGAGACGCTGCTGGCGCGCATTCTTGCTTCGGTCACCTGATTCATTCGCCGGGTCGGATTGGGATTACGAAACTGTAGCCGGATTCGCTTGACCTGCGGTGGCCGGCTGCAAACAATCGCCGCATGAAGACGCTCAAGAATGTATTTGTAACAATCTCCGTCGTGCTCTCGACGGCGCTTATCACTCCGACGTTTGCCGAGGAAGCCAAAGCAAAGGGTGCGACCCAGTCGCCCCAGATGAGCGACGCCGAGATGATGGCGAAAATGACCGAACTAGCGAAGTTGAACGAAAATCACAAGCTGCTCGCACAACTGGCTGGCACCTGGACATACACCGTCAAAATGTGGATGGCGCCGGACGCGCCACCGATGGAGTCGAAGGGAAGCGCAGTCCGCAAACCGATCATGGAAGGCCGCTACTTCGTCGCCAATTTCACCGGTGAAATGAAAATGCCCGGTGAGGACGGCAAAATGAAGAACTTCGAATTCAAAGGCATGTCGATCGAAGGCTACGATAACGTGCAGCAGAAATTCGTTTCGAGCTGGTGCGATAACATGAGCACCGGGATCATGACGTCGGCCGGCACCTATGATTCCGCCACGAAGACCTTCACCTACAACTCCGAAATGGAGATGATGCCGGGGATGAAAACCAATGTCCGCGAAGTAATCAAGGTCGTCGATGCCGATCATCACAACTTCGAGTGGTACGAGAATCGTGGCGGCCAGGAGGTGAAGACGATGGAGATTAACTACACACGCAAGAAATAAGAGGCGCGTGCCCAGCGTAGCGGTCCGTAAATGACCATCTCTCGACGTAAATTTGCGCAATTGTTAGGCGCCGGCGCGGCTGCCGCAGTGGCCAGGCCGGCGCTTTCCCTGGCCAAGACTGTGGCGGCTGATTCGCCTTCGCAGGGCGCGGCCACGGCCGTTGTCCGCTTAAGTTCGAACGAGAATCCATACGGGCCCTCGCCCAAAGCACTCAAAGCGATGAGTGATGCATTTGGGTTGGCCTGTCGTTATCCCGATGAGCGCGCAGAGGTGCTGGTGAAATCGCTTGCGAGACTCAACGGCGTCGCAAGCGAAGAGATCCTGCTCGGCGACGGCTCGGGCGAGATTCTCAAGTTATGCGCCGACGCTTACACAGGGCCGCTCACGAATGAAAGGAACACCGTGGGACGCGGCATTCTCGTGGTCGCCGATCCGACCTTTGAGGCCATCCTTTATCACGCGAAACTCAACGGAGCCGAGATCGTGAAGATTCCGCTCACACCGAGTTTCAGCCATGACCTGCCGAAAATGATGGCCGCGGCGAAGAAAGGTCTGGTTTACATCTGCAATCCTAACAATCCCACCGCCAGCATTTCGGCGAAGAACGAAGTGCGCGAATTCATCGAGAAAGCTCCCTCTGACACGATGATCCTAGTCGACGAGGCTTACTACCATTACGCCGACAGCGCTGATTACGAGAGCATGATCCCGCTGGTCAAGGATCATCCCAACCTGATCGTGACGCGCACTTTCTCAAAAATCTATGGCATGGCTGGTCTGCGTTGCGGTTACTGCGTAGCTCAATCCCACACGATAGAGCGCCTGCGTGAGCGGCAATCCTGGGACAGCATCAACCTCATGGCTCTGGCCGCGGCGACAGCGAGCCTCGAGGATCCCGATCAGGTGACGAAAGGGCGCCGCCTCAACGCAGAAACAAGAGCGTTCACCATCGGCGAACTCAAGAAGATGGGCTTCCTGACCATCCCATCGCAGGCGAACTTTATCATGATCGATGTGAAACGTCCGGTCGTGCCGCTGATCGCGACGCTGAGGTTTCGCAAAGTTCAGGTTGGTCGTTTATTCCGCCCCATGCCGAGCCATTTGCGAGTCACGATCGGCAGGAGGTCGGAGATGGAGGTGTTCTTAGCTGCCTTCCGCGAGGCCACCGCCCCCGCTCCAGCGTAGCTGGCCCACGACGTCGGCCAGTCATTTCACACCATCTGCCTTATCGTCGGCGAAGAGTCAGTGCGGTAGGGCGACCGCGTTTCCTGGCTCCCAACGAATTGGGTTAGGCGGCGTGGCGACGCAAGCCAGCGCGGGTACGCAATTGGGCGAGGCGCACCTTGACGGCGTTACACCGCAACCGTTCGCGGATGGCTTCGGCCTCGGGGAGCGACTGTGCCTCGTAAGGAGAACGTGCCGGCCGGAGCCAACCTTCCGCCAACTCGTTTGCCGCCCAAGCGCGACTTAGATGTGACTCTGTTGTGTTAGCTTCGGCTTCACGCAGTAGAAGGTCGCGCGCAGCCAGATAAGCGTGAATCTCGCTGGAGGCAGCGCCGGTTGCGTTAGGGGATGGCGATTTGCGTATGGTCTTTTGGGAATTCATCGCAGGTTTATGGAGCGGGAGAGTCGCTTGCATGCTGGTTTGGGAGCAGATCTCGTGCTCACAGGGAGTACTTTGCAGCGGGTTTTTACGAGAGATTGTCCTGCGCGCGAAGGATCTCGAATCTGAAACGGTGGAATCCCGAAGCCGGAACGGCGCGCCATTCGCCTTGACCTGTGAAAGAAATCGAACCGGCTCCGGCCTAGACAGTTATGAATTTATGTCATGGGTGGTATGCGCTCTGCGTGTGTCTCCACTGTCTATCTATTTCGATGAGCGTTTTCGTGCGACTGACCAGCATTATCCTTCTTTACTCAGTGTTCGCCTGTGAAGCGGCGGAGACGGCGGGCGGTCGATGGGAAGGCTCGATTCAAATTCCGGGCAGCGAGTTTCCCCTAATCGTCGATCTTGACCAAGTTGCCGGTCAGACTTGGGCGGGGTCGGTTATTATCCCGGGCCTCGGCGTGAAAGGCGCACCGCTGACGGACCTTTCGGTTGGCGACTCCGAGATTTCGTTCACCATCAAAGCTGCGCTCGCCAACGAACGAACCGGGCCGGCAAAATTCAAAGGACGCGTGACCAGCCCGGGGCAATTGACAGGAGATTTTCTGCAGGCCGGCAATACGGCGACCTGCGTCTTGCAAAAGACTGGGCCGCCTCAGGTGGAGTTGCCGCGCAAGAGTACCGCCATCCGTCACGAATTCGAGGGCGCATGGAAGGGCGACTACGAAATGGATGGCTACCCGCGCCATGTCACTCTGACGCTGGCCAATCATAACCCCGGCAGCGCGAGCGCAAAGCTTGTCATCGTCGGCAAACAAACCAATGATGTCCCGGTCGAGCTGGTCACGGAGGAGGACGGCCTCCTCACGATCAAATCACCTGAATTCGGGATCAACTACGAAGGCCGGTTTCGAAAAGAGGTGAGCGAGATCAACGGGACGTTTACCCTGGGCCCTTTTGAGTTGCCGCTCGTCCTCCGGCGAGCATCCGCCAACGCTAGATGAAAATCTTCCGCTTCATCGTCGCGCTGCTCGCTTTCCTGGCCGGCGGGGTTTGCCAGGCGCAATCGATGTTTCGCGGTAATCCAGCGCATACTGGTGTCTATGCGGGGCCGGCGCCCCGCCAGTTTCACCGGATCAAATGGAAATTTCCTACCGGCGATCGGATCGTCTCATCTCCAGTCTGGAGCGACGGCGTCGTCTATTTTGGCGGTGACGACGGGAACATCTATGCCGTCGCTACCCAGACCGGGCGGCAAATTTGGAAACAGGCCACAGGCGGGCCGTCGCCATCGACTCCGGCCGTGATCGACGGAACGCTCTACGTGGTTAGCTACGACGGGAAACTGTATGCGCTCAATTCCCACACCGGCGCGGTCCGATGGAAGTTCGTGACGGGTGGTGAGCGGCGTTTCGAAGCGAAGGGCTTAAATGGGTTGCAACCGAAGAACCAGACGGTGGCTGATCCGTTCGATGTTTTTCTCTCGAGCCCGGTCGTGGTACAGGGCGCGGTCTACTTCGGCAGCGGTGACGGACATCTCTATGCAGTCGAGGCGGCTTCTGGCGACTTGCGGTGGAAATTTCAAACCGGCGATGTCGTGCACGCTTCGCCGGCTTTTGCCGATGGCGTTCTCTACTTTGGAAGTTGGGACAGTTATTTTTATGCCGTCGACGCAGCAACCGGGAAAGAGAAATGGCGTTTTCATGGTGGCGAAGATCCGGTACTTCACAATCAGGTCGGCTTTCAATCGTCGCCCGCCGTGGCGAATGGCGTCGTCTACACCGGTTGTCGTGATGCACAGCTCCATGCCCTCGATGCCGCGACTGGGAAGGAGAAATGGCATTTCGACAACGCGCTCAGCTGGGTCATCAGTTCGCCCGCTGTAAGCGACGGCAGGGTCTTCTTTGCCACATCGGACTCAAGTCTTTATCACGTCGTCGACGCCCTCACTGGCAAGCCCATCCTGCGTCAGCAAGACAAGGCCTACATGTTTTCGTCGCCGACGATCGCTGGCGATGTTGTTTTCATTGGCGTCCTTAACGGAACTCTTCAGGCCCGCGATCTTAAAACTGGCGACGTGCTTTGGGATTTCCAAACCGAAACTTCAAAACAAAACAAGGCCTGGGTCCTGACGGCCGACCGCCGCTTCAACGACCCCCTACTCTACCACTCGATTTGGCGGGAAGCTCCCATCGTCGCGACCGATCGACAGTTCGGGATCGGCGCCATTTTCTCTTCGCCTCTCGTGGTGGATGGCGTGGTCTACTTTGGAAGCACAGATGGCTACCTCTATGCACTCGAATAGTTTCATTTTGCTGAATCCAAACGCCCGTGCGGCGTCATCTAACCATGACGACGCGGCCTGCCCTAGGCCATTGGGCCTGGCTTTCTTCGCCAAACCATCAACCTATTAACTGCCATGTTCTTTGAATCATTCTTTCAGGATCTCCGCATCGGTCTTCGCATGCTGGTGAAGGACAAAACGTTCTTCATTCTCGCGGTCACTGTGCTCGCTCTCGGCATCTGTGGTGTCACAACCCAGCTCACGATGGTGAACGCGATCATGCTGCGCGGCTTTTCCTTTCCACATCCGGAGCAATTGATGAACGTCGGCCTGATCGATCCCCAGGCGTCGGACCAGAACAACAACTTCGGCAACGGCAACATCCCTTCGTCGCAGGATTACGAGGATTTGCGGGCGGGCCAGAAGTCGTTCGCGCTGATGAGCGCCTATCTCAACGGTTCCACGATCAACGTGACCTACAAGAAAACTCCCCAGCGCTACACCGGCGGTTATGTGACGGAGGACTTCTTCAAGATCATCGACGTGAAACCGATTCTCGGTCGCGACTTCACGGCGGAGGATAACAAGCCCGGAGCTGAGAAGGTGACGATCCTCGGCAACGAAATCTGGAAACGCGATTTCAATAGCGACCCGCATATCGTTGGCCAGGCAGTTCGGATCAATGGCAAGGCCGCCACCATTGTCGGCGTCATGCCGCCGAATTTTAAGTTCCCGCAGAACGAAGAGCTTTGGGTGCCGCTTTACAACGAGTTTCCGCTGAAGCCGCGGGGCGACCCCGCTGGCATCGGTCCTTCGATCATGGGTCGGCTCAAGCCGGATGTTACCCAGGACCAGGTCAACGCCGAATTCATCACGCTCGCTAAACGGATTGCGAAGGACAACCCGAAGACCAACGAGCATCTCATCTCCGCCAGCGTGCAGTCACTCCACAAGACGTTCACTGGCCAGCAACTGACCCAGATCATGTACGCGATGCTTGGCGCTGTCATCGTCGTCCTCCTGATCGCGTGCGTGAACGTGATGAACATGCAGTTCGGCCGGGCCGCCTTGCGTTCTCGAGAACTGGCCATACGCGGCGCGCTCGGGGCGACCCGCGGACGTATCGTTAGGCAAATGCTGACCGAAAGTTTCCTCATCGCGCTCCTCGGCGCCATCGTTGGGGTGGCGCTGGCTTATTGGGCGGTGGATCTCCTCGCCCAAATCACGAGCACACCGCAATTTCAGTTGCCCTATTGGATCGTTTTCGCGATCGACGCCAAAGTCCTTGGCTTCACTCTTGGCGCGGTCCTGCTCGCAACATTTGTCTCAGGATTGGTGCCCGCCCTTCTCGCAGCGCGCGGGAACGCTTCCGAGATGATGAAGGAAGGCGGCCGCGGCAACAGCAGCCGCCTCGTCAACGTCATCACCCGGATCCTCGTGGTCGGACAGATTGCGATGACGGCCGCGCTTCTGATCGCCTCGGCTTTGCAAGTTCGCTCGATCCGCAACCAGGTAAAACTGGATTACGGCTACGACGACAAGGGAATCTTCGCAGCGCGCGTGGGTCTCTTTGAAGGCGATTATCCAACGGAAGATTCGCGCCGGCAGTTTTTCCAACGTGCCGTGCGCGCGCTTCGCACCAATCCGGCATTTGATGGTGCGGCGATGAGCGATCGTTTCCGCATGACCTATGGCTACTTCGGCCAGTACGAAGTGGATGGTCAGACTTACGCGACCGATCGAGACCGGCCGAAAGGCAACGCCGAAGCGGTCTCGGACGGCTATTTCACTACACTGGGTTTGAAGGTTCTGGAGGGTCGCGATTTTACCCTTCAAGATAGCGATGCGAAGCAACCGGTGGCGATCGTGAACGCCAGCTTTGCGCGCAGACATTGGGGCAACAAGAGTCCGCTCGGGCATCAGGTCCGTATGTTCAAT
>Ga0207645_10003569_pt1 | contig 11773 bp, 14 predicted proteins | sample KBSM53metaG_FD_184331 | JGI IMG/M metagenome (GOLD analysis project Ga0207645, IMG submission 184331) | Miscanthus rhizosphere microbial communities from Kellogg Biological Station, Michigan, USA - KBS M5-3 metaG (SPAdes) (version 2) | ecosystem: Host-associated > Plants > Roots > Rhizosphere >...
CAGCGCGAGCGCGCATTCGGTGGCTTCACAATTAGAGTCATGCAACGCCGCGGACAAAAATGGTAGTGTTTGCCACACCAAGGTCTAACCAGCCGATGCAGCGAACGGCTACCCGCTGCGCGATTACGTTTTCCCATGATTAAGACACTTCCACTTCGATTGCCGCTCGGTCCCGGTAACCGTCGCTGATCTTGTCTCGTTGTCCGGCGAGTACGTCACGCAAGTAACCGCGATGGGACCGCTTGGATTTGAATACCTCAGCGCGAAAGACGATCCGCGAAACAACTGTTAAATTGAAGGCTCAAGATGAACGACCAACGAAAGAAGAAGCAGTATTCTGGTGTGCGAGATCAAGAGATCCGCGCGGCACTGGATCAGCATTGGGCGGCGTCCGATGCCAACGATTTTGAAACGGAGCACCGCATCTATCGCGAGGACGCGGTGCTGGAATATCCGCAGTCAGGCGAGCGAACCCGCGGTCGATACAACATACAAAACCAACGCGCCAGTCAGCCGAGCAAAAAACGGTTTGCTGTCCGACGAATTATTGGCAGCGGTGATCTTTGGATCACCGAATTCATCCTTACATATGACGGCAAGCCGTCCTACACCGTGAGCATCATGGAGTTCAAGGGCGACAAGGTCGCGCGGGAAACGCAGTACTTTGCGGATCCCTTCGTGGCTCCCGCATGGCGCGCTCAATGGGTCGAACGGATGGACATATAATCTCGAGGCAGTTAGAATGAAAAGACCCGCAATTTTTCTCATAGTTGTACCGTTAATGATTGGCATTTTCCTTCCGCCGGTGCGCCGCTCGACACAAGGTTCGAAGCCAATCATCGCTACACGTCTCAGGCACAGCTTTCCCAGACTGGAGGACTGGACGGCCAGCTTGCTGATTTAGATTATCAGAAGAAGCAGACGTCCCGTAAATGACGCCATGCGCCCTAACCAATCGATGAAGCCAACGGCCCCAGGGCGAAATAAGTTCAGCGTGTTTGCCACGACACCCTGCCGTGGCTTATCTCTTTCTCGTTAGATCGTGAAGCCGCTGGTTCAGCCTTTACGGCACAATCATCCATCGTTCCATGCAACCGCGGACGGACCGTCTCATTAGCGCAACCTCGCCAATCTGCCGGACAGAATGGCGGCGTCCGTGACACCGTTCCTTGCGTCAAAAGCAACATCTCTGTCTTTTCTGGCACGGGATGGTGCCGAGATCTTCTTTTTCGCACCACTAATCGCAGGTCTAATTGGGCTGGCGTTTTTGACGCCACATAAAGGCCTTCGCTGGTTTCGGCATGTCGAAGACGCATTTGGCCGACTCGGACGAAATCGCGGCAGATGCATAGCCGCAGTCGGCGCAGCAGCATTGTTGCTCATCACAGGCATTGCGGCGATCGCGAAATTGCCCGTTCCAAAAGTCGATGATGAATTCAGTTATTTGCTCGCCGCCGACACGTTTGCTCACGGGCGTCTGACAAATCCGACGCACGTGTTGTGGCCGCATTTTGAGACATTCCACACGATTCAGCAGCCGACTTATGCATCGCGATATCCGCCGGGACAGGGTCTCATTCTGTCGATCGGCTGGCTACTAGGGCAGCCGATCATAGGAGTGTGGCTGAGCGCGGCATTAGCGGCCGCGGCAATCTGCTGGCTGTTGCTTGCGTGGTTTCCACCGCGTTGGGCGTTGATCGGATCGATGCTGGCAGTGGCGCACCCGGAGCTCGTGATCTGGAGCCAAAGATATTGGGGCGGGAGTCTCGCTCTACTCGGTGGCGCGCTTGCGCTTGGCGGCTTCGCTCGGATTCTTCGCAATTGGCGGCGTGGCAAAGTCTCGCTGCGTCCTGGCGACTCGACCCTCATGGGTATCGGAGTGTCGATTCTGATCCTTTCTCGCCCGTACGAAGGCGGCATTCTCATTCTGATCTTGATTGCAACGTTGCTTGCCGAATTCGTTAGGCAAAGGCGAACGGCCATGCCGCGATCCGTCGTGCGGGCAGGCTGGCCAATCGCGATTGCTGTGATAGTCACGATCGCTTGGTTTGGCTACTACAATTGGCGAGTGACAAACGACCCGTTCCGCATGCCGCAACAGGTTTATGTGGCGACCTACAACGTCGCGCCTCCCTTTGTTTGGCAAAAGCAACTGCCCACACCGATTTATCACAACAAACAGATGCGCGACTTTCACATGGGCTGGGAACTCCGCCATTACCTGCAGCAGAGGCACCTGGCCGGCCTGGTCACAGGAGTCTTGGAAAGGTTTTGGAAGATACTGCGAGGCGTGTTTCGACTGTGGCCGATGCTGCTGGGCCTCTTAGCGCTGCCGTGGACGCTTAAGAATGGCTGGATGCGTCTTAGCTTGGCGATCTTTGCGGTGTTCTGCGTAGCACTCCTTCAAGTGACGTGGACGTACCTTCACTATGCCGCGCCGGCACTGCCGCTGGTTTTCGCAATGATTGTGGTTTGTTTGCGACACCTGCGGCTCTGGAAATGGAATGACAAACCCGTCGGGTTGTTTCTGGGACGCGGGTGCATCATTCTGAGTATTTTATCGTTGCCTTACACTTGCTGGACGATTGCAGAGCAAAACCGATATGTCCGACGGAATCGGATCATCTCTCAAATGAAGCGTTATGGTGGACGCCATCTGGTTATCGTTCGTTACGCCCCGGATGCGGTTAATCCAGTGGAGTGGGTTTATAATCGAGCTGATATCGACAACTCTGACATTGTTTGGGCCCGCGAACTTGACCCCGCAGGCAATCAAGAGCTCCTGGATTATTTTAAAGATCGCCGCGTCTGGATGTTGCATGTTGGCAATCGCCAAACCACACTGACGCCTTACAATTCTCCGACCTGTGATCGCGAGGCGCAGCGGAAGCGCTTCGTCATGCAGTTCCACCAGCAGGACGGTCGAGTGTCAGGCGTGGAATTGATAGTAGCCGGACCGGCGGATGAGGCGCGTAGTCCTATCGAGCTGCAGGAGAAACAAGTCGGGCCGAAGTGATCAGGCTTTGTCGGAGGGACCGTTTATCGCTTCAACCATCTCGAAACTTTCTATGAGCATCAACTCGACCCGGAAGCGATTAGGATGGCAGCATTCGTCTGTGAAGACCCAAACGACAAGGTAGCTTTCGACGCCCATTGGGATAAAATTTTGAATTCGTCACAAATCACAAAGAGGACGATCGTTGCAGAGGGACAAGTCGCTGGTCACATATCGTGCTATCCGCATGGAGAAAACATAGAAGTCACCTATTGGCTTGGAAGGGAGTTCTGGGGAAGAGGATTAGCGACTCAAGCGCTCAATAGGATGCTCCACCTTGTTGTAGATCGGCCGATTTTCGCCAGGGCAGCAACGGACAACATCGGGTCGATAAGAGTGCTGCAGAAATGCGGTTTTAAAATCATCGGAAAAAACAAAGATTTCGCCAATGGCAGAGGCGAAGACACGGAAGAATACATTCTTCGCCTGGATCTCGATCAAGCAAATGAATGAATTAGCCTAACCAGCCGACAGAGACAACGCGCGGGAATTGACCTTAGTTCGCATGGCCCCGGCTCCGCTCCGCATTTTTCCTAAATTCAGGTCGTCAGCACGCTCGCCCGCGCGTGTCTCATCTTTAACGTTAGGCCCTACTGCGTCGCTTCGCCACATCGCTTATGCCAGATCACACTGCATCAGAGGTCGAACTGCTCCGCGCAGCCTACGCGGCCTTCAACGCGCGGGACATTGACACTGCCCTCGCCCTCATGACTCCGGACGTGGCTTGGCCGCGAGCGTTCAAAGGTGGCTTTGTCCGTGGACATGAGGAGGTCCGCGCTTACTGGAGGGAGCAGTGGAGCGAGATCGACCCACACGTGGAGCCGATAGCGTTTCACTCCGAGGGGGCCGAGCAGGTCTTGGTCGATGTGCATCAGGTCGTGCGCGACTTGGCTGGAGCAGTTCTTGCCGATGAGCACGTAGGCCATCGGTTCACCCTTGCGCGCGGCTTGATCCAAGCGATGGAAGTCGGTCCACTTCCATTGTCCACGCCAAAGGCCTAACCATGCGATGGAGCGAACGACGGACCGCTGTACGCTCCACTTTTGAGATGACTTCCACCTTTTCACTCCGAGCGACGCGCGGTGTCGTCCGCCGTCGCTCACCTTGTTCTCGTTAGGTCTATGACGCGCGTCGGTATCGTTTTTAAAAACTGAGGAGAGACTTAACCAAAGGAGAAATGAAGTGAAAAGATCGGTGCTGGGGTTGTTATGCATCGCTGCACTCGCTTCGGTAGCACTTGCTGGGACTGAAACTTATTCCGGCAAAGAGATGAAACAGATGGTGCCGCCACCCTGTCCGCAATGGTACGCAGACAACGAGTTTAACGTCAGTCTGTGGGGCACATACATTTTCACAGGAAACAACTGGCAGGATGATCGCTACCTCGAATCGGATCATGCCTTCGGCGGTGGTGTTGACCTCAAATACTTTTTCCACCGGTACTTCGGTGTCGGTATTGAAGGTTGGGCGGTGGATGCCAGGCGCGCTTTTGAGGATATCGACGAGGCTTTTTTCAGGCAAACTCTCGTTTCTAGGACCGTCCGTACTGCACACGAGAGCCGCGCGGTCGGTTCTGTGTTAGGCACCCTGACCTTTCGTTATCCAATTCCTTGCACCCGTTTTGCACCGTACCTGTTCGCGGGCGGCGGCGGCATTTTTGGTGGGGGCGAAAGGACACATCTTGTTGCAGTGCCGCGGCTCCCGGGGCCAGCGGGCGGGCCGCTTGATTTTAGCGAATCTCGAACTCGCTCGGGCGATTCCGAGACAAAGGCAATCGGGCAATTTGGCGGTGGCATCGAAGTTCGCCTTACACCGCATATCGGCTGGATAAACGATTTTAGTTGGAATGTAGTGGATGGTCCAAACAACAACTTTGGCATGGTTCGGACTGGGGTAAATTTCGCATTCTGACGGATACCACCGTTGACCTGCAGCCGCGCGCGCGCTCGGGCGCGGTCGCTGAACTTGTGTCTCGTTAGATCGGATGATTTCACGCCTACTATGAGTTGTCTGAACCATCTGCCTCGGGGCACCGACTGATGAATTTCCTCGTCGTAGTAGTCATTGGTGCGCTGCTCGGCGCCTTGGACGGCGTCGGCAGTTTTTTTGAGCCCAAGGAGCCATACAAATGGCAGGTCCTTTTTGCGGCCCTTGAAAGGCGTACTTGTTGCACTTCTTACAGGATTTTCCTTAGCCGGAACTAATCGATGGTGGTCCGCGATGGTCACCGGCGCGCTCTACGGTCTAGCCTTCAGTCTCGTGATTTGATGATTAAAATACTTCCAGAGTCAGCCAGGCGCGCCTTCGCTAGGCGCGGCTGATCTTTTGCTCGTTAGGCCCCCTATGCCGTCCGCACAATCGCTGCTTGTGGTCGCAAGCGCACTCATCATCTTTACTCTTGGCGCGTTGCATCTACTGCTCACGTACCGGAGCAGATGGTTCTATCCGCGCGACCCTGATCTTGAATCGCAGATGAAGGCTGTCGCCCCGCTTATCTCACAGGAGACAACAATGTGGAGAGCCGGAATCGGTTTTCACGCAAGTCACAGCGCCGGCGCTATGTTGTTCAGCCTCGCCTACACGTACCTTGCGTTGGAGCCAACGCAGTTGCTCTTCAAGTCGCCATTCTTGCTCACTCTCGGCTTGGCCTATCTTGCCTTGGTCGCTATCCTGTGCAGGCTTTACTGGCTTCGCGTCCCGTTCTGGGGTATGGCATTGGCAACGTCCCTCTACGCCGGCGCTCTCATTGCGAACGGGGCCTAACCAAACGATGGCAGCCAACCCAGAACTTTGTTGTAACTCACTCGACAATGCACAGCTTCACTCTCAAAGTGCTGGGTGGGCTGAGCTTGAGCTCGTTAGGCGACCAATGGAGGTGCGTAAATGAACTGGGAAGCGGTTGGAGCGATCAGTCAGATCGTCGGAGCAGTGTTGGTCGGCATCACGCTGATCTACCTTGCAGTTCAGCTCCGACAGAACACATCTGCGCTGAAATCGTCCGCGTTCCTGGCCATCAGCACTTTGATGGGTTCCACTATGGAGGTCTGGGCTACCCACTCCGATCTCGCGCCGTTGCTCATAAAAGCCCAGACGGGGCTCGACGAACTTTCTCCTGACGAAAGAGCCCGATTTGGATTCTTGATGATGATGGCATTTCGCCGCGTCGAAACCGTCGTCGTCCAGCGCCATCTGGGTTTCATCGACCGCGAGTTGACCGAGGGCTTCGAACGGTCGGCGTTGTCAGTGCTTCATGCCAAGGGCGTGCGTCAATGGTGGGACGCGTCGAAAGGCGCATTCAGCAACCTTTTCTCAGCATGGGTCGATGAAAACCTCGCCTCGAACCTGCCTCGACCGATCCATGCTGGGCTTGGTCTCGGAGTTTCAAAGAATGAGGTGGAAAATGGGGCCGCCTAACCCAGGCGCTCCACGCCGACGCGCTGCCATTCTAGCTCTAAACTCTGTCGGCTATGCAACGCGGTATGCCTAACCAATCGATGAAGCCAACGGCCCCATTGCAATATAACTTCAGCGTGTTTGCCACGACACCCTGCCGTGGCTCATCTCTTTCTCGTTAGGCGCTTGAGCATACTCTATGAACAAACTATTTAAACCCGAAAAGTTTTCACCAAAACAACTTGCAGAACTACTCAGGACGCTGAAAACCCGTTTTGAGAAAAACATCAACCGCCACAAAGGTGTCGCGTGGGCCGAAGTGCAAGCAAAGCTGGAAGCTAACACTGAAAAGCTGTGGTCACTCAATGAAATGGAAAGAACTGGTGGTGAACCGGATGTTGTTGGTCAACACAAGAAGACGGGCGAATACATCTTTTTTGATTGTTCAGCGGAAACTCCTAGGGATCGCACCAGTGTTTGTTACGACCGTGAAGGGCTGGAATCGAGGAAAGAACATAGACCCAAAACTACCGCCATGGATATGGCAGCGGCCATGGGCATTGAGCTTCTAACGGAAGAAGAATATCTAGAGCTGCAGAAACTTGGAGATTTCGATACGAAGACGTCGAGCTGGGTGAAAACACCTGCTGATATTAGAAAACTCGGCGGCGCGCTCTATTGTGATCGCCGCTACGGCCGCGTCTTCGTGGGTCACAACGGCGCGCAGTCTTATTATGCCGCCAGGGCGTTCCGTGGCTCGCTAAGAGTCTAGATTTCATCTGGCATTCTTTGCCTCGGCCTTTATGTCTTCCTTGGATTTGGCTTACTATTCGTTCCGCACCACGATGCGCTCCAGCGAACAGAGGCTGGCGATGGGACCTTTCGTGCTGGTCGAGCTTGACTTCGCCAGCCTCTGTCGCTGAGCTTGTGTCTCGTTAGGCGGCATCAAGCGAACGTCATGAGCAACAACATTTCAGACGCTGGCAAGAATCGGATTGCGGAGGTCCTTCGTCATGACCGTTTCAGTGAAGCTGTTAAGCTCCATCGGGAGCTCACCGGAAGTCATCTCCTCGCTGCGAAGAGCAGTGTCGAGCGGATACAGACCTCGCTCGGTATTACAAAAGCACGCCTCGCCCGGTGGCAAGAATTGGCTGAGCCGGCCTTGATTACTGCCGTCACACTCGCCATTATTTCCATAGCATGGAGTTTACCAAGTAGTGCCGCCTATACACTTACCTTAGGTCGGACCAGCAGCCTTGAGCCCGTGTGTTGAGTTCAGAAGCAGGCCGGCCAGCAGACACGCCAAGAAGTCGCCAGATGATGTCAATGAAGAAAACATGGTGCGCTGTCCGGCCTTCCGACCAATTGCTCCAACGCAGCGGTCGCGCAATCGGCGGGAGGCGGCGCACAAAAGAGGCAAAACCTGCCGCTTGACACCCTTCTGCCCGTCATCAAGCTTCTATAATAGCAGGGACTCAAAACTAATTTGCCCTCAGCCGCGCAGCGTCATAAATCGGCGGAGCAGCAAAAGGCAACTTCCTATAGGTATAAGTAGTAATTTCCTATCAGTTTGCCATGGCACAACCACCGATGAATCACGGGGCGGGAGAGTGGGGATCTGATTTTTTCGGCGGATTGAATGAACTACCGCCTGAGCCAGTCGCTGGTATCGGTCAGGTCCTTGACACTATGGCAACGCTGCCCGCGTTCCGAGACGCGCGGCAGTGGTTACTGGGAAGTCTCGATGTTCAGTCGGGCGGTTCGATCTTGGAAGCCGGATGCGGCAATGCCGCCTCTCATTTCGACCTCCATGCCATGGTCGGGCCGCGCGGGCGGATTGTCGGAATCGATCCGACCAGGGCATTCATCGAAACCGCCCGAAGCCGAAGCAAGCAACAGGGGCCCGCACACGCGACTTATGAAACCGGAGACATCCGCGAGCTGCCCTGTAAGGGAGCGGAATTTGATGCTGTGTTTTGCGACAAGGTATTGATCCACGCGGGTCCTGCGAGTGCCGCGCTGCGGGAGATGGCCAGAGTGACGCGGCCCGGTGGGCGGGTTGGCGCCATCGAGTGGCTTCCATTCTTCGCGATCAGCGCGACAGACTTGGCAGCGCTTGCCGCCTTCAACACAATCTTCCAAAAAGCGGTATATGAGTATTACGTGTCAGCCAACCTGGCTCGGCATTTCCATGCCGCGGGCCTTGAGAACATCCGCACGAGTGCTTTCCTGGCCCACACAACAAGTCTGGACGAACCTCCGTTTTGGCGCGCTTTTATCGTCCATCAAATGCCGATGTTCCTTCAGGCCGGGCTGATTGACGAGCCGCAGGCGCGTGCGTTCCTGAAGGATATTGAGGCGCTCAACGCGGCGGGCGAGTTCAACGCGAGTTTCACCGTCCAGGCCGCTACCGGCACAAAGTCACTCGCTTAATTCCGGGAACGCGAACACTCCGCGCGAACGGCCTAACCAATCGCTGGAGGTAACCGCTGGCCGCCGTACTGAAAAGCTGAAAGATGAATGGAGCGAATGGTGATGAGAGACATAGAAGGTAAAGCCCTGAGGGAAAAGGGCGACTGAACCGGGGGGTGAAGGAGTTTCAATTATGAAGGATGAAGTGAAAGCAAAACTCGCTCTCGCCAGCGGTGGCTCAGCTCCGTCTCGTTAGGCTGCGCAACACGCATCTATGCTTCCTCAGGCAATCACTGAACCTCTCACTCCATCCCGCGACGCACGCGGGTTCGTTGTCGAGCCACTCTCGCTCGCACAGTTGACAGCTCAACAGAACGTTCACGTAGTGTGGACGGCGGCGGGCGCGGTACGAGGCAATCATCACCACCTGCGCGGTACGGAAGTCGCATTGGTTCTCGGTCCTGCGCTGGTCCGCTATAGAGATGCCAACGGCATTCAGGACGTCGAGATCCCCAAGGCGACCCTGTACCGCTTCACCTTTCCGCCGAAAGTCGCACATGCCTTCGGTGCTTTGGGGCCGGAGCCGATGTTTCTCGTGGGGTTCAACACAGAGATCTACGACTCTGAGCACCCAGACGCAATCCCAGACCACATACTCGGAGCGGATGACATTGCCAAGTTCATATGAGCGCGCAGCCTCACCAGCGGATGAAGCTGACGACCTGCGGCCGCCGCCTCTGGCGGAACCTCAATGGAGGCCCTCTATCTTGTTTGCGGTGCCCACAAGCCGCAGCTTATGCCTATTCCGTTAGGCCGACTGAAGAATGAGTAGCGACATATCTAATTCATGTGGCGCGGCGCGCGATCTATTGTGCAGAGGGGCGAGCGGGTTCCTCCTTTGGTGTGCTCCGTGGCTTGTTTTCGGACTGAGCTTAAGCGCGCCGCCTTGGCTAAGAACTGCTCTGTGGACGGTGTCATTCGCGGTGATGGGCGCGGCGTGTTTGCTCAACGCTGTCCGCTGCGGTCGGGTTCACTGCCGCTTCACCGGACCGTTTTTCATCCTTGCCGCTATTGCTTCCTTAGCTTATGGCCTCGGGCTCTTGCCGCTTGGACCATCGGGATGGAAGTGGATCGGCGCGGGAACAATCATTGGAGCTTGTGCCCTCACTTGCATCCCCGAACTGTTGCTAGGTCGGTATCGGCGAGGGAAAGAAACGGCGGCCTAACCAAGCGCTGCAGCCAACGGCTCGATCGCGGTATGTTTTCCATGTCAATCCTAATTAGTGTGATTCAACCCGCTGCCACTTGCGCCTGCCGGAGCCGTGGCTGAGCTTGTGTCTCGTTAGACGCCAAGATCGGATCAGCTTGGCACTCACAAATGAAAGCAGTCGTTAAGGGCGTTGGGATGCGATGATCGCGTCTCCAAACGTCGCTCAATCCCAATCTGGACCGACCCTGCTCGGAACCTGGCGACTAGTATCGTATGAAGCACGCGATTCGGAGGGTCGGGTCCATTACCCATTCGGCGAAAATGTGTCCGGCTTACTTGTCTACGACGGCGGCGGCAACATGTCCGCCCATGTCATGAGAAACGACCGCCCCTTATTTGCTGCAAAGGATCCGGCTCGCGGTACAGATGCAGAACTCCGTGCGGCCTTTGAGGATTACGGTTCCTATTTCGGCACCTACACCATTGACCAGACGAGGCAAACTGTGACACATCAAGTTCGGGGTGCTTGGTATCCGAATTGGATTGGCCACGATCAGGTCCGTCATTTCAAGTTCGACGGCAGTCGCCTGTTATTGTCCACTCCGCCGCTCATATGGGATGGGGAATCATTCGAGTACGTTTTGACTTGGGAACGCATCTCATGAACACGATTCGCCTTGCAAGAGCTCCGACTGAAGTCGTGAGCTGCCTAACCAATCGATGAAGCCAACGGCCCCTGATCGAATGATCGCCAGCATGTTTGCCACAGCCCCCTGCCGTGGGTTATCTCTGTCTCGCTAGGTCTCTCGATGCTGATGCGGGAATGATATGAGCGACCAATTTCAGCACGTGATGGTGCTGACCTCGATTATCATCGGCTTGGGCATTACGAACGTTCTTTTAGGCGTCAGCGGCGCGATCGAGCGTTACACCGAAGGCGACCGTCCACTGCAGCTCAGTTGGGCATCAGCATTCTGGCTGGGCCAGGTTTTTCTGTGGATGATTCTTTTCTGGTGGTGGGAGTTCCGCTTGGTCGACATCCTGAAACATTGGACGCTATGGGACTATCTTTTGATTATCTGCTACGCAGTTATTCTGTTTCTTCTCGTGGCTCTTCTCATTCCTAAGGACTGGGACAAAGTCGACAACCTGAATGCATATTTCCTGTCAAAGCGTCGCTGGTTCTATTCAGTTTTCTTGCTTGGCCTGGTCATCGATGTGATGGACTCATATATGAAGGGCGGCTGGACTTATGTCATAGGACTGGGCGTGTTGGGCTGGGGATATTCTGTCGCTGGTATTCCGGTGGCAGTCATTGGATTTCGCTCAAGGCGCATTCGCACGCATACGATAATGGGAATCGTGTTCTTTGTTTGGCAGGTAGTCCTCGGGTTCGACGTTTCCCCTTTGCTCCATCGCTAGACCTAACCAATCGATGAAGCCAACGGCCCCACTGCCAGACAACTTCAGCGAGCTTGCCGCCGACCCCGCCCGTGGCTTATCTCTTTTTCGTTAGATGCCTGAACGTGCCCACCTCTCCAACAGATGCTCGGATGAATGAATCTGCCGCCCAAGCTCGCAAAGCTGTGATTCTCGGCCCCGGTGAGGGGCGTTCCTATCCAATGGGCCGCATCGCCGCGGTCTTCAAGGCCGACGAATCCGAAAGCGAATCGCGCTACTCTATCTCGGAATGGTGGCTTGAG
>Ga0207645_10003573_pt1 | contig 11764 bp, 8 predicted proteins | sample KBSM53metaG_FD_184331 | JGI IMG/M metagenome (GOLD analysis project Ga0207645, IMG submission 184331) | Miscanthus rhizosphere microbial communities from Kellogg Biological Station, Michigan, USA - KBS M5-3 metaG (SPAdes) (version 2) | ecosystem: Host-associated > Plants > Roots > Rhizosphere >...
TCAGCGACACGGCGGCCAAGATGCTCGGCGGTGCGCAGATCAGCTTCCGGAGGCGCACGGTCGGGGCCCTGATCGGTATTTGACTGCGCGCCCGCCCCCAGCCAGAAGCCGAGTCGATTCAGGTCGTTCTCCGATCCTTTGGTCGAATGATTCCCTGGCGGCAGGCCGAGATTGACCCAGTGCATGCCGTGCTGCGCGGCGAAGAGCGCAATCTCGATCAACGTCGCCAATTTGTCGCCGGAACGCGAGCCCGAGTTGGTGAACCCGGCGGCAATTTTATTCTTCCACCCAAGGCCCTTGATCATGACTGCATGGGAGGATGCCTCCTGGAATGCTTTGAACGCCGCCGAGACGCCGCCTGTGTAAGTCGGCGCGCCGAAGACGATGGCTTCGGCCGAGGCCAGGTCGCTCCAGCGCATTTGCGCTTCCTCGATGCTCAGGAGCAGGGCTTCGGCGTCCTCAACCTGCTCCACGCCTCTTTTCACGGCCTCGGCCTGTCTCCGAGTGTGACCGTAGCCGCTGTGGTAAACGATAGCGATTAAAACGCTTTTCATAAATGCTTGGCCGTCCTTTCGTTCTTTTCCTCGAGCCGGGGAAATACACCGGCCTCACTTTTATGACGAGCGCAAGCGTCTATTTCGACAATCGCGTGGGTAATTATTTAGCGGAAGAGAGCGGTTTAGAGGTCGTGCCGAATTGTACAATTCTTGGCGGTTAACGGATTTGTCGAAAGTGGCTCGATCTGCGTGGACTGGACCGCCGTCTTCCCTACTCGGCTTCGACACCGTCGCTTGCTGTCGGAGGGTGAAACGGCATGACGAGCGGCACCAGCCGTGATGGTCGACTCCGGAACCCGCATGGGCCCTTTCCAAGTATTCTACGTTCTCCTCGACTCTCGAAAGCCGAATATCTCTCCGCGCTCGCGAACTTGCCGATGGGGTAAAATCCGGCTAACCATTACGTATGTTAGATTGGTCGTTCTTGTCCTGCTGTCACGTTAGCAACCAATTTCCAGTCCTATTTCGACTTTCAGTCGTGTGATTAAGCGTGCGATCAATGATCACAAGTAAAAAGTCTGACCCCAAGTTTCCTATTCTCAGCGCAGAGACCGAGAGTCGTTATTGCAATACGGTAAGTTGAGAGCATGAATCTGAATCGTCGTGAACTGCTTAAAATCGGGCTGTGTGCCGGGGCTTCGGTTCTTCTCCCCTCGGGCGGCTTGCTGGCTCAGGCCGGTCCCTTGATTCGAAAGAAGATTCCGTCAACCGGCGAGACCCTACCGATCATCGGTATCGGCACGGCGCGCCGTTACGAGCAGATCCACACGGAAGCAGAGAAAGCGCCGCTCAGAGATACGCTCCGCCAATTCAAGGAATTGGGCGGGACAGTCATTGATTCTTCGCCGACCTATGGAACCGCGGAGGCGGTCGTTGGGGACCTGGTTGATGAGCTCAAGATTCGCGATTCGCTGTTCCTTGCGACCAAGGTAAGTACGTCAGGCCGGCAGGCCGGAATCGATCAAATCCAACAATCCTTCAAGCGCCTGCGCACGGCAAAGATCGACTTGATCGCGGTACACAACCTGCGCGACACCAAGACACAACTGCAGACGCTGCGAGAATTGAAACAAGCGGGACGCATCCGCTACATCGGGATTACGACTTCGTTTGAGAACCAGTACCCGGAGTTCGAGCAGACGATGAAAGCCGAAACCCTCGACTTTATTCAGGTCGACTACGCGCTCGATAACCGCAATGCCGACGAGCGGATCTTGCCACTGGCCGCCGACCGCGAAACCGCTGCGATGATCAACTTGCCTTTCGGGCGCGGCCGTTTGTTTAACGCGGTGCAGGGAAAAAAACTACCGGAGTGGGCCGCCGAGTTTGATTGTAAGACTTGGGCCCAGTTCTTTCTGAAATACATCGTCTCGCACCCGGCGGTCACCTGCGCGGTGCCCGGCATGGCCAAGGCCGAATACGTCGTCGATAACCTCGGCGCAGCGCGCGGGCGTCTGCCCGACACCGCCATGCGCGGACGCATGGAGAAGTTCATCGATGGGCTATGAACAGCGCTTGCAGCGTTTCAGGTTAAATGAAGACCACACGGGCTGACTCGATTGGCTTTTTGAACTACGATTCGCCTCCGAAAGCGTAAAAAAATTCATGAGCGAATCCGAAGCCGCGCAACGGGCGGAAGCCGGGTCGGCTTACCGGCTGTTGAAACGTCTCATCGATGTGCGCCCAGCCGAGATGCGTGCGCTGGCCTGGTCTTGGCTTTACATCTTCTGCGTTCTGTCCGCCTATTATATTCTGCGCCCTATCCGCGACGACATGGGCGTCGCCGGAGGCGTCGAAAACCTTCAGTGGCTTTTCACCGGCACTTTGCTCGGCATGATCGTCGTCAATCCGCCGTTTGCGGCGCTGGTCGCCAAACTACCGCGGGTGCGCTTCATCGCCATTTCCTACCGATTCTTCATCGTCAATCTTCTGATTTTTATCCTCTGTTTCAATCTAGCGACGGCGGAGCAACATATTTGGGTAGGCCGCGTCTTTTTTATCTGGACATCGGTCTTCAATCTCTTCGTCGTCTCCGTGTTCTGGGCACTGATGGTGGATGTCTTCGATTCCGAGCAGGGCAAACGTCTCTTTGGCTTTATTGCCGCCGGCGCGACTCTCGGAGGCATCGCGGGGTCGAGCATTACAGCGTCACTGGCAAAGGATGTCTCGGCGACTTATCTCCTCTTGGGGTCGGCGGTGCTTTTGGAGGCGGCGGTATTCAGCGTGCGACGATTGTCCGGTTTGTCCGATGCTTTGCACCAGCGACCGGCAGCACAGAGCGACAAAGCGCTCATTGGCGGCAGCGTGTTTTCCGGCCTGACCCATGCCTTCAAGTCGCCGTATCTGATCAACCTCAGCGTGTATATGCTCCTGTTCTCGATTACTTCTACGCTCCTTTACTTCCAGCAACTCGAGATTGCGCGTCAGGCTTTTGCCGAGCGCGGCGCCCGTACGGCGTTTTTCGCGCGCATCGATCTCTGGGTCAATGTCCTCACCTTGATCGCTCAGCTCTTTCTCACTGCCCGTGTCCTTCGGGCCATCGGCGTCGCCCTTACATTGGCTATTTTGCCGGTGCTGAGTACTTTTGGTTTCGGCGCCCTGGCGATGGCGCCGACCATCGCGGTTTTGGTCGCCTATCAAGTTCTGCGGCGTGCGGGAAATTTTGCATTCGCCCGGCCGACGCGGGAAGTGTTGTTTACTACTGTGCCCCGAGAAGACAAGTATAAGGCCAAGAGCTTCATCGATACGGTTATCTATCGAACCGGCGATCAAGTGGGAGCATGGTCCTATGCGGGTTTGGGCTTTCTGGGTCTGGCTATGACCGGGATCTCGATGGTGGCTGTTCCGATCTCCATCGCGTGGCTGCTGAATGCCCTGTGGCTCGGGCGAAAGCAGGAACGGCTTGCGCAGGCAGAGACGGATACTTCAGGGTCACCACTTCCCGCCACATGAAAAGCATCATCTTGCTGAGGCCTCGGTGATAGAGCTATCAACTGCAATGGAAAGGAATCCTGTTATGAAGCAGCGCAACTTTTTTAATCGGACTCGTCGCATTTTTTGCACCATTGTCGCAATTGTCGCTTTGGTTGCTGGCTTTGGAATTTTACCGGGAGCTGTGTTCGGCCAGACGGCAACCACCGCTTCTCCGTTAAAGATTGGCATCATCGGTTCGGGTAATATCGGCAGCACGCTCGGAACCCTGTGGGTGAAATCCGGCCACCCGGTGCTGTTCTCTTCACGCCATCCGGAAGAGCTCAAGTCACTCGCCGACGGCCTCGGCCCCCTCGCTCGCGCCGGGACCGTGCGCGAAGCGTTAGCATTCGGTGACGTCGTTTTTATCGGCGTGCCCTATGGCGCGTACCCGCAGATCGGCAAGGATTACGCCAAAGAGTTTGTCGGCAAGATTGTTATCGATGCCGGCAATGCCGTTATCGCGCGCGATGGGGAGATCGCAAAGCCGGCCCGCGAAAATGGTGTCGGGCTGACATCGGCGAAATTATTAGCCGGTGCGCGAATTGTCCGCGCGTTCAACATCCTGGGCTCCGGCAGGGTCGCAAGCCTATCCAATCGGCCCGAGGGCCGCATCGCAATTCCTATGGCCGGGGACGATCAGGAAGCGTTGAAAGTGGCATCGGGCTTGGTGCGCGATGCGGGATTCGAGCCGGTGATCCTTGGCTCGCTTCAACGTTCCAAGGTCTTTGAACAAGGCGGCCCGCTATACGGTGCGCAGATGAGCGCGCAGGAGATGCGCGAGCGGCTGAAGACGATACCTTGATTTCCAAAGCCCCTTACTCCAGTCAGAGCCGACCAGCGGGCGTCAGCTTCGGTGAAGTTCTCAACGAGTTTCCGAAACCGCTGAGACTTAGCCTGCTTCGACCTGCGTCAGGAAAGACAGAGCGTGACCGGGAGCACGTGACTCTGAATTCAACGGAACACGAGCACGAATACGAATTCCCAAACGACGGTCATCGTTTATAGTGACTCCCAAGACTTTTTCTTTGGAAATCAGGCCGCTGTCGACCGGCGATATTCTACGTTGTCACGCCCACAAAGACCGCCATTTGCCGCTATCGTTTGCGAACAGGAAAGCCGTGCTCTCGCGCAGATCAAACAATCACCATCCCCCCGTGTTTGATTGTGTAGAAGGCAGTCTCCTGATCAAACGTAGTTTCGCTCTGCCTGACGAATTGCGCGGTAGCGTTTGAAGGCTACGTGCTCATCTTCTAGTCCCAATAGCGTTTTGAGCGTCATTCCGCGTAAAATATGTGCCACCATCTTTGTCCCATGACGCAACACAAACCTCGGGCTATGCAAAAAAACAAATGGGAAATGACCCAGTTTCATCCACCGCTCGGCGCGCCAGCGAAGAAATTCGATCTCTTCCGCCTTGAGATGATCGGTTCGCACGACTGCTGTCGTACCGTCGTAGTCTTCCGGGCGGGTGTCGATGATCAGACCACGCTTTTGAAAATCTTCGGTCATCGGCGTACGCGGATATGGCGTGGGATGCTGAATATATGGCCAATCGACGTAACGTTGCGCGAACTCCAGGTTCGCCGCAATAGATGCGTCTGTATCTCCCGGATTTCCGATGATAAGACCGCCGACGACAAACATCTTGTTAAGGTGCAATGCGCGGATTGCTTTGAGCGTCGCGTTGCCGACCGTGCGGCCGCTCTCCCGCTCGGCGTTTTTGGCGGAGGCGCGCAGGAATTGCAGGTCAGCGTCGAGGATGTTTTCGATGCCAAGGAAAACATAGCGAAATCCGGCTCTGCGCATAAGCGGGACGAGGGTCTCGCTATGATTGGCGACAGCTGAGGTCATCGCTTGCACGATATATTCCAAACGATTCAAGCGCGCGTCGATAATTGCCTGGCACAAAGCTTCGAAGCGCCGCACGTTAAGAGTGATATTATCATCGACCAAAAAAATAGAGCGGGCGCCATGACCTCGGGCGTCTCGTATGTCAGCCAATACCCGATCAAATGAGTAGGTATGAAAGTTCCGCCCGCGCATCGCGATGATCGAGCAAAAGCTACAGTCAAATGTGCATCCCCTGGAAGTTTCGATGACGTCAACCTGGCGCCCGAGCATCGTGTAGCCGCTTAGCACGCGCGCGTCGCGGTTTGGCAGCCGTATCTCTTTGGTGTCAAGGCTGCTCACGGGACGATCGGGATTATGCTGGTAATACTCACCCTGTCGAAATGACAGCCCGAGAATGTGTTCATAGCCGGCGCCTTTTTCAATGGCGCGCAGGAGCTCGCGAAAGGTAATCTCTCCTTCCCCTCGGACTATGAAATCAGTCCAGCAGTCATCGCTCGTATAAGCTTCCGGCGCCATGCTGGGATCATAACCACCAACGACGATTTGAATGTCTCGTTTCAGCGTGCGCAGTAACGCGATAATTCTTTTGGCCGTTTTCCTCTGAAACGTCATGACTGAGAGCCCGACGAGATCCGGACGCACTGCACTCACCAATTGTTCAAGCGTCGCACGAACCGAAGATTGAACTAAGATGAGGTCAGCAACAGCGATTCGATGATGCGAATCGATATTTCCGGCAAGTGATGTAAGCGCGCCATTGGGCATGCGGATGGAAACGGTCGGAGTATGTTCGAATGAATCGGGCATCGAGAGAAGCAGTACGTTCATAGAGAGCCCTCTCGTAAATTCGCTTGTTCGAGGAGGATATCAGCTCCGATTTGACTTCCTTTCCGCTGGATAGTCAATCCATCGGCTTATCGAGCTAAAGATTTATAAAAGACTAGCGGCCGGCTAGATCTGCGACGATGGAACAATCGTCTAATTGAAAAGCTCATATAAATCATGACGCTGGCGAACCCACCGACGTAGCCAGATGTTTCGAGACCCTTTTGTTCAAAATGACAGCATCAAGTAAAGCGCCCTTCTGAAATGCGGCTCGACAGTTTGCGCGAATCTCTCACATATGTTGCTCAACGATTAAAGGCGCGCGGCGCCGAGCATCATCTTGTCGTTTGGAGCGATTTGAATGGTACGAAAACTACTCATTCTGTTTTGCTTGATCTTCACTGGAGTTGTAGCCCCGATGCCGTAATCTCGGCGTTTGGATGTCACCGTTCGTCCAATTGACGACTCACCGGGTCGGCGCTATAGCTTGCGTGAGAGAAGAAAGGTCTAAATTTCTGTCCATGTCGCTAACTAATGTCGCGAATCTGCTCGATGTGGCGAAGTAGACCTTCGGCGGTAGATTTCCGGCAGTTTTCATTCAAAGGTGTATGCTCTGTTGGCGTTCTCGTACGGTGTTTAACGTTCACGATTGCCGGCGGTCTTGTGACAGCATGTTCATCGCTTGGCACCAGGAGAATCGAAAATGAAACTGATTCGTACTCTACTTTTAACTAACGGCCTTCTATTCGCGTTCTGTCATGGAACGGCTGTAGCGCAATCTGAAGCCCCAGCGGCATCGAGCGGTGCCGCCGCCGGCAAGTCTTTGCTGACGCTGCAAATGCCGGCGCTTCCGGAACCGGTCCGAGTTGTCCTCAAACCCGCGACAACGGCGTTGTTGGTATCCGACATGGTCGATCCCACTTGCAAGGCGCAGCCGAAATGCACAGGTGTAATGGTACCGGCACTCGCGTCGCTGCTGGCGCAGGCACGAAAGGCTGGCGTGTTTGTCCTGTACACGACTCGGGCCACGAACTTCTCAAAGTGGCTGCCGGAGGTTGCTCCTGCTCCCGGCGACCCTATGATTGCCGCAAATGCTCAGGACAGATTCTACAACAGCGACCTCGACAAGACGCTGAAGGCCAAGGGGATTACAACCGTGATTCTTACCGGCTGGAAGATCAGCGGCTCCGTGCTCTATACCTCGGTTGGAGCAACACTGCGGGATTATACCGTCGTCGTTCCTGTAGACGCCAGTTTGGCCGCGACCGACTACGAAGGTGCCATCGGTCTCTATCAAATATTAAACCAGAACAGCGCGAATGCCACGAACGAGCCGCTGAAGGCGAAAGCCTCGACTTTGAGTCGCACGGATATGATCACCTTCCAGTAGACAGCCGCACGGATCAGCGCGGGGCTATTTCTTCACTGGTAATAATTTCTCGGGTTCCGTGTGTTCAATACCGGCGTGTGATCGGAAATCCTTTCTGACCGCTGCCGTCCTAAGTTTTTGCCGCCGCATGTCAAACCCGTACGACCGAGAGCAACTAGAAGGTTAGGCTTGCATAGAGGAATGGCTGCACCAACGCCAGTTCCTCCTGTGCCAACCGCTTAAAACGGTTTTCGGGTGGATGCGATCAGGAAAATCTCCGCGTCGCGGAATAGGTTCAGCAATGCGCCGTCGACGCGCCCCTCTTTCGCTTCGTCGTAGAGAATATCGAGCGCTAACTCCGACGCCACCGCGTTTTTGTATGGACGGTCCGCCGCTGATAACGCGTCGTAAATATCCGCGATCGTCATCATCTTGGACTGAATCGGAATGTCAGCCGCGGACAACTTGTTGGGATAGCCGGTACCATCAAGTTTCTCGTGATGCGCCGAGGCGATCATCGGAATGTTTTTAATTTCCGTGGTCCAAGGGATCTGGCTTAAAAAATTGAGTGTGTGAGTCACATGAGATTCAATGTGACGGCGTTCTCTGTCGTCCAAGTTACCCCGTGAAATCGAAAGCAAGCGCAATTCCTGGTCCGAAAGCAAGGAGCGCGGTTGTCCTGTTGCATCGACGAACTCCCGCGTCGCGAATTCTTGCAATCGTTTAAAATTGCCGTTGTGTAAAACCGTCGGCTCATTGCATTTCACGATGAATGCAAGGAACTCATCGACTTCCCGCAACTGTTCTTCGAGCTCTCGCTGGTACTCGGGCTGCCGCTTAAGAAACTCCTCCCGCCCTTTTTCCAAGAGGTAGGTGAGCTTTCGCTCGCTCTGCCGCCACTCCATTTCCTTGCGCACGTAGGCGAAGCGCTCCTTCACGAGTTCGAGTTGGAGAGGGTAGAGTTTTTTTGCCTTGACTAAAATCTCCTCGCGCACGCCCACTTTTCCGAAATCATGCAGCAGCGACGCGTAGCGTACTTCCTTCATCTCCGCGCGGCTGAAGTGAATGTCGCGAAAATAACGTGACTCGTCGCGATCCACGGCTTTTGCCAACCCGACGGTGAAATCCGCGACCCGGAAAGAATGGCCATAGGTTGTCGGGTCGCGCGACTCAATGGCGCTCACCGAAGCCCGGACAAAGCCTTCGAACAACGTTTCGATGCTTTCGTAGAGATGGATATTTTCGATCGCCACCGCCGCTTGACTCGCCAAGGATCTGAGAAGACCAAGACACTCTTCCGGAAACGAAATCACAATTTCGTCGACGTCTTGTTGTTGAGCTAGCCGCGAATGAAAATTGCGCTTGCAATTAATCAGTTGGACTACCGCGACAACCTCGCCACGAGGATCCTTCGCCGGCACGGCGAGCATTGACTTAGTGCGGTAGCCGGTTTCCTCGTCGAATTTGCGATTGAAGTCAAAAGGAAAAGACGGCGGGATTTGATAGACGTCGGCAAGACGAATCTCATTGCCGGTCGTAGCGACATAACCGGCCACGCTCGAACTATCCAGAGGCAAGACCGATTCACGGAACGAAACATTCATGCTGTCATTTTGCGCAAACTTGAAGCGCAGCCGCCTGTCCCCTTGGTCGTCTTGCTCGACCAAATAGAGCGAACCCGCGTCGCTGTTGGTAATTTCGCGGCTCTTTTGCAGGATCAGGTCAAGCAACGACTCGCGATCTCGTTCCGTCGAGAGCGCTATGCCGATTTCGTTGAGCCGATGGATCTCGCTTTTGGCGCGCTTGAGCTCGCTTTCGAGCCTCGCTTGTCGTTGACTCATCGCGAGATTTTCGAATGCAGCCGCGATCATGCGACAAAGCGTCTCGATGCGCACCGGACCTGCCAGAAAACGAAAGACCGGGACAACATGCGACGGGTCGGACAGATTTTCTGCCGACTGTGATAGGTGAATAAACCTCGCGCGATCATTGGCGATCGCATCGCGCAAGTCGTCGGAGAAGACCTTCAGATCGTCGGCGACAACGACCGCCGGACTGTCGCTGAATTTCCCCGGCAATGGAGCAATGATCCAGTCACAATTCTGTCCTTTCAGTAACCGCGCAATCTCGTTGTCTTGGCAATAAACCAACCGAAACGCCGCCGACCCCGCAGAATTGGCGGCGCTCGATCCGTGTAAATGATGAGATTTGACCACCATAAATTCCTTTTTTTCTGCCGAGCCTCGCGTTGCAGGACAATGAGCCTCTGACGATCCGGCACGCAACGTACCCAAAACTGGGCCGCAACGTCAACCGGCATAGCGCCGTGGGTGATGTAACGATGAGTGTGGCGCGGCGAGGTTAGGGGGGCTGGCTTGAGTTGTGACTTATTCGTTCACCCAAAGGATCTGGTGCTCTGGATCGGACCAGGGCAACTTCTTGCTGCAGGATGCGCTGCGGTCGGGCTGGCGACTTGAAAGCTGTATCCTATTTACCATAGAGACCAGTAGGGAGGCTTAATCGATGCCGCTAGATATAAAACCTTTGTCGAAGAAGTTCGGTGTAGCCATCACGAACGTAGACCTGTCGAACGATGTCGACCAGAACCTGTTTAATGAGATTGTCGATCTCTTCGTGAAGAAGCAGGTCCTGGTTTTTCGCGATCAACATATCGAGCCGCAACATCAAATTGCCTTCAGCCGGCGGTGTCGCCGAACATTCCGTGCCCCTGCGCGTATAGTGAACTGAGCCCCGTGTCCATTGCCGTTGCCGTCCAGAACCTGACCAAACACTACGGTGCGCTGGCTGCCGTCAAGGGCATCGATTTCGAGATCCGCACCGGCGAGGTCTTCGGTCTGCTCGGTCCCAACGGCGCCGGCAAGACGACGACGGTGGAGATCCTCGAAGGGTTGAGGACGCGGACGGCCGGCCAGGTGTCGGTGCTCGGCGTCGATCCGGGTCGCGACGCCCGCGGCCTGAAAGATCGGATCGGCGTCTGCCTGCAGGCGACGCGGTTGTCGGACAAGATCACGGTGGCGGAAGCGCTGAGGTTGTTTGCCAGCCTCTACTCCCGCCAGGTGGACGGCGACGCCCTGCTCAAACGTCTGCAGCTCTGGGACAAGCGGCACGACCACTATGGGAAGCTGTCGGGCGGACAGAAGCAACGGCTGGCGCTGGCGCTCGCCCTGATCAACGACCCGCAGATGCTGTTTCTCGACGAGCCGTCGAGCGGCCTCGACCCCCAGGCCCGCCACGAAATCCATCAACTGGTGCAGGAGTGGCGGGCGGAACGGCGCACCATCCTGCTGACCACCCATTACATCGAGGAGGCGGAGCGGCTCTGCGATCGGGTGGCGATCATCGACGAAGGCCGCATCATCGCGATGGGCACGCCCGCCGAAGTGCAGGCCCGCACCGTCGGCACGAGCCGCATCGAGATTCGCGTCTCTCCCGCTCTGCCTGAATGTCGGGCTGTAGGATCCGGGGTCCCCACGCTGACCGAGGCGGATCACGTGCAGGTCTCGCTCGACCGCCAGACGGTGATCGTCTCGACCCATCGACCGGCGCGCGTCCTCGTCGAGCTCGTGAAGTGGGTGGATCAGCAGGGCCTCGAACTGGTGGACGTCCAGCTCAAGCGGCCGTCGCTCGAAGACGTCTTCATCGAGCTGACCGGCAAGAGCCTTCGCGGATGAAACCGGATCTCGCGCTCATCGCCAACGACCTTCGCCTCGCGCTTCGCGACCGCTCGGTCATCTTCTTCAATTACCTGTTCCCGCTGATCTTCTTCTTCGCCTTTGGCGGGATGTTCCACGCCGAGCGCGCCACCGGCGCCGCCACCACGGTGGTGACGATGGTGCTGGTGATGGGCGTGCTGGGAAACGGCTTGTTCGGGGCCGGGATGCGGGCCGTGATGGACCGCGAGGCCGGCATCCTGCGCCGCTTCAAGGTCGCCCCGATCAGCCCGCTGCCGGTGCTGACCGCGGCCCTGATCACCGGCTGGCTGCTCTATCTGCCGAACATCGTCACCATCATCGGCCTCGCGCATCTGGTCTGGGGTATGCCGCTGCCGGCGCGGCCCCTCTCGCTGCTGGTGCTGCTCTCGGTCGGCGTCTTCGCCTTTCGCGCGATCGGCCTGATCGTCGCCGCGGTCGCCAATTCGGTCGCGGAGAGCAACATCCTCATCCAGATC
>Ga0207645_10003575_pt1 | contig 11754 bp, 10 predicted proteins | sample KBSM53metaG_FD_184331 | JGI IMG/M metagenome (GOLD analysis project Ga0207645, IMG submission 184331) | Miscanthus rhizosphere microbial communities from Kellogg Biological Station, Michigan, USA - KBS M5-3 metaG (SPAdes) (version 2) | ecosystem: Host-associated > Plants > Roots > Rhizosphere >...
CGCTGCCGCTGCAGTCTGACGGCAGTGATTGGATTGCAACGCGCCGCCGGTGATCAATGTCTTTGCACCCTGCTCTCGCGCTTCGGCTAGGAGAAATTCCAATTTCCGAGTCTTATTGCCACCGAACGCGAGTCCGGTCTGGTCGTCGCGTTTGACGAGCAAACGTGGTCCGCCCAAAGCCTCAGAGAGACGCGGCAATATTTCAACGGGTGTTGGTAGATGAGCAAAATTCAATCTCGGAATATTCATCACCGGTTTTCGACTTTCTGTCTTAGTGTTGATTGCTGATTTTGGCGCACAAATGCTTTTGGAAATCCTAGAGCCTATCCGACAATCGTAACACAGCCTTCCAGGTTGTTCGTTCCCGCGAGCATCGTGCCCGCGGATGCCGATGGCTACAGGCCGGGAACCTGCCCAACGCAGAGGCAAGGGCGCCTGTGTTACGCTCGCATCTATTCGTCGGCTAGGCTTTACGAAGATTGCCGGAGCGTCGCGTTGCGATGTCAACGATTGGCCTTTACCATATCTCGACAAACGGCAGCCGTTGGTAAAAGTTCGAGTTGCTATGCCTGAGAAAGTTGTCTTCGCGTGACGCGCCTGCGATCCTCTCTTGGCTGGATTTGCGCGGCGGTTGACCTGGCACTCTTCGAAGTGTTGCTCGCTCGCGGCGTCTTCTTTGGTGTCGCGCATGTCGCAAGTTTCGCGATCGCAACGCTCACCGGGCTTGCGCTGATGCGCGGCTCGCTAATGGACCGTGCATTCACGGGGATTACAGCGGCTGCGGCGTTGCTGCTGCGGGGTGGCGTCCTCGCCATGTTCGTTAAAACCTTTCACGTGCCTGCCGTGTGGGCGATTCTTCCGGCCATTGCCGTATCCGCTGCGGTGATCAAATGTGGCGCTTCTCTGGAAAACGTTTCGGCCGAAAAGCGCTGGCGCACTTTTGGTCTGGCCGGTGCTGCTTATCTGGCGCTGCTGCGGTTGGTTTATCTCGGGCAGGCCGAGCTTTTCCCGGAGGAAGCCTATTACTGGAACTACGCAAAGCACATGGACTTCGGCTATCTCGACCACCCGCCGATGGTCGCGTGGCTGATCGGTGCGGGGACGTGGCTTTTTGGCAACAACGAATTCGGCGTCCGCATCGGCGCGTGGCTCTGCTGGCTCGTTACGGCTTTCTTTACATTTCGGATCACGCGGAACCTGGTCGATGAGACCACGGCTTGGTGCGCCCTTTTACTCGTTAGTGCGCTGCCGTTTTTCTTCGGAGTCGCATTCATGATCACGCCGGATTCGCCGCTCACGGCGTGCTGGGCGGCGGCGCTTTTTTTCCTCGAACGCGCTCTCGTTGCGCAACAACGCAGCGCGTGGCTCGGCGTTGGGATCGCCATGGGCCTTGGGATGCTTTCGAAATATTCCATCGGACTGGCGGGGCTCGCCGCGGGGCTTTTTCTGCTCGTCGATGCATCTTCTCGCCGATGGTTTTTGCGATGGGAACCGTACGCGGCGACCCTGCTCGCGTTCGCTTTATTCTCGCCGGTGATTCTGTGGAACGCCCAACACGATTGGGCGTCCTTCTCCTACCAGGGGGGGCGAGTGAGTGCCGACCCGAGATTCTCAACCCACGTGTTGATCTTTTCCATTGCTACCGTACTCACGCCGACGGGACTCGCTGGTTTGCTGATCTTTGCATTCCTGAAAAATGCCGATACCGCCGTACGTGCGCGACAGCTCCTTTTCATGAAAGTCTTTACGGCGGCCCCGTTCGCAGTGGTTGCCTTTTTCAGCCTGCGCCATGTGATCAAGCTATGGTGGACGGGGCCGATCTGGCTGGCAGCGTTTCCGGTACTTGCGCTTGGCCTTTGGCAGTTTCGTCAACGCACGAGCGATCGATGGGTACGCGCGTCGTGGCTGCCAACCGTGATGATTTGCGCGCTGGCGTATGGAGTTTTTTTCCACTACCTCGCGCTGGGACTGCCCGGCATCGGCTACAGCACCCAAATGAATCTGCTTCCAGTCGGCTGGCGCGAACTCGCGCAGCAGGTGGGTTTGGTTAAGGAGGGTGTCGAAGACGAAATGAAAATGAAGCCACTCGTCGTCGGCACGGACCGCAATTTCATTTCGAGCGAAATAGCGTTTTACGACAGGGACAAGTCCCCGGGATTTCTCGATACGGCAGGGATCAATCTCTTCGGAAAGAAGGCCCTCATGTACCAGTTCTGGTTTCCGGCCAAAGAGCAGACTGGGAAGGCGATCGTGCTTGTTGCATTCAATGAAAACGATCTTACCCGCAAGGCAGTGGCTAAACATAGCGAACGGCTTGGGCCGGTGGTGCGGGGGGATCTCGCCCGCGATGGCAAGTTCATCCGGCACTACTTCTATCGCGTCGCGTACGGTTACGATTCGGATGGAAAGAGCGACGATCGCGAAAAGAGCGAGAGCCAGGATTAGAATGAGTGGATTCTCCGTCGGCGAGACTATTGTCCGTCCCTCTGCCCAGAGTTAGCGCCGCGTGCCAGCCGCCGCTAATCAATTGCGAGACATCGGATTTTGTCGCCCTCAATCGTGAAGTAGTAATCGAGAGAGGCTGGACTTCCATCGAACGTTCCCGATACCTCCACTGCAACCACCACTTTCGGATAGTCGCGTTTAATGCTGAGAGGCTTGAACTGAAATTTGTATTTCTCGATCGTCTTTGCGATCCAGTCCTCGATCATCTTTTTGCCGCGGCGCTCTTCGCCTTCGTCACGAACAACCGCATCGTCGGAGAAGCAGGCAAGAATAGACTTCACATCGTGCGCATTGCTCGCCTTGATATAATCGTCAATGATTCGAGGCAGTTTCACGTTCATTGCAATTCTCGTTCAGCTTTTTGCGTCTTCAAACCGTAGGAATCGTTCCGCCATCGATAGAACAGAACAGCGTCAGCCGCCGGTTTGCTTAGCATCGATCCATCCGGGGCATAGAGGTCGATCAGCGACTCAGCCAAAACGCCCGAGACTCCGAATGTTATCAGGGACGGGCTCAGCCTGGGAACGAGGATCTTCCTTAGCGTGTTCCCGTCAAGGCACGAGCTTGCATCGGCGGCGTAAAAACTGTATTCCGGTTTCGCAGCTGATAGTCTACCTTTCAGCCCCATGAAACGATTCGCGTCTTTTCTCGTAGTCGGCCTCGCCGTATTTGCGCTTGGCGCCAATGCGCTACACGCCAAACAAGATGGATTGTTTTTTGACTCCTCACAACTGAGTCACGAGTTAGACGAAATTGCAAAGAACCAGACGAAATCAGTTACGCGTTTCGAACTGAAAATGTTCCAGGACGAACAACTGAAAACTCCAGTTGCCCCCGATAGCGACATCACCGTGTCAGTTGTCCCCCTGGTGCCAGCGGGTACGCACAAGGACGCAGAGTTGGAGCAGGTCAACCCTGGCAAAGTGAAAGATGCGAAAAAGGGCTGCACAGCCGAATATGACAAGCCGTCCGGCAAGCTATTCGTAACGCTTCGGCGACCTTATGTTTTTCAAGACATGCGCGATGCTACATCATCGCGCACGTGGGCCTATCGCATCGATGTCAGGCTGACGACGACGACGATTGGACGAACTAGCGGAGTGGGCGGAGGTGCGCAAGCCGATTCCAGTCGTGAGTGTGCTAGCTTCTTCGGCATCCTGTCGCAAAAGGAGGGCAAGACTTGGAAGCCGAGGAAAGATGATCATTATAAGTATGAGCCGGAACTCGAGCCTAAGGACTGGCAAGCACTAGGCACGTTTAAGGTGGATACGATCTACCAGAATGAAGCCAAAGCTACCTTTCGGTGGAAGCCTGGGAGCGAAGGTAAGTCGGTGTCGGTAAGGTGGCATATTACTGGCGACGATAAAGAGACCTTCGAAGATGTCTGGACTGATTGGTTAACGCAGAGCAACCCGTGCCCGCCCTCGACGGGTGGTTCGAGCGGCGGGTCTCAGGAAACTGCTACTCCCGCGGCAGCGACTCCGACGGCAAACCCTTTATCTGACGAAACGACCAACCGTCAATCGCCTGTCCCGGTGTCCGAAGCCTCGACTACGTCGGCTCGCGGCATGTTGACACAGAGGCCGGCCTTATCTGACGAAACGGCCAACCGTCAATCGCCTGTCCCGGTGTCCGAAGCGTCGTATACGTCGGCTCCCGACATCTCGACACAAAAGCAGGCTTTGCTGAACCGTGCGAAGCGTTCCAATCACGCGGTTACGGCGATCTACAACTCTCTCATCTCACGGGTGCCGCCCGCCGCACAAGAGCAATTGAAGCAGCAACAGGATAAATGGCTCGAAATGCGAAAAGCTGAAGCTGGAAGCGAAGAGCTGCTGGCACAAGGCTCGGATGCCGATCCGAATGTGCTGCGCCGATTCGCAGAGATGAACGAAGCACGCACAATCGTGCTGAAAGCCACGTTACGAGCGAAATAATCGGAACCGGGATACCGGCGGCACAGCTAGAGCGGGGCCAAAAATGTGCGCCAGTGGCGGTGCAGCTGTGATTGCCAGGTCGGTCTACGGATCAATTATTTAAGTCACCTGACGGCTCTCCTCGTGAAAATGCTGCCACCGTAACCCACGGCCGTTCCGTCACGGGCACCGGTGCAGGAAATTCTCGAACGATCGTAGTAGGTTCCGCCGTGGTCCGCTCGCGATTGCAGTCAGTTTTCGTACTTAAAGGACAGCTGCAAGCGCGTTCGGTACTCGATCACTTTACCGTTCTCGATCTTCACATCCATTTTGACAACCTCGGCAATGCGCAGATCGCGCAGCGTGCCGGCGGCGGTCTGCACCGCAGTCTTTGCCGCATCCTCCCAGGACTGGGTACTCGTTCCGATTACTTCCGTTACTCTGTAGACAGACTCTGTAGATTTATCTTTGCTGGCCATAACGTTTCCTTTCTATATGTGTGTCTAATCTTCCGATTACATCCGTTTCCAGGCAAGTCATGTCACATGAGTCGCGACCGCGTACGTTCCGATTGATCGTTCTGAAGGGATTCGCTCGCCGTCATACGCGCTTGCTTGCTAATGTCTGCTTAACCGCCTACCCAAGCTACATCAACGCCTGTCGCGCTTCCATCGTATTTGCGCGGTGCGGGCGAACATCGTTGCGATCAATTGCACGGCTGAAAAACGCAGCGTCATTAACTCGCTGTCTGTTTGTTCCTTTTTGCCCTATTCCACGGACTCGAATATAATCGACTCAGTTCTGACTCACAGGAATCCAGCAAATAAAGGAGTCCCATGCCATTTGAAAAATTCGAGGACGCTGAAGCTATCGATAACGAGCGGCGCAAAGCCATCGCGAAATCGATCCGAATCATCAGCGTTGAAGAGCTCAAGAAACTTGGCGAAGAAATTTTTGATGAACCCGATCGACCATGGCGGCAAACGTTCCTTTCAGTGGTCACTGAAAATCCCGGTGCCACCTTTTATCACGCATCGGCAGGGGAGGGCGTGATTTTTCTTTACTCCCGCGATCAGGACAAAGGCTTGTGGTATCTGCCGGGCAGCGGCATAGGACCATTGTCGGAGGGAGGCCGGCAACTGATGAAGCAAGCAATCGCGGCAGGCCCTCACTGACAAGCCGCAGGCGGAATGGCCTAACCGCATTTATTCGTTGCGAAGCATTCGTCGATCTAGCGCGGCGATTTGATCGTAGTTGCTGAAGGTTCGGAGTCTCCCAGAAAGTGATCAATCACATCAGCCACTGTCGTGAAGCGATTTACGCCGCCCAATCTGCCGTCGACGCCTTCACGCCGGAGGCGGTCACGCACTGAGGAACGCGCTTCAACCGCATGGAACTGGATGCGCTCGGCGACGAGTTCGTCAGCCATGCCGGCGAGCGCATGGGCACTTTGCATGTCCACGAGCGGCGCGGCGGAAAGATCGAGCACCACGAGCTTCGGCACTTTCGGCGCGGCGCGAACACGGCTCAGGATGGCGTTGCAGACATTGTCCACGTTGAAGTAGATGAGGGCCGATTCGGGCCGGAAAATCATTACATTCGAGATGATTTCGTTGTCTGAATGCCGATCGGAATCAGAGAAACGGCGCGTGCCGGGAATTCGTCCCAGAAAAGCAACGTGGGGGCGCGACGAAATGCGCACCAATTGCACAAGTGAAATCAAAGCGCCGAGCATTACACCGCGGAGCAAATCAAAGGTTAGCACGCCCGCTAGAGCTGCCATCGCCACCACAAATTCAGAACGATCGTTAAGCCAAAGTTCTTTGAACGTTGAAAGATTGAGCAAACCCGCGATGGCCACCAAAACCACAGCGGCGAGCACCGGTTGAGGCAACGCGCTTAATAGATGGGACAAAAAGAGCACAACCATCAGGATAAAAACCGCCGCGAGGGCGGTGGAGAGTGGTGTCTTCGCACCGCTCTCTTCATTGACGAGCGACTGCGATGTGCCTCCGCTTACTGGCAAGCCGCCACCGAGTCCAGCGAACAGGTTCGATGCAGCGACGGCTAGATTTTCCTGATTCGCATCGAACCGTCCGCCGTATTTCGCAGCGAACATTCGGCCGATGGCCGCCGTTTCAACCGCGCCGAGAAGAAAGCAAGCCAGGGCTAGTGGAAGTAATTCGTTCAGGTCACGCCAGTAAAGAGGAGGAACTTTCAGCGGAGGTATTCCCTGAGGGACGGCGCCAATTAGTTTCACGCCGCGCGTCTCCAAGGAAAGCGTTGTTGCAGCAATTATGCCTCCGATTACAACTAAGAGCGCGACTGGTTTGTGTTTGAGAAAAATTTTGCCGAGGATAAGCAGAGCGAGCGCAATTCCTCCGATTAACAATGACGTTGTATTCGTCTCGTTGAGGTGTTTGAAGAAGAAGCCTGTGTTTCCCCAAAAGCTTCCATGAGCGCCATGAAATCCGAAAAGCTTCGGTAGTTGCGTGCTGGCAAGGAAGAGCGCCACGCCACATTTGAATCCGGCCATGACACTTTCCGAGATGAAATGGACCAGAACTCCTGCTTTCGCGAGCCATGCAATGAAAGCGATCAGCGAGACCAACAACGCCGTGCCGGCCGCGAGGGCGCCGAAACGCGCGGAATTACCGCCGGTAATCTCGCCAAGCGACGAGCCGATAACGAGAGAGATTGCAGAAGTAGCCGAGACTACCGTGTGGCGCGACCCGCAAAAAATCCAGAAGACCAGTCCTCCAAACAGACACGCGTAAAGGCCCGCTTCCGGTTGCAAGTTCGCCAACGAGGCGTCACCCAGCGCAGCGGGAAGCAGGTACGCCGCAAGCGTAACGCCGGCGATAACATCGCTGCGCAGCCAAGTCCGATCATAAGCGCGCAGCCAGGTGAGGGCAGGAATCCAACGGGCGAGGGAAGGGGAACTCATCGCAGAAATTTCATAACAAATAGTCATCAACAGCAGCCATAACCATTGGGCAGCAGCGTTCAGATTTAGCGAAGAAAAATTGCGACAAGACCATAGTTCAAAATTCGACGGTCACGGCAAAAACGAACGTTGCTTCACGCGAACCGGGTGCTAGCCAATAGACTGTCAGATCGACATCTTTGTCTTTGCATTTGTGTTTGAAACCGACGAGCGGTCCCCGCCGAACCTCGGAATTGCCCGAGGCCTGCGTGCGTTCGACCACAAGGCCGGCTCGGACGCAATCTGCCTTTGGCAGCGACGCACTGAACTCCGACCAGCTGTAGAAAAAATCGCCGGAATTGTTTCCGGCATCGAAAAAATATTCCCCTTGGGTGGAGGCCTTGATGATTTTGTATGAAGCTTCGATCGAGTAACCCGGAGCGACACCGGTAATGTCTCCAAAAACGCCACCGAGCATTGGAGTCGCGTTGATCTCCAAATCCTTACCGATGGTGAAACGAGGGAAATTGCATCCGATCCACACCGAGCCGGTCTTCAGCGCCTCGTAGTTGTATCGCGCTTCGAGATGGAGCCGGCCGTAGTCAGCGGAGAAGTTGGGATTTGCGTAATCGCGCTCATGCTGCGCGAGATAGGTAAACGTGGACAGCGAGAACTCCCATTCGATTTTGCTTCTTTCGGTATCATCTTGCAAGGCAGCGCTGTTTTCCGTTGCACCTAACGACTGGCAAACAGCGAAGCCGGCAATAGTCGCCAAAGCTGCACGTGAGCCCATGCCCTAGCCTCCCAGCAGAATTGCCACGCCGACGAGGATAAGTCCCACGGCTACCATTGCCAATCCCACCGCCACGCGGCTCTTCCCCGCGTAATCGGCCCATTTTTGTCCCACGTAAAAAAGGCCGGCGATCAGAAGAAAATTGGACACTCGCAGCGCAACTTGCGGTTCGCTGAAGATGAGAAATGGAATTGCAGCGGGCAGACACGATACAAAGACCAACCAAAAGGATGCGAGCGCGCCATAAAAGTCCTCTTTCGTTAGAATTCTTTCTGTAATTTGTGCTCCAACAATGTGCGGAAGAACGGACTTGCTGAAGGCCTCTGCCTTTTCCGGACCAATGAGCTCTTGGAGCTCCGGTTCGACTCGATCCTTAACCAGGAGCAGCGCCGCCTTCGCGTCGGAAGCACGTTGGACGGCTTTGACCAAACGTATCTTGCCTCGGCGCACGACCATGGCGTTCATGATATACATGCTGGCATCGATAATTCCCCACGCGACGTTGGAACCAATCGCCGCCAGCAAAAGCTGACGAACACCTTTCCTGCCGTCAGCGACGGTGAAACTGGCGGTGAGCGTGACGGTCAGCACCATAATCAAACCGAACAAAATTTCGCCTAACCGGCTGGCGGGATCGAGGTGGCGCTGAGTAAAGCGGCTCATTATCCTTATCGTTCGACACGCAGTGAATTCATTCGCGGATCATGTCTAAAGCTGATCCTGCCAATCAGATCGGATGTTCAGACTGCCTTTCCTTTCTGGGATTCACCGTTCGCGTTGTAAGTTGCTTCTCTGTCCAAGACAGTTGGAAAACTGTATCCCCTCCGGTTTACTGCGGCCAGTCTGGCGTCAAATCAGCCCGGGTTAAAGTAGTCGAGATGCCCGTCGGGAGTGGCGTGGATCAGGGCGGGAGCAGTGTCGACGACGTGTCTTTCGCCAAACGCATTTAGGGTTGCGCCGATAATAGTGGACAATTCGGTGGAACAATGAGGCGAATCGCTCTCGGTACCGCTTCATATCGGACATTCGAAAACTGCATCGGCTCGCCATCCAGGTTGACCGGAATCGCTTCCTCGGTGTGGGCCTCGGCCCAAGGAGTTTGCCAATAGGAGATATACTCGCCATCGGGTGAAAGCTCTTGTAACTCGCGCGCGGCGGTGAGCAACGCCATCGCCGGGATATTACGAACGGCGAGAACGTCGAGCAAACCGTCGTCAATCCGCGCACGCGGCGTAACTTGGACACCGCCGCCTGCCTGACGCCCGTTGCCGACGATCGCTACCGGGCCGCTGCCAGTGATTTCGCGATTCGGCAAGGTAAGCCTCCCTCGATAATGATGAACGTTCATTGCCAAAATCGCACCCATCACAGCGTACGCGGCAGGGCCAAGCAGATGTTTGAGCTCCGGCGGAGTGGTCGCAGTGATCTCGGCGCCGAAGCCGATGCTGGCTGCGTTAAGGAACCAGTGTTCATTGGCTTTGCCGACATCGACCGGTACCGCTCTCCCTTCCAGACAGAGCGCCAGCGCCTGCTCCGGGTCACGCGGAATGCCGCATCCGGTAGCAAAGTCATTCGCGGTCCCTAGCGGCATGATTCCCAAAACAGACCGCGCAGCCTCGGGAAGATCCATCAAACCGTGAACTACTTCGTTCAGTGTGCCATCGCCTCCGGCCGCAATGAGCAAATCCACTTCGCCTGTTTCCGACGCAAACCGTCGCGCGTCTCCCTTTTCCGAAGTCACTCTTACTTCGATGGTATGCCCGATCGCCTGTTGCCGGCTCACCGCAGCCCGAAGCGTGTCATTGCCGGCCGCTTTGCCGTTAAGAATCAACTGAACTGTTTTACTCATCGCCTTTGTTTCCCATCGGTCGCCCCGTTTAATTTGCCGTTCTGTTCAGATTTGAATGCTGGCTGTGACGGTTGCTAACCCAGCTGAGCGCGAAGCCTGTTCTAATAAACGGAATATTTTCTAAGCTCGACGCGACACGCGTCGCTGAAGCGCTTGAGCGCTTCCACCTCGCCACCCTGTAACATTTCGAAGAACTCATCTATTTTCCGGTTGGGTTCTGCGTACAACTTAACAATGCGCTCGGAAACTTCTTCTGCGGCGACCAGAACAGCTTCCGAGGAAACAAGCCGAATCCGGCCAAGGATTCCGTAAAGTTTTACGAGTGTTTCAGGGTTGTCTAACGTGTGATCAAAAGCATCGGCGACAAGGCTCGACGCTTCGGTGATGAAATCTCCGTAGAGAATCTCGCGCTTGCGCGTTTCCGATTTCGCCCGATCGCGAATTGTTTGGTTTTTCTGCGTTATCCATGTGGTGGCGATCGCTGCTGATGCGCCGCTCACTGCGCCGAGCACTCCGGCTAATGCTGTGATGAGATTCGCGTCCATGTTGCTAATGAAGCGCAGGTTCAGGCTTCGGCTGCTCCCCGCCAACTTGCGGTGCCGGTGTTTTCTCTTTTCGCTGCGTAAACAGCCGCTCGATCACGTAGAAAGTCACCGGGATGAGAAAGATTGCGATTGCCGACGCGGCGATCATTCCGCCAATCACGGTTGAGCCGAGGACACGGCGGGCGACGGCGCCTGAACCGCTGGCAAACCAAAGCGGCATAAGGCCGAAGATGAAAGCAAAGGAAGTCATCAGGATCGGGCGAAGACGGAGGCGCGCGCCTTCGAGGGCGGCATCGAGGAGCGGTTTACCTTTTTCGTATTCGTCTTTCGCAAATTCGACGATGAGAATGGCGTTCTTCGCTGCCAGGCCGATTAGCATGATCAGACCAATTTGCGCGTAAATATTGTTTTGCATTCCGCGCAGCCAAAGCGTCGCAAACGCACCGAACACTGCGATCGGTGTCCCAAGCAGCACACTGAAAGGCAACGACCAGCTCTCATAAAGTGCAGCGAGGATCAGGAACACGAAAATGAGCGACATTCCGAACACGAGGGTCGGGGATACACCCTGCTGCGCTTTCTTTTCCTGAAACGACAGGCCAAGATAGTCGTAGCCCATCTCGTTAGGCATTGTTTGGCGAAAAGTTTCCTCGAGCGCGTTCATCGCCTGGTACGAGCTATAACCAGGCGCGGCGGAACCGTTGATTTGGGCCGAGCGGTATTCGTTGTAACGCAATGTAAATTCCGGACCGGCGATGTTCTGGATAGTTGAAATGGCATCGAGCGGGACTGGGTCGCCGTTGGCGTTGCGCACGAAGAATTCGCCAACGTTTTTCGCGTCGGTGCGATAATCGCCTTCGGCCTCAATATATACCTGCCATGTTCGCCCGAACCGATTGAAGTAGTTCACAAAAAAACCGCCCATGAATGTCTGGAGGGTCTGATAGACCTGGCCGAGATCAATCCCCTGCTTGATGACTTTGTCGCGATCGACGTTAACGAACACCTGCGGAACGTTCGGCAGAAACGTCGGAATAAGGGTGCCTAGCTCCGGCCGTTTACGCGCCGCGTCCAGAAACGTCTTCAGATTTTGAGCGAGAAAGGCGACATCTTTGCCGGCACGATCTTCCAAAATGAATTGGAATCCGCCGGAAGTGCCCACGCCCGGAATCGCCGGCGGCGGAAACGCGAAGGCGATACCTTCGGTAAGCCCGGCGAGC
>Ga0207645_10003578_pt1 | contig 11751 bp, 11 predicted proteins | sample KBSM53metaG_FD_184331 | JGI IMG/M metagenome (GOLD analysis project Ga0207645, IMG submission 184331) | Miscanthus rhizosphere microbial communities from Kellogg Biological Station, Michigan, USA - KBS M5-3 metaG (SPAdes) (version 2) | ecosystem: Host-associated > Plants > Roots > Rhizosphere >...
GCAAGCCGCTTTCGGGCGACGTGCGCGCGGGAGAGGGTCGGGGTGAGGGCAAGCCGCTTTCGGGCGGCGCCCGCTTACTTGTCCTTCTTCGCCTTGAACTCCGCGATCATCACTTCGCGGGCCTGCTTGGGGACCTCGGCGTACTTCTGGAACTCCATGCTGAACTCGCCCTTACCCTGGGTCATCGACCGCAGGTCGGTCGAGTAGCCGAACATGTCGTTCAAGGGGACCTCGGCCATCGCCTGGACGAAGGACTCCAGCTTCTCCGACGAGATGATGGTGCCGCGCCGCTGGTTCAGGCCGCCCATGACGCCGCCCTGGAACTCCTCGGGAAACTGGACCTCCACCCGCATGATCGGCTCGAGGATGGTCGGCTTGGCGGCCATGTACGCCTCGCGGAAGCCCATGAGGGCCGCGGTGCGGAAGGCGATTTCCGACGAGTCGACGGGGTGCGAGGCGCCGTCGTTGATGACGCACTTGACGCCCACGATCGGAAAGCCGATGAGCGGCCCCTTCTTCATCGCCTCGCGGAAGCCCTTCTCGCAGGCCGGGATGAACTCGCGCGGGATCGAGCCGCCCGTGATGTCGTCCTCGAACTCGAAGCCGGTCGGGTGATCGGCCGGCAACGGCTCGATGTAGCCGGCCACCTTGCCGTACTGGCCGGAGCCGCCGGTCTGCTTCTTGTGCGTGTAGTTGAACTCCGAGTGCAGGCCGATCGCCTCGCGGTACGCCACCTGCGGCTTGCCCGCGATCACCTCGCAGGCGTACTCGCGCTTCATGCGCTCGATGTAGATCTCGAGGTGCAGCTCGCCCATGCCGCGGATGATGGTCTGGGCCGACTCCTCGTCGCGGTGGACGCGGAAGGTCGGGTCCTCCTTCGTGAAGCGATTGAGCGCCTTCGAGAAGTTCGCGGCGTTGCCCTTGTCCTTGGGCGCCACGGCCAGCGAGATGACGGCGTCGGGAACGTGCATCGACGTCATCGTGTAGTTGATCGACTCGTCGGTGAACGTGTCGCCCGACGAGCACTCGACGCCGAACAGCGCGACGATGTCGCCCGCGGTGGCGGTCGTGATGTCGTTCATCTCGTTCGAGTGCATGCGCACGAGGCGCGGCACCTTGACGCGCTTGCGGTTGTTGGAGTTGTTGACGATGAAGTCGCCCTTGGCGAGCGACCCCTGGTAGATGCGCATGTACGTCAGCTGCCCGTAGCGCCCGTCCTCCAGCTTGAACGCCAGCCCGACGAACGGCTTGCTCGGGTCGGACTCGAGGATCACCTTCTCCTCGTTCTTGTCCTGATCGAGGGCGATGTTCGTGACCTCTTTCGGATTGGGCAGATACCTGTTCACGCCGTCGAGCATCAGCTGCACGCCCTTGTTCTTGTAGGCGGAGCCGATGAACACGGGCGTCATCTTGAGCGCGATGGTTACGCGGCGGATGCCGGCGTGCAGTTCCTCGATGCTCGGCTCCTGCTCGGCCAAAAACTTGTCGGCGATGGCGTCGTCGTGGTCGGCGATCGACGCGATCATGTCGTGGCGCGCGGTCTTGACCTCCTCCAGACGATCCGCGGGGATCTCCTCCTCGCGCACGTCCTCGCCGTTGTCGCCGTCGAAGTAGTAGGCCTTCTGCTTGATGAGGTCGATGATCCCCACGAAGTCGGCCTCCGCGCCGATCGGGAGCTGCAGCGTGATGGTGTTGTGCCGCAGCTTATCCTTGAGCTGATGGGTGACACGCGCTGGGTCGGCGCCTGCCCGATCGAGCTTGTTGATGAACGCGAGGCGCGGCACGTTGTACCGTCGCATCTGCCGATCGACGGTGTACGACTGCGACTGCACGCCCGAGGTGCCGCACAGCACCAGCACGGCGCCGTCCAGAACGCGCAAGGCGCGCTCGACCTCGATGGTGAAATCGACGTGCCCGGGCGTGTCGATGAGGTTGATGACATGCCCGTCCCATTCGAGGTACGTGGCGGCAGACTGGATGGTGATCCCCTTCTCGCGCTCGAGATCCATCGAGTCCATCTTGGCGCCCACGCCCGACTTGCCCCGCACCTCCTCGATCTTGTGGATCTTGCCCGCGTAAAAGAGGATGCGCTCCGACAGGGTCGTCTTGCCCGAGTCGATGTGCGCGGAGATGCCGATGTTGCGAACTTTTTCGAGGGCGATGGAGGCCATGGCTTGTTGTCCTTCGGGGTGGAAAGGCGCAGGAGTTTAATGAAAATTCGACCTTTAGCCAGTCAAACCGGCCTGATCGATGCCGGCGGCCTGCGAGGGGTTCCCGGCCGGGCTACTTGACGGCGACCAGCTCGACGTCGAACACGAGCGTGGCGTTGGGCGGAATCGGGCCTCCGCCGCGGGCGCCGTAGGCCAGCTCGGGCGGAATCGTCAGCTTGCGCTTGCCGCCGACCCGCATCCCTTCGATGCCCAGGTCCCAGCCCTTGATCACCTTGCCCGTGCCCAGCTGGAAGTCGATGGGCAGGCCGGCGTCGTACGAGCTGTCGAACTTCTTGCCGTCAGGGAACCGGCCCGTGTAGTGCGCCGACACCACCTTGCCGGTCGTCGCCGTCGCGCCGCCTCCGACCTTCAGATCCTCGACGGTGACACCGCCGACGTTCCGCGGCGGGCCCTTCCGCCCGCAGCCGGCCGCCGCGATCGACGCGACCGCCCCCAGCGTTACGACGGCGAACATCCTGGGCAAGCGGCCCGACATCGCGGCGACGATAACACGGAGAGGAAGCAGAAAAAGCGAGAGGTCGAGAGCGTCTTGCGCCCTCGACCTCTGCCCCCGTGTCTTGCAACGGGTTACCCCATCGACCGGCCCGCACTGCGCCGCCGCGGTCCTCCGGTCCCACCGTGCCCGTGATTAAACGTAGTCACGATCGCCGACGCCGCAACCGGGTAGTCGAAGCTCCTCACCAGCAGTTCGTCGACGGGCCCGCGGCGCTCACCGACGGAGTTGATGGCGCGCCGGGCGGGCACCCGATCGATGCGATCGAAGCCACGGTACAGCTCCCGCGTCGTTCCGCAGTCGGAGTTCGACAGCAGCGCGGGAACCTTGCGCGTCCCCATCGCGCGCAGCGCATCGGCGAGGCGCTGCTGATCGGCGGCGCCGAAGACGCGCTTCGCGTACGCCGTGAACGATGCCGTCGGCGACAGGGGTACGTACGGTGGGTCGAGGTAGACGAAGTCGCGACGGCCGACGCGCTTGAGGGTGTTCGCGAAATCGTCACACCTCAGGTCGGCGTTCTGGAGGGCGGCCGACGCGGCCCGGAGGCGGCCCTCGTCGCAGATGATCGGACGGCGGTAGCGGCCGAACGGCACGTTGAACTGGCCGCTGCTGTTCACGCGATAAAGGCCGTTGTAGCCGCAGCGGTTCAGATAGATGAGACGCGCCGCGCGGGCCGTCGGCGACAGCTTCGCCGGATCGCGACGACGTACGCGGTAATACTGAGCGCGGTTGTTGCGGAATTCCCCGAGGGCGTCGATCACCGCGTCTACGTCGTCGCGGATCGCCTGGTAGCAGTTGACCAGCTCGGGATTGGCGTCGGCGAGGACGGCGCGTCGAAATCGCCCCCGGGCGGCGAGCCGAAAAAACACCGCCGCGCCACCCAGAAAGGGTTCGAAGTAGGTGTCGATACGCTCGGGTAAGAGCGCCTCGATGTGTACGAGCAGCTGGCGCTTGCCGCCCGCCCACTTGAGGAACGGCGCCGCCACCATGAGCGATTCCCTCGTACGTGAATCGCGTTCGTGAGGCAAGCGTAAACCGTTCACGGGCGCACGCAGCATTTTTACCGGCTTTTTATGCTGTTTTTTGTTTCGCGCGACGATCTTTCTCTTTAGAGTCTGCAACCGAATTTGCGGTCGCACGTTTGCCACCGCATCGAAGACCGGAAAAAAGGAGACCGAAAATGGCGAAGGTTCTGACGAAGTCGCAGATCATCCAGGCTATCGCTGACGCTCACAAGGACAAGCTGGCGCGGAAGGACGTCGCGCGCGTCCTCGAATCGCTTTCCGCCGTCGGCTACAAGGAGCTGAAGAAGAACGGCCTCTTCGTTCTCCCCGGGTTCGCCAAGTTCGTCGTCGTGAAGAAGCCCGCCACCAAGGAGCGCCAGGGCATCAACCCGTTCACCAAGGAGCCGATGACCTTCAAGGCGAAGCCCGCCCGCAAGGTGCTGAAGGCCCGCCCGGTCAAGGCCGCGAAGGACGCTCTGTAAGAACGTCGCCAGTTCCTTTCCTCTCCCCGCGTCCATAACGGCGGGGAGAGGATTCTTTCTGTTAACTTAGGGGGCGGGATGGTCCGGCTCAACCGCATCTACACGAAGGCCGGCGACGGGGGCGACACCCGCCTGGTGGGCGGGCAGAAGGTCCGCAAGGACGCCCTGCGCATCGAGGCGTACGGCACCGTCGACGAGCTGTCCGCGTGCATCGGCATCGCGCGCACGCAGCTGACGGCGCCCGGCGCGCCCGCCGAGGCGGATGCGCTGGCGAAGATCCTGGCGCGCATCCAGAACGAGCTGTTCAACCTGGGCAGCGACCTGGCCACGCTGCCCAGCGACCGGCACCCGAAGCAGCCGGTGCTCGAAGCGCGCCACGTCGCCGCGCTGGAACGCGAGATCGACGCCTGGAACGAGACTCTGCCCGAGCTGCGCAGCTTCGTGCTCCCCGGCGGCGGCGCGGTCGCCGCCAGCCTTCACCTGGCGCGCACGGTCTGCCGGCGCGCCGAGCGGTGCATCGTCCGCCTGCGCGACGCCGAGCCGATCGGCGAGCAGACGCTCCCTTACGTCAACCGGCTGTCCGACGCGCTGTTCGTCATGAGCCGCCACGCCGCCCGCCTGTACGGCGAATCCGAGCCGCTCTGGGAACCCGAGAAGACCTGACCGACCAGAGCGTTAGTACTCGAACGCGATCCCGGCGTTGAGATCGGCGTGCAGGGTGAACTTCGTGAAGCCCGCCAGCACGTTGGTCCCCAGCGTCAGCGCGAACGCGGGGCTCAGGCTGTACATGATGCCCGCGCCCGCGCCCACGAAGATCGGCCCGGCCGGCACCGTGTCGACGCAGGTCGTGTGCTGATCGGCGCCGCAGATCGGCTTCGACATGAAGGTGGCGACGTGCCGGATCGTGCCGATCCCCGCCGTACCGGCGACGTAGGTGCGAAAGTCTCCCTCGCCGAAGAAGTAGTTGATGCGTCCAAACCCGGCGAACGCGTAGCTGCCCGCCGGGCAGAGGTCGTCGGAACCGCAACCTCCGGGCGGATTGTTCCCACCGGCTTTGTAATCGGTCACGCCGGTGATGAACTGCAGGCGCAGCTGCACCGACAGCAGCAGCTCCGGGCTGATGTAGTAACCGATCTCGGGCGCCAGATGGACCAGGCGTGAAATCTCCAGCCCCGCGGGCGACACGACGGCGTTGGTCGCGTCGACCTCGCCCTTCCCCGTCGTGTAACCGAAACCGCTGCCGACGGCGAGCCCGAAGAACAGGCTGGGCGTGTCCTCGGGCTCTGGCTTCTCTTTCGGCTTCTTCTTCCCCGGCGGCGGAACCAGCGGCTTCCCGTTCTCGCCCAGCATCGCGATTTTGAGGGTGTGGTTCGCGGAGCCCTTCGTCGCCACCGCCGTGTCGTTGTCGCCCAGCGCCTCGATGAAGTAGTCGACGACGCCGCCCTGGGTCGCCGACGACGGGATCTCCGCGACGTACGTGTTGCTGCCCGGCGGATCCTCCTTCATCTCCTTCTCGGCGAAATCGTCGGCACCGTCGGCGCTGAACGACAGCATGACCTTCTTCGCCCCCACGGCGGGATCGACGGTCGCCTTGATGACGATCGGGGCCCCCGACTTCGACGTCGTGACGGGCTCGTGTTCGATCCCCTCGCCCGGCTGCTTCGGCGGCTTGGTCGTCTCCTTGATCGGCGTTTGCTGAGCGACCGCCTCGTCGTAGACCTCTTGCACTTCCGGCGTGGCGAGGATCTTGTCCAGCTTGATGTCCGCCTGGACGTCGAGCGCCTTGCGGAAGTACTTGATCGCCTCGTCGCGCTGCTTGAACCCCGCGAACACCACGATGCCGAGGTGCACGTACGTGCGCGCGGTGACCGGATGATTTTCCAGGCCGGACTGGCCGCAGATTTCGATCGCGCTCTTCAGCAGCTTGCGCGCTTCTTCGAAGTTCAGGTTCTGGTACTCGTCGACGGCCTTCTTGTTGAGCTTGGTGACCTTCTCGACCGCGGCCGAGTCTTCGGCCTCGGCGCGCGCCGTGGCTGAGGTCAGCAGCAGCACCGCCGACACCAGGGTGACCAGGTAGGCGGACACACGACTCGCGATCGAACGGGTCATGCAGGGCGGCGTGGCGGGAGGATTTCGCAAGCGCTGAGCGGTCTTGGCGAAGGTCGCGTCAATGTATCATGCCTCCCCGGAAATCTCGCGGTTCGGGGGGCGGGGACCCGGCATTATTCGAAGGCGAGCCGTATAATGTCGATATGATGTCCAAGTCCAGGCTGGTTCCGTGGCTGGGGTTCGGGGCAACTCTGGTCGCGGTGGCGTACCTCTGGCACGGGGGCCCCTCCCGTATGCCAGCTGACAAGAAGCTGGCGCAGGCCGACGACGTGGCGGCGACAGACGTCGACCCGACGCGTCTCATCGTCGACTTCCGCGACGATGTCTCGCCGGAGACGCTGGCGAACAACGGCTTCACGGAGGTTCCGATCAGCGACTACTCCGCGAAGGACCGCATGTATCGCATCGAATTCTCGAACGCCGCGGAGGCCGGCGCCGCGCTGGCGCGCCTGTCGCGCGACCCCAGCGTCGAGAGCGTCGACTTCGAATCCTACGCGTCCATCTCGCCCGACGAGCAGACCCAGGAGGCGACAGCCGCGGGTCCCGGCGGGGGATCGATGGAGGCCGAGTGCCAGGCGGCCGACCCCGGCAACGGCTTCCCGAACGACGCCTGTTACAAGTACCAGTGGCACATGCGCCAGCTGGGCATGCCCGACGCCTGGAAGCGCGGCAACGGCAAGGGCGTGGTGGTGGCCGTCATCGACACCGGCGTCAGCAAGGTAGCGGACCTGGGCGAGACCAAGTTCGTCGACGGCTTCAACTTCATTGGAAACAACGCCAACGCCGCGGATGACCACGGCCATGGCACGCACGTCGCGGGGACGATCGCGCAGTCGACCAACAACAAGCTCGGCGTCGCGGGCGTCGCCTACGGCGCGAGCATCATGCCGATCAAGGTGCTGAGCGCGCGCGGCTCGGGCTCGGTCGCGGGCATCACCCAGGGCATCCGGTGGGCGGCCGACCACGGCGCCAACGTCATCAACATGAGCCTGGGCGGTCCCACCAAGATGGGCAGCATGGCCAACGCCGTGAAGTACGCCCGCGACAAGGGCGTCGTCATCATCGCGGCCGCGGGCAACGATGGGCGCGGCCGGGTCGGTTATCCGGCGGCCTATCCGGGCGTGGTCGCGGTGGCGGCCACGCAGTTCGACGAATCCACGACGTTCTATTCGAACTGGGGCAAGGAGATCGACGTCGCGGCGCCGGGCGGCAACACCCGCGTCGACCAGAACGGCGACGGCAAGCCCGACGGCGTCCTGCAACACACGATCGTCCCGGGCAACACGTCCCAGACCGACTACCTGTGGTTCATGGGGACGTCGATGGCGTCGCCGCACGCGGCGGGCGTGGCGGCGCTGATCATGGGCGCGGGCGTGAAGAAGCCCGACGCGGTCGAGGAGATCCTGCTCGGGACCGCGCGCAAGCCCAAGATCAGCAACGCCACCGGCGCGCGCGTGGATGACCACTACGGCGCGGGCATCGTCGACGCCAACGCGGCGCTGACGAAGGCGAAGGACGGCAAGGGCGCGGGGGAATTTGGCCTGGCGGCGGCGATGTCGCTGCTCGGCATCGCGCTGATGCGGCGGCGCGGAATCGGCGTCGAGAAGCTGGGGTTGGGGTTCGCGGCGGCGCTGATCGCCGGCTCGTCGGGCCTGTTCTTCCTGCCCGAGCTGATCCCGCAGTCCTGGACGCACGCACACGCCGTGGGCTCCGCGCTGTCGGACGGATTCGCGGGCACGCTGGCCGGCGCGATCGGCCCGAACCCGCTGACGCTCAGTGCGGTCGTCCCGCTGGCGCTGACGGTCCTGCTGTACAGCGTCCGCAAGCTTCGGCCTGCGCTAGCCGGGTTTAGCTTCGGCGTCGCGGGCGCCCTGCTTTTCGCCGCGATCAGCGGCACCGTGGACGTCCACTACATGCCGAACGTGCTCGACCCGATCTGGCTCGCGCTGCACGCCGGTGTGGCCGGCATCCTGGCGACGGCCGTCCTGCGGAAGGCCTAGCCGCGAAGGGCGCCCGAAAGCGGCTTGCCCTCACCCCGACCCTCTCCCGCAAGCGGGAGAGGGAGTCTAAGAACCGCGTTTCAGCTCGGTGAGGACGGCCTTCGCGACCGCCTTCAGCGTGTCGAACACGCCTGCGCCGCTGGTCGCGCAGGCCTCGAACTCGGGAACCTTGGTCGGATTCAACACCGGCCGCAGTTGCTCCATAGGCGCCGCGTTGGGGAGATCGCGCTTGTTGTACTGGATGACGTAGGGCAGCTTGTCGAGGTCGTAACCCTGCTCGGTCAGGTTTAGGCGCAGGTTCTCCAGCGACTCGATGTTCGCCTCCATGCGCTCGATCTGCGAGTCGGCGACGAACACGACGCCGTCGACGCCCTTCAAGATCAGCTTGCGGCTGGCGTCGTAGAACACCTGCCCCGGAACCGTGTACAGGTGGAACCGTGTCTTGAACCCGCGGATCTCACCCAGCGACAGCGGCAGGAAGTCGAAGAACAGCGTCCGCTCGGTCTCGGTGGCCAGCGAGATCATCTTGCCCTTCGCGTCCGGGCTGGTCTTCGCGTAGATGTAGTGCAGGTTGGTGGTCTTCCCGCACAGGCCGGGCCCGTAATAGACCAACTTGCAGTTGATCTCCCGCGATGAGTAATTGATGAAACTCAAATCGTCGGCCGCTCAGTCATTGAACAGGTTGTCGATGTCGCTGTCGGTGATCTCGGTGAGAATCGAGGGCTGGCTCTTCGCAGCCGCCTTCTTCGCAACCTGATCGAACAGGCGCACCATTTCGTCGGAAGACTTCTTCACGCGCAGGCGAACCAGTCCCAGCGACGAACGCTCGTCGAACAGCACGACCAGGATCGCGCGGCCGCCCACCAGGGTGATGTGGACGTGGGTCTTCTCCCCCTCGTGAAACTGGCTGGTGAAGTCCTTCTCGCGAAGGATCTTCGAGATGCCGCCCGTCGCGGCCACGTTGCCGGCCGTCAGGGACGACAGCGACGTCACGTCCAGCTCATCGACGTCACCGGCGTCAGCGATCGGCTGGCCGTCGCGTCCGATGAGCAGCACCGCCTTGGCGTTCGCGTCCCGAGCGAGCCGCGCGCAGACCATCGACATCTGCTGCTGCTCCTCGGGGAACATCACATCGGGGCCAGTCATCGAGCTCCTCGCCTAGTCGACATCGCGCTCCCAGGGATGTTCACAGATATCACTCGGCCAAAGGGGTTTCAAGCATTAGGGAAAATCGCGTCCGTCGGTGAACCGCGCGAATGTACCTACATTTCGCGGCGGCCGTCGATGGCCCGCGCCAACGTCACCTGGTCGGCGTACTCCAGCTCGCCGCCAATCGGCACGCCCGTCGCGATCCGCGTGGCGCGCACGCCCAGCGGGCGGAGCAGCTTCGCCAGGTAGACCGCCGTCGCCTCACCCTCGACGCTGGGGCTGGTCGCCAGGATGGCCTCCCGGATCGCCTCCCCTCCCGCGCCGTTCCCCGGGCCGCCGGCGCAGCGGGCGACCAGCTCGGTCACGCGCAGATCGTCCGGGCCGATGCCGTCGAGGGGCGACAGCACGCCGTGGAGCACGTGGTACCGACCGCGATAGCCCCCGGTCCGTTCGATGGCCACGACGTCCTGGGGCTGGGCGACCACGCAGACGACCCCGGCGTCGCGGCGGGCGTCGCCGCACACGGCGCAGGGATCGGTCTCGGTCAGGTCGCAACAGACCGAGCAAAACCGGATCTTCTGTTTGACCTCGGCGATGGCGGCGGCGAGGGCCGCCGCGTCCTCGGGCGAGGCGCGCAGGATGTGAAACGCCAGCCGCGCCGCCGTTTTTTCGCCGATTCCGGGAAGCTTACCGAGCTGTTGGACGAGACGCGCGATGGGCGACGCGAACATCCGTCAGCCCCTCACCCTGCCCCGAGCAGCCCGGGGGGCAAGGGCAGGCCGCCGGTGGCCTGCGACAGGTCGGCTTCCGCCAGCTCGCGGGCGCGGGTGAGCGCGATGTTGATGGCGCCCACCGCCAGGTCCTCGATCATCTTCTTGTCGCCTGCGATCGACGGGTCGATGGTCAGCGACAGGACCTCGCCGCGGCCGCTCACGGTGCAGCGGCACAGGCCGCCCCCGGTCTCGCCCTCGACGGTCTTGCGCCCCAGCTCGTCGCGAATGCGCGCCACCTCGCTCTGGATCCGCTGGGCGGTCTCGAGCAGCCCTTTCAGGTCTGGAATCGACATCGCTAGGTTTTTATCTCCTTCAGGGAGGCGCCGAAAACATCCTGGGCGCGTCGGATGACCGGGTGTTGCCGCGCCTCGGCCTCGCGGTTCTGGCGGTCGGCGTTGGCGGCGTCGGTTTCGGCGCCGACCTCCGAACGAAGCGCCGCCGGCCGGGTCGAACCGACGGTGATCGTCAGCTTGAGCGTGCGGCCCAGCGTGGCGGACGCGCCCTGCTCGATCTCGGCGCGCGCCTTCTCGGCCAGGTCGACGTCCCGCTTGCTCTCGAACGCCAGCGTCAGCTCATTCGCCGTCAGCGACACGACCTCGGCGTGCGCCAGCAGCGACGCCAGTCGGGGTCCTTTCGCCTCGAACGCCGTCGTCACGCGCCGCCAAGCCTCCGCGACGCTCCCCGCTTCGGACTGCGGCGGTGCGGATGCGGGCGCTGCGGCTTGCGCGGCCGGCGCAGAGGCCTCGCTCGGCCCGGCGGGCGGGGCGGCCCAGCTCCGCTGGCCCGACGGCGCCTTCGGCCGAGAGCCGCCACCGGCCGGCGCCGGCGGGGTGCCGGGGGCGGGCGCGGACGGCGGGCGGGGCGCGCCGCGCAGCCTCGCCTCCAGGTCGTCGAGCCGCTGCAACAGATCGCCCAGCGGCACCATCGGCTCCGCCGCGCACAGGTCCAGCGCGGCCATCTCGAACAACAGCCGGGGCGCGGGCAAACGCGACGCCTCGTCGACCGCGCGCGCCCAGCGATCGAACAGCACCGGGAACAGCCCGGGCGCGGCGCGGCCGGCCAGCGCGCGGGATTCCTCGATCTCTTCCGGCGTCGCGTCGATCAGATCGGCGACGTCGGTTCCCTTCGCGCCGCTGACGCGCGCGATCACTTCCAGGTCGCGCAGGAAACCCAGGAACGAACGCCCCAGCTCGCCAAAATCGACGCCGCGATCGGCCGCGCGCGCGATCAAGCGCAGGGCCGTGGCGGCGTCCCGGTCCAGCGCCGCGCCGGCCAGCTCGACGAGCAGCCGGCGATCGGCGACGCCCAGCACGTCGGCCGTCACCTCGGCTGTCAGCGTCTCGGGCGCGACGTAGGCGATGGCCTGGTCCAGCAGCGACAGTCCGTCGCGCACAGATCCCGCCGCCTGCCGCGCGATCAGGCGCACCGCATCCGGCGTCGCCTTGATCTTTTCGGTCTTCAGGATGCCCTCGAGGTGCTCGGCCAGCCGCACCGTCGAGATCAGCTTGAA
>Ga0207645_10003583_pt1 | contig 11745 bp, 10 predicted proteins | sample KBSM53metaG_FD_184331 | JGI IMG/M metagenome (GOLD analysis project Ga0207645, IMG submission 184331) | Miscanthus rhizosphere microbial communities from Kellogg Biological Station, Michigan, USA - KBS M5-3 metaG (SPAdes) (version 2) | ecosystem: Host-associated > Plants > Roots > Rhizosphere >...
TCGAAATCGACCGCGATGCGGCAAAGGAGCCGACGACCGCCGAGATGGCGGCTGCTGCCCTGAAGGCGCTGTCGCAGTTGAACGCCAACGGGTTCGTGCTGCTCATCGAAAACGAGAACACCGATACCGCCGGCCATGCGAACGATGCGGCGGCGCTCATGCGTGCGCTGTGGGCGTTCGACGACGCGGTTAAGGTCGCGCTCGACTATCAGCGCAGCCATCCCGATACCCTGATCCTGATCACGGGCGACCACGAGACGGGCGGCTTTTCGCCGACGTATGCGCTCAAAGACCTGAGCTCGCTCGCAAGCAGCAACCGGTTCACGGTGGGCGATACGCAACTGAAAATGCTCGAGCGCATTACGATGTCGTTCAACACGGTGAAGGAAAAGCTCGGCGACAAGCCGGCGGGGCCGGCGCTCGACGAGCTGCTCGCAAAGCATTTTCCGGGCTTCAGGCTGGACCCGGACCTGCGCGAACTGGTGCTCGCGGGACGGCCGCTCGAGCGCAATACGTCCTATCTCCCGCAAAACACGCTCGCGCGCATGGTCGCGCGGCAGGCCGGCTTTTACTGGGGTACCAGCGGGCACACGCCCGAGCCGGTCGTAATCGGCGCGATGGGGCCGGGCGAGCAGCTGTTTCGCGGCTATCAGGACAACACGGATTTCGGCAAAAGCCTGCACCGGCTGATCAGCGGGCGTTAGACAGATCTTCGGCTTTGACTGAGTGCGTGTGCGTTTGAAGAGCGGCGCGATTGCGTTCGGTTGCGCGGAAGATTGCGTTCGTTATTGCCGCAGGCGTGATGCGCTCATCGCGCCGCTGACTGTGTAGTCTGGCTGCGCGATTCGAAAGGTGTTCTTGCCGGCGCGCTTGGCCTCGTACAGAGCATCATCCGCGCTCTTCATCAGCGAGTCCGCATTCTCGCCATGGTCGGGGTAAATGCCGACACCCGCACTCGTGGTTACGGCGACACGATGATCATCGATAGCATAGGGTTGCGAAACTATGTCGACCAATTTCGCTGCCACAGTCGCAACATCGCTTGCATTCGCGACTTGCCACAGGGCTATCATAAATTCGTCGCCGCCAACCCGCGCGACGGTGTCTTCTTCGCGCACGACTGATTCCAGGCGTCGCGCGACGATTTTTAGCAATGTGTCTCCGGTGCTGTGGCCCAAGGTATCGTTGATTTCCTTGAATCCATCCAGGTCCAGATACACCACCGCCATGGCATTCTGATGGCGTCGGGCGTTCGCCAGCGCGGCCGAAATACGCTTGGTCAGGAGCCGCCTGTTGCCGAGTCCCGTGAGTGGATCTTGCTGTGCGAGAATTTCGTTGGTCGTCGCGGCGTTACGCGCGCCCTCGTGCAACAAGCGGATTTCCAGCATGTTGCGAACGCGCGTCAGGACTTCCTCCACATCGAACGGTTTGCAGATGAGGTCCTTTGCGCCGGCTTTCAGTGCGGGCAGCTTATAAGCCGACTCCTCGGTGATGGCAAGCACCGGAACGTAGTCATCCGACTCGATCGCGTTTAAGTCTTTCATCACCTGAAAGCCCGTCGAACCCAACATCTCCAAATCGAGCAAAATCGCTTTGTACTGGTTGGTTCGGTGCAGCTCGCAAACCTCGTCCAGGTTCGTCGTATGCGTAACGTCGGAGTGACCGGCCTGCTCCAGCATTTCTTTGAGCGAACGGGCGCCCGCCGCCTGATCATCCACGATCAGGACTTTGGCCTTAAGAATTTGGGTTGCGCTAATCATGCTTCAACCAACGAGCGTCAGTCGTCGGAATCGATATCGTTGCAATAGCGCCGCATTTGACCATCAAACCCGGCAATTCCGCTGTCATGGAGCCCTCCGCTCTTTAGACCGGTAACTTTGCGCCCTCGCCTTTCGGCCGAGTTTGCCTTTAGGGATGAGCAACGATACCAAAAGGTGGAAAATGTTGCGGTGAACAATGTCACGTGCTTGGATGGTGACCGCAGCGTGTCAATTTTTCCGAAAATTCCTTTGGCATGCGCGTTGATGCTCCATCCACAGGGAGAAAAGTCACATTGTAAATTCGGCTCAATCACTATTAGCAGATGGGGTAAGTTCGACCAAGCGAGCTGTCGTCGCATAGCGACACCCAAGTCGCGAGGTCGTGAAAGATGCATAGCGCTCGGGGTTCCAGCCTTCTTCATTATTACCGCGGGTTCGAAGCGGACAAAGCCACCGGGTTTTAGCTCAGCATGTAGTTCGCACAGCGCGCGCGGCAAGTCGCTCGACAGAAATGAAACACCATGCGTTCGCGAACACGACAAACAACAACGCTGCATACAGGGAACGCGGTTCGCTGGCCTGCTTCGACCTGCACAAATCCCGATTACTCGGAAATGCCCCGTTGACGGCAATCTTCAGGCGCACTTTCTCACTGATTGGAACTCTGTCGGTGCAAGAGATACGCAAGTGTCCGTTGAATGAGGCTACGACGCTATTGGGCTTTGGTCCAACACGGCGGTCGCGAGTTGTATTGAGCGTTCGATGTCCACGGGCGGCCCCACGCCGATATTCATTTGCCAAGCGCCCGGTGACTTTCCGCGGGGATAGCTACGGGTAACCTATCGTTTAGTGAGTTTTAGCTTGCTGGAGTTTTACGCCACACCGTCGCCAGCCACGGCTGCTGGTCACGCGGCAGGCCGGCAGGGCGATAATAATGCGTCAGTTCGACGAATCCCGCGTCCGTTACGTAGCGGCGCCAGGTCTCCAGGTCGTGATAGGCGCCGTAGCGGCCGCGGTTCCAGCCTTCTTCGTTGTTGCCGCGCGGATTCGACGCGAACAATACGCCGCCGGGTTTGAGCGTCGCGTGCAATTCGCGCAATACGCGCGGCAATTCGCGCGATGGAACGTGAAACAGCGACGCATTGGCGAACACGCCATCGAAGCGTTCCGGTGGTAAATCGAGTTTGAGAAAATCCTGCTGCCACACTTCGCAGCCGCTGTCGGCGCGCGCCATGTCCGCGAACTGCACGGCGCCTTCCAGTCCGAAGGCGACGTGTCCGAGCGCGGTGAAGGTCTGCAAGTCGCGGCCGGGCCCGCACCCGAAATCGAGCACCGTGTAAGGAGGCGTCGCTTTGATGTGCTCCAGTAGCGCCGCGATATTCTGGCTGACGTCGTGGTCGCGCGTTCCCGAGCGGAAATCCTCGGCCCGCTGGTTGTAGTGTTCCAGCGTGCCGGCGGAAATTAACGCCGGGTCGTGCGCATCGGTGGGTTCATTCATGTTACTGGCGTGCTGTATTGTACGCGGGGCAACGCGCGCGGTTGCGATTATGCCTTGGTTACGACGGTAGGGATGGTGCCCATCTGCATATGTGAGCGTTTGGTGACGTGCGTTTCTGTGGCATCGACATGGAGCGACGCGAAATGGTGCGCAACAAGTTGATTTACATCAGATCCGTGCCCGTTGGGAAGACCTACTATGTCGATGGCGGACCGCGCATTTACGGCGGTCATTTCCCGGGTATTGGACCAAAGCCGTATTGTCTTTGGATGGACGACGAGTACCGTACCAGTTTCCTGAGCACCGGTGCCAGCGTGCATCAAGTGCGAGAACCCAATTCTTAACGAAAGGACTACACCGTGGCACAGGCATCCAAAGAACTCGGCGTGAAGGCAGTGCTTGCGAAGCGCATGGTCGAGGAACGGCTTCCCAAGGCGTTGGCGCTGAAAGAACGAATCGATCGCGGCGAACTGTTGAACGGACTCGATCTGAACTTTCTCGAGCAGGTCGTGAAAGACGCCAATGAGGCCATACCGATGGTGAAAGACGACCCCCGCGTGATGGAGGTCGCCGCGCGCATGCTGCAACTGTATAAAGAGATCACCTCGAAGGCGCTCGAGAACGAGCAGGCCAAGAAGGATTGAAAGCCGGATAATTTTACGGAGACGATGCGATGGGCGACAAAAAGAAAGACAAAGCGGCAAAAAAGAACGGCGCGGGCCCGAAGGAGAAATTGAAGGGCAAGCGTTACGACGAGGAAATGGAGAAGTTGCACGTCGAGCTCGTCAAGCTGCAGGAGTGGGTAAAGTTCAAGGGCCTGAAGGCCATGATCGTGTTTGAGGGCCGCGACGGCGCGGGCAAGGGCGGAGCGATCAAGGCGATCACCGAGCGCGTCAGTCCACGCGTATTTCGCGTCGTTGCGCTGCCGTCGCCGACCGAGCGCCAGAAAAGCCAGATGTATCTGCAGCGTTACATGGAGCACTTCCCGGCGGCCGGTGAAGTGGTGATCTGGGATCGCAGCTGGTACAACCGCGCCGGCGTCGAGCGGGTGATGGGGTTTTGCGACGAGGCGCGCGTCAAGCGCTTCCTGGAGCTGGCTCCGGCCTTCGAGAAGCTGATGATCGAATCGGGGATCACCCTGATCAAATACTGGCTGGAAGTAAGCGAGGAGGAGCAGACGCGCCGGCTCGCGGGGCGCATCCATGACGGCCGCAAGATCTGGAAGCTCTCGCCGATGGACGTCGAATCATACAGCCGCTGGTACGATTACTCGCGTGCACGCGACGAGATGTTCAAGGCCACCGATTCGTCGTGGGCGCCGTGGTACGTCGTGGACTCGAACGACAAGAAGCGCGCGCGCCTGAATATAATCAGCCACCTGCTTACCAAAATCCCGTACAAGAAAGCGCCACGCGAGAAAGTGAAGCTGCCCGAGAGAGGCAAGGCGCACGGCTACAAGGAGCCGGACTATCCGTACAAGTACGTTCCCGAGAAGTTTTGATGCGAGGTGCCGATGAGAGCATTCGCGGCGACAGCGGGTTTGCTGTGCTTGCTCTGCGCGAGCGCACAGGCCGAATGGGTGAAGGAGGGCGCCGCCGCGGAAGACCTCAAACGCGATCAGTCGGAATGCGAACGCAAGGCGGCCGCGGACACGTCTTTCAACCAGCCGAGACGCGGCGCGGGCGCGGGGTCCGGCCCGCGCGTTGCCAACACCATGACGCGGGAGAACCAGTCTTTCCGCCTGTGCATGAAGTCACGGGGCTACGTTGACCCGTCCGACAAATGAGAGCGGCACGCCCGCGCCATTCCGTCCCGTGGATGCAACGCTCAAGGACGGGAGGCGGGTGGTTCTGCGCGAGATTCGCGCCGACGACGCGGATCGCATGCAGGCAGCGTTGCGCGCGATGTCCGACGAGTCGCGCTATACAAGATTCATGTCGGCCTTGCGCGAACTGCCGCCGAAAATGCTGGACCGTGCAACTCATCCCGTCGCCGGCCGCGAGTTTCAGCTCGTCGCGGTCGTCGGTGAGGGCGCGCAGCAGGCTATCGTCGGCGGCGCGCGTTACGCCGCCGCTGCCGGCAGCCGCGACTGCGAGTTCGCGCTGGCCATAGTCGACAGCTGGCAGGGACAGGGACTTGCGCGCCAACTGCTCGAAACCCTGATGAACATTGCACGCGAGCGCGGTTTTGAGCGCATGGAAGGCTACATTCTTCCGTCCAACGCGCCGATGCTGGGGCTGGCCAGGCGGCTGGGTTTTGCATCCGTCGCGAACCCCGAAGATCCGGGCGTGGAGACGGTGCGCTGCGAACTCAGCCGGAAGACTAATTCCTGACCGTTTCGGTCATTTTCTTCTTTTCCAAATCGTGTGTTGCTCATCACCCAAGCGCCTGAATTATCTAGGCCGGGTTGTGGCGGTTCCGCCCGGCATTGCGGAAACGTCGCGGGTAGTCATCTGCGAGGGCAATTTGATCCATCAAAGTGATACACGCCGACTTTTGTCGCAAGGGCACGTAATGAATGGACGCATCCGTGATTTCGCGCTCGCGCTGTGCATGCTGCTCTGCCTCCCCACGTGGGCGGCACAATCTGTCGCACCTGCTGCTCCTGTAGTTTCCCAACCCGAGGCTCCGCAGGACTCGCTCGGTCGCGATACGCCCAGGGGCACCGTACTGGGCTTTCTAATCGCCGCGCGCACGGGGCAGGACGAAATTGCCGTCCAGTTTCTGAATACCCGCCTGCACGGCAAACCGGCCGTTGAACTCGCCCACCAGCTTTTCTCGGTGCTCGATCGGCGTCTGCCGCCACGGCTATCCAAGTTGAGCGAAAGGCCCGAGGGCTCGCACGCCGATCCGTTGAAGCTGAATGAAGAACGTGTGGGCACGATCAGTACGGGGGCGGGCTCACTGGACATCGTTCTCGAGCGCGTTGATCGCGGCAAGGCCGGGATCGTGTGGCTTTTTTCAAGCAAGACGCTGGACGCGATTCCGGACGTCTACGATGAGATGACCCTGGCGGGGCTGGAGGACGTACTCCCGGCATCCGTGACGCACACGCGGTTCCTCGGGATCCTGGTGATCAACTGGCTTGCCGTGTTGGTCGGCATGCCGCTTTTTTATTATCTCACGGTTTTGCTGAACCGTTTTCTGAGCCCGCTCGTGGGTCCATTGCGCCGGCGCTTGTACAAAAAAGCCGATCTGCCCGACCCCGATTTCCTGCCCGCGCCGGTGCGTTTGTTGCTACTGGCTTTGGCCGTGCGCGGGTTAGTGCTTCACATCGGACTGCCGCTGGTGGCACGGCAGGTCTTGTTCAGCATCGCGGTGGTTATCGCCATCGCGGCCGGCGTCTGGCTGTTCATTCTGCTGAACAGCTGGACCGAACAATACAGCCAAAGGCTCGCCCACAGGCACGACATTACGGGCATTACCGCAGTTGTGCGTCTCGTGCGCAGGTTCGTCGATCTGCTGGTGATCTTCGCGGGCATCATGGGTATTCTGTACTACTTCGGCGTGAACCCGACCGCGATGATAGCCGGGCTTGGCGTCGGTGGTATCGCGGTCGCGCTCGCCGCGCAAAAGACGCTGGAAAACGTCATTGGCGGCATTTCCCTGATCCTCGATAAAGTGGTGCTGGTAGGTGACACTTTAAAGGTAGGCGGCGTCGAGGGAACAGTCGAAGACCTTGGCCTGCGGTCGACGCGGATCCGCACATCGGATCGGACGGTGGTCAGCCTGCCGAACGGGCAGGTTGCCAACATGACGCTCGAAAACCTGTCCACGCGCGACAAATTCTGGTTCCACGCGGTCCTGGCTTTGCGCTACGGCACCACGACGACGCAGCTCAACACGGTCCTCGAGGGCATCCGCCGGCTGCTGCAGGCAAGTCCGCATGTCGAACCCGATTCGGTGCGTGTGAGTTTTCTGCGTCTGGGCGTTTCTGCGCTCGAGGTGGAGGTCGTTGCTTATGTTGTGACCCGCAAAGCGACGGAATTCCTCAAGATCCAGGAAACACTTCTCCTGCGCGTCATGGAGTGCGTCGAGTCGGCGGGCGTTCAGCTGTCAACACCCTCGCAGACCATCGTGATCGACACGGCCGCCGCCAGTGAGGCCGCCGGGCGAGCGATGGTGACAGCACGCGCGCCGGACAAAAAAAACGGGGACTAGCTGCCGGGCAATGCGCACCGGACGGCAATAGGCAAGGCTACCTGCTCCTGGCGTCCTGCGCGCCCTGACTGTAGGCCTGCTCCGCATGTTTCCATGTGAGCAAGTCACGAGCTTATGCTGATCGTGTGCGCCGGATGATTGGACCAAGGTCCAATAGCAACGCCGTGAGGCGCAAGCGCATAATCGGTAGCGCCGTTCTGTTAGGTGGCGAACGCAGTACCTCCGGCAAGATATTGTTTGGACGAAATAATTCAGGCTTTTTTTTCTGACATATTGCCATAAATCAATACGCAGACCCGGCATCTGGCTTATATTGATTACCTCTACTTCAGCGTCTTAACCTTTTGCAGGTACAAGCATGGATATTTCCGCCAAACTCACCCGCAGCCAGGAAATTTCGACCAAAGTCGTGCAGCTGCTGCAAAAGCGCATCAAGGGCGCGCAGGAACGCTACAACGAGCGCGTGCAGAAGGCGCTCAAGGATGTCGCCGCCGAGATGCAGGAACGGCCCGTCACGCCGTGGGAGGCGCTGACCCAATGGAGCAATTATGCGGTCGATTTCGCGCAGCGCTCCGTGCTGTTCCTCGATACGATACGCGAGCGTGGCAACAACTTTGTCGAGCAGTCGCGCGAGGGCTTGAAGCCGGTGCTGCACTTCGAGTACGAAACGGTACTCGACGCGCGCTCGTTCGAGCGCCCGGTCAACTACGCGCTCGTGAGCATAACGCCGCCGGAAGGCGTCACCGTCGACGCGAAGCGCCGGCCGTACGTCATTATCGATCCGCGCGCGGGTCACGGTCCTGGCATCGGGGGCTTCAAAGACGATTCGCAGGTCGGCGTCGCGTTGCGCGAAGGCCACCCGGTTTATTTCGTGATCTTCTTCCGCGATCCGGAGCCGGGGCAGACGCTGCTCGATGTCTGCACGGCCGAGCAGCAGTTCGTGAAGAAGGTGCGCGAATTGCACCCGGACAGCCCCAAACCCGCGATCGTCGGCAACTGCCAGGGCGGCTGGGCGGCGATGATGCTGGCCGCTTCGGATCAGGACGACACGGGGCCGATTGTAATCAACGGCGCGCCGATGTCGTACTGGGGCGGCGCCTGGCAGGAAGGCGAGGGCGACAACCCGATGCGCTATGCTGGCGGCATGCTGGGCGGATCGTGGCTTGCCTCGTTTACCGCCGACCAGGGCAACGGAGTCTTCGACGGCGCCTACCTCGTCGAGAATTTCGAGAACCTCAACCCTGCGAACACATTCTGGGATAAGTACTACACTCTATTTTCCAAGGTCGACACCGAGGCGCCGCGCTATCTCGAGTTCGAGCGCTGGTGGGGCGGGTTCTACCTGATGAACCGCGAAGAGATCGAGTGGATCACGCAGAATCTCTTCGTCGGCAACAAGCTGTGGTCGGGCGATACCAAGGCCAAGGGCGGCAAGGCGTTCGACCTGCGTGATATCAAATCGCCGATCATTCTCTTCGCCTCGATGGGCGACAACATCACGCCGCCGCAGCAGGCGTTCAACTGGGTCGCCGACATTTACGGCAGCACCGAGGAGATCAAGGCGCGCGGCCAGGTAATCGTCGGCCTCATGCACGAGAACATCGGCCACCTCGGTATTTTCGTGTCCGGCAAAGTGGCAAAAAAAGAGCACGCGCAGATTGTCTCGGTCATGAAATCAATCGAAATGCTCCCGCCGGGGCTCTATGCGATGAAGATCGACACGGAGAAAAACTCCGCCGGCAACGACGAATACGAGGTCAGTTTCGAGGAACGCCGGCTCGAGGACATCACGGCGCACTTCAACCGCTTCCAGCGCAAGGACGAGAAGCCGTTCAAAGCCGTGGCCGCGGTGTCGGAGTTCAACCAGCACGCTTATGAGCTCTTCGCGCAGCCCGCGGTGAAAGCCATGGCGAACGAAGCGACCGCGAAACTCAGGCGTGAATTCCACCCGCTGCGCTTCCAGCGCTGGTCGCTGTCGGACCTGAATCCGTGGCTCGCATGGGTGGGGCCGGTCGCGGAACAGGTCAGGTCGCAGCGCAAGGCCGTCTCAAGCGACGCTCCGTCGCGCAAAGTCGAAGCGGCGATGGCTGAGCTGGTGAGCGCATCGCTGGATCATCACCGCGCGCTGCGCGATGCAGCGAGCGAAGCGAAGTTCTTTACAACTTTCGGCAATATGTTTTCGCTGTATCTGGCCGACAAGCATGAAGCGGACGAACGCGCGGCGGTGACAACGAGCGATCCTCGCGAGCTGCCTTTCGTCAAGGAAGCTCTCGCTTCCATCAGAGAGGGCGGTTACACCGAAGCTTTTGCGCGAGTTGCATGCCTGCTCGCGCGCAAGGACGACGCCCTGCCGTTGTCGCGGCTCGTCATGCGCCAGGAGCTCGCCAAAGAATATTCGGATCTGCTGCCGTCGCTCGCGCCCGATCAATGGCGCCGCGTTCGCGGTGAGCAGGAAATCATCGCGCGCTACGAACCCGAGCAATCGATCGCTACGCTGCCCGACCTGCTGAAGCATCCCGCGGACCGCGAACGCCTGCTGATGCTGATGGAGCGGGTGCTGGCCGACAAGCGCATCCAGGCCGACAAGCCGAGCGCCGAGCAAATGGCAATGCTCGAACGCATTCGCGAAGTGCTGCACGACAAGTCTGGCGGCGCGCGGCGCCGGATGAAGGCAGTTTAGCCGGCGCAACCGGCCCGACCTTAACCACCAACTTTTGCAGAGAGTCGACGATGGACGAAAAACATAGCCGCTACCAAATGCTGCTGCAGCGCTGCAAAGCATTGCCGCCGACGCCTACCGCCGTTGCTCATCCGTGCGACGAGAGCTCGCTGCAAGGTGTCGTGGACGCCGCCAAGGCCGGACTGATCGCGCCCACGCTGGTAGGGCCTGCCGCGCGCATCAAGGAGGTCGCCGCGCAAGCCAAGCTTGATATCAGCGCATTCCCCATCGTCGATGCCGCATTCAGCCAGGACTCCGCGGATAAAGCCGTTGCGCTCGTGCGCGCGGGCAAGGCGGAGGCGCTGATGAAAGGCAGCCTGCATACCGACGAGTTGATGGGCGCGGTCGTCAAGCGTGATACGGGGCTGCGTACGGCGCGCCGCGTCAGCCATTGTTTCGTGATGGACGTCCCGGGACATGGGGATGCGCTGATTATTACCGACGCCGCGGTCAACATCGCGCCGACGCTGAAGGACAAGGTTCACATCACGCAGAATGCGATCGATCTCGCGCACGATCTCGGCGCGAAAGAGGTGCGGGTCGCGATCCTTTCGGCGATGGAGACGGTCAACCCCGACGTGCCATCGACGCTCGAAGCCGCCGCGCTGTGCAAAATGGCGGATCGCGGGCAGATCACGGGCGCGCTGCTCGACGGACCGCTCGCGCTCGACAACGCGATCAGCCCCGAGGCCGCGAAAATCAAGAAAATAGATTCGCCGGTGGCAGGCCGCGCCAACGTTCTGGTCGTGCCGGACCTCGAAGCCGGCAATATGCTGGCCAAAAGTCTGACGTTTCTCGCCGGCGCGGACGCCGCGGGCATCGTGCTCGGCGCGCGCGTGCCGATCATCCTGACGAGCCGCGCCGACTCGCTGATGGCGCGACTCGCCTCGTGCGCGGTTGCATCGCTGGTCGCGGCGGCCCGGCGCGCGGACAGCGCCAAGGCGGTGGAGTAACGCGATGGCGGATGCAATCCTCGTCCTGAACGCCGGCTCGATCCAATCGACCGGCCGTAACCTGACAAATCGGCCGGCACGAATCTCCCCTCGCCCTGCGCATGCGGGGAGAGGGGCGGGGGTGAGGGGCAGCCAGAGCGGCGTGAGGACGATATGAGCGACGCGATACTCGTCCTGAACGCCGGCTCTTCCAGCATCAAGTTCTCGGCGTTTCTGGTGCAGTCCGACCGGCTCGAACTGCTGCTGAATGGACAGACGGAAGGCCTGTATACCGCCCCGCGCTTCAAGGCCAAAGATGCGGCGGGCGACGCGCTGGAGTCGCGCGACTGGGACAAGGGCACGCGTCTCGGCCACGACGGCGCGATCGAGCACCTGATCGGATTTTTGCGCGGGCATCGCGGCGATCACCGCTTGATCGCCATCGGTCATCGAGTCGTCCATGGCGGTCTCAATTACGCAGAACCGACGCTGGTCAACGCGGAGGTACTGACGAACCTCGAGAAGCTGATTCCGCTGGCGCCGCTGCACCAGCCGCATAACCTGGCACCTATCCGCATCGTCGCCGAGCGGACGCCGGACATGCCGCAAGTCGCGTGTTTCGACACCGCGTTTCACCGCGCGCAGCCGGAACTCGCGCAGGCGTTTGCGTTGCCG
>Ga0207645_10003584_pt1 | contig 11745 bp, 15 predicted proteins | sample KBSM53metaG_FD_184331 | JGI IMG/M metagenome (GOLD analysis project Ga0207645, IMG submission 184331) | Miscanthus rhizosphere microbial communities from Kellogg Biological Station, Michigan, USA - KBS M5-3 metaG (SPAdes) (version 2) | ecosystem: Host-associated > Plants > Roots > Rhizosphere >...
CCCATGGCGTTGTCGAAAGCCCCTTGCTTAGAATGACTAAGCCGCGTGACTTTCTTCTAGCCCTGAGCCAAAATCGTGACAGCGCATCGCGTGTTTCATCATGTTAGGCACTCTTCAGCTCGTGGGAGCAGACTAACAAATCCGAAAATTGCGGGGTCTAAAATTTTCATGCGAGGTCGAAGGCTGTTTATATCCATTGGTGCGCTGGCGGCCGCATCGTTGCTCTGCATATCGGCAACGCACGCAATGGCAGCGGACGACGAAGTCGCGGGTGCCGACGCAGGCACGCTCGATTTACGCCTGCAACCCGCACCCGACGTGACCGTCGCGGCTGACTCGTCCTGGGGTGATGCACGCCCGCAAGACGTTCAGGCCGTGCTCTCGTCAGTCGCCACCGTGATGCTCAGGAACTTCCCGGGCAGGCGGCTGCAGCCTATCGTGGTGGCGCATTCCGATCTCTATCCGATCACCTTATTCCGCCATTCCCCGAATGACGAATATCGCGTGTTTCTCACTGCAAAAGACCGCTACTGGGCCCGCTATGTCTACGAGTTCGCGCACGAACTGAGCCACATACTCAGTAACTACGACCAACGCAAGGACGCGGCGACAGGCTCGCAAAGCCAATGGTTCGAAGAGGCGCTTTGCGAAATCGCGTCGTTGTATGCGCTTAAGGAGTTGGCGGCAGAATGGGAGCATTCGCCGCCGTATCCCAATTGGGCGCCTTACGCGCAGGCGCTCGAAAGTTACGCCGAAAATATGCTGAAGGAGGCGCACCGTGCACTCCCGCCTTCGATGTCATTGGCTGCGTGGTTCAGGAACGCCGAAACGCAACTTCAGGCCAACCCCTACATGCGCAAATATAACGAAGTCGCAGCCAACGCGCTGCTGCCCTTATTCGAGCAAACGCCCGCCATTTGGAGAGCGGTCGGCTATCTAAACATCAGTTCCAGCGGTCGCAGTTTCAAGGACTACTTGTCCGCATGGCGCAATAATGTGCCTGATGAGTACAAGGCGCACATAGCTCAAATCACGGCCTTGTTCGGGCTCTCATCGGATGAAAGCGCTGCACCTCTCTCTGAAGTATCAACATCCGCAGTATCGGCAGAGGTTGCCAACTACTGATGCGACGGGTTGGCTTACGCGAGCAGCGCGGCGTCGAGCATGACGTCGACGCCCGCGGCAGGCGTGATGCCGGCCGCCGGAATGTTGACGCCGGCGCGCCAGCGCCTGACCGCTTCGCGCTTGGCTGCCCCCGCCACCAGAAAGAGCGCCTGCCGCGCAGCGCTTAGCCGGCGGGCACCGAGCGTCACGCGCTCGCGCGGCTGCTTCGGCGCGGCGCTGACCGGCAGTACCGCGGGGCTGTCCGGCGCCGCACCCTGGTCCGCTCCAGGAAAAAGACTCGCGGTGTGACCGTCTTCGCCCAACCCGAGCATCACCAGGTCGAATAGCGGCACGTGCTCGAGCAGCGCGGCGTATTCGGCGGCGGCGCGGCGCGCGCCGCGTTCCGCCGGAATTACATGAAACTGCGTGCGCGGCACCGGCACGTGTTCGAACAACGCGGCGCGCGCCATCAGCGAATTGCGCATCGGATGGTTCGCGGGCACGCAGCGCTCGTCGCCGAAATATACCTGCCACGCCGGCCATGCGGTGTGCGTTTCGCGCAGCGATGCGTAAACGGCGCGCGGCGTAGTGCCGCCCGCGAGCACGACATTGAACTCCCCGCGCGCAGCGATGGCTCGCGCGGCGGCTGCCAGGATAAAATCTGCCGCCGCCGCATTGAGTGCCGCGCTGTCGGGGCAAGCGTGCCATCGGCATAGCTGCGGCTGCTCCGGGGGAATGATTTCAGTGCGAGTCATCGGCGCGCGCCAGCCGGTCGGCCGCGGCGGGTCCCCACGTGCCGGCGGCGTAAAGATGCAGTTTGAATTTTTTGGCGAGCAGCGGCCCGAACAGCGTCCACGCCGCGATCGACTCGTCGGCGTGCACGAACAGCGTCTGGTCGCCTTCGATGATTTCGAGCAGCAGCGTCTCGTAGCCGGACGACAGCTCACCGAACGCGTCGCGATAGCGAAATTCCATGCGCCGCGTTTCGAGCGCGAATTGGTCGCCCGGGGTCTTGACGTCGAACGACAGCGCGAAGCCTTCGTCGGGCTGGATCGAAACGCGCAGCGTGTTGCAGTGAGGCTGCGCGCCGCCGCTTAACTTGAACAGCGCGACGGGCGTGCGGTGAAAATTGATTGCGATGTCGGTCGCGCGCTGCGCGAGCCGCTTGCCGGTGCGCAGGAAAAAAGGCACGCCCTGCCAGCGCCAATTGTCGATCAGCAAACGCACCGCCACGAACGTTTCGACCGTGGAGTGGCGCGCGACACCCGCTTCCTGGCGATAGCCGGGCACTTTGCGGCGGCCCTGCGCGCCTGCCGCGTACTGCCCGAATACCACCGATCTCGCGGTGAGCGGCGCGGCCGCGCGCAGCACCTTTATTTTTTCGAACCGGATACTGTCGGCTTCAAACGCTGCGGGCGGCTCCATCGCAGTCAGCGTGAGCAGTTGCGCCAGGTGGTTTTGCAGCATGTCGCGCACTGCGCCCGTCTGCTCGTAATACGCGCCGCGTTTTTCGGCCCCAATGTCCTCGGCTACCGTAATGTGCACGCTTTGCACGTGCTCGCGATTCCAGACCGACTCGAACAGCGCATTGCCAAAGCGCAGCGCAAGCAGGTTCTGCACCGTGTCTTTGCCCAGATAGTGGTCGATGCGGTAGACCTGCTGCTCGCGGAAATGGCGGTGCACCAGGTCGTTCAAGGCGCACGCGCTCGCCAAGTCGCGTCCGAACGGCTTTTCGATCACGAGCCGCGTCCAGCCCGCACTGCGATTGAGTTGCGCGTTGCCGATCGCCTCGATCGTTGGGCCGAACGCCTGCGGCGGCAGCGCGAGGTAGAACACCCGCTTGCCCGGCAAGCCGTGCGCGCGCTCGATGGCGCCGATGCGCGCGCCAAGCGCGCGAAATCCCGCGCTGCTCTCGTCCTCGAGGCGGTGGAAGTGCAGGCAACGGCTGCACCATCGATGGCGTATGCGCGTCGTCTTGAAGCCTGCCTCGGCGAGGCTGGCTCGCGCCCATTCGCGGAACTTCGAGTCGTTCATGCCGGCGCCGCGCGCGACGCCGAGCACGTGGAAATTAGCGGGCAGGCGGCCGCTCTCGCTCAAGTGAAACAGCGCGGGCAGCAGTTTGCGCCGCATGAGATCGCCGGTCGCGCCGAATATGATGAACAGGCACGCCGCGTCGTCCTTCTCGGCGGGCAACCGGTTATTCCTTGCGCACCGCGTGCCCGCCGAACGCATTGCGCAACGACGCGAGCAGCTTGTCCGAAAAAGAGTCGGGATCGCGCGAGCGCAGGCGCGCGATCAGCGCGAGCGTAATGACCGGCGCCGCCACGTTAAGATCGATCGCCTCGGCGACCGTCCAGCGGCCTTCGCCGGAATCCTCGACGAACGGCGCGACGCCCTCAAGTGTCGGATTGCCGCGCAGCGCGACGGCCGTCAGGTCGAGCAGCCACGAGCGCACGACACTGCCTTGGCGCCAGATCTCGGCGACCTGATGCAGGTCCAGCGCGAATTCCTGCTTGTGCTGCATGAGCGCGAAGCCCTCCGCATAGGCCTGCATGAGCCCGTATTCGATTCCGTTGTGGACCATCTTGACGAAGTGGCCGGCACCGCTCGGGCCCACGTGCCCCCAGCCCGCAGCGGGCTCCGGCGCCAGCGCTTCGAACAGGGGGCGCAGCCGGTTCACTGCGCCGGCGTCGCCGCCGATCATCAGGCTGTAGCCTTCCTCCATGCCCCAGATACCGCCGCTCGTGCCCACGTCGAGATAATCGATGCCGTGCTGCGCGAGCGCTTGCGCGCGGCGCTGACTGTCCTTGTAATTGGAGTTGCCGCCGTCGATGAGCACGTCGTGCGGCGCGAGCAACGGCGTCAGCGTCGCGATCATGGCGTCGACCGGCGCGCCCGCCGGAATCATCATCCAGACCGTGCGCGGGCTGCGCAAATCTTTGATCAGCGCTTCGACCGAAGCGGCGGCGGTCAGGCCCTTTTTGGTGAATTCGGCGCGCGCGTCGCTGCCCGGGTCGTAACCGATTACCTGGTGGCCGCGGCGGGCGAGGCGCTGCGCCATATTGCCGCCCATGCGGCCCAACCCCAGCATGCCGATTTTCATTGCTGTTCTCTCGCGGAATGTCAGGCCCGGCTATTCATGCCGCAACAGTGCGCGATTATGCGCGATTGGCGAGGTTGCTGCACCGGGGGAAAGTAACGGGTGAATGAAACATATTGCTGCGAGCGCCGGGCTGCCGATCGCATGGCCTTGCGCGGTCGCCGAAGTACGGCAACGCGAGGCTCAGAGCTGCAGCGTCGCTTTGACGATGGCGAGGATCAGGCCGCCGGTCAGAACCGCGTAAAGCACCGCGCAGCAGAACGCGAACACGCGCGCACCCTTGTCGAAGCGCGCAGCCGGGTAGTTGCGCACGTCCTCGGCGCTGCGATCGTAATCGGCGCCGCCGGCCGTGGAATCAGACAACCACATGGAAAATACGGCGCCGCTCGATGAAACTGCCGATCCGCGATGTGCGGCGGTCGCCGCCGGCGCCCGCGTAGTAGCTTTCGAGCTTGCCGGCGATAATCATCTGCTCGCCGCGGAATTCCCGGGCGGGATTGCGCGTGAGCCGGCCCCATAGCCGGCACAACCTGCCCCCGAACTGCCTGCAGCGGCCTTGCCACCGGGCCTGGGTGTTGTACATGTCGCGTACCTGGATATTGTCTCGGGGCAAGTGTGACTATGGCATGCCCCACCCGGTAGTCGGCATCGTCCGATAGCAGCGTAGGACAACTCCTACATGGGAGAGGCGAGAGGCGAGAGGCGTAAGCGAAAGGCTGGACGGGCCCTTAATGCTTTTCCCCTCACGCCTCACGCCTTACGCTTTTCCGCCGTCCATGGCGCTGCCTAACCGCCTGCAGCAATGGACGATTGCGCGGCGCGATCCGATATGCGAAACGCGTTCTTGCCGGCACGCTTGGCAGCGTACAACGCCGTATCTGCGCTTTTCATCAGGACTTCCGCATCTTCGCCATGCACGGGATAGACCCCGACGCCGACGCTGGTCGTCACGACCAGATTGCGCCCTTCGAGGAAATATGGCTCCGAAATGATTTCGACGACCTTGGCGGCTACGATGGCGACGTCGCGCGCATTTGCCACGTGCCACAGCGCGATCATGAACTCATCGCCGCCGACGCGCGCGACCGTGTCTTCTTCGCGCACCACCGATTCGAGGCGCCGCGCAACTTGCTTGAGCAATGCATCGCCGACACCGTGGCCCGAGGTGTCGTTGATCGCCTTGAAGCCGTCGAGATCGAGGTAGACGACCGCCATCGCGCTCTTGGTGCGACGCGCATTGGCCATCGCCGCGGAAATGCGCTTGGTCAGCAGCCGCCGGTTGCCGAGCCCGGTCAGCGGGTCCTGTTGCGCGAGGATTTCGAGCGAGTTCGCGGCCGAGCGCGCGTCTTCGTGCAGCAGCCTTATCTCCAGCATGTTGCGGATGCGCGTGAGCACTTCTTCGACGTCGAAAGGCTTGCTGATGAAATCCCTGGCGCCGGCTTTTAACGCGTGCACTTTGTATGACGGCTCGGCCGTGATCGCCAGCACCGGCGCGTAGCCCTCGGACTCGACCGCATTGAGCTCCTGCATGACCTGAAAGCCGCTTTTGCCCGGCATCTGCATGTCGAGCAGGATCAGCGTGTAACGGTGCGCCCGATGCAGCGCGCAAACCTGGAACGGATCGGTCGTATGAGTAACGTTGGTATAGCCGGCATCGCGCAGCATTGCGGCCAGCGCGCGCGCACTAATTACCTGATCGTCTACGACCAGAATCCTGGCGTTCAGAATGTCGGTAGCGCTAATCATGGTGCCGATGCTGCGGTCATATCCGCTTTCGGGAGAGCGCTCGTCGTCAATGACGGATTGTTCGTGTAAGTGCACACGCACGGAATGGGACAGGCGCTAATTGCTTTGTAGGACATAGTCCCACAGCGCACTCAAACGTGATGTATTCCTGTAAAAAACTCAATATATCGCAGTTTGATGCATAAAAACGGCGCACCGTGGTGCGCCGTTTTCTATGCATGCCGTGCCTCCCGCTTAGTATCGGTTCGGCACGCTGCTGGTCGAGTCGCTGCGGAAATCGCCGGCGTCGCTGCGCCGCATCGGACGGTCGCGGCGCAGCGAGCGTTCGTTGGCAGCCGAATCGAAGGTCTGGCAGCCTGGTTGGTTATAGTGCTGCGCGCAATACGCCGAGTGGCCAATTATGCCGGCCGACTCGTTAGCCATCGCCGGGAATGATGGGTACCGGCTCGAAAACGGATCGACCGACGCCGGCATGTTGGTGGATGCGACCGGTGCGTTGGTGGTAACCACCGTGTCTGTCGTCGTCACGCGCTCGACCGTGCGGTTCGAGTAGCGATCGGACGCGCGGTCAGCAGAACGGTCGCGATGGTCGAACGTGCCGCAGCCGGCGACGGCCACGGTGCCGGCGGCGAGCGCCAGGGTTACTGCTGATTTCAAAGTGGTGTTCATTTGGTTCTCCTGTGTATATGCATGTTGATTGAAGTTGACTGCGATGGGTCGGCGTGCGTCGCGCCGTTGAGTTATGGTTCAGGTCCGGTGCGACCCCGGCGGGTAGCAAGTCTCCGACTTCTCGCGCACGAACAGCTGGTCATCCGCGTCGAACACGACCCGGCCGGCTTCCAGTTCGACGATCACGACCTGCTGGATCTGGCCGATCGAAATCAGCCGCGGATCCGTAGTGCCGGTAACTTGGGTCGAGAGAATGCCGTCCCGCACCGTCCACCGTCCTTCGATGGCCGCCGCGGGCACCCGGCACTCGGCTGTCGCGTAGATAAACAGCAGCGTCGTGCCGTCGTCGTGAAAAATCTGCCGCGACGGAATCGGATCGCTGCCGCTATCGGGCGGTGAAACCCAACTACCGACCAAGGCCAGCTTGAGATCGTTATCGGATACCTGGGCGGCAAACGCATTGGCCGCGAACAATAGGCCCGACAGCAGGAGTGCTGCAATTCTGTGTAGTGCCATGTTCGCTCCTTCGCAACCAAAACGCGTTTTCCGCGCCGATGGAGAATCGTAGGCCTTCGAGCCGGCTGGGAATATCGGACGCGGGCGGTTTAAGGGGTAGGAGGATGGGTCCGGCGCGTGCAGTCGCAACGCCGACGGAAGACAAGAGATACAACTGCTTAGTTGGCGGCTGGCGTCACGCGCCAGATGACGTTGCCAACGTCATCGGCGACGAGCAGCGCGCCAGCGCGGTCGACGGCGACACCGACCGGGCGGCCATAGGCTTTGCCTTCGGCGCTCACGAATCCCGTCAATATTTCCTCCGGCATGCCGGCGGGACGGCCGCTCGCAAACGGCACGAAAATCACGCGGTAGCCGCTGCGCGGGTTGCGATTCCACGAGCCGTGCTGGCCGACGAACGCGCCGCCGTAATAGCGCGCCGGCAACAATTTGCCCTGATAAAAAGCAAGGCCGAGCGAAGCAGTGTGCGCGCCCAATGCATAGTCGGGTGCGAGCGCTTTCGCAACGAGCTCGGCATTCTGCGGCTTGACGCGCGTGTCGACGTGCTGGCCGTAATAACTGTACGGCCAGCCATAGAACGCGCCTTCCTTAACCGACGTCATGTAGTCGGGCACCAGGTCGCTGCCCAATTCGTCGCGCTCGTTTACCGCAGTCCACAAGACTCCGCTGTCGGGCTGCCACGCGAGCCCGTTCGGATTGCGGAGTCCCGACGCGAACACGCGCAGCGTGCCGGTGGCCGGATCCACCTCGAGTATTGCCGCGCGGTTGCGCTCGTTGTCCATGCCGTTTTCCGCGATGTTGCTGTTCGAGCCGACGGTTACGTACAGCCGCTTCCCGTCTATGCTGGCAAGCACGTTCTTGGTCCAATGGTGATTGATCGGGCCAGCGGGCAGGTCGACGACCTTGGTGCCGGGCCCGTTGAGCGTCGTCGCGCCGGGCGTGTATTTGAAGCGGCGTATCGCATCGGTGTCGGCGACGTAAAAATCAGTGCCGACCATCGCCATGCCGAATGGCGAATTGAGATCCTTGAGAAACACCGAGCGGGTTTCTGCGACGCCATCGCCGTCCGCGTCGCGCAACAGCGTTATGCGATTGGCACTTGGCGTGCCGGCGCCGGCACGCTTCATCATGATGCCCATGACCTTGCCCTTGATGCCTTTGCGATCGGCGGGCCGTGGCGGCGCATTGGTTTCGGCGACCAGCACGTCGCCGTTCGGCAACACATAAATCCAGCGCGGATGCTCGAGCCCCGTGGCGTAGGCATTGACTACAAGCCCCGGCGCCGCCACTGGAGCGCTGCCAGCGGGCCAACCCTCGACTGCCGCAACTTTGACCGTGGGTATCAGCGTGGGATTCGGCTCGGCAATGACCGGCGTCGGTCCCATGTCGCTGTCGCGCGCGAGCCGCGACGTATCACCGCACCCGCCGAGCGTCGCTGCGAGCAACGCCGATAAAGCGAGCAAGGTTTTGCAGATAATCATTTTCGCGATCGCCGGGACGCAGTGCGCGCCCGGCGATCCTGATGCTCATTTACCCGAGGTTATTGTACGCGGTCGTTTTTGCGTCCCGCCGGGCCCGCGGTCTCATTGGCTTGCTGCGGCGTGCTGCCGGCCCCGCTGTAAGACGCCGAGCCGGTCGTCGGGCCGCGTGTCGTATCGGTCGCAGCCTTCGAATTCGAATCGTTCTTCGGGTTCATGCTGACGCAGTTGCGGTCGGTCGGCGTTTGCTTGCAATCGACCGGCCCGCCGCCCGCATTACCGGGAACGTCGGGCGCCTGCGCAGGGATCGATGACGCCGCGATTGCCACCGCGGATGCGGCGGACAGTAATGCTGTTGACATAACTGACAGATAACGTTTCATTTGCGGCCTCCTTGAGTGAGTGGTGACGTGGTACTCGAGGCCATGATGACACTCCCGCCGCGCGCGCATGAGCGGGCAAACGCTCATTCAACTATAGGATTCCTCCGTCGGATATTTCGCGCGTAAGTAATTACATGCGCGCTGCGATCACCGCTTAATGCGCGATGACGTCCATCAGGTTTTTCCCGAGTTGCGGGCCGCTTTGACGAACAGAATGAAAGCCGCCGGGAAGTGGACGGCGCCGAAGCCGATGATCAGCGCGAGCATCGCGCGCGTCGGCTCGCTCGCAAAGTTTACGGCGGCGACCCAGCCGAACGCGACGCCGACTGCAATCAGAATGGCGCGGATAAGCACCGCAGACGACGCGCCGGCGGTGAACTGCGAAATGTGCAACTGCGCGTAACTGGCGATGAGCAACGCGGCGATCGCGAGGAGAAAGAGCGCAATGAGGCTCATAGTTGCGGACGACGCTCCACGGCCCCGGGCTTGGCGGTCTCCCAGAGCGTGCCGCATTTCGGGCAGGCGACCAGGCGCGAGGATAGCTTCAGCGCTTTCGTCGGCTTCCTTGAATTCAGCGGATGGCTGAAATCGACACTCTTACGCGCTTCCTTGCAGGCTTTGCACATGCGCGTCGACGACTTGTTCATTTGCATGGGAGTCAAACACTCATTAACAGGCAACGGAGCGGCGGGCTGGCGCAGAAATCTCACCCTGATTCCTGCCAGTGGCGGAACCACTGGGAGCGGTAACCGCATCACGCCGCCTTTTGTGGCTTGGCAGTCTGGGCGAACTGGGTGTTGCAGCTAGTGTGGCCACACCCGCAATACTCTTCCTCGCCGGCGAGCTTGCAGTAGTCGCTGCAATACTCAGTATTTTCGCTGACAAGGCACTGGCATCCGGGGTGGGCGCATTTGCGTACTTGCGAAAGCGGAGGCATGTTCTTCTCCGATATCAATGAAGCGGCGAATTCATGGTGCCGCCATTGGCGCCCCTGCGATATCGGACGCCCCTTAATTTATTGTAGGCGTTGTCTTACAAGGCACACGAATTAAGAAGGGCTTGCGACCTACAGTGAAATCAGGCGCCCTCCGATGGCTCGTTAGCGCAGGAATCGGTACATTCGCCTAGTGCCGGCGGCAGATACGGCTCAAACACTAGGAGATCCGCATGAAGAAACCGATCCGCAAAAGCAGCCGCAAGAAAACCGGCATAACGCTCGCTGCCGGTCTCGCCCGCAGCCGGCCGCGGGATCGTGCCGCCGCCAAGTCCGGGATATCCAAATCGTCCGGCACGATGCCGAAGTCGCCGGCCGCGACGGACGACGCCGTTCGTAATTTTCCCGGTGCCGTGTATCAGGACGACCGCCGCAGTTAGCACGCGCCTGCGGTAGGGAAGCGGCGGTTAGCTAGCAGCCCTTTCAAAAAACAACCGAGGCCGTCCTGCTGGTATCGAAGCGCGCATGGCGGCGCTGCTGCGCTGGAAGCCTTGTGCGTTCCCTTCTGTACGTCAGGACGCGCTTCTGCACATCAGGACGAACTGGTTTTTAGATGGCTTCCAGCGGGGTCGGCGAAAACGCGCGCTTGAGCGATCACCGATCGCAGTTCTTCGGGGTCGAGAGGTTTCAACAGATGATGGTCGAAGCCGGCTTCGCGCGTGCGCCGGCGGTCGTTGGCGTCGCCCCAGCCGGTTTGCGCAACGAGGCAGGCATTTTTGAGCTCCGGATGCTTGCGCAACCGGCGTGCGACCTCATAGCCGCTAATGCCGGGCAGCCCCAGATCGACCAGCACCACGTCGGGCTTGAATGTTTCGGCGAGCTCGATGCCTGCCGTGCCTTCGTTCGCGGTAGTGACTTCGTAACCCCACAGCGAGAGCAGCGCGGCCAGGGTCTGGGCCTGGTCGATATTGTCTTCGATCACGAGTATGCGGCAGGCGTTCGCCGCCGTCAGCGCCGCCTTCTTGATCTGCGATATGGTCGGTTGCGCCGCCGCCTCCGCGATCGGCAGGCGCACGATAAATTCGCTGCCCTGTCCCTCGCCGGCGCTTTTGGCCTCGATGTGCCCGCCGTGCATTTCGACGAGCGTGCGCGCGAGCGTAAGCCCGATGCCGAGGCCGCCGCGCCGGCGGTTTTCAAAGGTGTCGCCCTGCGTGAAGAGCTCGAACACATGCCCGAGCAGTTCCGGCGACATGCCGATGCCGTTGTCGCGCACGCTTATTTCCACCTGTTGCGGGCTGTTCGTCGCGGTGCGGCACGCAAGCTGAATGTAGCCGTTCTTGGGCGTGAATTTCGCCGCGTTGTTCAGGAGGTTGACCAGCACCTGCGTGAGCCGCAAAGGGTCGGCATTCACGTAGGCGACCTTGGCGCAAAAAGCGGTCTCGAAACGATGGCCCGAGGCGTCGAGCGATGGGCGGCTCGTTTCGACGGCCGCGCGCAGCACCGTGTTGATATCGAGATGCTCGCGCCTCAACTCGATCTTGCCCTGCGAGATGCGCGTGGCGTCAAGCAGGTCCTCGACGATGCGCGTGAGCTGCGCGAGCTGGCGGTCGAGCACGCCGAGCGCCTGATCGTGCTTCACGGCGCTTGATTCGGGCAGGCGCAGGAGCTGCAGCACGTTGGCCATTGGTCCCAGCGGGTTGCGCAGCTCGTGGCCGAGCATCGCGAGGAACTCGTTCTTGCGCTGGTCGGCGATTTTGAGCATCGACGCCTGTTGCTGAAGAAGGTCCGTGCTGCGCTTGATGTCGTCGATGTCCA
>Ga0207645_10003588_pt1 | contig 11740 bp, 7 predicted proteins | sample KBSM53metaG_FD_184331 | JGI IMG/M metagenome (GOLD analysis project Ga0207645, IMG submission 184331) | Miscanthus rhizosphere microbial communities from Kellogg Biological Station, Michigan, USA - KBS M5-3 metaG (SPAdes) (version 2) | ecosystem: Host-associated > Plants > Roots > Rhizosphere >...
TAGCGCTGCTCTACCTCATGAAACATTATCTTATCACTGGCGCGAGCCGCGGGATTGGTCGCGCGATTGCCCAAAAGCTAGCTGCGGCTGACGTAACGCTTCTTCTCCACGGGCGAGACACCGTTGCGCTGGCGGATGTGTGCAACTCCCTGAAAGCAAACTGTGCGAACATTGTTCGCCTGATCCACGATCTCGCTGTTTCGTCCGGCGTTGCCGATCTCATCGCTGAGGTTGGAAAGGATCCGATCGACTTACTGGTAAACAACGCGGGCGTTGCCGTCGTGAAGCCGTTCGGAGAAATTACATCTGTTGAGTGGGAGCAAACGCTCGGCGTCAATGTCACCGCGCCATTCTTATTGACGCAGCATTTCGCTCCGCGAATGCCGCCTGGGTCGAGCGTGGTGAACATTCTCTCAATCGCAGCCAAAACGGGCTACCCAAACTGGAGCGCCTACTGCATGAGCAAGTTTGCGCTTGAGGGATTCTCCCAATCTGTCCGCGAAGAATTGCGCGATCGCAAAATTCGCGTCATCAATGTTTACCCTGCCGCGACTGATACCAACATTTGGAATAAGGTCGAAGGCGAATGGCCTCGTGAAAAAATGATCTCACCGGAGGAAGTTGCCAGCGCGGTCGCCTACGCGCTGTCGCGGCCAAACGACGTCGCCCTGGAAAACATCACGCTCTCTAGTCTCGCTGGAAATCTGTGATTGCTGAGGCAAGCTTGGTGCCAAAGCAGTTGTAGCCACGGCTCTGTGAGCCGTTCTCCAAACGGACGGAACCCTTCCCAAGAGTGACCGGCCGCAGGGCCGATGGCTACAGCGCAAAAGATGTTCATCCTATGATCAAAGCTCTGCAAAGCGAGCTAAGTATTAACGTCATTGCTTCGATCATTGTTTCACTCAGTTTCCTGGTGGCGGGCTTTCTATGGGGCAAATATAAGGAACGGCGTCGGAAGTTTGGAAGAAATCTGGAAGAGTACGATTTCTACCCGTTCACCGTAACCCGCGAAAACTTCGGCGAGTTCAGCCTGAAGGATTTTCGGTTGGGCATGCATTACTTCCTCAAGAACGAAGATTATACAGCCGCGCGGCAGCTGATTTTCATTGGCGAACAAAATAACGTGCGCACACAACTCGAACCCGCCGAGCAAAAGGTTTATGCGCAGCTATTTGAGAAATACAGCGGCAAGACGATCGCCGACGACACGCACGAATTCTTGGAAAACTACGAGCGGATTGTCCGGCTGATCGGAAAATCCTTTCCGAATACCGGAATCGAGATTTTGCTGCACAACCTGGCTGACCCATCACATTCGCTCATCGTGCTGGAAAACAATGCGACCGGCAGGCACTTGCGCGACGGCACGACGAATCTGCTCATCGATCTGAAGAAGCGTCAGCTCCTTAACGAGGAAAAATTGAATTACGAGCTGAACATTGGGTCGCGAAGATTCAAATGCACGACGATCCCAATCAAACGAAAGGAATTTGGAATTGTCGGTGCGATCTGTATCAACATCGACGCTAATTACATCACCGAACAAGTGCTGCAAGATCAGCAACGAATCGAAACGTGGTTCCGAGACTTTCTTCGCACCGACATGCAGCTCGATGAAAATATTCTAAGCAAGGACGAGTACGCAAAGGCGCTGAAAGGCAAACGCCATTTCAAAGACGAGACATACTGACCGGCGGGCGTCGTGCTCACCTACGTCTTGTCATTCCGAGCGGAGAGCAGCGCAGTCGAGAATCTCTGATTTAGAAAACAGAGCAATCATCAAGAGATGTCTCGACTTCGCTCGACATGACAGAATCGCAAAGACAAATAGGCGAAGGCGCTGAAAGGCAAACGCCATTTCAAAGACGAAGCGTTTTGAGTTGTAGCCGCCGCCCTGTCGGCGGCGTGACTCGCGCGAGCCATTCACGTCAGCGCCACGCTTCGCACAGCGAAGCGACTACAGGTTATTTCCGGGACGCGTGCAGCGTCGCCTGGTATTCCGGCTTCTTGTGGTATTCGACAAGCCGGAAGCCCCAACTGACTAAGGTCGAGAGGTCTTTGGTCTTCGCCTTCTTTTCGTTTAGGAACTTCTCGATTTTCGCTTTCAGCTCCGGCTGTTGATCCGTGGTGTCGAGGATCTCGAAGATTTCCATAGATAATAGCCAATCTTCGGGGTGTTCGGCTTGTTGCGTCTCCCAAATTTCACCAAGTCTTTCATAGCCGGTCTTGCTTTCCCGGATCTTGCGCACTTGCGCGTAGAGATTTTCCAGCCGCTTGCGTTTCGCATCGGACGGGACCTTGATGGTCCGGTCCTTCGGGACCAGGGCAACCTGGTTGTATGCATCCTTGTCTGCCGCCCCGTTAAAGACCGAGCTGATTCGCTCGCCGACCGCCATGTCGTAGGTTCCCCAGTCGGGATTGAACAGGACGCGGCCGCCGTATTTGGCGGTGCAATTTGAGAATGCGATTAGCACCAATTTCCCGTCGCGACGCAGGATTTTCTCGACCTTGCCCGATACCACGATGCCGCTGACAAACTCGAGCTTCGCTTTCTTCCCCTCGACAATTCCAAGCGCGTGGAGCTGATCGTTCGTCAGTAGTTCGGGAGAGGTCGATGTGTGCTGCCATTTACCGATTGGTGAACCGAAGCCCTCCTTGTGATAATCGATGCCGTGGCCTTCGAGTTCCTTGTTGCGGAACGCCAGCGCTGTCTTGCCAGTTGTCCGGAGATAGATCGGCGAATTGTTTTCATCCGTGATGACCTCGTCGAAAACACCGCTGACTTGCAGACCGGATGAATACTCACAGGTCGCAGTGTTCTTGCATTCGATCGCTTTGTTAATGCCTTCGAGTCCGCCGACCATGAACGCCATCTTGTTCGCAAATTCTTCAAGCACGTCGGCGAGGTGTTTGAAATCGAGGCAAACGAAGAGTTGCGGCTGCTTCGTCGTGATATCGAACGGCATGTTCGCCGCGTCGACGGAGTAAGGAATCTTTTTAACTTGCGGCTCGAGACATGAGACGGATTCGCCGATCGATGAAAGTAATCCCGCACCGTAGATTTTCGGATTTTCGAGCGTGCCGATCAATCCGTACTCGACTGTCCACCAGTGCAGGCGCGAGAGCAGCGCCATCTCAGACGGTTCGCCCAGGTTTTTTTGGCGATCTTCGACCAGTTTGGTTGCTTCATCGACTTCTTTCGGGCTGCTGTTCGGCTGCTCTTTCAAAATCGACAAGTGCCGAATCGCTTGATAGAGCTCGAAATCTTTCTTTGACGACATCGCCTTCGCGCCTACTTCGCCGAACCGCTGCAGATAATTCGAGTATTCACGATCGACGATAATCGGTGCGTGACCCGCCGCCTCGTGGACGATGTCGGGGGCCGGAGTGTATTCGATATGATGGATTTGCCGCATGTCGCACGCGATCACCAGGACCTTGTAAGCTTGAAATTCCATGAATGCCGCCGGCGGAATAAAACCATCCACCGCCACCGCGCCCCATCCGATCTTGGCGAGTATGTCGTTCATCTCCTGAATGCGCGGGATGCGCTCGAAAGAAATTCCGGTGTTGAGCAGGCCCTGGAAGTAAACCTTGTGTGCATACTCCTTTAGAAAAAAAATGTTCTGGCGCATGATGAATCGCCACACCGCATGGTCCACTGACGTGTAATCGTCGTAACGCTGGTCGACGGCGAATTGCAAAAGATGTTTCGGCGTTGCAGCCACGGCCGCGTTATCGAAGCTGATACCGCTGGTTGTTTTCATCGACATCCTCCGTGCAAACCAAAATATGACTCGTTTGCGAAGCGAGCAAGAGCGATTCGCAGTGGTCGCTGCCAAAATGCGTGTCATCCCGAGCGGAGCGACGGACCTCACATTGGCTAATTGGATCACACAAATCAGATCGTGTGACGCTCGATGCTGTGTGAGGTTCTCCGCCGTCTTCGCGGCTCAGGATGACAGGCAGTGGGTGCGGTTATGATTTGGATCGTCGTTTTTGCGCGATGCGTCTCACGATCCAAACCACTGCGACAATCGCGATCGCCCAAGGCGCAAGAAACGCGACCGCCACGCCGATCATGCGCAAGCTCCACATGATTGCGCCGGCGCTTTGCGTCAGGGTGCGTCGCAGCGTGGCGAGCAAACCGCTCTCGTGCGAGATGATGTTGCCCTGGCTGTAAACCTGGATCGAAATGTCAGCCGGTGCGCTGGCTTCATCGATTTGTGTGCCCGTGCGGTCCTGGCGTTGCACACTCACGTTTTCAACTTTGCCCAGCGAGTTGAGCGATTGCATGAGTGCGAAGTAGTTTTTCATCGGTACGCGCAGCCAAACATTTGCCAGTTCGCGTCCGTCTGGATCGCGATTAAAAGTCGAATTGCGAACGCGTCCACCTTGCTTTTCAGCCAGGGTGCGAAGCTCCTTCGCCTTTTCGTCTACTGCCGAGGTACGAATGCGCAGACTGGTTTGCTGCAGTGCCTGCTCCTGTTCTTCGCGGGAAATGGTGATGTTGAGTTCTACTTTGTCGCGTTTGGTCTTCGCATTTTCCGACATGCCATTGCCGCCTTGCGCAATGCGCTGTGTTTGCATTTGAAAATTTTCCACGCGTCCCAATCCTTTCACGCGGCTGATCACAGCATCGCTTTCTTCCGGGGCGATCAATACGCTCATTGTCGCGGAGACGCGTCCTGAATAGTCACGGTTCAGTTGCGCGTTGGTTATCTGCACCTTTGGCGACGCGAGCGCTTTGGCCTCGTTATAAATCTTCTCTACATCCGGCGCGTAAAGCGAAAGTTGACCGCGTTCCTTGAGCAGAAACGCCGCCGGTTCTTCCATGTCTTTTTCCGCAAGCGAAACCGTCACGGTCGCGAACTGCACCTGGGAATCCCAATACTGTAGATCGCCCTGCATCTTTTCAATTTCTTCGCGCACGCGACCGAGTTCCTTCTCGACTTGAAGCAAATCGGCAACCTTCCCGGTCCTAGTCTTCAGCATGTCGATCAAGCGCTGCTCCATAACGCGCGCGTTCTTCAGGCGTGCATCGGTATCGAAGTATCCTTTCGTGACGTCCTCGGTGCCGAGCGTCTGGTTCTTTAGTTCGCCAAGTCCGCGAAGCTTTTGCAGAAAGCGATCCAGCTTTTCAGGCAGCACCTTGACGACGACTTCGCCGCGCAGTTTTCCGTTTGCCTGTTTCTCGGAACTCGTTGTCGCGACATATCCGTGTTCTTCGTTCGCAAACGCTGTGATTCTCTGCAATGCGTCATCAAAGCTTACGATCTCAAGCTGGACAGTTGCATTGCGAATTAGTTTGCGATTAGCCAGTACTGGAGCAGACGCGTCGGCTGGCTTTTGCTCGGCAACCTCCACCCGGGCAAGATTCTCCGGACTTGCGGAGCGTCCCAACATCTCAGCGGCCTCTGGCTGGGCCGCCTTCGCTGGCGCGACTATCGTAGCCGGCATCTTGGCATTTTCGTGAAAGTCCGATCGGCTTGCGGGTAACGACGGTGGCGGTGCTTGGAGGGACAAGTCTCGCGATCGCCCTGCGGCGAGTTCGTCTGATTTATCTAAACCACCGGCTAGACCTATTCCCGGCGCCACCTGGGATGGTTGTTGTCGGAAAAACTTTTCATTAGCGTAGTATTCACGACTGCGCGGTATGGTTGAACGTTCGCCAGTGATCACGCGCCCCACTTGAACTAGGGCCAAAAGGATCGCAGCGACGGCGGTAATCTGTACAGGACGCAAACGCATCAGATCAACGAGCAATCTTGCGAGTCCGCTTCTTTGCGGAATGCGACCGCGAAAACCGGCCAGCATTCGCTGTTCGAATGCCGGATCGGGTTTTTCCTGAGCGAGAGTTTCTTCCAGAATTTTGTTCATAACTTTGTTCTCCTCATTGGCTTTTCGGCAGGTGGCGCATTCAACGAGATGCGCGTGGAGAGCGCTACGCTCGTCCTTCGAAAGGTCGCCGTGAACATCGGCGGCAAGCCAGTCATCGATTTCGTTGTGAATGGTTGCCATACGCTTATTCAAGTGAAGCGAGAGCGGGCCGAAGTTGTTTGCGCAGCGCGGCAAGGGCGCGGCCGAGGATTCCGCGCAACGCGCCGTTGCTCAGGCCAAGTGTATTTTCGATTGTGCGATAATCCAGTTCTTCGAAGTAACGAAGCGTAAGCGCAGCGCGGTGAAGCTCCGGCAGCGCGGCGAGGGCTGTGTGTAACTGTTGATCGACTGCCTCTGTATTCGTTATTTCAGTTTCGTTTGTTTCGATTGTTTCGGGGGGAAAGGGAACGGCGCGGCGCTTCCGAAAAATATCGTGTGCGCGATGACGTGCGACGGTTGCAAGCCAGGCGGGAAATTTTGCCGGATCGCGCACGCGCCAGCGCGTTTTCCAGGCTCTGACGAGTGCGTCTTGAACAACGTCTTCGGCTTCCTCGCGGTTTTGCAGGATGCTGTAAGCGATGGCGAAAAGTGTTCGACTGTGCGTGCGGATGATCATTTCAAATGCTTCTCGATCGCCGTGAATGGCCGCTCGATACTGTTCGCGTTCACTGGAATCCATTGGTCGATCTAAAGCCTAGACGTTTGAGCTCGCGATTCCGCGCGAAAAATTTTCATTATAGGGCGTCTGTGTCAGACGCCTGGCGTTTCACAGAAACGCCCTACAATCAGAAAATGAGGACGGTGTTGCCGACGCTCACGAGGTCCTTGACGCGTGCGGCGTCCCAATTCGCCAGCCGAACGCAGCCGTGGCTGGCGGCCCGTCCGATCGTCTCCGGATTGTTCGTTCCGTGAATGCCGATACCGGGTTTGTTTAAGCCCATCCAGAGTACGCCGACGAGGTTGTTCGGTCCCGGTGGAAGATTGTAGTAGTTCTCGGTGCGGACACCGTGGTTGAGCATTCCTTCGTCGTAGCGGAACCACGGCCAAATGGTCGCGCCGAGAATCTTCCATGTGCCAACCGGCGCGGGCAGTGTTTTTGATCCCGGGGTAATCGGAAAAACGCAGATAAGCTGATCGTTATCAAAAACTTCCAGCAGACGTTCCCCAGTATCTACGAAAATCTTGCGTGTCGCGAATGCCGGATTTTCAGGAACCTTGCCCTCGGCAAATTTTTCGACCTCGAACGGCAAGACATTCGGCACCTTGAGGACTTCGCCCGGTTGCAAATGTTCCCAGTTCTTTCCGGGATTGAGTTTCTGAATATAAGATTCGGCGGAATGATAACGCTCGGCGACGAATTCGAGCAACGAAGTATAAGGCAACCATTTCAATTTTGCCTGCTCGGCACGGCTGCCGGGAACATCGCCGACAACTTTCAGATCTTCCTCCCTGATTGTGTAGGTCGTGTAGGTCACCGGCACTTGATCGAGCATCCACTCATCGACCGCGCCCGTCTTCGGCATGGCGCGGGCGTGCTTGTATGAGATGAGCGCTTTGCGAAAAAACTCGCCCATTTTTCCATCGATCTTTCCGGGCCCGAAATAGTTGTTGTCCAAAAAGATCTGGAGTCGCGTAGCCGTTTCTTCGTCGTAGTTCGGCAAGGCGACGGGATAGACTTTTGGCGGCGGAGTAATTTCCTCCTGCGCAGACGCCGAAATAGACATCGAGCCAATTGCGACGATGAGCAGAACGAATTTCATCGCCGGAAGTTATGCGCTGTTAATCCGACGCGCGCAAACGCGTTCCATGACATATTTCGCCCCTTAGCCGTAGTGGCGGCTTGCTTGTCGCTCGGGCGGATTATCGGCGGACGAGTTACCGCGACGCGTGACTGATGCACCTAGCCTCAGTTTCCGTTTTTGGGCACCGGCCGCAACGCAACCGCAGATTCCGCTGGCAGAAACCACTGCTCCGGAGTGGTGGCTGGAGAAGATCCTGATCCGTCGTAACGCGGAGACTCGCTTGTCCAGAGAAGTTCCCAGTTGTAACCCGAGGGCGGGGCGAGCAGAGGTTCCGGAGCAGGCTTGAGGACGTGGCTCTCGCCCAGATTCACCAGCACCAGGCGATCGTTGCTTTCCTGTCCGAGATACCGGAGAACGAAACTGGCCGGCCCCAAGACCGCGCCATCGATTCCGCCGGAAAATTGCTGACGAAACCGCGAATCTTCCCGTCGCAATTTCAAAAGATCGACATGCAGGTCGTGGATGGCGCTGTTCTTCTCGCGCTCGAGGAAATCTAGTTTAGAACGGGCGAACACCTGCGGATCGTCCGGCGCCGGCAACCGTCTGCGCGCTTCTTCCTCAGTAAGCGATAAAAATGGCGCCAGCCATTCAGCGCGACCTCGGCGAATCGCATCGCGCACAGAAGCGTCGCCTACGTCAGCGAAAAACGTGAACGGGCTGGACGCGCCGAACTCCTGCCCCTGAAAGAGCAACGGTGTCCAAGGCCCGAGCAAGAGGAGGGCAGTCATAGCGCGGTAGCGTCCGGGTGAAGTTTGAAAGCGCAACCGTTGTCCCGGCCCAGTGTTTGCGATTTGATCGTGGTTTTCGATGAAGCAAACAAAAGCCTCCGGAGCAATCCCAAAAGCGGCAGTTCCACGCAACGCGTTTCGCCAGGAGAGCGCCTGACCTTGATAAAGAAAACCATTTTTAGCGGCAGAAATAAATTCCTGCGGCGCGCCGAGGTAGTCGCCGTAGAAGGCTTCTTTACGCCCAGTTAACGCCACCACGGCGCTGTGATGAAAATCGTCGTTCCACATGCCATCGAAATCGTCACCGCCTTCGCTGCGCGGTCGTACCATCTTTGTTTCCTGTAGATCGTTTTCGGCAACTAGAATAATTGAACGCGAGCCAGCCGCCTTGCGCGCGACTCTTCCGATTCCACCAATGACGTAATCGTTGGACTGATCGCGGACAGCATGCAATGCATCAAAACGGAACCCGTCGAAATGGAATTCCTCTATCCAATAGCGACCATTGGTAATAAAAAATTCGCGGACCGGTTCTGAGCCTGGTCCATCAAAATTAATCGAGTCGCCCCAATCGTTTTCCTTTTCGCGAGTCAGATAACTGTTGGAATAAACGCCGAGATAATTTCCGTCGGGACCGAAATGATTGTAAACGACATCGAGAATTACGCCGAGCCCCAAGGAGTGGGCGCGATTCCCGAACGCGCGTAGATCATCCGGCGTGCCATACAGATGGGTTGGCGCGAAGAGATCCACGCCATCGTATCCCCAGCCGAATTTCCCTGGGAAATCCGCGATCGGCATCATTTCGATCACGGTGATTCCGATGCCCGCCAACTCTTCCAATTGCTCGACCGCCGCGCGCCACGTCCCTTCTCTTGTGAATGTGCCAACGTGCATTTCGTAGATGATTTGGCCTTTGAGTTTGACACCCGGCCACTCTGAATCGGTCCACTTGAATGTCGTCGGATCGATCACGCAGGACGAACCATGCGGCCCTTCCGGCTGAAAGCGTGATGCCGGATCGGGATGAAAATGTTCGGCCTTGTTTACCCGAAATCGATAGCAAGCGCCTGCTCCGACGTTGGCGACGCCGGAAAAATAGCCGCCTTGCTCAGCCTCCAGCGGGTGAAATGTTCGCTTCGCGTTTTTCGCCGTGCTCTCTTCCAGAACAAGCTCCACGTGCTGAGCTTTCGGGGCCCAAACGCGAAAATGTGTTTTGCTTTCACCAATCAGTTCCGCTCCAATTGGATAACGGCGCGTTGAAAGCGCTGTTGTGTCCGTCTTAGGCTCAGCAACCACCGCAGTAATTTCTTTATTGCTATTCAGCATCGGTAGTTAAGAACATGCGGGTGCTGGTCAAGGAAGCAACCAGAGAGGGCGCGCTTGACGAAGGATGGGTTTTACAACGCGCTTGATTGCTTTGGCCGAAGATTCAAAATCGTTCTCATGAATGGAACGGAGCCGAGAATCGAAATCTTCAAACCATTTGGTGAAGCGTTCGAGTTGATGAAAAAGATTCTTTTTCAGCCGTTCGATTTGAAAAAATGGCTCGTCGTCGGTTTCGCGGCGTGGCTGGCAAACCTGGGTGGTAGTGGAGGCGGTTTCAACTACCAGTATAACCGTCGGGAAGATGTGCAGAAGTTGAATGAGGCAATCAGCCAAATTCCGTACTCGCTTCTCGTGACAGGCATCTGGGTTCTGATTTGCTTCGTCCTGCTTCTCATTGTCCTGTTTGCCTGGCTGCGAGCACGCGGCCGTTTCCTATTTATCGACTGCATCGTCAAGAACCACGGTGCAATTGCAGAACCATGGCGTGATTTTCGAAAAGAGGGGAACAGCTATTTCCTCTTCTCACTACTGGTCGGCTTTGTTTTTTTGATTTTGGCGGTGCTGCTCTCGTTCCCGTTCATGCTTCCGATAATCCGACGCGTTACGCTTCTGCACATACACGATGTTTATCTGATATCGACGATTGCCGCGTGGGCATTCGTGATGATTCTTCTCGTTCTGGCATGGTCGTTGATCGCGAATTTCATGGTCGCCGTCATGTACCGGCAGCGTTGCCACGCCTCCAAAGCCTTTGGTAAGGTTGTTAGATTAGTTGCAGCGCATCCCGGTGAAATCCTTTTGTATTGCTTGTTTTTGATTGTTCTGGCGTTGGCTACCATGATCGTGGCATGCGTTGCGACCTGCGCGACTTGCTGCATCGCCGCGATTCCTTATATCGGCACCGTGATTTTGCTGCCGGTCTTTGTCTTGCTTCGTTCGTTCTCACTTTTGTTTCTGCGGCAATTCGGATCCGATTATGATGTCTGGGCGAATTTTATCCCACCGGAGTTTTCGCCCATTTTGTTATCACCGCCCGCGCCGCCAACATCGACCCCCTCGCTCAATCCGCCGTCGAGCCCACCCACGCCTCCGGCTTAATGACCAAAGAACACCGAAGATGTTCGTATGTATGAAGCTGGTGCAAGTCCATTCAATCGTCCTCCTGTGTTTATGGTCGGTTGTTGCTCGTGCCCAATCATTGGGGCCGACGATGAAGGCGATCGTGGTTCATGAATATGGCGGCCCAGAGGTTTTGAGGTATGAAGATGTGCCGTGGCCAGAGCCGAAAGAGGATCAAATTTTGGTTCGTGTGATGGCAGCGGGCGTGAACCCAGTGGATGAAGCGGCTCGCTCGCAAAAATTCGCCCAGTTCTTGGGTATTAAACTACCAGCAATTCCAGGATACGATATTTCGGGAGTGGTCGAGAAGACCGGCGCGAAGATCACGAAGTTTAAAACAGGCGATCCGGTTTACGCGTATATCGCGTTGGACAAAGGCGGCGGTTATGCGGAGTACGCGGCTGTAACGGAAAAAGAGGCATCAGCCAAGCCGCGGTCACTCACATATGTTGAGGCAGCCGGGGTGCCGCTTGTCGCTCTCACGGCGTGGCAGGCATTGATTGATACCGCAAAGCTCGGCGCGGGTCAGACCGTGCTCATTCACGGCGGATCGGGCGGAGTCGGAACGTTCGCGATTCAAATCGCAAAAGCGCGCGGGGCGAAAGTGATCGCGACAGCGTCGACGCCAAACCAGGATCTGCTCAAACAATTGGGGGCCGATGTGTCAATTGATTACACCAAGCAAAAATTCGACGACGTCGCGAAAGACGTCGATGTCGTCTTGGATTCTGTCGGCAAGGATACGCTTGCTCGATCCTACGGCGTGGTGAAGAAAGGCGGTTTCATTGTGTCGCTGGTGGCGCGTCCAGACCCAACAGAGCTTGAAAAGCACGGAATTAGGGGCGCATCCCTTGGGGTTGAGCCGAATTCGAGTGAGCTCGC
>Ga0207645_10003590_pt1 | contig 11739 bp, 8 predicted proteins | sample KBSM53metaG_FD_184331 | JGI IMG/M metagenome (GOLD analysis project Ga0207645, IMG submission 184331) | Miscanthus rhizosphere microbial communities from Kellogg Biological Station, Michigan, USA - KBS M5-3 metaG (SPAdes) (version 2) | ecosystem: Host-associated > Plants > Roots > Rhizosphere >...
GCCGGCAGGCTCTTCCAGCCGCCGCCGTTGATCCAGACGTCCGCGTTGGCGGCACGCTGCACCTGCGCTTCCAGATCGATGGACGCCGACGCCGCAGAGGCGTTGGAGAGCCGCGCCAGCACATCCGCCGGCAGGGCCCCCAGGACCGCCGTGATGGCCTGGAACAGGTCCTTCGGCAGCGTTCCGCTGCCGCCGTCGATCACCGGCAGCGATACCGAGGCGGCATCGGCGGTGGTGCTGAGCTGGACACCGTCGACGTCCACCAGCTGGAAGGTCTTGCCCTGCTTGACCAGGGCCACGGGAATGCGCTCGGTGACGTGTACCTGCAAAGTGGCGGGCGGCAGCGCCTTCGCGGTGACATCCTTGACCTGGACCAGCGGCTTGAGCAGGGCTGTGACCTCCTCCTCGCTGATCTGCGGCAGCGGCTTGCCCTGAAGGGGCGCGAGTGCGGCCTGGACCTGATCCGGGTGCAGCATCTTTGTACCCTCCACCGTGACCGTGCGCAGGGCCAGCACCGGCGAGTAGACGGCGGCCGCGACGATCCCCGCCATCAGCACAGCCACGATCCCGATGGTGCTCAGCAGGATCCGCCGGCGGCGCTTGCCCTTGGGCTCGGGGAAGGACAGCACCTTGCCGGGACCGTTGTCCGGGGTGCCCTGCGGGTTCTGCGGATTGCGGGACCGGCCGACGGCGGTGTCCGTGGCGGTGTCCGTGGCGGTCTTGGACGCAGAAATGACATCCGTGCCCGTCCCGGCGGACGGCGGCCGGGAGCCGGATCCGCCGGTGCCGGACCCGCCACGGTAGGTGGGGCGCCTGGTGCTAGGCACCGGCGGCCTCGGCCGTCAGGGCCTCGACAATCAGCGGCCCGTAGGCCGTGACGTCCCCGGCGCCGGCGGTCAGCACGATGTCCCCGGGGCCGGCGGCCGCCAGCAGCGCCCGCACAGCCTCCCCGTCGGGTCCGACAAGGCGGCCGCCTGAGCCCAGGTGCTCGGCGATCAGCCCGCTGGTGACCCCTGGAATGGGATCCTCGCGGGCAGGATAGATGTCCAGGACCAGGGCCGTGTCCGCGGTGTTGAGCGCTTCGGCGAACTCGCGGGCAAATTCGCGGGTCCGGGAAAACAGGTGCGGCTGGAAGAGCACGTGCACCTTGTGCTCCCCGGCGACGGCACGTGCCGCGGACAGGGCGGCGCGGACTTCCGTGGGGTGGTGGGCGTAGTCGTCGTAGACGCGGACGCCGCGGCCCTCCCCCTTGAACTCGAAACGGCGTGAGGCGCCGGAGAAGTGGGCCAGTGCCGCCGCGGCGGTGTCGGGCGCGACGCCGAGTTCGACCGCCACGGCGAAGGCGGCGGCAGCGTTGAGTGCGTTGTGCCGGCCCGGAACCTGCAGTTCGACGCCGAACGTGCCCGCCGTCGTCGAGATCCCCATCCGGCCAGGTCCCGCGTCGTGCAGCCGGATGGCGGCGTCGGCGGCGGTTCCGTAAAGCACCACGCGGGTGTTGCCGCGGGCCAGGGTGCGCTCCGCCAGTGCCCTGGCCCCGGGGTCGTCAGCGCACGCCACCAGGACGCCGTCCGCCGGGAGCAGGGCCGTGAAGCTGTCGAAGGAAGCATAGACGGCCTCGGCAGTGCCGTAGAAGTCCAGGTGGTCCGGCTCGACGTTGGTCACCACGGCGATCGTGGGGCGGTAGTTCAGGAAGGAGCCGTCCGACTCGTCGGCCTCGGCGACGAAGATGCCCGCCGTGCCGTGTGCCGCGTTGACTCCGAGCGCCGGGACGTTGGCGCCGATCGCGAAAGACGGGTCCAGCCCGGCGCCCTGCAGCAGCACCGTGATCATGGAGGTCGTGGTGGACTTGCCGTGCGTTCCGGCGACGGCCACCACAGTGTCATCCGCCATCGTGGCGGCCAGCGCCTCGGAGCGGTGCAGCACCGGGAGTCCGGCGGCACGGGCCGCTGCGAGCTCGGGGTTGTCGGGCCGGATCGCGGATCCGGCGACCACCGTCTGGGCGTCTCCCAGGTTGCCGGGAGCATAGCCGACGGCGATCCGCGCCCCGGCGGCCGCGAGGTCCGCCATGACGGGCAGCGACTTGGCGTCGGAGCCGCTCACCGGGATGCCGCGGGCCACCATGATGCGGGCAACGGCGGACATGCCGACGCCGCCGATGCCGATGAAGTGGACGCGGCCGAGGGATTCCAGGGCCTGCGTACCGTGTTGGGGCTGGGTCATTGCTCTACTGCTTCCTGCCGTGCTGGTTCGTGCCCTGCTGTTTCGGACGCTGCTGTTTCGGACCCTGCTGTTTCGGACGCTGCCGGTTCCCGCTGTGCCCGTTCGAGGACGCGACGTCGAGGATGAGATCGGCCATGCGCCGGTCGGCGTCGCGGATGCCAAGCTGTTCGGAGCTGGCCGCCATCCGGGCCAGCCTGTCCGTGTCAAGCAGCAGGGGAATGATGTTCCCGCTGATCCAGTCGGCGGAGAAGGCCTTGTCATCGATTATCAATGCGCCTCCCGCGGCGACCAGGCCCGCGGCGTTCAGCGCCTGCTCGCCGTTGCCGATGGGCAGGGGCACGAAAACGGCAGGCACGCCCACGGCGGCCACCTCGCAGACCGTGGCGGCTCCGGCACGGGCCAGCAGAAGGTCCGCCGCGGCGTAGACGGTTTCCATCCCGTCGACGTACTCCACCTGCCGGTAGCCTGGCGCGGCGAGCGGTTTGCCGTCGGCGTCGTGGACGGACTTGCCCCGGCCGGTGATGTGCAGGGTCTGCACTCCGGCGTCGGCGAGGGCCCCTACGGCCGCGGCGAGGGAGCGGTTGATGCTCTGGGCGCCCGAGGACCCGCCCGTGACGATGAGCGTCGGCCGGTCGGCGTCCAGGCCGAGCGCCTGCCGTGCACCGGCCCGGGCGGCCGCGCGGTCGAGGCCGGAAATTTCGGGGCGCATGGGCATGCCTACGTGCCGGGCGGCGCGGCCCAGCTTGGTCGCGGCGAAGGCCACTGCCACGTGGGCGCCGAGGCCTGCGCCGACGCGGTTGGCCAGGCCGGGACGGGTGTTGGCCTCGTGGACCACGATTGGGATCTTCCGGCGCCGGGCAGCGAGGTACATCGGTGTGCACACGTACCCGCCGACCCCCACCAGGACGTCGGCGCCGGCCTCGTCCAGGATGGAACCCGCCTGCTTCACCGCACCGGCCATCCGGCCCGGCAGCCGGAGCAGGTCCGCGGAAGGCTTGCGCGGGAGCGGGACACGGCTGATGGTGGCAAGGTCCAGGCCGGCCGCCGGGACGAGCCGCGCTTCCATTCCACCGGGGGTCCCGACAGCCAGGAGCTGCACTCCTGGGTGGGACTGCCGGAGGGCGCCGGCAATTGCCAGCAGCGGGCTGATATGGCCGGCGGTTCCGCCGCCGGCAAGGACCACGGACAAGGGCGACTCGGTGTTCATGAAGGGCTGTTTACGCTTTCGTACGGTTCTTGGTGGCGGGGCTCTTGGCGGGGCTCTTGCTTGCGGGGGCCTTGGTGGGGCTCTTACTTGCGGGGGCCTTGCTTGCGGGGGCTTTGGGTCGGGCTGCCGTGCGGGCGGCGGACCGGCTGGAGGCCGTGCTGGCGGCGGACCGGCTGGCGGCAGTCCTTGCAGCCCGGGCAGCGCGGGCCCTCCGCACGGAATTGGCGAAGGCGGCCGGGCCGAACCTGAGCATCTTCTTCGGCTGCATGCCGGGGTCCATCTGGGCCCGGGCCAGGGACAGGACCACGCCGATTGCGCACAGCGACATCAGCAGGGCCGAGCCGCCATAGGAAATGAAGGGCAATGGGACACCGATCACCGGTGCCAGCCCGGTGACCACGGCCATGTTGACGCTGGCCTGGCCCAGCAGCCAGACCATGATCGTGCCGGCCAGGACGCGGTGGAAGACATCGTGCTGGGCGACGACCACGCGGTAGATGGCGGTGCCGAGGATGGCGAACAGGACCAGGACGACGATCGTGCCGACCAGTCCGAGTTCCTCGCCGATGATCGCGAAAATGAAGTCGTTGTGCGCTTCCGGGATCCAGCTGTACTTCTGCCGGCTCTGGCCCAGTCCGACACCGAACCAGCCGCCGGATGCGAGCCCGTACAGGCCGTTGGTGGACTGGTAGTTCAGGTCGGAGCCGTCGGCGCAGGTCTGGCCCGTCCATGACAGGATGCGGCACATCCGGTTCGGGCTCGTGACGGCGAGGATCGTCGCGCCAAGGGCCAGGACCGCCCCGGCGAAGCCGAAAAGGTACAGCCGCACGCCGGCGAAGAACAGGGCGGCGGCCACGATGATCATCACGATCATGGCCGTCCCGAGGTCGTTTCCGGCCAGGATGAGGCCCAGGACCGCAATGGCGCCCGGGAGCACGACCGGAATGAGCGCGTGGCGCCATTCGTGGAGGAGCTTGGCCTTGCGGTCAAGCACGGTGGCCATCCAGAGCGCGAGGGCAAGCTTGGCGGCTTCGGAGGGCTGGAACGTGAACGGACCGACGTCGATCCAGTTCTGGTTGCCCAGCGCGCTGCGTCCCACGAGGAGGACCAGGCCCAGCAGTGCAATGGCCAGGAAGATGAGCGGCCAGGCGAAGCGCCGTAGCCAGACGACGTTCACGCGGGAGAGGACAAGCATCGCGAAGACGCCAATCGCGGCGAATCCGCCCTGTTTGAGGGCGGCCGAGTACGGCGACTCCCCCGCGGCGATGGCTTCCACGCTGGAGGCCGAGAGGACCATCATGATCCCGATCGCCGTCAGCGCCAGGGTGGAGCCAAGGATCAGGTAGTACGTGGATCCGTTGCGGGACTTGCCGGTGCCTTCCAGCGCGGACCAGAATCCGCGGCTCCAGGCACGCACCCGGGCCGCGGGGGTGACGGCGGGGCCGCCGGCCGTTGGCCGTGCCGCCGAAGGGGACGGACGGCCGGCGGGCGTGCCACTGCTGGCCCCGCCTGCGGCGGATCGTGCCGCCGTCGTACGTGTGGGCGTGCTGACCATTGTTACTCCTCGCTGGTCTGAGCCTGCCCTTCCACGAGCTCGCGGACAGCTTCGATGAAGGCATCGCCACGGTGAGCATAGGAAGAGAACTGGTCCATGGAAGCAGCCGCCGGGGCCAGCAGCACAGTGTCCCCGGAGGCGGCCAGCTGAGCCGCCGAGGCAACGGCCTGGGCCATCACAGTCTCGCCGAAAATCGGCGAAGGGCCTGCGTCGGCTTTGGCCGTACCGGCAGTCTGCAGGTCTTCAGTCTCGCCCTTGCCCTGCCCGATCACGGGGACATCCGGCGCGTGTCGCTTCAGGGCGGCCTGCAGATCGCTGGAGTCCGCGCCGATCAGGACCACGGCCTTGAGCCGGCTGCCCTGTTCCTGGATCAGGGAGTCGTAATTCACGCCCTTGGACAAGCCTCCCGCGATCCACACCACATTCTGGAACGCGGACAACGAGGCGGCGGCGGCGTGCGGGTTGGTGGCTTTGGAATCGTTGATCCACAGCACACCCTCATGCCGGGCCACCAGCTGGATCCGGTGGTCTCCCGGAAGGTAGTTCAGCAGGCCCTGGCGCACAGCCGATGGCTCCACCCCGTAGGCCCTGACCAGGGCAGCGGCTGCCAGCGCGTTGGCCACCATGTGGCGCGGCGCCACCGGTCCCAGGTCGGCGATCGAGGCGAGTTCGGCCGCGCTGTCCTTGCGTTCGGCGATGAACGCCCGGTCAACCAGCAGCCCTTCCACGACGCCGAGCATGCTGATGGCCGGGGTCAGTGTGGTGAATCCCACGGCCCGGCAACCTTCAACCACGTCCGCGTCCTCGACCATGCGCTCGGTCTCGATCTGCTCGGCGTTGTAGATGCAGGCCTTCTGCGTGTTCGCGTAGACCTTGGCCTTGTCGGCCAGGTACGAGGCGTAGGAGCCATGCCAGTCCACGTGGTCTTCAGCGACGTTGAGGCACACGCTGGCCACCGGCGACACCGAGTGGCTCCAGTGCAGCTGGAAACTGGACAGTTCCACCGCGAAGGCGTCGTAGTCCACGGGATCGCGCAGGGCGTCCAGGATCGGGGTTCCGACGTTGCCTACGGCGATCGCCTTCAGGCCGGCGGCCTGGAGCATGGATTCGGTCAGGCCGACCGTGGTGGTCTTGCCGTTGGTGCCGGTGATGGCCAGCCAGTCGGCGGTCTTGCGGCCCTCGCGTTCGCGGAGCCGCCAGGCGAGCTCGACGTCGCCCCACACCGGAATGTGCGCCCGCGCCGCTGCGGCGAGCAAGGCCTGGTCCGGGCGCCAGCCCGGGGACGTGACCACCAGGTCCGGCTTCTGCCCGTCGATCTTCGGAACGGACTCCACCGCTTCCTCGCCCAGCAGGACGTCCACGGCGCCGACGATCCGGAGTGTGTCGGCCTGGGCCAGCGCCTTGGCGCTGGTGGCGGCATCCACCACCACCACCCGGGCGCCGAGTTCAATGAGGGTGTCGGCGGCGGCGAAGCCGGAGACGCCGATGCCGGTGACCACGACGCGCAGGCCGGCCCAGTCGGAATCCCAGGTGGTGAGCACCTGCAGGCGGGGCGAGGTGGTGAGCGGGGCGGGGATGGGACCGGTCACAGCAGCACCACCCATTCGGCGTAGAAGATGCCCAGGCCGGCGGCGACAAACAACCCGGACAGGATCCAGAACCGGACCACCACCGTGACTTCGGCCCAGCCCTTGAGTTCGAAGTGGTGCTGGAGCGGTGCCATCTTGAAGAACCGTTTGCCCTTGGTGATTTTGAAGTAGCCCACCTGGATGATGACCGAGAGCGTGATGAGGACGAAGAGCCCGCCGATGAAGGCCAGCAGCAGTTCGGTGCGGGACAGGATCGCGAAGGCTGCGACGGCGCCGCCGATGGCAAGGGAGCCGGTGTCGCCCATGAAGATCTTCGCGGGCGAGGTGTTCCACCACAGGAACCCGACCATCGCCGCACTCAGGATGGCGGCCAGCAGGGCCAGGTCCAGGGGGTCGCGGACCGAGTAGCAGCCGCTGCCGGCCTGCCGCGGGGATCCGCAGGCCTGGTTGCTTTGCCAGATGCCCATGAGCGTGTAGGCCCCGAAAACCATGACCGAAGCGCCGGCGGCCAGGCCATCGAGGCCGTCGGTGAGGTTCACGCCGTTGGTCGCGGCCGTGACGATCAGGTTGGACCACAGCACGAACAAGATGGCGCCGAGCACGGTTCCGGCGAACGCGAGGTTAAGCCACGGAATATCGCGCACCAGCGAGATCTGGGTGGACGCCGGGGTCAGGCCCGCGGCGTTCGGGAAGTTCAGCGCCAGTACGGCAAAGATGATGCCAACGGCGCCCTGGAGGATCAGCTTGGCCTTGGCGTCCAGGCCCAGGCTGCGCTGCTTGGAGATCTTGATGAAGTCATCCAGGAATCCGACCAGGCCCATGCCCACCATGAGGAAGAGCAGGAGAAGCCCGGAGGCGCTTGGCCCCGGTGAGTGCGGGTTCATCATCCACATGATCAGGTGCGTGAGCCCGTAGCTGACCAGGACCGCGACGACCACAACGGTGCCGCCCATTGTGGGCGTGCCCCGCTTGGTGTGGTGGGAGGTGGGTCCGTCGTCCCGGATGAATTGTCCGTAGCCCTTGCGGACCAGGAACCGGATGAACAGCGGGGTGCCCACAAACGCGAGGAGCAGCGCCATTCCGGCGCCCATCAGCAGTGCAATCACAGCTGTGCACTCCCTTCTGTGGCGGTTGCGGCAGTTCCCTCAGCAGGTCGCTCGGGAGAGTCTTGGCTGGCATGTGGGGGTAATGCTATCCGATCCCCCAAGTGGCGCAGCCCGATGCCGTTCGAAGACTTGAACAGGACCAGGTCGCCCGGCTGGAGCTCGGCTTGCAGAAGCTCGTAGGCCTCGTCCGCCGTCTCGGCGAAAACGCATTCGTCGCCCCAGGAGCCTTCGTTGACGGCGGAGACATACAGCGACCGCGCCTCCCGGCCCACCACGACGAGCCGGGAGATGTTCAGCCGCACCACCTGGGTGCCGACTGCCATGTGCTCGCGGATGGAATCCGGGCCCAGTTCCAGCATGGCGCCCAGGACCGCCCAGGTGCGGCGGCCGCGGCCCAGTTCGGCCAGCGTCCGCAGTGCTGCCCGCATGGACTCCGGGTTGGCGTTATAGGCATCGTTGATGACGGTCACGCCGTCGGGACGCTCCGTGCGCTCCATCCGCCAGCGGCTGGCGGCGGTCTGCGCGCTGAGCGAGGCCGCGATCTGCGCGCCGGGGATGCCGGCCGCGTGCGCCGCGGCCGCGGCCGCGAGGAGGTTGGCCATGTGATGGGCGCCGATCAGCTTGGCGGCGACGTGGTGCCGGGTTGGTCCTTGCTCTGCTTTCCCGTCCGTCACGTCGGCGGGCAGGTAGAGCTCAAACTCCGGGTGGCCGTCGGCGTTCAGTTCCACATCCGCGGCCCTCACCACATCGGCTTGGGCCACGTCGGTCTGGATGGTGTTGTCCTGGCCGGTGGTGGCCGCGCGTGAGGTGTAGCCGAGCACGCGGGCCCGGGTCCGGGTGGCCATCGCGGCGACGCGGGAGTCGTCCAGGTTCAGCACGGCGGTGCCCGCGGCCGGGAGCGCCTCCACGAGTTCGCCCTTGGCGACCGCTATGTTCTCGACGCCGCCGAACTCGCCGGCGTGGGCGGAGCCGACGCCGAGGACGACGCCGATCTCCGGCCGGACCATGTCCGCGAGGTATTGGATGTGGCCGATGCCCGTGGCGCCCATCTCGATGACGAGGTAGCGGGTGTCGAAGTCGGCTTTGAAGACTGTGAGCGGCACGCCGATCTCGCCGTTGTAGGACCCTTGCGGTGCAACTGTGGCACCTTCGGCGCCGGCGGCCGTGAAGATTCCGGCGAGCAGGTCCTTCGTGGTGGTTTTGCCGGCGGAGCCGGTGATGCCGACCACGGTGAAAGCGGCGCCGGCCGCGGCGCGGCTGGCGCGGATCCGGCGGACGGCTTCGGCGGCCAGCGCGCCCATGGCGAGGACAGCGTCCTCAACGACGACGGCGGGATAGTCCGTTCCGGCGGCGTCGGCCACTTCGCGCTCCACGAGCGCCAATACGGCGCCCCGGTCAAAGGCTGCGCCGACGAAGTCATGTCCGTCGGCGTTCTCCCCCGGTTTGGCCACATAGAGGGAACCCGCCGTGGCCTCGCGGGAGTCGGTCACCACGGAGGCGGGGGTAATTCCCGGTTCCGCGGCGAGCCGGCCGTTGGTTATGTCGGCGATTTCCGCCGCTGTAAATGCAATCATCTCGGTTTAGGACTCTATCCGGTGGTCTTCGAGAACGGTGAATCCCCGTGCTGTCAAGGCGTTCCGAAGCTCCACCCGGTCATCGAGTGCCAGGTTGACTCCCTTGACTTCCTGCCACACCTCGTGGCCGCGCCCGGCCACGAGGATGGTGTCCCCGGCTCCGGCGAGCTCCACGGCCTTCAGGATGGCGGCGTCGCGCGGGAAGACTTCCAGGACTGTGCAGTCCAGGCCTTCGTCGTCCTTGGCCGCCAGGGCCCCGGTAAGGACGTCCGCGCGGATGGCCGCCGCGTCCTCGTCGTGGGGATCGTCGTCGCTGACAATCACGGTGTCCGCCAGCCGCGCCGCGATGGCCCCCATCGCGGGGCGTTTGCCCTGGTCCCGCTGGCCGGTGGCGCCGAAAACGATGATCACTTTGGATCCGGGTTCCGGGGACCGGACGGCTTCGAGGGCACGGGCCAGGGCGTCGGGGTTGTGCGCGAAGTCCACCACGGCGGCCGGTGCCGTGGATACGAGCTGCATCCGGCCGGGCACGGCGACGGTGAAGGGATCCGCGGCGTCGAGGGCTGCCTGCACCGCGGCCGGCTCGTGGCCGCCGGCGAGGACCATCACTGTGGCCAGCGCGGCGTTGGCGACGTTGAAGCCGCCCGGGAGGCCCGTGTGGACGCGCAGCTCGGCGCCGTCGCGGTGCCGGAGGACGAAGTCTGAGCCGAGGCGCCGCGGAGCAGTCCGGACCACGGTCCAGTCCGCGGTCCCGTCGGCGTCAGCCCCGGCCGTGGCCGTGGCCAGGGTCGTGACCGGGATTTCGGCGGTGGCCGCGAGCTTGCGGCCCCAGTCATCATCGATGGTCACGACGGCGGCGCGGGCGCGTTCTGGCGTGAACAGCCGGGCTTTGGTCTGGAAGTATTCCTCCATGGTCCCGTGCAGGTCCAGGTGGTCCTGGGTGAGGTTCGTGAAGCCGGCGACGTCGAACACCACGCCGTCGACGCGGTGGAAGGACACGGCGTGCGAGGAAACCTCCATGGAGGCGGCATCGAGCCCGCGTTCGCGCATGAGCGCCAGCAGGGCGTGCACATCCGTGGATTCGGGCGTGGTCAGCAGGCTCGGGATCGGCTCCCCGCCGGCCAGGATCTCAATTGTCCCGATCAGCCCGGTCCGCTTGCCCAGCGCCCGCAGCAGGGCATTGATGAAATAGGTGGTGGTGGTCTTGCCGTTGGTGCCTGTCACCCCGAAGAGGGCCGGTGCCCCGGCGCCGTCGGGCCTGCTCTGGTAGATGAGCGCGGACAGCCGGCCGACCACGTTGCGCGGCTCGTGGGCCAGCAGCACCGGGACGGCGATGTCATGGCCCAGGGCCAGCAGGCGCGCCCCGGCGTCGTCTGTCAGGACCGCCACGGCTCCGGCGTCGACGGCCTGGGACACGAAGTCGGCCCCGTGCCGTGTGGCGCCCGGCAGGGCCACGTACAGGTCTCCCGGGCGGACCGACCGGGAGTTCAGGGAGATCCCGGTGACCTGGACGGAGCCGGACGCACCGGGAACGGCCACGCCGATCGCCGCGCCAATAGCTGCCAGCGGCACTGCGGCAACCGCAGTGGGCCGGAAGCCCTGGGTGGAGTCATGGCCGGACGGCGCGGAAGCATCGGGGTCGGTGAGCTCTGACAAGTGGATCTCCGTTGTGGTGCTAGTGGATCGGGCACTGAACTAATCTGGCACTGAAAAAATCTGGCACTGAATGAATCGGGCACTGGTATATCGGGACCTGCGCACGCGGAAATGCTCCGGCGCGCAGGCAATGGGTGTGGCGTCGGCTGGTGATTTCCGGGTGCCAGGTGGAACAGGCGCTACTTGGCGTACTGCGGCAGCCGCGCGGGTTCGCCGGTGGAGGGCTGGACGTTGAATGTGCGCAGCGTCTGGCTCATCACCGAACGGAACACCGGTCCGTTGGTGATTCCGAAGATGCTTCCCTTGGGCCGTTGCAGGACCACCTCAACAATAAACCGCGGATTGTCCATGGGCGCCATTCCGATGATGGAGGCTGTATAGCCGCAGAACCCTGATTTGCCGTCGTCGCAGGGCGATTCGGATGTGCCGGTCTTGGCGCCCACCCGGTACCCGTCGATCGCAGCCTCTTTGATCTCACCCTCGGTTACGGCGCTCTCAAGGATGTCGCGGACCTGTTTGGCCGTCTCCTTGGAGACGACCTGCTGCGGGGCCTTGGCCGGGACTTTTTCCTCGGCACCGTCCGGGTTGATGTAGCTGTCGATCAGCCGCGGCTGGAGCATTACGCCGTCGTTGGCGACGCTTTGAAAAGCCCGGACCGTCTGGAGCGTGGACTGCGTGAAGCGCCGCACGCGCTCGCGCCCGTAGTCGGTGTTGGTGAACACCATGAGCCCGACCAACGCCAGCGTGAACACGGTTGCGATCGCCGCGAAGACCAGGGCGAGCCGGCGCCGAATGTCAGGAGCCATCAGTAGGCCTGTCCGATCGAAAGGTG
>Ga0207645_10003595_pt1 | contig 11732 bp, 12 predicted proteins | sample KBSM53metaG_FD_184331 | JGI IMG/M metagenome (GOLD analysis project Ga0207645, IMG submission 184331) | Miscanthus rhizosphere microbial communities from Kellogg Biological Station, Michigan, USA - KBS M5-3 metaG (SPAdes) (version 2) | ecosystem: Host-associated > Plants > Roots > Rhizosphere >...
ACGAGTCCTGCTCTTGCTTCCGCGGTCAAGAGCATAGCGCAGTCAGGGGTTGGCCATGACCCGAACGGGGGAAACTCCAACGCGCGTGGCTCACCATCACCGTCGGTTGGGTCGCAAGCTCCAGACAGCGCAGGCTCGGTGCATGGCCGCGCCCCGGCCGTGATCGACTTCCCGGCCGCTTGGCCGCTCAGAGCTGTCCGCGAATCTCGCCAGCGACGCGGGTAGCCCTGGCGGAATCGATTTGTAGAATCGCGCGCGATGTGTGAAATGACCGCCTAAAAAGGTCCCCGACCCGGTGGTGGCATGCGCTAGGCCCGTATAGATGGCCGGTCGGCTGGCGGAGGCGGGCTGGACCACTACCTCCGCGGTCGTTCCTGAGTCGAAGTTCCAGCCGGAGATCGAGCCGTCAAGGCTCGCAAAGAAGAATAGACCGTCGTTGCCCGACGGAAGCTGCAGGCCACTGCCGCCCCCGAACAGCTGCCCGGTCGGGCCCGTGGGCGGGTCGCCCTGGGGAATGCTTACGACGAGTGGATTTCCGGAGGGGAAGGGCTCGCCCTCACCCGTGTAGAGCGTCGAGGTGTTTGTTCCCTGATTGGAGACCCAAAACGGTCCCCCCTCGGTCAGCGATATGCCCCAAGGATTAATCAAATTTGGATCGACGGTGCGGGCCGCAGGAAAGCCTTGCGATTCAAGAAAGTCGGAATCGTCGGTCACCAGTGGAGTCAGGCTGAAGATCGGGCCTGCGAGCACAGGCAGAGCCAGCATCGACGTCAGGGCAATCGTCGCGACGCGCGCGAGCGGGCGACCCGTCAGAAGCGGCCGGAAGTAATGGCGCAACATTGGAGTCCTCCTTGACCGAGGCGAAGCAGGATAGGGAGCGGGCCTTCGCGGATCTTTTCGAAGCAAGAATCGCGCCAAGGGCCGCAACGTCAAACGCTACGAAGAGCCCAGCCACCCGCAGGGCTCTTACCTCCGCGCGATCGCGCTCGCACTGTCGCCAATTTGCTGCGTCTTGGGCGGAACTCTGGGCGTGGCCTATTGGCTAAGCTCGCCCGCTCAGGTCGAGTGGAGAATCTCGACTATGGACACGCTGGACACTGTCGAAATTCGAGTACACCCAAGTAACTTCCAGCGAGTGATTCGCGATGCGCAGGAACGAGGTGCCAAGGTTTCCCGCAGCGCCGACGGTCGTTACTTGATCGATGAGATACCGGTGATCCTGGATTCGCGGCTCGATGTGGCCGACAAATACGCGATCTCCTACGGCGGCGGGAAGTTCTGGGACTGCTGATTGCCTATCACAGACGGTTCACGTCGAGCGTGCTTAGAACCAATCCGTACTCGCGGGCTCGACAACCTTCTCGGGGCCCTGGAGGTCGGCCAGGCAGCGCTGTATGTCCATATCGGCACCGAACAGCGCGTTGCGCCACTCGGCGCTGGGGTTCGAATTCACCCCTATTGCCTGTATGGCGAAGAACACATCGCGGATCGCGCGCGCGAGGCTAGCCTGCTCGCGCTCCGTCAATTGAGGGTTACGCGCGATTGCGTAGCGATGCTTGTAGTCGTTGTGAACCGCATCTTTCAGATGCTTCAGCTTTGACTGCGCTTCCCTGGCGGCCCCGCTGCCTTGCGGGATCAAGACAACGATTCGATTGATGTCGTAGGCGTAACCTTGCAGCACCGCTGCGATCTGCGCCTTCTCCATCCCTTCTTTGATCATACCCAGCTCCCCATAAACCGGCGGATTGCTCGCCGGCGTTTCTTGTTCCGGTTATCTGCAAGCCCTTCCAGTTCGACACTTGCAGGATTGAGTATAGCCTTGGACCGTTTGGCGTCGTAGCCGACCTTTCGCGAGGCCGCGCCGCTCAGGCGTGGATGGATCCTTTCACGCTAGCAGGTGGCCCAAGCGGTACCGCGCTTCTACATAATGAGCCCCCATCAAGGGGCATTAGAACCGTGGTCGGGTGACCGCAAGCCCCTACCGCAGCGTTGGCGGGTGGAGCGTCCCGCTGAAGTCGCTGTTCGTCCAATGACACCTCCCTCACTTCCTCGGCGACGGAAAGATGATTTTCCAGTTCGTCTTCATGTCCATCACCGTCAAGCCCTTGGCCAATGCTTCGTCCAGACCGTTTCAACCCTTCTCCGTGACCTTTGACACGAAGGTCACGATCGATTGCTTAGTCTTGCCCGCATTCCACGATGGCAGCGGATCGGCTGGTTGCGCGAAGTTGGTTGTGAAAGCCGTCGTGCAGAAGAGGGTGGCGGTGAACAGCTGTTGTTTGTGGATGAGTTTCATCACTGCGTCCTCCAACCATCAATGATTGCCCAGATCTCAGATGAGGACCTTCACAATCCGCTTGATGAGCTCCTCGAACGAAATGAGAGTGAGCAGCAGCGGAACTACGGGCAGCAGCGTCACCACAATCAATTGAATCACAGCACCCTTCGTAATAGGCACGACACGCATGCTGCTTATCGTTTCGAAGCTGTTGCCGAGATCCGCCAGTGACTGGATGTCGGCGCTCCCGACGAGCGGTTCGTCTCGCGGCGCCGAACCGCGCAGCCACTTTTCATCGAACTCGTCCACATAGCGCCGGGAAAACTCGCGGTATCTGCGCAGCCCGGTCCGTTTGGCAGCGGCCAGGGGCATCATGAAAACCAGCAGAGGTCCAACGACGACCAGTACGACTGCGGCGGTGAACGTCACGACTTCGATGTAAAAGGAAGTCAGGACTTTGCCCTCGAAGAGGATCGTGTTGGCCAGCGTACCGGCCAGCAGCGCGCCTTGCGCGAACAACACGGGGGAAAAGGCCCGCGTGATGGTCGACAGGAAGCCGATGCCGCCCGTACGGTCGGGATGAAGGGGAGAGTACGCGAGAGGCAAACGCGACACCTGCCAGAGAAAGCGCGCCCAGATGAGGAGGCGAAAGTACCAGCGCACGAGAATGAACTGAAAAACCGGCAGCGTGATGAACAGGTACCACCAGCCGGCCAGCCGAGGTTCATTACTATCCCCGACGGGCGTCGCATACCAGGTGGGCACGTCCAGCACCAGGTAGTTCCGCCAGAGGACAAAGATACCGACGATGTAGACCAATGCGACGAGTAACAATTCGGCCGTGATCGAGTTGCGGAGCCGCAGCGCATTTGCGAGAGCAGCATCGAAGCCCGTGCGTATGGCATCCGGCACGAGACCCTGCGAAACGAACTGTTCAACGACGATCCGTGTGCGCTGGTGTACCAACAGCTCCGCGGCGATCAGCACCGGCAGTGCAACGAGGAAGCGCACATGCACATCGACGTCGAACAGGAACGGAACGCGAACGGCATTGCCCCATGCCAGCCCTTCGGCCATGGACAGGACCAGCAATGGCACCCAGGTGACGAGCGCAATTGCGACGATTCGCCGGCGCAGCAGCTCGAGACCGCTGCCGGAGAGGCCGAGACGCCGGAGGAGCTGAAAGAGGGGACCGCCCAGAACGAGCGAAAAGTCGCCCACACTCTCCGATCCGCTGCTTCCTCGCTCAACGTGCATCGCTCCCCTCCTGATTCAGGTGCGCTTGCACGCCGGGTGAGATGTTGAAGCCGGCGCGACCGCGCCACCGGCACCTCGGGGCCGTTGCATGTCCATATGGCCGAGACTTGCCAGGGATCGCGCTTGAACGTCTTGCGGATTTGAGTCGGCTGTCCGACGCGATGAGTTAACCTTAAACCTAACGGAATGTCGACAGAGCGCGGCGGAGCGGTATCCCCAGGCGGAGGAGCGCAACCAAAGGAACCGGTGTTATTGTCGTACACGCAGGAACCACTCCATGAATGCCATTCGCCTGTACACCGGTCCGCTCTCCATGTTCGGCGCCAAGGCGGAGATCGCGCTTCTGGAGAAGGGTCTCGACTTCGAGCGGATCGAGGTGCCCTTTGTCGACCGTTACGAGCCGAAACACCCGGAGGTCGTCCGCATCAATCCGAAGCAACAAGTGCCGGTGCTGACCCATGGCAGTGTGGAGATATTCGACTCAACCCAGATCTTCGAGTATCTCGAGGATGCCTTCTCGATTCCCCCGCTCTGGCCCAAGTCGCCCGCGGGCCGAGCCGAGGCGCGCCAGCTCGAGCTCAAGTCCGACGAGGTTTACTTTCCGCACATCATCAAGCTCATGAGTCTCGAAGAAACGCCCACCGATCCGGCGGCGGTTGCCGCCCGCAGCGCCGCTTCCCGGTTCTATGAGCAGATGAACGCACGGCTCGAATCGCACGCATTCCTCGCCGGGGAATATTCCTACGCCGACATTGCCTTCTTCATGGCGCAACTCTTCGGCGAACGAAAGGGCGCAGTCATGAGCGGCGAAACGCCGCGGCTGCTCGAGTGGCGCACGCTCGTGCTCGAGCGGCCGGCGGTCAGGAAGGTCGCCGGCGCAATGGCGACATGGATCGCATCTCACGGCCGACCGGTGCCCGCGTACCTGGCGCAGGCACTTGCGCCGCGCGCCTGACGCGGATGCCGGAACTAGCCGCCGGTCAACAGGCGCCGGTACTGGCCCAGGTGACGTATGGCGTGTTGCGGCTTGCCGAAGGACTCGTAGAGCCGCGCCAGGTTGTAATGGCAATCGGCGAGGCTCGGGTCCTCGACGACTGCTGACTGATACGCCTCGAGCGCGGCTGCCGGCCGTCGCATGTCCTCGAGCAGTACGCCCAGGTTGAAATAGAGCAACGCGTCGGGTCCGCAGGCGGCGAGGGCACGCTGGTACACGCTCTCCGCGTCGATCATCTTGCGTTGCTCATGAAGCAGGCGTCCGAGGTTCACCCACGCGGCCAGGTTCGCGGGGTCCACGTCCACCGCGCGCTCGTACGCTGCACGCGCGGCGGCGGGCTCGGCGGCCTCGAGCTCAAGCCCCCGGTCGAACCAGTCCTGCGGTTCGGCGGTCGATGCCGGCTCCCGGGCCGGCTCCTTGCGATCGACGACGTGGAGCTCGCCCTGCTCGACGACGACGTCGAGCGCGAGCAGGTACTGACCGTCGTCGACCTGCCAGCGCGACGGACCATCGCGAACGACCACTCGCTCGCCGACCGCGCAGATGCTCAAGCCCGAAAGCGGCGCCGTCTCGGGCAGGTGCTGGCGGAGTTCCTCGAGCGCTCGACGCACCCGGCGGCTTGGAACGTTGGCCTCGGTCAGTGCCCGCGCGGTGCGCAGCACGATCAGGTCCTGGAAGGAGAATCGATACTGCCGTCGCGGACCGCGCGCCGGCGTCACGAACCCACCGTCGATGAGTCCCTTGATCGTGCTTCGCGACAAGCGGAGTAGCCGCTCGACGTCCTGCACGCTGTAGGAATGCATCTCGGCCAGCGGCGGGCTACCGCTTCGAGGTTTTGCGTGCCGGTCGGGTCGCTTCCTCGACACGCTTGGGAGCCTTGCGCGGTCCGAGCTTCGTCGCGGAAGCCCGCGCGGTTTCCGTCTTCTCGAGGCTCGCGCGCAGCGCCTCCATGAGGTCGATGACCTTTCCGGTGCTCGGCGCAGGGCCCTCCGATATCGATATCTCGTGGCCCTCCACCTTCTTCTGGATCGCCGCCTCGATCCGCCCCCGGACCTCGTCGACATAGGCGGCGGGATCGAACAAGTCGGCCTGCTGCTGATCGATGAGCTGACGCGCGAGCTTCATCTCCCCTGGCTTGACGTCGGCCTTGGCCACGTCGAGCTCCTTTGCGGGCCGCACTTCGGATGCGAACCGGAGCTGCTGCATCGCGAGCACGTCGCCGACTGGCCGCAGCATCACGATGTACGCCTTGCCCTTGCTGGCCCAGCGCCCGACCGCGCATCGCTTCGACTCCTTGAGCGCCTCCGTAAGCAGCGTGTAGGGCTTCCCCGCACCCTTGTCGGGTGCCAGGTAATACGTCTTGTCGAAGTACACCGGATCGACGGACTCGATCGGCACGAACTCCGAGATCTCGACCGAGTGGGTGCCCACCTCGTCGAGCGCCTTGATCTCCTCGGGCGTAAAGGCGACGTACTGGTCCTTTGCGAACTCGTAGCCCTTCACCATGTCGTCGCGTTCGACGATCTGCCCGTCCTTCTGGCAGACGTACTGCTGGCGGAGCCGTGAGCCGCACTCCTTGTGCAGCAGGTTGAAGGAGATCTGCGCGGTCGACTGAGTCGCCGTGTAGAGCTTCACTGGAATGGCAACGAGCCCGAACGAGATCGTGAGACTACCGATAGATCGTGGTGCGGCCATCTTGCTGTCCTTTTTCTTGCTCAGTTCCTTTTTCGCCCGACACTTGCGAAAGCCTTCGCAAGGCTTTGTTTCCTCTTAAAGATATCATGCCAGCGGTCGCCGGTTCTGTCCAAGCGGTCCGCCCCGTTCATAACCGTGAAGTCCCCCGGCTCGGCCGCCTCCAGCTCCTCCCAGGTCAAGGGCATTGAGATCGGCGCGCCGGGTACCCCCCGTGGTGAAAAGGCGACGTTCAGGGTCTTGCCCCTGACGTTCATGTTGTAGTCGATAAAGATCTTGCCGGTGCGCTTCACCGTGGCCCATTCCAGCGTGATCTCCTTGGGATGGGACTGCAGCAGATGCCGACCCACCATCTCACAGATCGTCCGCGCCTCATCGAAAGTTACTGTTCTTTCGATGGGGACGAAGACGTGCAGCCCGGTCTTGCCCGAGGTCTTCACCACCGCCTCGAGCGACATCTCCCGCAGGAGCTCACGCAGCCAGAAGGCGACGCGCCGGCCGGTTGCGAAACCCTTCTTGTTGAGCTCGGGCTCGGCGCCCTTCGCTTCCTTGCCCGAATAAATGTACGGGTCGATGTCGAACACGAGGTAGTCGGGGTAATTGAGCACCGACCGTTCGAGTGCCTCGAGCGAGCTCGAATAGTCGGTGCTTTTGCCTTTCCAATCGGGACCGCCCTCGGCGCGCGAGTGCCAGACATGGAACTCGAGCGTGCCCACCTGACCCAACCAGAGCAGTGTCGGCAGGTTGTTGGCCAGTAGATACTCCTGCTCTTCGTCCTTGGACCCGGAGTACACCTCCACGCTCTCCACGAACTCAGGCCGCTCCTGGCGCCAGTGCTTCTGGAAGAAACGCTCGCCGCCGATGCCTTCGGGCATGCGGATCATCGTGAGCGGCCGGTTCCGGAGATGCGTCAACAGGTAGGGGGACGCGCGCGCGAGATAGCGCAGCAGATCGCGCTTGGTGATGGGCGGTGGACGCCCGCGTGCGCCGCCGGGCCAGTATTCGCGATCGAGGTTCGTCAGGCGGATGCGGGCCGAGCCGACCTGCAGATCGATGCGATTCCCTTTCTGATCGAGCTGCCGGAGAACGTCTCCGATCTCGTCGGTGGAACCGGGATCCTTACGCGGAGGCTCGCCGCCCGATTCACTGCCGTCTGGACCGCCGCGAATATCGCTGGCGGCGATGTCGTCACGCATCCGCAGAAACACCGGTGCGCGGAGATGTCCATCCGGCGTCCATCCGGAGAACTTCACCTCGGCCACCAGCTCCGGCTCGAGCCAGGTGGTCGGCCGATGTAGTGGCGGCTGCTCTGCAAACGGACGCTTGCGCGTCTCGAGCGCCGCGAATCGCTTGCCGAGACTGCCGACGCCCGCTTCATCGAGACCGGAGCCGACATGACCTGCGAACTTGAGCTCATCGCCGTCCCAGTAGCCCAGCAGCAGCGCACCCAGCGCGTGTCGTGCTCCCTGCCCCTGGGTGTAGCCGCCTACGACGAACTCCGAGCTTCGCACCGCCTTGATCTTCTGCCACGCGGCGGAGCGGCGCCCGGGCTGATAGGGGCTGTCCTTGCGCTTTGCCACGATGCCCTCGAACCCGCTTTCGAGCGCGGCCGCGTACATGGCCTCGGCGTCTCCGGAAGCATGCACGAGTTGCAGATGAGGTCCGGGCAACAGGCATTGCGACAGATAGCGGTGTCGATCGACATAGGGGTTTTGCCGCAGGTTGATACCGGCGAAGTGGAGCAGGTCGAAGCACATGAACACCACCGGTGAGTCGCCCTGCGCCTGCGCGATCTCCTTGGGCGTCTTGAGCCCGGCACGGTTCTGAAGCGCATTGAACGATGGCCGTCCGTCGGAGCCGAGCGCGACGATCTCGCCGTCGACGATCATGCTGCCGACGGCTTGCGCGGCCAGATCGGTCGCGAGCTCCGGAAAGGGCAGGGTGAGATCGATCCCCCGGCGTGACTGGAGCCGCACCAAGCCATCTCGGACGAAGGCAATTGCGCGATAACCGTCCAGTTTTGGTTCGTAGAGGTACTTGTGATCGGATCGCGCCCGGTCGCCGATCTCGGCCAGCATCGGCGCGAGTCGGGCAGGAATCGACTCCGCCGGCCCATGAGGCGCCAGGCTGCCGGCATCGATCTGCGACCCGTCTTCCGGCGGGGAGTCTTCGACCGTGCGCTCGGTCAGTACCGAGCGTGCCTCCGCCAGGACGTCATTCGGCTGCGCGTACCGGTCCTTGTGCTTGATGAGTAGCCACTGGCTCGAAGTCGAGGTGCGCACCAGCGCAAACGATCCCTTGAGCTTCTCACCGCGGAGCAGGATGCTCAGCTTGCCTTTCGCGATCTCTTCCCTGAGGCGCTCCTCCGCCTCGCGCCGATCGTCGAACGCATAACGGCCGTCCTCGTCAGGTGAGTACACGCCGCAATCCCACACGATGACGTTGCCGGCGCCGTATTGCTTCTCCGGGATGAACCCCTCGAACGAAGCGTAGTCGTAGGGATGATCCTCGACTTCGACCGCGAGCCGCTTGTCAGCCGGGTCGAGCGACGGCCCCTTTGGCACCGCCCAGGACTTGAGCACACCATCGAGCTCAAGCCGAAAGTCGTAGTGCAGGCGCCGCGCGGCGTGCTTCTGCACGACGAACAGCAACGGTCCGCTGCGCCGGCTGCGAGGCTTCGGCGCGGGCTCCGGCGTGCTCGTGAACTTGCGTTTTGCGGCGTACTTCTGCAGCGCGCGCTTCGTCATGATTCACGGTACCCGTTGTCCGTACCCCGATTCAAGCCGGCGTCGGCCGCGTTTCCCTTCGTCGTTCGTTGATCATCGCCGTGACCAGTGCGCCCACGAACACGATCAACCCGGCGTAGTAGACCCAGATGAGCGTCAACACCAGCGCGCCCATGGTGCCGTATGCGGCGCCCGGATTGGACCGCTCGAGATACCAGCCGATCGCTGCCCGTCCCAGCACGAACAGCGAAGCCGTGATGACTCCGCCAACCATGGCATACCGCCAGCCGACGCGACGATCCGGCAGGTAGTGAAACATCAGGGCGAAGGCAAGTGCGTAGATGAGCCACGTAACGATCGACCCCACCATCGGCAACAGCCACGCGAGGTGAGCAAACGTGAGTTGCAGCAGAGTTTGCACGGTCATTGACACCAGCAGCAGAAATCCAACGGCCAGCACCATGCCGAAGGAGAAGATCCGCTTGCGCAGCCAGGCCGTCACGCCCGGCAGGCGCTTGGCGTTCGTGCGGAAGATCTGGTTGAGCGCGCTCTGCAACTGCCCGAAGACCGCAGTCGCACCGAACAGCAGCAGACCCATGCTCCATAGCCCGGCGATCGATCCTGTATTCGGCTTCGACACAGCGCTGGTGAGGACCGCGTCGGCCACCGTCCCGAAGTCGTGTCCGAGAAGCGATCCGACCTGGTCCAGCAACGCGTCACGCGCGCTCGGCAGCGCCGCGGCGGTGATCCACAACAGGATCAGCAGCAGCGGCGCCAGGGACAGCAACGCATAGAACGCCAGTGCCGCGGATTGGGCGACGAGATTCGTCTCGTTGAAGCGCCTGACCAGCGCGGCAAGCACACCGACCAGCGGGTGCACCCGTCCCGCCGCTAACGATTGAGCTGGAACACTACGTTGACCTGCGTCCATGCGGTGACCGCGCGCGATTCCTGCATGGCAGGCGAGAACTGCCAGCGCCGGACCGCGGCCACGGCGGCCTGATCCAGGCGTTCGAAGCCGCTCGATTTTGCGATCTGCACCTCGCGCGGCCGACCGCGCTCGTCGACCAGGACTCGCAGGCGAACCGCGCCGTGCTCATCGAGTCGTCGGGACGCCGGCGGATACACCGGCTCCACGCGCCGCGTTACCGACAGCGACTTCGCTTCGATCACAGCCGGTGTCGAGGGCTCGGTGCGTGGTGGCACTTCGGTCGCCGGCGGAACGGTGATCGTCTCCATCGGCGTCGTGATGGGTGGAATGTCCGGCAGCGGTACGTCGACCACCGGTTGCTGCGCGACCGGAGGCGTCTCCGGAGGAACGTACGGCTCCGGCTCGACGGGCGGCGAGTCGATGATTACGGCTTTGATCGGCTCGACGATCGGCGGCGCATCCACCACGCCCATTGTCACAGCCAGCGCGTAGATGACCGCTGCATGCCCGGCGATCACCACTGCAGCAGCACTGGTTCGTGTTCCCGGATTGGTCCTGGTCGTATACACGGGCGACTCCTCAGTGAGTTCCAGGCACCTCAGGCAGGCTGCACTTGCGCCGCTCCGCACGCTTGCCAGAGCCGCTCGATTTCGCGGGCTTCCCCGGCAGTGCGCGGCGTGACGCCGATCAGTATTCCGCCATCGCGGATACCCGACTCGAGCTCCTCGATCCGCTCCTTGGGAATTCCCCAGTTCGCCATGGCCCCCATGAGACCGCCGGCGACTGCAACCGCCCCCGCGGCGGTGATCGCGGCCGCAACCGGTCCCGCCAGCACCAGGCCGAGGCCCGGCAGCAGCGTCGCAACGCCGACGGCCGCGACAACCGGCGCAATCGTGCCGACCGTTCCGCCCACCGGACCGCCAAGGACGCCGCTACCCGATTCACCGGGCGCACCTTCCGCGGCCTTGCCGGCGAGCTCGGTCTCAGGCGGGCGGTCCGCAGGGAAGGCTCGCGTCCGCGTCTCGTCCGACATGACCAGGTTGATCTTCGACGCGTCGAAGCCGCGCGCGAGTGCGGCGTCAAACGCGCACTCCGCGTCGCGACGGTCGCGAAACAACCCGATCACTGTGTTGGCAGTCATGAACACCAGCCTAGGGCGGGGCTGTTTGGCAACGGCATCGGTCAAACCGCATACGCGCGTAGGAGGGGACCGACGTGTGTAGAATCCGGCAGCTTCGCGCCGCCCGGGTGGCGAAACTGGTAGACGCAAGGGACTTAAAATCCCTCGGGGGTAACCCCTTGCCGGTTCGACTCCGGCCCCGGGCACCAGACGCGAGTTCATTCGCCCTCGCAGACGCGTACCTGGTCGCGACCATCCGTGTGATAGCGGAGCGTTGTCCCGCCCGCGTCGACCGTGACCACGTAACCGGGTACGCGTGCCTCGGACGCAGACGCACGCGCGGCTTCGCAACCCAGCGACGCGTCCCGCCACGCGACCGGGTCGACGGCGACGATGCGAATCGACTGAGGATCGAGGCCTGTGCGCCGTGCGGCGTCCTTCTGTACCTGGACTGCAAGCGTCGCGGGAATGGCGCTCACAGTGGACCTGACTGCGGAATCCATAGGGCGCGATGCGGGTGGCGCCGCGGCAGCGGAGATCCCTGTCGCCGCAACAGTGGCCGGCGCCTTCGCTTCGCTCGCCTGCTCGCTGGTCTTCGCTACCTGCTCGACCGATGCCTGGTCGTTTGCGGCGGCCTCGGCGGGCGCAGTGCTGCGCAACTCCTCGGCGGTGACGGCCTTGGCAGCCTGCCTGGGCGCCAAATCACCGTCCGGCGCGGGTTCCAAGGCGTGCGT
>Ga0207645_10003596_pt1 | contig 11728 bp, 25 predicted proteins | sample KBSM53metaG_FD_184331 | JGI IMG/M metagenome (GOLD analysis project Ga0207645, IMG submission 184331) | Miscanthus rhizosphere microbial communities from Kellogg Biological Station, Michigan, USA - KBS M5-3 metaG (SPAdes) (version 2) | ecosystem: Host-associated > Plants > Roots > Rhizosphere >...
GCCGCCGCCGACCTGTCCGCGCATGAGGTGCGGGCGATGCTGGCCCCCGTCTCCGACCTGCCCGCCGTGCCCGACGTCGAGGAGCGGGCATCGTGACCGCCCGCAACTGGATCCCCGCGCTCGACTGCTCCCGGCGCTATGGGGTGATCGGCATCTACAAGGATCGAGGGCTGCGCGTGGTGCGGATCTACCCGGTGCCGTTCGTCCGGCTGTCGATCGGCGTGCGCGATTACCGGCGGGAGCGGGCATCGTGATGACCGCCGACGAGCACCGGCGCGAGGCCGAGCGGTTGCTCACCCTGATCGACGTGTCCAACCTGGCCCCGGGCGACCTGACGAGCGTGGTGCTGGCACACGCCCTGCTCTCCCTGCCCGGGGCGATCCGCGACGCGGCCGAGCAGGTGGCCGAGGCGATCCCGCTGCCCTCGTGATCACCATCCTGCTCGTGCTGGCCCTGGCGCGCTCGCGCCGGGGCCAGCGCTGCATCGAGGCGATCATGCCGCTGATCGCCATGACCTGGGAGGCCCTCCTCCCGATCTTCATCGAGCTGGCCAACCTCGGCCGCTCGATCATCCGCAAGATCCGCACCCTTCCCCACCGGAGACACTGATCATGGACATCCCACTGCGCCAGGGCGATGACACCCACCTGTCAACCGACCCCGGACAGGACACACCCGAGAACCGGGAGCAGTTCGCCCGGGCCACCTCCGAGGCCCTCGGCGAGTGGATGGCCGCCGAGCCGTGGCAGCGCCAGGCGATCAGCCGGATCGCGCCCAAGCTGGCCCGCGCGCTCTACCTGGCCGATCTCGTGGTGGACGCGATGATGGGCGACCCCGGGCCGGGTGATGAGGATGCGGTGCCGCTCATCCGGGAACTGGTCGGCCTGCCCGATCCCGAACCCCTGCTCTCCCGGCTCGGCCGGTGCGCCGAGTCGGTCGCACTGCCCGACGATGGCACGTTCGCCTACTGCGGAACGCGGCTGGTCAAGGGCGCCTGCCCGTTCGCCGCACATCACGCACTGCCCGTTCCCACCCCTACCACGGGTGGTACACTACGGCCATGATTCCGTACCGCGTCGCCATCAGCCTGCCGATCTTCGGCGGGACCGCGCATGCCGTGCTCGCCTACCTGGCCACCGAGCCCGTCATGCGCCTTACGATGATCATCATCGCGGTCGCCTACCTGACCTTGGGCGCGCTCGGCATCGTGCTGGCGGCCCGGTCTCGCGCGCTGTAACCCCTGCCCACTGACCCGTCCACCTGGGAGGACGACCATGCAAGAGCTACGCCTGCCCGCCGACCTGAGCCCCGCCGAGCGCGAGGCCGCGATCCTCGACTGGGCCATCGCCACCGGCGCCTACACCGAGGTCGCGGCGGACCGCCAGGCCACCGAGCGGGCCGAGCGCGAACGGGAGAACTGACCATGGCCCGCGCCCGGCGCAAGGCCCGCGGTTGGCTGGACTACTGGATCTCCTCGGACCGCCCACGCAAGCCCACCGGCTCGCGCGGGCGGTCCCGCTCGTCGAGCACCGGGGGACCCGGCTCGCTGGCCTGGTGGATGGGCAACGTCGGCAGCAAGCCCGCTCCCCGCTACGGGGTGGTCACCGCGCCGCCGCGCGAGCGGGTCCGCGGGAGCAAGCGCGCCTGTCCGATCTGCCACCGCGACGCCAGATGCACATGCAAGATGATCAAGGGTGAGCCGATCAAGCGCCCGCGTCGGCCACGCGGCGCGGCCCCCTACGCCTTCCCGCCCGACTTCCGGGCCCAGGGTGCCGTCTGGTGCGGTAGCTGCCGTCACCGGATCAACACCTACACCGGCCACTGCACCAACACCCGCTGCCCACGATGATCGAGGAGCTTCCCCACATGACCACCGATATCGCCTCGGCTCCGCCCGAGGACGACGCCCCGGGCGGGACATTCGCCAAGCCCGCCCCGCTACCCCCGGCCAAGGCCGAGGCCCTGCGCCAGGCCGAGCGGCGCGAGGACGACCCGCCGCCCGAGGTGCCCCGCGACCAGTGGGAGCGGCCGATCATCGTGCTGCTCGACGGGTCCGGCGCCGCGTCCTACCTGCGCGCGTCCAAGCTGGGCAAGGTCAAGCGCTCCCGGGCGATCGAACGCTGGGACTGGCGCAACATCGTTTATGGGATGTCCCGGGCGAACCACCTCGTCGTGCGCGCCCAGGGGGTGCGCACCCTGACCGCGGGGCCCGACATCGTGGTGCTGGAGGACGTCGCAGAGAAGGCCCGGGTCGTCGCGGGGGCCGACGCCGGGGCGATGACCGGGTCCGGGATGCACGCGCTACACGCCCGCCGGGCCGCCGGGGAAGATCTGTCGTGGCTCTCCCCGACCACTCTCGGGTGCCTCGACGCGATCACCGCCCTGCTCGACCCGCGGATCTTCGAGATCATCGTGACCGAGGGGGACGACGACCTCGGCCGGACCTTCGTCGTGCACGACGGGCTGCGCGCGGCCGGATCGTTCGACCTGGTGGTGCGCCTGCTCGTCGACCTCACCTGGCCGGACGGGGTGACCATCCCGCGCGGCACGATCCTGGTGGTCGACCTCAAGACCGGCAAGATCACTTCCGCGCCGTACTGGGATATGGAGTTCACCGGTCAGCAACTCGTGTACGCCGAGGGCACCCCCTACCGGCCGGGGCGGACCCATCTCGCCGATCCCAAGGTGCGCAGCGTCAAGAACGTGATCAAGGTGACCGACCAGCCGGGCGAAAACGGCCGGATCTCCTGGCAGTCGATCGGCGTGCCGGAGCGTCCCTGCCAGCGTTGGTCGCTCATCCTGCACGTGCCCGCGCTGTCCCCCGGGGACGCGCACTGGGAGCGCGTCGACCTCGATCAAGCCCGCGAGGACGCCGCCGCCGCGCGCGCCGTCTGGGACCGGGACAGGGTGAGCCGGGCCGATCGCTTCCTCGCGCTCCCGGCCGCCGCGCTGATCGTGCCCGGGGTCGAGCTTCCCCGTGCAGATTCTGCACAGCCCCTTGACACCGACGTGTCAACCGGGGACGAGACGCACCACAACCCCCGGCTGCACGCCATCCTGCGCGAGCGGGTCATGCGCGCGGACTCGACCGACCAGGTGGACGCGATCTACGACGCCTGGGGCAAGAGCCCCACCTGGGATGACCAGCTCACCGCGGACTGCCAGGCCGCCTACGACCGGCTCACCCCGCCCGCCGACCCGGCCGCCTGCGACCGGTGCAACTACGACCGGCACGACTGCCCCGGGTGCGGCATCCCGGTCCCGCACGGGAAGGACTGCTGCCGCCGGTGCGAGCTACGCCTCCTGCTGGAGAACGCCGACGACGCGGACACCCTGGTCGTGCTCTGGGAGGCGCACGCGCCGGTCGAGGCGACCGAGTTGGGCACCGGGGACGGGCTCTGGGACGAGGGGGAGCACACCCCGGCCGCGATCCGGCGAGACGCCGAACTCACCGAGGCCGACATCGCGGGTGAGCAGACCGTGCCGCAAGATCGGCCCGGCCATGGCGTCGGCCCGGCCGAGTACCCGGTGACGATCGAACAGGTCGGCTACGGGGAGATCACGCTCTGGTGTCACGAGTGCGTGCTCCCGCCCGGGCACCCGCAGGGCGACGACCCGCGCGCCTGGTGCGACTGCGACCCGCAGGACACGTGCATGGATTCCGGGAAGGCCTGCCGCAACCGGGCCCACTCCCCGGACTGGATCGGGCACGCCGCGTGCGCCGAGCACGGCCCGCACTCGGGCACGGTCGACTGCCCGGAGTGCCCGCTCGAACCCGCGCAGCGGTTCGCTGCCGAGGACGACGAGGCCGCCCGCCGGGCCGCCGAGGGTGACGCCGTCGAGCCCGGCCCGTTCGATCGGACGATGGACCTGTCCGACCTGCGCGACCTGATCGAACAGGCCCTCGACACCACGACGCTGGATGAGCTGTACGACGCCCATTGCGCCGTCGAGCAGGGGGGCGACGGTCTGTGGACCGACGACCTCAACGCGCTGGCCCAGGCCCGCTATGACGAGCTGGCGGCCGGGACGGGGGTGTCCACGTGAGGCACCACGCCGTGGGCGACCGGGTGATCGTCGGGGGCGAGGTCGGGACCGTGGTCATGCTGGCCGACGTGTTCGGCACGGACGCCGTGTTCGTCGACATCGGGGGCGACACGATCATCGCCACTGATCGCGAGTGCGAGTCCGAGGCCGACTGCGACCCCGATCCCGACGTCGAGGACGGGGTGCACGAATGGCACCGACCGTGACCGCGCCCGTGCGCGTGCCGCCCTGGGACGAGCCGTGGGTGCGCGCGCTGGGACTGTCCAAGCCGATGTTCATCACGCTCTACGACGCCGAGTTCCGCGGGTCCGACCAGGTCCGGATGCTCTACCCGGGTGGCCAGTGGCGCCTCATCCGGGCCGGGCTCTACCGGCGCGGACTGATCGAGCTGGATGACCGCCTGACCACCTGCGGGCACGTGGCCGCCGTCTGGACCGGCGTCGCGACCCGGCGCTACTGGCCGGACGGGGGCACGGCATGACCGTCCACATCGGATCGATCAACCTGCGGATCTACGACTCGGTCAAGAGTTTCGACCCGGACGACGAGGCCGAGATCGACGCGGGCGAGGGCCACCGGATCACCGGGGGCGAGATCCACATCGAGGGCCCGAGCGGGGCCCGCCGGGTGATCCGGTTCACCGTGACCGGCACCCCGCCACCCGACGAGTACGGGCTACAGACCCGGCCCGCCGCGATCATCGTCGACCCACCGGAGGCCCGCCGATGACCCACCAGTGCCCGCGCCCGGAGTGCTCGCGCAAGGTGGCCGACGACATGTTCGCCTGCCGGGGCGACTGGTACGCCCTGCCGCAGGACATCCGCGACGCCATCTGGCGCGGCTACCTCGACGGCCAGGACGCCGACCACGCGGCAGCCATGACGGCCGCCGTCGAGTGGTACCGCGACCACCCGCCGCGCTACGCCACCCGCGAGGGCATGGCCGTGCGCTACTCCCGGCCCGACCGCCGGGCACAGACCCCCCGCGCCACTCGGACGGACGGGGAGACAGGAGAAGATCGACAGTGAAGCTGTATCGAGACGACGTAGCGCAGGTCACCTTCCTGCGCGCCGACGAGGGCAGCCCGGTGATCATCATTCCGGATCATGGCGAGATCTGTTTCCGGTGGCGGCCGGTGCCGCCCGAGTTGCTCCGCTACGACACCGCCGCCGGGGTGCTGGCCGGGGACGCGCTGGCCGCCATGCGCGAGAAGCTGATCAGCGGAGTGGTCGACAGCAAGGCCACCGGGCCGGTCAAGGCCGATCTACGGGCGCTGATCGAGGACGTGGTCAAGTAGGAGCTGGCACTATGCCGGGATGCCGCACTACCGGCTGATCGGTGGCCACAGCGGGGGCCGAGTCGTCGCGTTCGACGACCCGGCCCCCGTCTCTATTCAGGTGGCCTACCAAGAGCCGCACGGACTCGACGACTTCCCCCCAGACCCCGGGGAACCGACGTTCGGCATCGAGGTCTATGACCTCGTGATCATTTCTCGGCAGGGCAAGGGCCAGGGTCCCTACCCGCGCGCCTACGTGTGCCGGTCCCACCTGGCCCCCCGTTCCCACCTGCCGGAATAGCCCCGTAACGTCTACCACGGGTGGTACACTCATGCCCATGACTCAGGACTGGCGGCACCGGGCCGCCTGCCGCAACCTCGACCCGGAGATCTTCTTCCCGGTCGGGACGTCCGGCCCCGCCCTCTTGCAGATCGCCGAGGCTAAGACCGTCTGCCGCCGGTGCCCGGTGGTCAGCGAGTGCCTGGCCTGGGCCCTCGCGCACGAGGACGCCGGAGTATGGGGCGGCACGACCGAGGACGAGCGGCGCGACCTCAAGCGCCGCCGTGCCCGGGAGCACGCCGACCCTGCTCCCCGGCCCCGCCCGGACCCGGAGCCCCTCGTCGGCCGCTCGCGCCGCGGGGCCCGGGCCCGGGCGGAGGGCATCGCCCGGCTGTGCGACGGGGCCAGCCCGCGCCAGGTGGCCGACGAGACCGGGGTGGACGAGCGCACCGCGCAGCGCTGGGCCGCCCGGCCCGAGGTGCGCCGCTACGTGTCCCGGACGGCCCCCGCGCGCGACCCGCTGTCGCGCCGCTCGCTGGCCTGCGCGAGGGCCGGATCATGAGTGGCACCGCGCACGAGCCCGTCACGCTCGGCACCGGGCAGTGGGTGATCCTCACCCGCTACCAGCCGCCCAACGGGTACGCGGTGATCAACGTCTACGGCCCGTACCCGGACAAGCAAACCGCGATCGCTGTCCGGCGCGCGACCGAGCGGCGCAACGCCGACGACCCGCGAGCGCAGCTCGTCGAGTACCGGGTCCGCGAGATCATGCGCATCGACCCCGGGATCACCTCGTGACCGAGCAGGCCCGGGTGCGGCCGTGTCCCACCTGCCCCTACCGGCGCGCCTGCCCGTCGGGCATCTGGGACGCCAGCGAGTACACCCGGCTGATCGACTACGACGGGGAGATCCACGAGCAGGCGATGGCCGGAGCGTGTGGCCTGTTCGCCTGCCACTGCACCCCGGGGCAACTCTGCGCCGGGTGGCTCGGCCACCGCGACCCGAGCGAGTTGCTGGCCGTGCGCCTCGGCCTGGCCTCCGGCCGTCTCGATCCGGGGATCCTCGACTACCGGACCGACGTCGAGCTATGGCGCAGCGGGGCCGAGGCTGCCGCCCACGGGCTACGGGATCTCGCCGAGCCCGGGGCGGCAGCCCGGGAAGCCGTCCGGAAGATCATGCGGATCCGCCCGGACGTGACCGGCTAGGCCGCTACTCGGCCGCCTGGTGCTGGCCGCCCGAACGCGCCAGCAGGCTCGTCGCCTCCTGCGCGGCCGAGTAGCCGAGCGGCTGCATGACGATCATCTTGGTGAACGACTCGATCATGCCAAGCCAATTCCGGGTCATCTCGAAAGCCACGTCGATGATCTTCTCGACTTCCTGGGCCGGGCTGCCACCGTTGGTCATGGTTCTCCCCTGCGATCGGTCCGAACGATTGCGGGTGGAGACCTTACGCGAGCCCTCACCCGGGCCCGGCCGGTGACGAATCCGGCCGGGAGCCCCGGGTCACGGGCCTCGCGGCTACCGCGACCGGCGCCGCCACGTCGTCAACGGGTGCAGCCTTCCGGTCCGCCACCGAGTATCCCCCGGGGTGCACCACGAGTGGTACAGATCCCACCCGATCGGACGAGCCTCCGTTGACACCACGCTGTCACCGGATGGCATACCATGGGTGGTACACCGCACCGAGGAGGACACCATGACCGAGCCCACCGCCACCCCCCGCCACTCCGACACCGTGATCTCGTCCCCGATGATCGCCACCCTGGAGGCCGCCTGGACCGCCATCCGCGCGCAGCACCCGGAACTGCCCCCGGTCGTGGTGACCATGGCCGGGGCCGACAAGGTCCCCGGCGGGGTCAAGCTGGGCCACTTCCACGCCAACCGGTGGACCCACCGCGAGGCCGCCACCACCAACGCGCTGGCCGTGGGCGCCGACGCCGCCAAGACCTACGCCGAGATCATGGTCTGCGGCGAGACGCTGGCCCGCCAGCCGCACGAGATCATGGCCACCCTGCTGGGCGAGGCCGCCCACGCGCTGGGCCACGTGCGCGGGCTCCAGACCTCGTCGCGCCAGGGCCGCTACGCCAACGGCACGTTCCACAAGATCGCCACCGAGGTCGGCATCGAGACGACCAAGGACCCGAGCCCGCGCGGCCGGAGCATCGGCTACACGATCACCGGGATGCCCGACGAGACCTTGATCACCTACATCGACGTGATCGCCTCGCTGACCGCGAACCTCACCCACGTCCGGGTGAGCGACGTGCCCGCGCTGGCGCCGGTCCCGGCCGACGCGCCGGTGCCCGCGGGCGGTGGCCTCGGTGTCCGCCCGGCCCCCTCGCGGGCCAAGCGCCCCGGTGCCCGGTGCGGGTGCCCGGACCGTGAGGTGCACATCGCCCGCAAGGATCTTGCCCAGGCGCCGATCATCTGCGGGGTGTGCCTCACCCCGTTCGCGTACGCCGACTGATCGAGCGCACCACCAGGGGCCCCGGGAGACCGGGGCCCCTTCGCGTTGACAGGGTGGTGTCACCTGTACCACCCGTGGTACAGTGAGGGCATGACACAGAGCAGCCCCCGCCGCCCCTCATTCGACGGCCCCGCCCGCGAGCGCTACTACACCCCGCGCCCGGCCAGCACCCGTGCGCTGGCCTACTGGGAGTCCCTGCGCGGTGACCTGCTCGCGCTGGTCGTCGAGGCCGGGAACGCCGAGATCGGCACCGATTGGGTCCGCGTCCCGGGTGTGCAGGACGAGCCGACCGCCGGGCAGACCTCGGACGAGATCGACGAGATGAAGGAAACGATCACCACCCTGCGGGCGCAGCTCCGCTCCGAGCGTCGCGCGGGCGCCCGCATGGCGCCCCTCGGCCAGCTCGTCGAGGACCGGCTCTACGAGCTGGACGGGGAGATCTACCGGACCGTCATGTCGGGTGCGGGCAACCTGTACGCCAAGATCTGGACCACCGACGGGTGGGAGTACGCCGCGGGCGCGATCCGCGACCTGCGGCCCGAGCACCGGATGACCGTCGAGCGGGCCAAGGAACTGTCGGTCCGGTTCGGCCGGTGCATCCGCTGCGGGGCCCTGCTCACCGCAGATGAGTCCGTCGAGCGAGGCATCGGCCCGATCTGCATCACCAAGATCTAACAACCACTAGCCGCAGGGCCCCCGGGGATCTTCCCGGGGGCCCTTTCGCTGTCCCGGGCCGGGGGTCGCCCGGCCCTGCCTCCGGTGATAGGCCGTCCCGCGGCCGTGTGAGTTGCTCACGTACCACCCGTGGTACGGAGGGTAAGGGGACCGGGTTTGGGAAGGATCTTGTTAGGGACGCTCTCAGGGCCCGTTACGCGGATCGCCTTGATCGCCAACTCGGCCGGAGCCCCCCGCCGTCCGCCCGGGATGTCCGGTTCATGGTAGTTCGTCCCGGTTCTCCGCGATCATGAAGCCGTTTCGGCCCCCGGAAGATCCATAGTGATCGAATCTGATCCACAAGAGATCCACTCGTGATCGACATGGTCTCTGACCTGGGCAAACCCAGACGATCATCAGTGGATCACCGAAGATCCACAGAAGATCATCGGATGCCGAGGTGAACCGCGGGGGGCACGGTTCCGTCTCCCCCGTGTGGCCACGGACACCACAGCACCGCCGCACCTGACCCCCCGGGAGAGCCAAGTCGTGACCTTGACCGCGGACGGGCTCACCGCCCGGCAGATCGGCCGACGACTCGGCCTGTCGACGCGCACCGTCGAGCATCACGTGGCCCGGGTCAAACAGAAGATCGGCCTCCGCAACCGGGCGTCGCTCGTCCGGTACGCGCTCGACCACGGGCTGATCGAGCAGGCCGGGGCCAGCCCTACCAACGGCCCGGGGGTGGGCCCCCCTTGACCTCACCCGTTCCCCCCGTGGTTAGGTCGAGGTTGACCACCCGTGGTCAAGTACGGAACTCGGACGACGACAAAGGATCTCCCCCCATGAAGCACGCCAAGATCTCCCGCGAGCCCTGCTCGCCCGGGACGACCGCCGTTGTCACCGGTGCGGCATCCGGCTCCGGCCGGGCCATCGCTGCCCTGCTCGCCGATCACGGAATGGACGTGGTCGGGATCGACATGGACGAGGACGGGCTCAAGGTGGTGGCCGACGCGCTGCCCCGGTTCGTCCCGGTCGTCTGCGACCTGGCCGACCTCGACGCCGTCACCGAACTGAGCACCACGGCATGGCTCGACACGGCCGAGGTCGACGTCTTGATCAACTGTGCCGGCAAGCTGGATCCCGGCTACGCGGGCGGGTACGGCCCGGCCCGCTACCGGCGCACGGTCGACTCGATGCTGACCGCGCCGATGATCCTGACCGACCTCGTCCTGCCCGGCATGTACGCCCGGTGGCAGGCCGACCAGCGGCCCGGCGCCATCGTCAACATCGGCAGTTTCTACTCACTGATCAGCGGCGCGATCAAGGGCGGATACACCGCGGCGAAGTGGGGATTGCTCGGCGCCACCAAGACCGTCGGACTGGAGGCCGCCCGGCGCACCGGGACCGGGGTGCGCACCGTGTTGATCGCCCCGCCGCACGTCGATTCGCCGCTGTTCGACCCGAAACAGATCCAGGCCGAGGCCGATCTCCTGGGCAAGCCCACCAGCGAGCGCGCCGCGCAACTCGTCGGGCAGATCCCGACCGGAGTGCTGGGCACGCCCGAGCGGGTGGCCGGGGCGATCTGGTGGTGGCTCACCGACCCGGCCGCGTGCGACATCACCGCGACCGCCCTGGACATGTCCGGCGGGATCACCGCCGGATTCCCGGACGAGGCCGGGTGGTGAGCCCCGCGGGGGCCGCCCTGCTGCGCTGGATCGACGACCAGCCGGTCAGCGCAGAACGGTTCTGGTCGCTGGTGGCGGCCGATCTCTACCGGTGCGCGGTCAGTGTCGGCCGGGCCGGTGACTACCTGGCCGGGGCCGACCTCGATGGGCTCGTCCGGCGCACCGTCGCGCTGGCCCTGCTCCGGCTGCACCCGGTCAACCTGCTGTGCCTACCCAAGATCCACTGGGCCAGCCGGAGCCGACCGGACCGGGTGTTCGACGAACGGGCGTTCGGCGGACTGGCCGCCGCCCTGGATGCCGCGCTCTGTGAGCACGGGGTGCCCTCCGACATCCGGCGCCCGCTGCGCGCCGACCTGGACCGGCACCGGGACGAGCTGATCCGCCCGGCCCGCCCGGCGGGCCACCCCTATCTGTGGCCGCGTGCGCAGGGCGGCACGTGCGGCCCGTGGTGAGCTGACCAGCCCCGGCTCACCGCTCGATACCGGCACCCCGGACGCGACCGCCCCCCTGGTCGCCCCGGGGTGTCGGTGCGTTCGAACGTTTGTTAGAACCACCCGTGGTACACGTCACAGCGTTGACACCCCGATGTCACCCCACGCCTGTACCACCCGTGGTACGGTAATGCCATGACCGAGACCCGCACCCGCCCCACCCACTACCGCGCGGCCGTCGTGGTTGCCCGCGACGTGATCGAGCTGGACGGGCAGGCGTGGCGCGTCGTGTCCGGCCGGACGACCAAGGTCGTCCGCACGCTCGTGCTCAAGCACGCGGCGCTGCCCAACCGCACGCGCACCATCCGCCCGCGGCACGACGTGCCGGTACGGATGCTGCACCCCTACGTCCCGGGCGCGTAGCCCGACCGGCCGGGGCCCGGACGGGGCCCGGCCCCCTTCCTGCCGGAGGAACTGATCATGGACCCGAACGAGATGCTCGCCAAGATCCGCGCATTCGTCACCCGATGGGAGGGCAGCGCCCACGCGCAGCGCCCGATCGACGAGTACGACGACGCGATCGAGGCGATGCACGACCTCGACAAGTGGCTCACCCGCGGAGGGTCCCTACCGGACGCCTGGGACCGGCGCCACCCGGCCCCGCGCGTCCGGCGCCTGCTGGAGACCCACGTCGCCCCTAACCCGATCTTCTAACACCCGCACGTCAACGCACGTTCACCTGGGAGAACCTGATCATGGATATGCCCCCCATCGTCAACAGCACGAGCACGAACCTCGCGGACGGGAACGTCGCGATCGCCTACCTGCGCGAGCAGGAGGCCATCCGCCGGGCCCGCAGCAAGCGCCGGTGGATCACCTTTGGCG
>Ga0207645_10003598_pt1 | contig 11727 bp, 8 predicted proteins | sample KBSM53metaG_FD_184331 | JGI IMG/M metagenome (GOLD analysis project Ga0207645, IMG submission 184331) | Miscanthus rhizosphere microbial communities from Kellogg Biological Station, Michigan, USA - KBS M5-3 metaG (SPAdes) (version 2) | ecosystem: Host-associated > Plants > Roots > Rhizosphere >...
TACTATTGTTGTTCACCGTGAGTTGCAGATCGTGAATACCGCCAAATGTGCCACGTTTATATTCGTTGCTTTGTACGGTTACCTGTTTCATCAACGCGTTGGAAAATTGTTTAGTCGACGTGATAGAGGCATTGCTGTTCTCAGCATCAGAAGCCCTTACTACCTTATTCCGTTCACCGGTAGCAGGATCCGTTTCAATACTTTTTGGTTGCGCCAATGCTGTATTGCTGTCTGCCTGTGTAGCCGTTTTGTTATCCTTCTTCGTAGTCTTCTTTGCTGTTAATGCAGCCGTATTTTGCTGAGCAGCATTGTTTGCGTTATTGTCTGCCTGTACAATTGCTGATTTTTCAGGTGCTGTGCCAGCTGCATTATCAGTGGCATTTTTTTCTGCAGTTGTTTGCTGTGTTGATTCACCAGATGCCGGTGTTGTCAAAACAGTTTGCTGTGTGTCGGCTTTAGTAGCGTCATTAGTATTTGCCGCGCTCTCCGTTTTCAGTGATTGTGCAGCGTTAGCGTTGTTGTCTGACGCTTGCTTTTGAGAAACACCATTCGTGTTTCTGTTCATAAAGACACCCACCAATATCCCGATGATCAATACTGCAGCAAAGGGCAGTACTTTTTTTGTGAGGTTCAACATCATTTTCCGCTGTGCAGTCTTACGCTTGCGGTCAACGAGTGTCTGCACATACATATCCTTTATGTCATCGAGCGACTGGGAATATTTTTTTTCAAGCGGATATTCATTATCCGGTTCTTCATATGTTGGCGAAGAATTTTTCTTACCGTTGTTCTGTGCTTTATTGTAATCGCTTACCAGGTCGGAATAAGAAGGAGAATAGGCGTTTGCAATAACAGGCTCTGGTTTCTTAACCGGTTCTTCTTTGTAAGAGTTACTTGAGTTGTTGTATAAATTGTTCACCGCATCATTTACGTTAGCGGCTGCTACCTGCTCCGTTTTCTTAATAAAAACAGTTTTACCGCTATTGGCGGGCATAGACACATATACCTGTTTCTTCGGTGTTTTTATTTCTGTTTCCTCAATGGGTTTCTTTACTTCTATAACTTCTTCAGGAATTTCAGATTTAACTTCTTTTTGTATTTCAGACACAATTTTTACTTCCGGCTGTGCATGTGTTTTTTTAGCTTTTGCAAATGTTTGCTCAATTTCCAGCTGCTTTTTTTCTTCGTCTGCTTTTAATTCGGATGGCTTTTTATAAAAACGGTCAAAAGGCTGTTCTTCTACGGCCGGTGCATAAAATTTCAGGTCTTCTACTTCACTGGGATAACGCCAGGCGGCGCTCCGGCCTTCTACCCAAACAAGATCGTAAGGTTTTAACCCCAATTGAATCAATCCCTCTAATGAATAAGGACCGGATTCTTTATTATTTCTTAACAACAGGTAAGAAGCCATATACTTTTTTTTGCTACGGTTTAGAACGAAAAATCAGTGCCGGACTATGTAAAAGTGATGTTATAATGTGATCTTTCAGAGGAGGGGTACTCTATTCACAAAGGTGGAAAAATATAGTGAAAATACAACTATTTGATCAGGTTTTAAATGTTAAAAAAGATACATTTGCAGGCTTTGATTTTTTCAGTGAAAACGCAAAGAATCAACAGTGAAATGGGTGAATAGAATTACCAACGTAGAAGTGTGCGACGCAACCCAAGTTTAATAGTGATTCCTTAGCCCGGTTCATAATTATCTGCGTCAAACCCGAACAACTATTTCGTAACAAAAAAAGAGCATGGAAGAGAATTTTCAGCCAGAAGAAACGAACGACAAAAACCGGATCATTCCAGTCAACATTGAGGAGCAGATGAAGACCGCATACATTGATTATTCAATGTCTGTAATCGTGGGTCGTGCCCTGCCGGATGTAAGAGACGGCTTGAAACCCGTTCACCGTCGCGTACTGTACGCGATGAACGAACTGGGATTGCATTATAACCGGCCTTTTAAGAAATCTGCCCGTATCGTCGGTGAGGTGTTGGGTAAATATCATCCGCATGGTGATACTTCCGTATACGACGCGATGGTGCGTATGGCGCAGGAGTGGAACATGCGGTATACACTTATAGACGGACAAGGAAACTTTGGCAACCAGGACGGCGATGGACCGGCAGCAATGCGGTACACCGAAGCAAGGTTGGAACGGCTGGCCGAGCATATGCTGGATGATATTGACAAAGACACGGTAGACTTCCAGTTGAACTTTGATGACTCCGAAAAAGAGCCTTCGATATTGCCGACCCGCATTCCTCAATTATTGATCAATGGATCGAGTGGCATTGCGGTGGGTATGGCAACGAATATGATGCCGCATAATCTTTCAGAGGCGATTGATGGTTGTATGGCTTATATTGATAAACGCGACATCACCATTGAGGAATTGACACAATATGTCAAGGCGCCCGACTTTCCTACCGGCGGCATTATCTATGGCATGGAAGGAGTGAAGGCGGCAATGCATCTTGGCCGTGGCCGCGTGGTATTGCGGGGCAAGCTGCATGTCGATACCAAAAGCAGCGGCCGCGAACAAATCATTATCACGGAAGTTCCTTATCAGGTAAACCGCGATGCGCTTTGCGATCGCATCGGTCAGCTGGTAAATGAAAAAGTGGTTGAAGGAATTGCGCATGTCAATAACGAATCGAATAATAAAGAAGGCACCAGGCTTGTAGTAGATCTGAAAAGGGATGCTATTGCCAACGTAGTCATCAACCAGCTGTATAAGCATACAGAATTACAAACCAGTTATGGTATTAATAACGTAGCGATCGTAAAAGGAAGACCACGGGTGCTGAACCTGAGGGAAATGATTGCTGAGTTTGTAGAGTTTCGCCACGAGGTCGTTGTTCGCCGTACCAGGTATGAATTGAGAGAAGCGGAGAAAAAAGCGCATATACTGCGGGGTTATCTTATCGCACTGGACCACCTGGATGAAGTGATTGCATTGATCCGCGCATCGGCTACGCCGGAAATAGCGAAAGAAGGATTGATCAATGCGGGGTGGGGCCTTGATGAAATACAGGCGAAAGCTATTCTCGACATGCGCCTGCAACGGCTTACCGGACTGGAGCGGGAAAAGATAAAGGAAGAGTATGACGAACTGATGAAGCTGATTGCGCACCTGCAGGACCTGCTGGCTGATGAAAGCAAACGCTATGCAGTAATAAAAACCGAATTGCTTGAGATAAAAGAAAAATTCGGCGATGCCCGGAAAACAGAGATCACTTATCTTGATGATGAAGTAAAGATCAAAGACCTGGTGAAGGAAGAAGATGTGGTGATCACGATTTCGCACCTGGGTTATATCAAACGTACACCGGCTGACGAGTATCGTTCGCAACGCAGGGGTGGCAGGGGTTCTATGGGAGGCAGGGCAAGAGAAGAAGATTATATCGAGCACCTGTTTGTTGCCTCTACGCATCATACGATGCTGTTCTTTACAGAGAAGGGCCGATGCTACTGGCTGAATATTTATGAAATACCAGATGGAGATAAAACGAGCAGGGGCAGGGCCATTCAAAACCTGATACAAATACCGCCAGATGATAAGGTAAGAGCGATATTAGATGTGAAAGATCTGAAAGATGAAGAATTTGTAAAATCGCATAACATTGTGCTTTGCACCAAAAAAGGCATCATTAAAAAAACGGAGTTGCAGGATTTCAGCCGCCCGCGCCAGACCGGTGTGAATGCCATTACGATTAATGAAGGCGATGAATTGCTGGAGGCAAAGCTGACGGATGGCAAATCGGAAATTATGATGGCGGTGAAAAGCGGAAGAGCGATTCGTTTCTCAGAACAAAAAGTAAGAGCAACGGGTCGTGGCGCTATAGGTGTAGCTGGCATAGAAGTGGATGCTGAAGATGATGGTGTAGTTGGTATGATTTGTGTAAATCCCGAAACAGATGCATCAAAAACAGTACTGGTGGTAAGTGAAAAAGGATTTGGTAAAAGAACGGCGGTAGACGAGTACCGATTTACCAATCGTGGCGGAAAGGGAGTAAAGACGATCAACGTTACGGGGAAAACCGGTAAATTAGTTGGTATACTGGATGTAACGGAAAAGGAAGACCTGATGATCACCTGCAAGAGTGGTGTCACGATACGAATGAAAACAAATAACATCAGTGAACAGGGTCGTGCCACACAAGGTGTAAAACTGATAAAGCTGGATGAAGGTGATGAAATCGCGGCGATAACAAAACTCGATGATGAAGAAGCAAACGGAAATGGTAATGGTAATGGCAGTCTGTCTCCGGACGCCCCACAGGCAACCAATCCGCCCGAAAACCCATCAATTGAAAGTAACCCAACTCAATAATTATCATAAAAAATAACACACAATGCGTAAGTTAATTTTTACAGCGCTCTTCTCCGCATTTGCCTTAACCATGTACGCACAAGACCTCGAAGACATTAAAGATCTTGTCGGCAAACAGCAGTGGGACAAAGCAAAAGAGCAAATCGATAAATATCTGACCAATGAAAAGAATGCAAAAAAAGCAGATGGCTGGTACTATAAGGGAGTTATCTATAACGAGATCGCAAAAAGCGATAAATTCAAGGCTGCATTAAACGGTGCTGACGGCAGAATGCAGGCTTTTGATGCATTGAAAAAATATCTTGAACTGGATCCTAAAAACATCAAAGGCACGCTGGAGCAAAACGTCCGGTTCTTTGATATTTATAATGGTTATTTTGACCAGGCTGCCACAGCTTTCCAGGCAAAGAATTACGAGGTAGCTTTTGATAATTTTAAGAATGCAGGAACGGTGGAAGAGTTTGTAGCATCAAAAGGATTTTCGTATAACAACTTTTCTTTTCCTCAAATGGATACGTCGCTGATCCAGAATACAGCGGTATCCGCGTTGATGGCAAAGAAAAATGACGAAGCAGCTGTTTATTACCAAAAGCTTGCAGATGCAAAAATCAAGGGACCGAGTTATCTTGAAATATACCAGTTCCTTGTACAGCACTTTAACGACAAAGGGGATAAGGCAAACCGCGACAAATACATTGCTATTGGCCGCGAGTTATATCCTGAAGATGAGTATTGGTGCGAAATACAACTGAAAGATGCGGGTACAGACAAACAAAAAGTATTTGCAAAATACGATGAACTGCTAAGCGGAACTACCTGTAACGGTTATACGATGTATTATAACTACGGTGCAGAATTATTTAATTACCTGTTCACCCAGGAAAAGAAGCCCGCTGACTATAAGGAAGCTTATGTCAAGCTGCAGGATGTATTGAAAAAAGGAATTTCCGTTAAATCAACGCCCGAAGCCAACCTCTTGATGGCACGCGCAACATACAATGGTATTTACGACCTTGAAGATGCATTGACTGCCATTAAAGGAGCGACAGCAGATGCCACAAAAAAGAAGAATGAGTTGAAATCGCAGATCGCCACAAAATTTGATAATATGCTGCCATATGCCCAGGCAGCTTATGATCTGTATGCAGCAAAACCAAGCCTGAAACCAGGTGAAAAAGGAAATTTTAAAGTAGCTACTGACCTTCTCAGTCGCTATTATGAGGCTAAAAAAGACGCGGCCAAAATGAAAATGTACCAGGACAAGTTGAAAGAAATGAATTAAATTTTTATCAGAATCATAATTGAAAGGCCGGGCACATGCCCGGTCTTTTTATTTCATAAACAGCCTGTTCCGAGCTGCAGCTCCAATTTAATTTGCAGCAATAAAAAAGCCCCGTGAACGGGGCTGACTTAGAAGTCACATTTATTAAAACAAAAAAAACTACTCTAAATGTAATTGAATTTTGGAAGAAGAAAAAAGTCAGCATTAAAATAATTAATCACATGTCGTTTCAAATGTGTGTAAATAAAATCCCCTGCTGCGGGGCTTTTACAGCAACAGTTCTAAAGAATAAATACATCCGGCGGGGTATATGCGCAATCGAAGTGGTTCAGGACTGCCGGAATTTTCTGATAGCCTGACAACCAGTGCAAATAAAATCAGCCCACGCTTGTAAAAACATGGGCTGGTTTAAAAACGGGCTTCTTCGTCCAGAAAACCTCTGACGTATAAAATCAAAATTCATACCTGATTTAGTACAACTACGATTTTACTTATTTTTAGTTATCTAACAGTCCTGCGTAAACGTGAGTGAATGAATATTATAAAATATAAAAGGACCTCCAGGAATAGAGGTCCTTTTCCAGCTATATCTGTTTAGGAACCATATTAAAATTAGTCAAGCTGCAGCTCCCATACAATCGGATTAATGCCTGTAAAAACCGCCGCCACAGCGTATTTGCAATCGTATAACTTACTCATTTTGGGAGAGATAATGCCCGTATCTTATCAAATCTTGCTTGCAACAACTGCTCAAATAAGAGGGAGAGAGGAGTCGCGTTCAATGGCATCTTACTAGCGCCCATTAGCGTATAAAAAAAAGCTCCGGGAACGGAGCCTTCGTCTGTCTTTTAATCGTCTTCTAAAAAATAATAGCAAACCTAACAATGTTTCAAAAACGGGACAATCCGGAAAAACCCTGAATTAAGCCTATCGGACCCGGTTCATCCCGGCTGTAGATGACGAGCAAGTGCTATTCTCACCCCATCAAAAACATCCGTTATCATAATTTACAGCCAATTAAACAATCAGCCACGTTAGACTCTACTATGTTCAAAACGTCATTAGCGTCCATTCGCATCATTCGCGTTCATTAGTATTCTTCGTGCATAAAAAAAGCCCCACAAGGGGGCTGAGTCATGTCCTATTTACAACGAGGCATTTGAAAGGTAGCCTATATTCAAACAATCTTCATTCCGGAAGGGAAAAAAAGAGATGACAAATGTCAAAACTTTCTATAAAAGAAAACCCGGTTGGAAAACCGGGTGATTCTCTGATTTATGGTTTGCTTTATTGCGTTATAAATAATAAAAAAATCATGCCTGCACGATATAAAGATATTACAACAAAAAACCCGGTTAGAAAATAACCAGGTCTCAAGGAATTTTAAAAGCGGTTCATAAGGCAAATGTAATTTAAACCTATTTCATCAACGGAGAAAGAAAATTCTATACCTCTTTGTTTTAATCGATCGGCACAATTCCATTGACATAAATAACCCGGTCAAGAATTAACCGGGTCTTACCTAAAGCTCTATTGAAAAAAACATGTACGTAGAAAATCCGTATTCAGATTGTTGAATCATTATAAACCTGATCTCTTTAATAAGCGGTAGCGGGTAAAACAAAACCCGGCAATGCGGCCGGGCTTAATGGTAAGGCAAGACAGTACTAAAAGTCACACACTATACTAAAAGTAACGAATTTAAATTTTTGGGGCTCGTTCTATTTTATCTTTTAGCGCAATGATCTGAATAAAAAACCCGGTCCGCGTAAAGACCGGGGGATCTCGTCATAGGAGGTGATGATGGATTTTTTTGGACGTATCGTAATTTAAGCAATTAACCCGGTAATTTTTTTTAATCTTTTGCACACAATGACAACGAAATGTTACCGAACGTTTGATTGTGCTTTTATTTCTACATCTTCACAAAGAAATCCGTTTTTAATGAAAAAGATTTTCCTCCGCGGGTAATGATTGTATCCTGGAGTGAAATGACAACATATTATTGAATCGGCCGCCCCGTTAGAATTGACAACGAATTCTTGTGATGATTTTTATAGCGGAGTCACCAGCTAATTTCACAATGATTTATTCTTTTGAAGGATGTGCAGGAATGAAAATTGCTGAATCAGGGTATGCACAACTCATACACTAATTTATCGTTAAGACAGCTTCATGCCGAGTTAACCAGAGAGCACGAGCTTTTTTTAAAGAGTCTTATGGAACATAGGCCTAAAGAAATTATAAACCAGGTAAGTGATAAAGTGAATAGCCTTTTAAAAGCAATTGAAGGCCGGTTAAATGCTTTTAATAAATTTCATAGACATACGGGCATTGATCTGAGAAGAAAAGAAGCTTTCTTAAAAGTACTTGTTTAAGCAGTGTCATTGCTGAATATGGTGACCATGATTGGTTATCTGTCTTTCCACACTGTTATCGTCTGCTGCAAGGCATAATCATTCATAATATTCCAAACAAAAAGCCCCGGTTGTAGTTACTACCGGGGCTTTCAACCTATATATAACGTTTTCCTGTTTCACATAGGGCATTACCATTAAACCTTGACTCTATTATCAGGTAAAAAATCATGCCTGCAAAAAACACCAATCCATTTAATCCATGGAATCAGCGGTTGTTTTCAGCCAGTCGCTGGAGATCCAATTCCAGTAAAGTTATTTTGATCCTGATCGTCCTTTTTATTTTCAACGAAGCATTCGTCAATACGGCCTCCTGATATTTTTTATTTAGCTGAGAAAGTTGGATCAGGAGACTTTCTATTTGCAGTCGCACATAAGAGTCTTCCATAATAAAGCGTTCTTTTCAACAATTCAACCAGGTATAAAAGCCCGATCCAAAGACCGGGCATAACTCCTATAGGCCTCTGTTATATAACAGGTACCCTGTTATTGAAACAATCGTGCCAATGTGAAACCAGGATGCGAACAGTATTGCGTTGTGTTTTTCCGTCCTAATTATTTTTTAAATGATTTGGTTTTTATCAATGCCTTTAGCTCTTTCAGTTCATTCTGGGCAAGTTTTAACCGCTGAAGCATTTCCTTGGTAATATAAAACGGTTTACCACTGTCAGTTGCTTCTTTGTATTCTTTTTTGATCGAAAGAATAACTTCCTTCAATTTATCTATCTCTTTTTCCAAAGCTTCACACAAGAGTTATGTGAGGATGCTGCAAAAATGATTCCTGCTCAGCCGGAAAAAAATTACCGCTATAAAGAAGGCAACCGGGATGGGTTATTGATTAAAAGCGGACTATTATTTTAATTGATTGTTTTAACGGATTGTTATTTCGATTGATGCTCTGAATTATCTTCTAAAGCATCAGGCCCTCTAAGCAACTTCCTCATTTTCTTTCTACCGGAGCACCTGTTCTGGCATGATGTATCAGCATATCCCTTCCTCAAAAGAATCAATTTGTGATAAGATACTGTCCATTTGTGAGCCAATATCATTTTGTGTCATGACGAATAAAACAAAAAAATTACAAAGGATATTTTCGAAGCGCTCTATAAATTTTAGAATAATGCCTGAAGACAGCTGCTGTTTCTGTTTGTCAACAATTTTATATTGAAGACCCAGGTGATTGAAAGAACAATAGAGGTGAATTTAAGTGAAACAGAAATAGTCGTATTCGTGACTTTATCTTAAATAAAAAACCCGATCGTAGAACCGGGCTTTTCAGTACGGTGATTTTTATACCGCCAGAAGGTTACATTTAAAAACGGGATACGAATGTAAGGAAAAAAAAATTGGATTGTCAAATAAAATATGTTTGTTATTAATTGATATGAAAAAAAAGGGGAGTAATTTTTGCAAATATCTCAAATGAACAATTATGTTACCTTTCAATTGAACAACTTCAAACAGCGCTAAAAAAGAAGATACGCGGTTTTTAGATGCCTGGTGTACCCAAAGATGCCCGTACGGTGACTGAAACAATGATACAATCAAAAATAGTCGTAACGCAATAACCCTTCAAACCAGCACAGACACAATACCCGGTATATAGGAATCAACCGATGAGTTTTCGGCCCGCATAAAACCCCGACCGATGGAGGGCCGGGGCTAAGTTCGCCTCCGTTGGACATGTCGTTTCAAGAGACTTAATATTTTCGCAATAAAACTATGCCTGCGCATTACGTTAATCACCTATAATATCGGGGGAAATCGATCGAAAAAAAGTTGCAATATTTCTCATCAAACGCGTCCATCCATCAAGCGCAACGTAAGAGTTTTTCCAATATAGTCTCCTATTAGCGTTTGCACTGAAACACTCATTACTTCCGGAACCATGAGCGTTAATTGGCGTATGTGCGAAGCAAAGCCCCGGCAAAAGCGCCGGGGCCAAGTCCGCCCGTCCAAAATTTCTTTCACCTTGAGCGAACCGGGTCACAATTAAAGAATCATGCCTCGGTTCTTTTAAAAAATATATCCGGGTGGCTGATCGTGGTTCCTTCACCACTAAGCCTTTTCCGTGCCTCTATTTCTACCTGTAATTCAAGAATAGCCTGCTGACATTCTTTGAATTCAGTCTCTGTAAATCCCATAGACAGCATTTTTGCATATAGGGTCGTTTGATCTGCAAGCATTTCCACCAATACCGGCAGCTCCAGTTGCTGATAGTTTTTCATTTTAGATTCTATGTTGGTCCTTAACCTTCGATAATCGGTTTTTAGCTGCAAATTTCATACTCAGGGTTTTTCCCCTTTATTTCACCGGAATCTGTAGAATTTTGTGGACGAAAAGGGGAGTGGCTACGGGATTTTATGGAAGGTATGCCCTTTATTGAATTATTGTATTCAACAAGCATGCACCGCCGTATTCAACACATATGCTTTGCTGATGATGACCCCGACGATCAGTTGATTTTCGTTACCGTAATGAAAGAAAACTTTCCTTTTATAAGGGTGGAAACATTTTATCATTGCAATGCTTTACTGAAGTTTTTGAACGATGAAATAAATCCGTTGCCCGATATGATTTTCCTGGACCTGAATATGCCCGGCAATGACGGTAACGCCTGTCTGCAATTATTAAAAGAAACGGCAAGGCTCATGAATATCCCGGTAGTGATGTATTCCACATCAGCTTATGAAAGAGACATTATGAAATCGATGAACCAGGGCGCTTATAAATATATCGTAAAACCGACCAGCTTTCAAGAGATAAAGGAGCGATTGGATGAGGTGTTTTTGGCGTATTCGGAATCGGGAGATCATGTACAAGAGGACTCATGAAAAGAAAAGAATAACAGGACGGTAAGTCCTTAAGAAAAATCACAGAACTAACAATAAAGCGTAAAGTCTCTCATATGGTATAACGTGTACAGGATATGCAATTGAACGTATACAAACAAAAACCCGGTCGGAAGACCGGGCAATACGGATAGGTTTAATGAACCACTCTGATAAAATTTGATGATTAAAATATTATGCCGCGGTTGCAGGAATTAATGGAAAGAATTTACCTGTTTATAAAAAACTTAGGTTTTAAAACGAACGCCACATTTTCTTCCAGGTCGAGCGAATTAATAAGACCGAGAAATTGCCACTCCATGGTTTCTTTATCCTTTATAAATACAGGCGCGCCGGATATTCCCTGGAAAGCTTCAGAAAGAGATATACCGTGAACGGTGATACTGTAATTTAAAGTGTCATTACACATATCCGTGCCATTCTGAATAAATGATCCTTCCTGGAATTCATACGATGTAATAATTATTTTTTTGGCAGCGGGCACTTTCAACGAATCGCTTTTAAAGTAGGGGTCGTGCGGAAATCCGAATATTGCAATTTCTCCTTTGTCAAGAGGAAGTTTTTCTTTGTACATCCTTTCCACTGTGAAAACCTGGTTGGCTGTTGTTTTTAAAATAGTAATTGTATCCGGCCGGATATAACCGGGAAAACAGGGATAAGATTTTAATTGTTCCGTGATGTCAATGTTCCATGGTTCAAACTTCGGGCTGATACTTTTATCATCATTAAACCATACTCTTATATTGTGCGGCATAACCACCTTCCTCGTACCATTGTAACCGCAGCCGATAAGCACATGCTTGGCCGTTATTAAGTATGTTCGTCCTTTACTTTTTAAAAAA
>Ga0207645_10003602_pt1 | contig 11725 bp, 6 predicted proteins | sample KBSM53metaG_FD_184331 | JGI IMG/M metagenome (GOLD analysis project Ga0207645, IMG submission 184331) | Miscanthus rhizosphere microbial communities from Kellogg Biological Station, Michigan, USA - KBS M5-3 metaG (SPAdes) (version 2) | ecosystem: Host-associated > Plants > Roots > Rhizosphere >...
GATGCGAACAGCAAGATCACGGCCAATTCTCAATTTGGCCAGCAAGGCACGGTAATCATTCAATCGCCTATTTCGCCAGCAAGCGGCAAGATCGTTCCACTCGGTCAGAAGCCCTTGATTGCAACGTCCTTGCTGAGTCAGCGCTGTGCGGCGATCGCCGGTGGGACTATCAGCAGCTTTACCGTTGCGGGAAGAGACAGCTTGCCGGCTGAACCAGGAGGTTGGGTGTCGACGCCACTACCCTTAAGCATCGCTGGGACTGAAGATGGCACAGTCAGAGAAGCGGACCGTGTGATGGAGGATGAGACTCCCCTACTCTCCCTCAGGAAGATCGCGCCGCCCGGATTCTTGACTCAAGCCTTTGCGGTTGACTCGTCAGACTGCTCTTGAGATAGCGTTCGGGCTAAGCACTATTTTCAAATCTCAAATCACAGATCTCAATTTACAAAATCGGATGTGAAGCGCTACACCAAAGACGTGAAGCGCCAATTGCAGATATCCAATTCAGCGCCCTCTTCACAATTCAGAGAATATAGTGTCTGGAGCTTCGGCTGATGTCGTGCCGGGGGTGAGATTATCTGAACATATCGTAGTCATAAATGGAGTGGTGGTGACCAATGAACCGTAGTTCGACATGGTCGCGACCGATAAATTTGAAGATGATGCGGTACGCGCGATCGACTCGAAAGCTCCAGACTTCGTGATGCTTCGGGTGAAGCTTTTCAGTATGGAGTGAAGGATGAAAGGGATTCTCCCGAAAGAAATCGGTCTTGGTTGCAGCTTTACGTTGAACCGACTTGGGAAGTTTGCTGAACAGCCTGTCGAAGGTTCCAGTCGTCGAGAGTTCGAGCATGATCGGCTAGGCGATCAACTCTCGTAGCGACTTTCTCTTGGTGGTCCTTCCTGCCCGGTGGTCCTTTTCGGAGGCGTCCAGGGCTGCGAGGAATTCTCGTCGATAGAGGCCGATTGAATCACAGAAGGATTCGAAGTTCTCTTTCGAGATCTTAATCTGGAGACTATCCTTCGTCTTTCTTATGACTTTGGCCGCCAATGCTTGACCCATGGTGTCTTCCCTCAATTGCTGTGTGGCCATTCTCCCCTATTTCGCCAGCGGAGGCAAGCGAGTGTAATGCTCCTACTCAGTCGAATTCAGGTGCAGCGCCATCTCAAATCTCAAATCTTGAGATATAAATTCTCGGATCTTGTGGATGGAATATTGGGCAAAACGATGTGGCACGCGAACACGCGCCTAAGCCAAAGGCGCCCTGCTGCGATGATGCTTCGCTGGGCGATTATTACACGTATTTGAATCCCCCTTCGCCCCCTTGCGTCGCTTGCAAGGCCCTTCTAGAATTGGCCCTCAATGCAACTGTCGCAACTGTCGCAAGCCATCACAAATACTGATCACTGGACACTACACGTGAACGCTGACACATTTCCGCACCGATTGAGTCCCATCCAGCTATCAATCGTGCTGTGTAGCCTCACCACGGTCTATGCTCTCGCAGGAAAGTTTGGCCTTCAATTGGCGCTCTTTCACCCGAGCGCCACTCCGGTATGGCCGCCGACCGGCATCAGTCTGGCGGCCTTTCTGCTCCTTGGATATTGGGTATGGCCCGCGATCTTTCTCGGAGCCTTTGCGGTCAATGTGACAACGGCTGGTTCGACGGTGTCATCGCTCGCCATCGCGACTGGGAACACGTTGGAAGGGCTCATCGGCGCTCTGCTGGTCAATTATGTTGCGAACGGTCGAAGATGCTTTGCCCAACAAGGCGATACGCTGAAGTTCGTGCTTCTGGCTGCCGTGTGCAGTACCGCCGTGAGCGCAACGTTCGGAGTGACCAGCCTTGCCCTGGGAGGCTATGCAGACTGGCAGAACTATGGTTCGATTTGGACGACCTGGTGGCTTGGCGATCTCGTTGGGGCGTTGATCGTCACGCCGGCGATCGTGCTGTGGGTCTCGGATCGTGCGCTCAATTGGAGTCGCTCCCAACTGCTGGAAATGGGCCTCTCGCTCCCGCTGCTCTGCGTGGTGACATGGACGGTCTTTCAGAGCAGCCAGGCGATGACGGGGCCGAACTATCCGCTGGCCTTTCTGACGCTGTCCATTCTGATATGGGTGGCGGTCCGGTTGGGGCCCCGTGAAACCGTCACCGCCATTCTGTTGTGCGCAGGCATCGCCATTTGGGGGACGTTACGGGGCTCTGGTCCCTTCGCCCGTGTCAACCACCATGAAAGCTTGCTGTTATTGCAGGCCTTCATCGCCGTCATTGCCGTGACGGCCTTGGTGTTAGCCGTCGGTGTTGCCGAGCGCCGACGTGCAGAACAGGAGCTCGATGAGCTGAACCGCACGCTGGAACGAAGGATTCAGGATCGAACGAGCACGCTTCAAGCGACCGTTGAGCAACTGCAAGAGTTCAATAAGTTGAAAACGGCTTTTGTCGGGATCGTTTCTCACGAATTGCGGACGCCCCTCACGTCCATCAAGACTCTTTCGGAGAACTTGTATGAAGGAGTGGCCGGTCCCTTAAATGAGAAGCAACAGTACTATGCCTCTCGAATCCAACTCAATACAGACCGACTCACACGCATGCTCAATGAACTGCTGAACTTATCCAAAATTGAAGCAGGGAAGATGGAGCTGCGCCCAACGGTGTTGTCGCTGCAAGAGTTGCTAACCGACCTGGTGGAAGTCTTCCAGCCCCCTGCCCAGCGGAAATCGATCACGATGGACATAGACTCCATGGAGGAGATGCCGAAGGTGTGCGTTGACCGAGACAAACTGTACGAAGTGCTCGCCAATTTGCTCGAGAATGCGATCAAGTTTACGCCAACGGGTGGGCAGGTCCATATCGGTGCACAGGTGTTGGATGACCGGCACATCAAAATGAACGTGTCCGACACGGGCTGCGGAATCTCAGAAGAGCATCTGCCGAAGATCTTCGACAAGTTCTATCGAGTAGAACCAGGTTCTGGACCGGTTGCGGGGTCTGGCTTAGGGCTGGCGATTGCGAAAGGACTCGTCGAGTTGCATGGAGGAACCATTGGGGTCGAGAGCGCGCTGGGAAAAGGGACGACGTTTTACTTCACTCTGCCTTTCGCAACATAGACGAAAAGAACGTATACCTTAATATTCCACCTTCCAACTATTGATTTTCTGGTGTGTTTGTCCCATCCTCTTCGTTCTTAAATGCTGCCATATCCATCAGCCCCTCGCCTCTTGAGCTGGTGAGACCATGAAAGCGGAACAACTCGCTTCCCATGGTTCATCCGTCCTCATCGTAGAGGATGATCCGGATCTGACCCTCGCTCTCTCAGATTACCTACAACATGAAGGGTACACCGTGCGCAGCGTGGCCACGGGAAGGCAGGCGCTGCACGAAGCCGAAGAACACGCGTTCGGGGCAGTGGTCCTGGATCTGGGATTGCCGGACTTGAGCGGCTTCGCGGTCCTCCGCGGATTGGAGGAAATGGACCCTCTTCTCCCCGTCCTTGTCCTTACCGCCTCCATCCAGGAACAATACACCGTCGAGGCCCTCCGCCGTGGCGCCTTTGCCTATATCACCAAACCCTACAACCGAGACGAGCTCAGGATCATCCTCCGTCAGGCAGTGGACGTTCGGCGGCTCGTGAACAAGATGCGGCATGTCGAGAGCGCCCTGTATGCGAAAGAAGAGCAGTTCCGCCAGGTGGTTCAAACGGCGCCAGACGGGATTGTGTTGGCTGATGACGACGGAAAAGTCGTCTCATGGAATCACGCTGCCGAACGGCTCTTTGGGTATATGGAAGGAGAGATTCTGGGGCAGCCGCTGACCACGATCATGCCGACTCGCTTCCACGAAGGTCATCTGCGGGGGCTGGAGCTGGCGAAGGCCTCTGGGAAACCCAGCCAGAGCGGGAGAATGCTCGAACTGTCCGGTTTGAGAAAGGACGGAAGCGAATTTCCGATTGAGGTCTCGCTCAGCACGTGGAGATCCAGTGGGCAGATTGTGAGCTGCGGGATTATCCGCGACATCACGCTGCGGAAGCAGGCGGAAGCGAAGCTGCTGCAGCAGCAGATTGAGCAACAGGTGCTGCTGGATCTCATTCCCGCAATGGTCTGGTACAAGGATTCGCAGAATCGCATTTTACGGGTGAACCGGCATGCCGCCGAATCGATCAACAAGAGAGTGGAAGAGCTCGAAGGCCAATCCACCTATGACCTCTATCCTGAGGAAGCGGAGAAATATTATCAGGATGACCTTGCCGTCATCGCCTCCGGCCAGCCGAGGCTCGGAATTGTTGAACTCTATGAAATAGCACCGGGTCACAAACGCTGGGTCCAGACCGATAAGGTGCCGTACCGTGACGCGCAGGGCAACGTGCTTGGGGTCTTGGTCTTTGCTCAAGATATTACTGAACGCCGGGAAGCCGAAGCGGCGCTCCAGGAAAGTGAGCGTCAGTATCGACTCTTAATGGAAGAGGCGTCGGATGCCATCGTGGCTGTCGACATGGACGGCTACTTTAGGCTGGTCAATGCCGCGGCCTGTGAACTGTTTGGGTACACCAGAGAGGAACTGCTTCAGCTCCATGTCAGGGACACCTATGTCCCGGCAGAACAACACATGGCCCAGCAATGCCTTGAACAACTCCGCGAGGGCAAGACCTTGAACTTGAAGCGACTAATCCAGCGCAAAGATAGGACTGCCATTTCTGCCGAAATCAGGGGAAGAAAGATGTCCGACAATCGTTACTTTGCCATTATAGAAAAGGTCGAGTAGAGGTGAGGTCGCGCCTCTGAATCCTTTCCTGCCCTCCCTAGAATCTAAATCGATCCACTTAGAAGGTAGCCAGCTCGTAATTCGCTATCTTCTCGCGGTCCCTCGATCATCGAAGTCCTTAAGGAATAAGGCGATTACCTGGAGCCTAGGGCGAAAATATTGAGGGCATATCGATTGCTCAGCGCTCAGTGTCACTTCAGGCCAGAGACAAGTGATTGACGACACTGTGAAACGCGGTCACTATGTCTCGCTTTTCCCAATGGCCGCCAAGACAACTGGCCCTATTCATAAGCGGTATTGAGAATTTCTCATTAAGAGCATAGCTAGAGCACCGACAGGTCATCCAACTATTGGAAGTTGTGCACGAAATGCACACACTGCCCGCCTCACTTCTCCTGACCTCTCTTCTATTTACTGTCCTCGGTTGCGCCGTAGTTGATCCAGACATCGCGGCTACCCGTGGTGAGCGCTTCCTTGGGAAAGTCACGGAAGACGCGGCGCGCCATCGTGGAGGCGAGCGAGCGATCAGTGAGAGGCCACGCCCGTGGATCGATTGGCGAAATTATTGGGCGACGGGCGACGCCGACTCGAAGGTGCCTGGCTTTGCTGCACTTTTTGGGAATGTTCCCGTGTTCGGTGCAAATCGACGTGGGATCGCGGGGGCGCTCCTGGATTTGGAGTTGCAGCGCATGGAGATGATCAAGTTCAACCTCTTCGACAACAGTGGCACCTACGAAAAATATTCCGAAATCATGCGAGACCCTGCCGGCGTCTTCCATAACCCTTGGGTGGAAATGCGGGTGCCCGATCAAAAACCGGTCGGCAACGATATGGACGAGCATGAGTATGCCAGGCTGGTTGCGCGGCTCAAGAAGGAGGGCCTCACGACCAATCCGGTGGACGGCTCACAACAATGCCAAGGCGAATCGATCCGGTTCCGTGACCTGAATGGCCATTGCAACGACATCTACAACCCCCTGATGGGATCGACCAACCAGCCGCTTGCCCGCAATGTCCAGTTCGAAGCCGTGACGTTTCCTGACCTCGACGAGCAGAAGCAGAGCCCCGAAACCAGAAACCGGCATGGGAAAAGGCTCGCCTTGCTTGAACCGAACCCGCAACTCATCAGCCGAACCCTGTTCTCGCGCGATCAGACGCAAGCCAAGAACTGTCACGACGGTCATGGCTCAAAGAACTCCCCTTCAATCTGCCCCTACGAGAAAGCCAACTCGTTCAATGTGCTCGCCGCGTTCTGGATCCAATTCATGACGCACGACTGGTTCTCCCATGCCAGGGACGGCCGCAACTCCGAAACCATGATGAAGATGGGCTGTACTGAACAGCTCAAAGAGACCATCAAATGCCGCCCGGAGGACCAGATCGGCGAAGCGCTGCTCGATCGGACAGACCCGGGCACGTTCGCTAATGGAAAGTCTCTCAAGAAGGCTCAACGAAGAACGTTGAACCGTGTAACGGCCTGGTGGGATGCCAGCCAGATTTATGGCTATGACGAAACGTCGCGCAAGCGAGTGAAAAAGGACCCAGAGGATCCCGCTAAGTTATTGATGCTTCATCCGGTCGGGAAACCGACGCAGGACGAGAAGCAGGGCTACCTGCCTCTACTCGATGAATCCGACCGGAACCACATGAATCCACTCTGGGAAGGCCAAGAGGCGACGGCGTTCCCCGATAACTGGTCCATTGGTCTGAGCTTCTTTCACAACGTGTTTGCCCGGGAGCACAACACGTTCGTCGACTACTTCCGCAGCCAGGATCCCAAGGAAGACAGCGGGTTGCGCCGGCCCGACAAGCCTGAAGATGTCGTGCCGTTCGCAGAAGTCACGCCACGAGAGCTGTTCGAAATCGCAAGGCTCGTCGTCTCTGCGGAAATTGCCAAGATCCACACGATCGAATGGACGACCCAACTGCTCTATGACGAAGCCCTGCACAGGGGCATGAATGCCAACTGGTCAGGGCTGTTCGAGAAGTATCCGGTGGTCGGCGCCGCCGTGGAAACCGTCATGGACAGGTTGAAAAAGTCGGGCGACCTGACCGACGCCAATCTCAAATATTCGGCATTCGCCGGAGGCCCGGGCATCTTCGGCATGCGCAACGAAATCCGGGATTGCTGGCATTTCTTCTTTTGTCCCAACACGTACACCTTCCCGAAACCCGATCATATCAATGGCGGCACGCATCACTTCGGCTCGCCCTTTAACTTTCCTGAAGAATTCATCACCGTCTATCGCCTGCATCCCATGGTGCCCGACTTGATCGAGTACCGACAGTTCCAGAAACCGAATCACATCGCAGAAACCATTCCCGTCGTCGAGACCTTCCGAAAGAGAGCGACGACGACGATGCACGACAAAGGGTTGGCCAACCTGGCGCTGTCCATGGGGCGGCAGCGGCTCGGCCGTCTGACGCTGTTGAACCATCCGCAGTTTCTCCAAAATCTGCATATCGACGAAGCAGGTCATCAAATCGATGTCGCGGCCCTCGACCTCATTCGGGACAGAGAACGAGGCGTCCCCCGCTTCAACGAATTTCGCCGGCAATATGGGCTGAGGACATTGACCAGCTTCGATGATTTCATCGATGAGAACCTCGTGAAGGCGGCCAAGGCAGATCCGGCCAAACAGAAGGAACTCGATCGACAGACCGACATCGTCGAGAGACTACGGACCGTCTACGGCCATCACACCTGCGACAAGGCGAAGGTCATCACGACGGCGCAAAAGATCCGGGTGGAGACTCACGAAGGCGTCAAATGGGAACCTATCGACGATTGTTTGGGGCATCCCAACGGCACTGAGATCGACAATATCGAGGACCTCGACACCATTGTCGGTTGGCTGGCCGAGCCCGTTCGGCCTCATGGATTCGCGATCTCCGAGACGCAGTTCCAGGTCTTTATTCTCAATGCCTCCAGGCGCCTCTTCAGCGACCGGTTCTTCACTTCCAGCTTCACGAAAGAGTTCTACAGCAAGGTCGGCGTGGAATGGGTCATGAATAACGGACCGGAAGATCAGTGCGTTCAGCGCAACTGGCTGTTGTTCAATAAAGTGGATCCATCCCCGCTCAAATGCGTCCTGCGGCGAACGATCCCCGAGCTGGAGCCAGAGCTGGCACACGTCATCAATGCGTTCGATCCCTGGGCACGCGACCGAGGCGAGTATTACGACTTACGGTGGAAAGCGCGAGAAGATGCGATGGGTGACCCGGCATTCAACTAAGGGTACACGAACCATGCTGAAACGACCTCTTGTACAGTTCCTCCTTGCAGTCGCAATTCCCATCATCCTGTTTCTCAGCTGCCAGTCGCTGCCATTTTTCCCGAAGCAGGCCGGCACTCCCGGTGAAGTCGAAGACGAAGCCCGTCTGGCCAAACGCACCGCTGCCTCCTTCCCCGCCGCCGACGAAGATTACTTTGCCGGCATGGATGGCGGCGTGAGGCTCACGCCGGAAGAAGTCAAAGGCCGCAACACGTGGATCATCTGGACTGGCGGAAACGATAACTTTTGGGACGATCTTTCGAGACTGAGCTACGGCACGCTCGATTTTCTCAAGACCCTGTCCTCACATCCAGGTCTCAAGTTCAGCCGCGACAATCGCTGGCACTACCTCGGCCTGGTCAATGAGCCTTGCTTTGAAAAGGCGACCGGCCCGGACCCCAACCGCTTCGGCCTTTGGCTAGACAAGCGCATTTCCAGTCCTGATTGCCCGCCAGACCCGTTCGAAAATGAAACCAAATACCCTGGGGTGAAGATCGGTGCCAGAGGCACGACCGTGCCTGTCGGTTCTTTCTATGGCTATGCAACAGGGATTGTCGGGTTGCGCCTATTTCCGAATCCTGATTTCGGCAAGGAAGCGGCCGCGAAATGGGATCCCAAGCGCTATTACGAAGATCCGACCTATTACCTCTCGAAAGATCTGGTGAAACCCTATCGCGTTGGGATGTCTTGCGGCTTTTGTCACGTCAGCGCGATTCCAACAAACCCTCCGGAAAATCCCGAACATCCGGGCTGGAAGCATCTGAGTTCCAACGTTGGCGCTCAATATTTCTGGATCGACCGCATCTTTTCGTGGGAGGCCGACGAAAGCAGTTTCCCCTATCAATTGTTCCGCACCTCTCGGCCCGGCGCTCTCGACACCTCATTGGTTTCCACCGACAGTATCAATAATCCACGCACAATGAACGCTGTGTATCATCTCGGCGCACGTCTCGAACAGGCCAAGCGCTGGGGCCAGGAAAAGCTGGCCGGCGGCGGGTTGGACAATAAGCAGTTGAATAACTACGTCTCGGATGGACCACTCACGAAGTTCTTCCAGGCCCCTGACACCGTCTGGACCCCTCACGTGCTGAAGGATGGATCTGATTCGGTGGGTGCCTTGGGCGCGCTCAATCGGGTGTTCCTCAATATCGGCCTGTTCAGCGAAGAATGGCTGCTGCACTTCCAACCATTGATCGGCGGCGAAGTCATCACACCGATCAAAATTAAAGACGCGCGCAAGAACTCCACCTATTGGGAAGCGACCGAAGCACAGACTCCCGACCTGGCCCTGTTCTTCCTGAAGGCGGCCGGTCCACACAAGCTCAAAGATGCTCCAGGAGGCGACAAATATCTGACGGCCGATGCATCAGTCCTGTTGCGAGGCAAGGAAGTCTTTGCCGAGCGCTGCGCGCGGTGCCATTCGAGCAAGCTACCAGCCTCCGTGCAAGGCCTCGATCCTCATGGCTGCGCCGGTTCCGGCTATATGGACTGCTGGAACAAGTATTGGCAATCGACCAAGACAGCTGAGTTTCAGCAAGAAATGAAAAAGATCGTTTTGGCCGACGATTTCCTCGACAACAACTATCTCTCGATTGACGCCCGCGTACCGGTCACGCTGCTTGAAACCAATGCCTGCAGCACGCTCGCCACGAATGCCATTGAGGATAATATTTGGGACAACTTCTCGAGTCGCTCATATAAGGATCTGCCGTCGGTTGGGACGATCACGGTCCACCATCCGATTACCGGCGAACCCCGCCTCTATCCCATGCCGGCAGGCGGCCGGGGCTACACGCGCGTGACAAGCCTTGTCAGCCTCTGGTCCACCGCGCCCTATCTCCTCAACAACAGCGTCGGCAAATTCGACCCGAGCCCGAGCGTGGACGCGCGCATGCGGTCATTCCAGAACTCCATCGAGCAAATGCTCTGGCCGGAGAAGCGGGACAAAGATCGCGTCCTAGGTGACAAGGTACCAGGACTCATCGACCGTACGACGGCAACAAGTTACTTTCGGGTTGCGAAAGGATATCTCCCTGAGTTTCTTCAGGACATCTTGGAACTCGAAGAACATATTCTTCCCGATGACCAAGGACTCCCGCCTCTCTTTCAGGAGACCGGACTTGAAATTGGCCCGATTCCGAAAGGCACACCAGTGAATCTGTTGGCCAATCTCAACATGATGCCCGACGACGCCAATTTCATTGAGCGGTTCACGCATAGAAAGAAACTGGTGAAGCTGCTCATCAAGATCAAGAAGGCTCTGAAAGCGCTTCCACCGAATGCCACCGATGAACAGGCGAAACAGGTCTTTCTACAGGAAGGGCTCGCCGACGAATTACTTGAGATGAGCAAGTGCAACGACTTTGTCGTCAATCGAGGCCACTACTTTGGAACGGACTTGTTGGAGACAAAGCTTGAGCAGACAAAACGAGAACCTGGCCTCAGCGACGACGACAAGCGAGCGCTGATCGAGTTTCTGAAAACCTTTTAGGTGACTGAGCCAATGATGGAAGATCCGATGACACCACTCACCCGACGACACTTTTTGAAGTTAGCCGCTGCCACGGGAATAGTAGTGTCGCTTGGCGGCTGTTCACTGCTCAGTCCCTCGTCGAAACTGCCAGACGCCAGCCATTGCGTGGCAGCCGGAGCCGGTCCCGATACAGAGTTCGATTACATCGTCGTGGGATCCGGCGCCGGAGGCGGGCCTGTGGCGGCAAATTTGGCGCTCGCCGGTTACAGGGTCCTGCTTCTTGAAGCCGGCGGCGACACCGAGAATGCCCATTACTCCGTCCCCGCCTTCCATCCCCTCTCTACTGAAGATAAAGACCTGCAATGGAACTATTTCGTCCGGCATTACGCGAGCGACGCGCGTCAAAGTAAGGATACGAAGCGAAACAAAGACGGAAGCATCTGGTATCCGAGAGCCGGCACGCTGGGAGGCTGCACGGCGCACAATGCCATGATCACCGTCTATGGACATGAAAGCGATTGGGACCGGATCGCCAAACTTACCGGGGACAATTCGTGGTCGGCAGAGAAGATGCGCAAGTATTTTCAACGAGTCGAGCGTTGCCAATATGCCTCGAAAACATGGGACCTGTTGACGGGAGGCGAGCACGGCTTCGATGGCTGGCTTCCGACCGAACGGCCCAAAGACAAAACGCTGAAAGAATTTATCGAAAGAGATCCGCAACTCCAACGGATCCTCGCGACGGTGGCGCTCACCACGCTGGAAGATCTCCCGGGCTCACCGACCGAGGCATTTATTCGCCGTGCTATCCCAAAGCTCGTCAGTGCCGCGTTGAAAGAAGATATCAACCATATGGATTCCGTGAAACACCGTCCGGAAGGGTTGTACCTCACGCCGGTCGCGACCAACGGCGGCGCCAGGGCGAGCGTGCGCGATCGGATTCGAGCAGTCCGAGAGGTCTGTCCCAATCAACTGATCGTCAAGACGACTGTCCTGGTCACGAAGGTTTTGCTGGAGAAAGAGGCAGCCCCGAACAGCGAGCAGTTCAAAGCCGTCGGCGTCGAGTGCCGTGAGGGCGCGCATCTCTATCGAGCGCATCCCGAACCCAAGATTTATGATCCCCTGCCGTCAACGAAACAATTCCGGGCCAAGAGAGAAGTCATCGTCTCGGGAGGAGCATTCAATACGCCTCAACTTTTGATGCTCTCGGGGATCGG
>Ga0207645_10003603_pt1 | contig 11715 bp, 10 predicted proteins | sample KBSM53metaG_FD_184331 | JGI IMG/M metagenome (GOLD analysis project Ga0207645, IMG submission 184331) | Miscanthus rhizosphere microbial communities from Kellogg Biological Station, Michigan, USA - KBS M5-3 metaG (SPAdes) (version 2) | ecosystem: Host-associated > Plants > Roots > Rhizosphere >...
CGATCGCCGCCGCGAACCGCCCCGACGGCGGCGGCGCGGTCTTTCGTCTGACGCTGCCGATCGTCGGGACGCCGCCGCCGGCCCCGCCTATCTAAGTCGGGAGGGGACAGGGTGGGGGCCCCCACCCTCCCCCTCCCGAACCCTCCCGCGATGGTACGCGGCGAGCAAAGCTCGCCGGCTCCCCACGCGCGGGCAACGTCACTTCAGTAGGACGACCTCGCCGCGCAGGGCCACGCCGCCGACGACGTTGCCGGCGCCGCATTCGTACTGGGTCTCGCTGACGAACTCCTGGCCCTTGTACAGACTGACGATGTTGACCACCGCGTTGCCGCCCATCTTGTGCGCGAACTCCTGCAGGCTGCGCACGGCCGACAGAAACACCCAGTTGCAGCCTTCCTGATCGGTCTTGTTGAAGAAGTTGGTCTTCTTATTCTGCGTCGTCACGCCCATCCGGCGCACCGGCGGCGCGTACGGCTGACGGCCGAAATAGAGCTGAACGCCCGGATCCAGCTTGGCCCGCGCGTCGGGGCTGTTCAGCACGTCGGCGATCGGAAGGCGCAGGCGGTCGTCACGCGCGTCGGCCGGCGTGGCGAGGCAAGCAAGGGCAAGGACCATCAACAACACCGTTTTCCGACTCATCGCAGTCTCTCCTCCGTCACGCGATGCTACTCGAACACGCGCCGAAAAAAACTACGTCTTCGCTTCGGCTGTTGGGGAGCGGTATCCGCCGGCGGGGGCCAAGCAGGTGCAGGCGCGGGCGCGGCGGCCGGTTGCTGCGGCGGCGGCCACGCGGCGGCGGGCGCGGGCGCGGGCGCGGGTTGCTGCTGCGGCGGCGGCCACGCGCCGGCGGGCGCCGGCTGCTGCGGTGGCGGCTCGCGCGCGGGCCAGTTTGCGGCGGGCGCGGGCTCGGTGGCGGCCGTCGGCGCGGACGGCTGCGAACCGGACTGCGGCGGCCAGGCGGGCTTCGGGCGGCGCGACTTCTTCGCCGGCGCAGCCGGCGCCGGCGCCGTAGCGGCCTGGACCGCGCCCGCATCGGCGGCGGCGCCCGCCGCGGGAGCGGACGCAGGCTCGCGTGGCGGCGCGACGACAGCGGCGTTCGTCGTTGCCGCGGGCGCCGTCGTCGTCGCGGATATCGCCGCCGGCCCTGCCGCGACCGGACGCCGTGAGATGAACGCGAAGGCTCCCGCGCCGGCCACCGCCGCCGCCACGATGCCGGCACCGATCAGCAGCCCGCGCCGCGCCGTCCGCGCCGGCGCCGTGTAGCCCGGCCCCAGAGATTCGCCCGCCGAGCTGGAAAACGTCGTCACCGGCGCGACGCCGCCGCCGGTGGGTGCCGCCGCCGGCGCCGGTGGCGGCGCGACCGCCGGCGCCGCCGCGGCCACCGACCTGCCCGACGCCGCGCCCTCGAACGCGCGCGAGAACTCCGTCATCGTCGAATAGCGACCGACCTGCGTCTTCGAAAGCGCGCGCCGCAGGACGTCCTCGACCTGCGCCGGCAGCCCCGGATTCATGTTCGCGAGCGGGGACGGCGCCTGGTGGATGACCTGGTAGAGCAGCGACGCGACGTTCTCGCCGATGAACGGCGGCCGCCCGGCCAGCAGCTCGTAGGCGATGCACGCCAGCGCCCACTGATCGGTGCGGTGGTCGATCTCGTCGATGCGCCCCTCGGCCTGTTCGGGCGCCATGTAATTGGGCGTGCCCATCACCGCCAGCGCCGCGGTCAGCTTCGTCCCGGCCGCGCGCACCTTGCTGATCCCGAAGTCGACGACCTTGACGAAATCGGTCTCACCCTCGACCGACAGCAGGAAGATGTTCGCCGGCTTGAGATCGCGGTGGACGATCCCCTTGGCGTGCGTCGCCGCCAGCGCCGACGAGACCTGCCGGATGATGTGGCTGGCGGCCGGCGCCGACATCTTGCCGACGCGCGCGATCCGCTTCTCCAGGTCCTCGCCCTCCAGGTACTCCATCACCAGGTAGGGTTCGCCGCCCGGGGCGGCGCCGAAGTCGAACACCTGCACGATGTGGGGATGGCCGAGCTGCGACGTCACCTCCGCCTCACGGCGGAAGCGCGCGATCGCCTCGGGGTTCGCGGACAGCTCGCGGGCCATCAGCTTCACCGCGACGCGCCGTTCGAGGCGCAGCTGCACGCCCTCGTAGACGGCGCCCATCCCGCCCTGGCCGATCAGCCGGGTGATCTTGTAGGAACCGCCCAGGACGGTTCCGACCAGCCCTATGCCTGGCGAGGTGGACATTTCGTGCCGCTCCAGTGTACCGCGGTCCGCTGATTCCCAAGAGAATGAAGGATTTGTAAACGACGAACACTAAAGCGTAGGAGGCCTTCTTGAAGCCATTGTTCACCTCGCGCGCTTTTTTGGGAGTGATCCTGGTTGCAGCGGGGACGCTGCTCGGCTGCGGTGGTGGCGCGACCGGCGGATCGGGCACCGGCGCCAGCGGTGGCAATCCCGGGACGGCTGGAACAGGGACGCCCGGCGGCGGCGGCACGACCGGTAGCGCCGGCAGCAGCGGATCGCCGGGAGCGGCGGGCACCGGCTCGCCCGGCACGGGCGGCGCCGCGGGTGACGCGGGCACGAGCGGCGCCGGCGGAACGTCGGGCGTCGCGGGAACTGTGGGCGGCGGGGGAACCTTGGGCAGCGGCGGCACCACGGGCGTCGGAGGCATGACGGGAACGGCCGGCACCGGCGGAACCGCCGGAACCGTCGGCGGCGCGGGCCGCGGCGGCACCACGGGCACCGCGGGTCGGGGCGGCACGACGGGCAGCGCGGGCAGCTCCGGCAGCTCAGGGACGACCGGCACCGCGGGAACCACAGGCGTGGCGGGCACGACGGGCGCGGGCGGAATGATCACCAGCAGCAAGCGCTCGATCGCGTCGTTCGACGACGGTTGGCTGTTCTTCAAGGGCGACGCCACCGGCGCCGATCAGACGAGCTTCAACGATTCGAGCTGGCGCGCGGTGAACGTGCCGCACGACTGGAGCATCGAGGGCCCGTTCGATCAGAACGCGCCGACCGCGGGCCAGGGCGGCTACCTTCCCGCCGGGATCGGCTGGTACCGCAAGCACTTCATGCTGCCGACCAGCCAGATGGGCAAGCGCATCTTCGTCGAGTTCGACGGCGTGATGGCGAACGCCGACATCTACATCAACGGCACCCGCCTGGGCACGCACGCCAACGGCTACATGAGCTTCCGCTACGAGATCACCACGCAGGCCGTGTTCGGCGGCAGCGGCAACGTGATCGCCGTGCGCGCCAACAACAATACGCAACCGGCGTCGCGCTGGTACGCGGGCGCCGGCATCTACCGCCACGTTCGCCTGATCGCCACCGATCCGATGCACGTCGCGCAGTGGGCGACGTTCGTGACCACACCGACCGTGTCGGCCAGCAGCGCCACGGTCCACGTCGCGACGACCGTGCAGAACCAGGGTGGTCCGCAGAGCGTGACCGTGCAGGCGGTGGTCACCACGCCGGGCGGCACCGCGCTGGCGCCCGTCGAGTCATCGCCGCTGACCATCAACGCCAATGCGTCGCAGAACTTCGCCGTCGACGTGCCGGTCTCGAACCCGATGCTGTGGGGCCCGACGTCGCCCAGCATGTACACGGTGACCGTCAACGTGCGCGTCGCCGGTACGGCCGTCGACGACGACGTGGTGCCGTTCGGCATCCGCACCATCAAGTACGACCCGGACGCCGGCTTCAGCATCAACGGCACCGCCACGAAGTTCAAGGGCGCGGGCCTGCACCACGACGTCAGCGGCCTGGGCGCCGCCGTTCCGATGCGCGCCTGGCAGCGCCGGCTGGCGCAGATGAAGCAGATCGGCATCAACGCGATCCGCACCTCGCACAACCCCTACTCGCCCGAGTTCCTCGACCTCGCCGACCGCATGGGCTTCATGGTGATGGACGAATTCTTCGACGCGTGGAACGGCCACAAGGTGACGGGCGACTTCGGCGGCACGACGTTCACGAGCTCGGGCCAGACCGACATGACCGATACGATCAAGCGCGATCGCAACCACCCCAGCGTCGTCATCTACAGCATCGGCAACGAGATCCGGGACGCGCTGGCGACGCAGCTGGCCACCGCGATGACGCTGACCAACCTCGTCCACCAGACCGATTCGACACGGCCGGTGACGCAGGCGCTGTTCCGGCCGAAGGACACGGGCTACTACCCGGGCAACTTCGTGAACGTGCTGGACGTGTTCGGCGCCAACTACCGCATCAACGAGGTCGCCGAAGCCTGCGCGCTGACGCCCCACCACGCCGGCGTCGTGACGGAGTCAGGGACGAGCACGTCCGACTGGTCGATGATCACCGCCAACAACCAGCTGACGGGCCTGTTCATCTGGACCGCGTTCGATTACCTGGGCGAGGCGGCCGACATGTGGCCGACCGTCGGGTCCGCCACCGGCATCATGGACCGCATGGGCACGCACAAGTCGACGGCCGACAGCTACCAGCGGCTGTGGGGATCGACCACGCCGCCGACGGTCCAGACCGGAACGACCGCGTCCAAGCTCGTCGTGACCGCCGACCACACGGCGATGGTCACCGACCCGAACGACGTCGTGTACGTGAAGGCGCAGGTCTCCGACAGCAGCAACCGCGTCGTGACCAGCTCGTCGGCGGCCGTCTCGTTCAGCATCACCGGCCCCGGGACCATCATCGCCGTCGACAGCGGCAGCACCACGCAGGAGTCGTTCCGCGGCACCTCGCGCAACGCATACCAGGGGCTCGCGTTCGCGATCGTCCAGGCGACGGGCGCCGGCGCGATCACCGTGAGCGCCTCCTCCGGCAGCCTCACCGGCGCGTCGGCCACCATCCAGGCCGCCGCGGGTGCCTTCGTCCCCTGCTCCGGCACCTGCGACTAGGCCCGCCCCGTCCCCGTCCCCGTCCCCGTCCTCGTAGTCGTCCTCGTCCTCGTCACTTGCACCCCGCCGCGCGTGTTGTATATACAACCCATGGCCATGGATCACGCCGCCGAGATCGCGCGCGATTGCATGGCGTCGCGCGTCCGCCGGCTCGAGCGGCAGCTCACGCGTCTCTACGACGACGCGCTCCGCCCGCATGGCCTCACGGGCTCGCAGCTCGCGCTGCTGGTTGCCACGCAGCTGAGCGGCACGACGACCGCCACGGAGGTCGGACGCCGGCTCGATCTGGAAAAGTCGACGGTCAGCCGCAACCTCGCGCGGCTGGCGGCGGCGGGCCTGGTTGACGTGTCTGATGGCCTGCGGATCACCGCGCGCGGCGCCGCCGCGATCGCCGCCTGCCACCCGGCGTGGCGGCAAGCGCAGCGCAAGGCGAGGAAGGTGCTTCATCCCACCGCGGGCCGTCTGATCGAAGGCCTGCCCGGCCATCTTGCGCGGCCTCACGACCGCTGAGAAAGGAACGATCATGACCTCCACGACCACCATCGAACAGCCACGCACCGGCGGCGAAACGACACGCACGCTGCTCTTGCTCGCCGGCTGGTTCTTCTTCGCCGTCTGGCTGGGTGCGACCGGCAGGCTGCTCACGCAGGGCGCGCCGCCCTTCGCGATCGCGGCCGCCATCGTGTTGCCGCTGGTTCTGTTCGTGGTCGATCGACGGCTGGGCAGTCCCCTCTTCGCTGGATTCATGCGTCTCGAGCTGCCTACGCTGATCAGGCTGCAGACCTTCCGCATCATCGGCGTGGTGTTCCTCGTCGCCTGGGCGGGCGGGACGCTGCCCGGCGGCTTCGCGCTTCCCGCGGGCATCGGTGACATCGCGGTCGGCCTGGCCGCGCCGTTCGTCGCCGCCGCGGTCACCGGCCGTCGACCGCACCACCTGACCCTGGCGCGGCTCTGGAACATTCTCGGCACCGTCGACCTCGTCACCGCGGTGACCCTCGGCGTCCTGCACGGGCGATCGCCGATCGGTCTGCTGGCGGGAGCCGTTCCGACCGACGCCGTCGCCCGCTACCCGATGAGCGTGATCCCCACGTTCTTCGTCCCGCTGGCGCTCATGCTGCACATCTCCGTGTTCCGGACACTTGCGACAAGCCGCCGCGACTGAGATAGCCTAGCGCCGTGCCCACCGACGGCGACGCGCAAGCGGCGGCAGATCCGCTGGTCGGCCGGACGATCGCGGGCGGGCGCTACACGATCACGTCCGTGCTCGGACGCGGCGGCATGGGCGTCGTCTACGCCGCTGTCCAGCACCCCGTGAACCGCAAGGTCGCGCTGAAGCTGATCCACCGCGAGCTGGCCGGCGAGCGGCACATCATCGACCGCTTCATGCAGGAGATGAACCTGACGGCGGCGATCGAGCACCCGCACACCGTGCGTCTGTACGACGTCGGCGATCTCGACGGGCAACCCTTCATCACGACGGAGTTCCTGGAGGGCAAGACGCTGCGCGACGAGCTGGCGCGCGTCGGCCGCATGCCGCCGGCGCGCGCCGTCGCCATCGCGCTGCAGATCGCGCGCGCGCTGCGCGGCGCCCAGGCCCACGGCGTCGTTCACCGCGATCTCAAGCCCGAGAACATCATGCTGCTCGATCGCTACGGCGAGCGCGACTACGTCAAGGTGCTGGACTTCGGGATCGCGCGCTCGCTGCACCGCACGGGCGCGGACTTCCGCACCGGGACGGGCGCGATCCTCGGCACGCCCCAGTACATGTCGCCCGAGCAATGCGAGGGCAAGCCCGTCGACGCCCGCAGTGATCTCTATGCGCTGGGTCTGATCACGTACGAGCTGTGCGCCGGGGCGCCGCCGTTTCCGGCCACGCCCAGCATCCCGCAGATGCTGCTCGCGCACGTGGCGCAGCCACCGCCCGATCTCGCGACGCGCGCGCCCGACGTGCCGCCTGCCCTCGGCCGCCTGATCATGTCGATGCTGGCGAAGTCGCCTGAAGGCCGGCCCGCCGACGCCGACGCCGTCATCGCGGCGCTCGAAGACATGCCGGGGGGCACGCGCGGCACCGCGCCGGCGCCCGCCGTCCGCGGCGCGACGGCGCCGACCGAGGTCGCGGTGACGCCCACGACGGGCGCGCCCACCAGCGCGCCCCCCGAGCAGCGACGCAAGCGCGGGCCCATCCTCGCGTTCGCGGCCGTGCTCGTGGTCGCCGCCGCCGTCGTCGGCCCGCTCGCCCTCCGCGAGCCGCGCGACAGATCGGGCGCGGGCAATGCGGCGGTCGAGGAGCCGGCCTTCCCGAAGTCGTGCGATCCGGCGCTTGCGCGTGATCTTTCCGAGGTTCGGCGCCCGGGCACGCCCGACGCCGAAGCGCTGCCGCGCCTGACGGCGGTCGTCGCCGCGTGTCCATCGTCGCCGGTCGCGCGCGCGCTGCTCGGCACGACGCTGACGCGCCTCGATCGCGACGACGAGGCCGAACCTCACCTGCGCGAGGCCCTTTCGCTCGCGCCGGACTACCCAAGTGCGCAGCACAACCTCGCCGTCCTGCTCGTCAAGCGCGGCCGGGCGACCGAGGCGCTGCCGCTGCTGGACGCGGTGCTGCGGCGCGACCCGACGCACGCGACGGCGCGCGTCGCGCGCGCGCAGGCGCGCCTGCTGACCGGAAACGTCGCCGGTGCCGTCGACGATCTGCGCATCCAGACGGAACACCGCCCGGATCACGGCGCCGGATGGGCGCTCCTCGCGGAGGCGCGCGCGCGTTCAGGCGACGGCGTCGGCGCGCGCGCGGCCGCATGCCGGGCCGTCGAACTGGGCGTCGCTTCGGCGCGAGAGCGCTGCGGCGGAGGCTCGCCGGACGCCTCACCCTCCCCGCTTCGCGGGCCCTCACCCTAACCCTCTCCCGCTCCGCGGGAGAGGGGACCGGAACGGACAGGATCTGATCCCCCTCCCGCTTGCGGGAACGGACCGGATCTGATCCCCTCTCCCGCCTGCGGGAGGGGATCTGATCCCCTCTCCCGCTTGCGGGAGAGGGTTAGGGTGAGGGTCCGCCTACGGCGTGAGCAGCGCGTTCAAATCCTGCTTGGCGAGCTTGAACGCCGGCGCTTCCTCGACGACCTTCGTCAGCAACCCGCGGGCCTCGGCCTTCTTGCCCGCGTCGGCCGCCGCCAGCGCGCGCCCGTAGGTCACGGCCGTCGCCGCCGCCATCTTCGGCGGACGCGGCTTGGGCGCCAGCTGCGCGGCGTGCTCGAAGGTGGCCGGGAGCGCCGTGCGCATCGTGTCGGCCAACTTGGCTGCGAGATCGTGTTCGAGTCCCCAGAAGTCCGCCGCCGGGCCGTTCACCCCCACCGAGCGGACGACCTTGCCCGTCTCGACCTCGACGACGCGCGCGTCGATGCGCAGCGTGCCCGCGAGGTCGAAGTAGCTGCCCAGCACCAGGTCGCGCGCGCCCAGCAGCTTGCCGACGCGCGCCGCGGACGCGGTGTCCACCTTGCCCGACGCCGCCAGGCCATGCTCCTCGAGGATCGCCTTGAGGCGCGCGCGCTCGACGACACGGATCTCGGGCAGCTCGGCGAGGTCGGTGATCAGCATCTGGGCGAGCCCGTCGCGCAGCGGTTCCAGCTCGGCCTTCTTGCCGCCGTAATCGAAGTACAGCACCGCGACGGTCGGCTTGATCGGCTTGGCGCCCGGCTTCTCGGCGCGCGGCGCGCCCGCAAGACCCAGCACCAATATGACGGCGAGGAGGCGCACCGACGGGACCACGCGGCGATCATCGTTGCGCTGGCGGCGCCGGTCAAGGCGCGCGGCTGACGTTGACGTCGCCCGCTCCGGGACGGCAGGATCGCGCTGATGGCAGCCCTGGCCTTCGTTCTCGCCGGCACGTTTCTGGCGGCCGCCCCGCCCGCGCCGGGCGCCGCGCCCGCCCCGCTCACCGTCGCGGTTTCGTACTTCGACAACAACACCGGCAAGGCGGAGTACGACCCGCTGGCCAAGGGCCTCGCCGACATGCTGATCACCGATCTCGGTCAGGTGCAGGCGCTGCGCATCGTCGAACGCGAGAAGCTGAACCAGATCCTCACCGAGCTGAAACTCTCACGCTCGAAGTTCATCGACCCGAAGACCGCCCAGCGCGTCGGCAAGGGCCTGGCGGCGCGGTTCATCCTCAGCGGCGGCTACACGCTGGCCGGCGACACGATCCGCATCGACGCGCGCGTCTTCAACGTCGAGACGGGCGCCGTGCTGACCAGCGAGCGCGTCGAGGGCAAGAAGGACGAGTTCTTCGCGCTGGAGAAGGACATCGCCGACGTCCTGATCAAGGCCCTCGAGGTCAAGCTCGCGTCGGCCGAGCGGACCAAGCTGCGCACGAACGCCACCCAGTCGTTCGAGGCGTGGTCGTCCTACGCGGCCGGCCTGGACGCCCAGGACAAGGGCGACGTCGCGGCGGCCCGCGCCGCGTACGCGAAGGCGCTGGCCGCCGATCCCAACTACCGCGCGGCCAAGAACGCCACCGAGCGGCTCGCGGCGATCTTCGCGCAGAGCGCCAAGCAGACCGAAACCCGCTTCGACGCCTCGTTCCGCGATCTCGATCCGAAGGCGAAGGACTTCGCCCAGCGCGTGACCGCGCTGCTGCAGTCGCTCGACAGCACGAAGACCGAACAGCTCGCGCGCAAGGTCGCCCTGCTGACCTGGCTGGGCCGCAAGGATCTGCTCGCCTGCACCGTCGTGGCGGGGCCGGCCAGCGGCAACCCGAGCATCATCGTCGGCGGGGTGCCGCAGGGAGGCGTCGTCAGTTACTGCGCGCAGGCGCAAGAGACACTGGTCATCGCCAACCGCCTGGTCGACGACCCCACCCAGTGGGACGCGATCCCCAAGGTGTGCGAGCACTTCATCTCGCGCCTGCCCGGCGACAAGTCGCTCGTGTCGTACTGCGAGGTGGTCATGCAGTCGGTGGGGTTCAAGAAGAAGGAAGGCGCCGCTGCCGTCGCCAAGGAACTGGCCGACGACGACGCCTTCGTCCTCAAGAACACCGCCCCGTTCGACTGGCGCCGCGCGCTGATCGAGAACCGCCCCGGGATGCGCGAGCTCATCCAGCTCTACGCGCGCAAGGGCCGCTGACCTTTTTTTTCGATCCGATACGTCCGATCTCGCGCGGCGTCCGTAGCAAGAGCTCATGCACTTCGCTTTGGCTGCGGTGCTTGCCATTCTTTTAGGCGGCAGCGCAGCTCAAGGGGAGAAGCGCCAGAAAGCGAAGGCGCACCTCTGGCTGGAGTCGGGGGCGCGTCCGACGCCCCTCAGCCTCGCCCCGGCGTCCCCGGTCGATCTCCGTTCGCTCAAGATCGTGGGCGCGTCCGGCGTGGGCGCATACGTGCCGCTGGTACCCGATGTGGCGGTGGGCGCCGGCTTCACGACGTTGAAGGTGGCGCCCGATCAGCGCGCGATGCAGTTCGTCGCGGCGCTGCGGCTCAGGTTCTGACGGCCGCCACACCCGGCCCGCAAGCGTCGAACAATCCCGCCAGCCGGCTGCACAGATTGTCCAGCCGCCTCTGAGACGGCCGCCGACACGCCTGGAATCCCGCCATTTCGGCCCTGGCACATCCCTTGCCATGTCGACCGGTCACGACAAGGAGATGCCGATGCCCCGCCGCAAACGAAACCGTGCCCTGCTCTTCTGGGTTCTGCTCGCCGACCTTGGCGCGATCGCCGTCGCGGCCAACTGCGCCATGGACGACGATGACGAGCTGGCTCAGCCGACAGGCACCGCGCAGATCGCGCTGGCGGCCGTGCCGTCGGACGTCGGCTGTCTCCGCGTGCAGGCGACCGGCGCTCGAACAGTCGAGCGCGGCTTCAACGTGACCCCCGGCCACGAGGCGCGCCTTCAGCTCGACCACCTTCCGACCGGAAACGTCGCGTTCTCGGCGGCCGCGTTCTCCGGACCGTGCGCGACGGTCCCCCCGGGCACCGACGCCGGATGGATCAGCGATCCGGTCTGGATGCTGGTCATGCCGAGCACGGCGACGAACGTCGCGCTGACCATGCGGCGCGGCGGCCACGCCGGCGTCAACATCACGTTCGCGCACGACGCGCCCGCACCCCGCCCGTCGCTCTAGCGCTAGGTCCTGACCAGCCGCGGTCGCGAAGGCGCGGTCCGAGACTTGTCGGCGGCCGGCGCGGTCGTCGTCGGCGCCGGGGCCGGAACCTGGTGGCGCAAGGCCGCCAGCAGCCGCGTGATCCGGCCGATGGCGGTCGTGTTGCTGGTGACGGCCAGTATCACGACGCCGATCGCCGCCAGCCGCTGGCTCGGGTGTCCGCTTGCCGGCGGCCACATCGCCTCGACCCAGGGGCTGAGCAGGACCGCGAGGCCCAGCGTGAGGATCCGCTCCGGGCGCTGCATCAGTCCCTCTTGCATCGCCACGCCGAGGCTCTCCGCTTTGGCCCGAACATAAGAGACCATCGACGTCCCGAAGATCGCGGCCAGCGCCGGGATCAGCACCCAGCTGCTGCGGAAGTAATAGGCGAGCCCGATCAGCATCGCGCCGTCCGCATAGCGATCGAGCAGCGAATCGAACGCCGCTCCCATGGTGGTCACGCGATGCTTCACGCGCGCCAACCGGCCGTCGAACGTATCCAGAATGCCCGACAGCACGAACAGCCAGCCGCCCAGTGCGAACCGCCCGCAGGCGACCGAGAGCCCGGCGGCGCCGCCTGCCAGCATCGCCACCACCGTTATACCGTTGGGCGAGATCCCGCTCGCCAGCACCAGCCGCCACAGCGGCCGCACCATCCAGCTGAAGTAGCTCTTCAGGAAATTCCCGATCAGGATCGACTTG
>Ga0207645_10003612_pt1 | contig 11702 bp, 10 predicted proteins | sample KBSM53metaG_FD_184331 | JGI IMG/M metagenome (GOLD analysis project Ga0207645, IMG submission 184331) | Miscanthus rhizosphere microbial communities from Kellogg Biological Station, Michigan, USA - KBS M5-3 metaG (SPAdes) (version 2) | ecosystem: Host-associated > Plants > Roots > Rhizosphere >...
GCTGTTCACCAGCGGCGGCACCGAGGCCGACGCGCTCGGCGTGCTGGGCGCGGCGCGCGCCGCCCGCGGCCGTCACGTCGTGATCAGCGCGCTGGAGCACCCGGCCGTCATGCGCTGCGCCGAGGCGCTGGCCGCCGACGGCTACGCGCTGGACATCGTCCCGCCGGACCGCAACGGCATCGTCGCCGCCGACGCGATCGCCGCCGCGGTGCGCGCCGACACCGCGGTCGTCGCGCTGATGCTGGTGAACAACGAGCTCGGCACCCGCCAGCCGGTCGCGGACGTCGCGCAGCGGCTGGGCCCGCCCGGCGATCGCAAGCGCCCGCATCTGCACGTCGACGCCGTGCAGGGGTTTGGCCTCGGGCGGCTGCGCCCGCGCGCGCTCGGCGCCGACAGCGTCGCCCTCTCCGCGCACAAGCTGCACGGTCCGCGTGGCGCCGGCGCGCTGTGGCTGCGGCCGGGCGCGCGGCTGGCCCCTCTGTGGGTCGGCGGCGGACAGGAGCGCGGGCTGCGCGGCGGCAGCGAGAACCTGCCCGCGCTGGTCGCCTTCGGTGTGGCCGCGACGCAGGCCCGCGCGGCCGCCCAGGACGGCGCCGAGGAACGGGTCGCCGCCCTCCGCGATCGCTTCGAGCAGGCGGCCCTGGCCGCGCTGGCCACCCTCGTCCCGGGCGTCCGCGCGACGGTGACGGGCGCGCCGCGGGCGGCGCACATCGCGTCGCTCGCGTTCCCCGGCTTGCCGGCCGAACCGCTGCTGCACGCGCTGGAGGCACGCGGCGTGCTCGCGTCCGCGGGCTCGGCCTGCGCGTCGCGCACCGCCGGGCCCAGCCCCACGCTGAAGGCGATCGGCATCGACGATCGCACCGCGGTGCTCCGCTTCTCGTTCTCGCGCTTGACGCCTGCCGCCGACGCCGACGCCGCGGTGGCCGTTCTCGTCGACGCCGTCGGCGACTTGGCGTAGAACCCGGCCCGCATGGAGAGCGTTGTCCTCTGCCGTTACGGCGAGCTGTTCCTGAAGGCCGGCAACCGCCGGCTCTTCGAACGCGCGCTGGCCGATAACGCCCGCGCCGCGCTGGCCGACCTCCCGCGCGCGCGCGTCGAGCAGACACATGGCCGCTTGCTCGTGCGCCTTCCCACCGACGACGCCGACGAGGCTGCCAGCCGATTGACGCGCGTCTTCGGGCTGGTCTCGCTGTCCGTCGCGCACGAGGTCGAAGCGAAAGCCGACCTCGACGCGATCACCGCCTCCGCCGTCGAAGCCGCGCAGGCCGCCTGCGCGCGCGAGCGGCCGGCGTCGTTCAAGATCGAGGCGCGCCGCGCGGACAAGCGCTTCCCGCACAGCTCGATGGACATCGCCCGTCACGTCGGCGCGCGCGTTCAGGCCGCCACCAGTCTGCCCGTCGACGTGCACAAGCCGGCGTTGCGGCTGGGCATCGAGGTCGGGACCGACGTCGCTTACGTGTTCGCCGCGGAGCACGACGCGCCCGGTGGGCTGCCCGTGGGCGCGTCCGGGAGCGGCCTGCTGCTGCTGTCGGGCGGCATCGACTCGCCCGTCGCGGGCTGGCTGGCGGCGAAGCGCGGCCTGGCGCTGGACGCCGTGTATTTTCATTCGCCGCCCTACATCGGTGAGAAGTCGCGCGACAAGGTGCTGGCGCTCGGCAAGCTGCTGGCGCGCTGGCAAGCGCTGCGTTCGGTGACCGTGGTGCCGTTCACGACCGCGCAGAAACGCCTGCGCGACGCCGGGCCCGCCGAGCTGGCCGTGGTGCTGTACCGGCGGATGATGATGCGGATCGCGGACGTCATCGCGGACAAGCTGGGCGCGGCGGCCCTGGTGACGGGCGAGAACCTGGGCCAGGTCGCCAGCCAGACGATCGAGAACATGACCGCGATCCAGGCGGCGGCGCGGCGGGTCGTCCTGCGGCCGCTCATCACGTACGACAAGGTCGAGACCACGGCGCTCGCGCGCCGCATCGGCACCTACGAGACGTCGATCCTACCGTTCGAGGACTGCTGCTCGCTGTTCGTGCCGACGCACCCGGCGACGCGCGCGCGCGCGCAGGACGCGGAGCGCGTCGAGGAAACCCTGGACGTCGCCGCCGAGATCGCCGCGGCGGTCGCGGGCAGCGAGCGGATCGCCGTCGCGCCTTAGTTTTCCCTGACGCTCGAGAGCGTCACGCTGACACCGGACGTGGCGGCCGCGCCACCCGGCACGACCAGCTCGATGCTCGTGATCGGCTGCTTTGCGTAGGCGATGCCGCTGCCGTCCCAGCAGGCGGTGTTAAACATCGCGTATGGGATGGTGACGGGACTCGCGCCCGTGACGTTGTAGCACCAGAACGTCGAGCCACTGCCGACGAGTTGCACGCGCAGGGGCAACGTTGCCGTGGTGGCCGAGAAGGTGACCGTCAGTCCCGTGCCGGTGGGCGTCACGGTGGGCACGGTCGTCGAGCCGGCGTTCTGCCCGAGGTTGAACCCGAGATACACGACGCCGGCATAGCTCGGCGCGACCGCCGCCCCAACCGTGGCCTGCATCCTCAACGTGCACGGCACGCCGCACGCCGAGAAGTCTTTCGGCGTGACCGTGCTGCCGGTATCGCCGCCGATGAAAGCGTACCCGCGCCAGCAGCCGCCGCCGGCCGCCGGCGCGCGCACGAACCCGTCAGCCGCGACTTCGAACGTCCCGCTGCACGTCGCGCTGCACGTCCCGTTCGAGCAAGTCCCCGTGCACGGGCGGTTGCAGCCGCCGCAATGGGCGTTGCTGCTGTTCGTGTCGACGCAGGCGCTGTTGCAGAGCATCAGCGGTGACGAGCAGACGCAGCTGCTGCTGACGCACGTCGCGCCCGACGGGCAACGATTGCCGCACGCCCCACAGTTCGCAGCGTCATTTGTCAGGTTGGCGCACGCGCCGCCCGAACACTGCGTCTGATTGGCCCCGCAAGCGCTCATGCACATACCAGCGCTGCACACCGTCGCGCCCGTGCAGACTCGCATGCAATTGCCGCAGTGGTTGTTGTCGCTCGCGACGCACGCGTTGCCACAGAGCAACAAGCCGCTGGCACAGACGCACGTACCGTTGGTGCAGATGGAACCGCTCGGGCAGGTGCCGCACGCGCCGCCCGCGACGGTCGTGCCGCCGGTGCCGGTCGTGCCGCCCGCGCCCCCGAGCCCGGTCGTGTTGCCGACGCCCGCGAGGCCCGTGGTACCCGCCGCGCCGCTGGTGCCCGCCGTGCCGGTTGTTCCGGCGACGGTCGAGCCGCCCAGCGAGCCCGCCCCGCCGCTACCGCCTGCGACTCCGCCACCGCGCCCACCCGTCGTCGCGCCTCCGGCGCCCGACCCGCCCGAACCGTGCGCCCCCTTGAGCGCGTCGTAGTCGTGCGTGCACCCGCAGACAACTATGGCCAGCACCAGCGCGCGCGTCTTCACTAGAACCTCCACAGCGCCGAGACGCCCGCCGCACGCGTGTTCACGACGGCCGCCACGCCGGTCCCGGTCGCGACGACGCCGGTGGCGATCCAGAGCACCGTCGTGATGCGGTCGCGCGCCCTGATGTCGTCGATGTCGCTCGCCGTGCAACCGGACGCCGTTTGCCCGCACGAGGCCGCGAGCAACTCGTAACGGTTCGACGCCGCGACGCCGTGAAGGATCGCCGCGCTCATCAGCGCGACGCTGGCGATCGCGCCCGACAGCGGTAGCCACCGCGGTAGAGGCGTCCGGCTCGGCTCCGGCGCCAGTGCGGGCGTCGAGACGACGACGGGCGTGTCCGCTGCCTGCTGAACGACGGTGATCGACGACACCGGCGCGACCGGCGGCGACGCTGTGGCCGCGGTGGACCGCGGCGCGGGCGTGACCTGCGCGGGGGCGACCGGCGCAGACGTGACCGGCGCGCGCGGTGCCGGCGACGGCGCCTTGCCCGCCGGATCCGGCGTGTCGAACGGATCGTGCCAGTTCTGCGCCTGCAGCTCGTTCAGCTGTTTCTCCGCGACCTCGCGGTTCGGACCATCCGGTTGCTCGCGCAGGTAGGTCTTGTAGAAGTGAACCGCTTCGTTGCCGTGCAGAGCCTGGCGGTGCGCCTGCGCGAGGTTGAACAGCAGGGCCGGATCCCCCGAAAGCTGATACGCCTTCTCGAAGGCGGCGATCGCCTCGTCCCAGTGATTGAGGTTGTAGGCGCGCCGGCCCGTCTCGGCGGCCTCGCGCGCCGCTTGCGTCTTCGACTGCGCGGCAGCCGACGCCGACATCACCAGGATCGCGCCCAGCGCGATTGCCGCCCGTAACCCGTTCACGACGCCGCGATGCTAGCCCGCCGCGGCGGCCCAGGTCCACTTGGCCCGCCTCCGCACGGCATTTCGTCCTATATTGATTGCGCTTCATGTCGCCCCCCGCCGACTCGCCGGCCTACGCCGGACCTTCGCTGACCGCGAAGCACCTGGCGCTGACGCAGATCATCGCCGGCTACCGTTCGGCGCTGGTCTGCTTTTCGGGGGGCGTGGATTCGACGCTGCTGCTGCGCGTGGCGCACGACGTGCTGGGCGATCGCTGCGTCGCTTTGACGGCCGTGTCGATCACGATGGCCGCCAGCGAACGCGCCGCCGCGGGCGAGCTGGCTGCCGGCATCGGCGCGCGCCTCGAGGTCGTCGAATCGCACGAGCTGGAGCGGCCCGGGTTCGCGCAGAACCCGACCGACCGCTGCTACCACTGCAAGGCCGAGCTGCTGGAGATCGCCCGGCCGCGCGCCGACGCGCTCGCGCTCGCCGAGGTGCTGATCGGAACCAACCTCGACGATCTCGGCGATCACCGCCCCGGCCTCGCCGCCGCCAACGAACGCGGCGCCCGGAATCCCCTGGTTGAAGCGGGCATGACGAAGGCGGACGTCCGCGCGCTGTCGCGCAACCTGGGCCTGCCCACCTGGGACAAACCGCAGCTCGCCTGCCTGTCGTCGCGCTTCCCCTACGGCACCGAGATCACGGCCGAACGGTTACGGCAGGTCGACGGTTTCGAGGACGCGCTGCGCGCGCTCGGCTTCCGCCAGCTGCGCGTCCGCTACCACGGCGACGTGGCGCGGCTGGAGATCGAAATCGCCGACATGGGCCGCGCGCTCGAGAACCGCGAGGCGATCGTCAAGGCCGGCCGCACCCACGGCTTCACCTTCGTCGCGCTGGATCTCGCCGGCTTTGCCTCCGGCTCGCTCAATCAGCTGATCGCGCTCCGCCGGCGCTAGTCGCTCCGCGCCGCAGGCGCGGTGTGCGACTACTGTTTTTTCTGGTAGCCGCGAACCCGCGCTTCGCGCGGGGGCGGCTCGTCGCTCCGCGCTACGACCCGGTCCAGTAACGGACCTTGCCGGTGTCGCTGTGCACGAACTGCGAGTGCGGATAGAAGCCGACGCCGCCCACGCGAAGCGAGCGCACGTAGTGCAGCACCTGGCGCGTCCCGACGCCGCGGATCCGGAAGTCGACCGCGTTGCCGTGCGTGTGCTGGCTGTCGCGCGCGACCTGATGCCCCTTCTTGCGCAGCATCAGGTTGTACTTCGGCGAGCGATATCCCGACACGACGTCGATCCGGTTCGCCTGGAACTTGCCCGCGACGCGCGTGAGCACGCCGATCAGGCGCGTGTCCATGCGCGTCGCCTGGTTGGTGAAGTGATCGCGCAGGAAAACGTGAAAGCGCCGCTCCAGCGTCTGTGACTGGCCGGGCAGGATCGGCAGCGCCTCGTGCGTCCAGACGTTGAACAGCGTGGTCACCGGTTCGATCCGCTCGCCGGGCCGCACCATCGGCTCCAACCCTTTCGCTTCTTCCTTCGCGCGCGCGGCCTTCTCGCGCTTCGACGGGTTCGCGGCGCGCGTCAGCGCGTTCTCGCTGATGCGGAAATCGGGGCGCAGCGTCTTCTCGCGCAGCCACTCCTCTTTCTTCGACAGCACGCGCTCTTCGGGCGGCGCCATGTGCTCGGCGCGCGCCGCGACAGGGTCGAAGATGCCCGAAGGCGGTTCTGTGGCGAGCCCGTCAGCGGGCATTGCGAGGCAAGCGATGAGAGGTGCGAGCACGTTCATGAAAATTATAACGCTCGGTGAAAGTCCCGCGAGAAACGCCTCGCGCGCATTTCCTGCACTTCGGTTGTTAGGGCGCGCGTACTTAGCTCACCATCAACCTGAAGCGGGTGGGAGAGAAGGTGGGGCTTCTCCCACGCGTCAATCGCATGTCAGCTCTGGCGCACCTACCTGGTGGCATTTCAGGCAAACCCGCTTGTTGCGGGCCGCCAAAAACCTGCAACGCGCTGTGCCACCGAACCCAGGACCGTGAGGCGAGAACGTCGGTCCGCGGGTCGGGTCGGCGGAATGGCAGGCGAGGCAGCTCTCCTCGCGGTGGCACGAAGCACAAGCGCGGATGTTGCGCTGGGCGGCCAGCGCATGGCTGTTCGGTCGAGGCGTCGTGATCGGCGCGCCGCCGGCGTCGCGCGCCCAGCCAGGCGGATGGAACGTCTTCACGCCGGTGCCGGTGCCGAACGGGTTGTTCGCACGGCGACCGGGAAGACCACCCTCGGGATCGGCCCCGACGCCCGTGCGCTGGTGGCATCCGACGCAGAACGACTGTGTGCGGTGGCAGGCCGAGCAGTCGGGCACGTTGCGGCGCGCGTCGACCGCATGCAGGGAAACGTAGTCGGCCGGGTGGATGTCGGGCGGGCGCACGACGCCGCCGTGGCAGTCGATGCAATCGTTGCGCTTGTGGCACGTCAGGCAGTAGCGCTCTTCGCGGCCGGCGACGGAGTGGTCACGCACGAACGTGGGGCCGTGGGCGTCGATGCCGCGCAGCGATCCGGACGGCACGAGCGGGCCGTCCGCGCCCGCCGCGATCGTCGCGACGCTCAAGAGCTTCGTCTTCAGGCGGCCATCGGGCTCCGTGAGGTGGCAAGCCGAGCAACGCGCCGTCGCCTGCTTGCCGTCGTGGCAGCCGAGACAGGTCGCCATCATCGGCAGATCCACGCGCGTCACGGGCGCCTGCTGCATGTCCGCGTTCGCGTGGCACAGGGCGCAGGCGATGCCGCGCGCCGCGTGCAGTTTGTGGTTGAACTTCAGGTTCGGGCGCGCGAGCACGACCCGCGGCGGCTCGACCGCGGCCCCCGCGCCACCGGGCATCCATCGGTTCCCGGCGGCGTCGACATGGCAGGCGTCGCAGCGCGCGGCCCCCTGCCCGTGCGCGACCGCCTTGGCCGGCAGATCGCGATCGATCTTGTGGCAGCTGCGGCAGGCGGCCTCGCGCGGGATGAGGTTGTCGGCGGCCGCGGTCGAGGTCTGCGCCGACACGTGGCAGCCCTCGCAGGTCGCGCCCAGCCGCGCGTGCTGCGCGTGATCGAACGCGATCGGGATTGTCTCCGCCGGGTAGATGAGCGCCGACGGCGTGGTCGTGCCCGTGGCCGCCGCCAGCGCGCCGCCCGCCGTCGCGGCCGCCGCGACGATCAACGCTGTCGCCAGGCGCTTCATAGGCTGGCGTCGACCTCCACGACGGCGAGGCCGCGGAACGCGCTGCTGTAGAACGTGCCGACGTTGTCCTCGGCCAGGAGGTGCAGCTTCACGCCCCGGCCCAGCTGCCAGCGGCCGCCCGCCTGCGCGCCGAACACGACGCCGGCGTCGTTGGGCGAGCGCGCCGCATCCCCGGTGGCGTCCGCGCGCCATTCGTAGCCGGTCAGCCGCCCCTCGATCTCGAACGCGCGCCGGATCCCCAGCCGCGCCGACGCGTCGACGCCCACCTTGCGCCCGCCGTAGCCGTCTTCCCAGTAGCCGTCCGCGCGCAGGAAACCGCGGCCGCGGCGCCAGACGGCGCCCAGGCTGCCGCCGCCCGCCTGCCCCGACGCCGTGAAGAACCGGATGAATCCGCGCGCGTACGTCTTCACCTCGGGCCCGATCCCGACCTCGTAGACGGCGCGCAGATCGCGGTAGGCGCCGGCCGCGAACACGTTCCAGATCGAATCGCCGTCGAAGGTCGGCGCCAGGTAGGCGTGCTCCAGCGTCACCCACTGGCGCGCGAACGTCCGCAGCTTGACCAGCAGCTGCTCGTCGTCGAATTCGCCCAGCAGCAGGTTGAAGCGCGCGCCGCCCGCGACGTAGGCGCGGTTGCGCCAGGTCGCCAGCGCCGTCAGCGCTAGCTTCTCGTCGTTGACGCCGGAATCCGGCTCGCCGATCTGCTGATCGGCGGTCGCCGACCACACCCGCCGGTACGCCAGGCGCGCCATCAGCGGACCGGCGTCGCTGCCGGCCACCACCGCCCCGCCCGCGAGCGGCCGCAGCATCGAATTCTGATCGGCCCGCGTGGCCGGATCGCGCGATCCGGCGCTGGTGCCATCCAGCTCGTAGATCGGCGCCGACAGCGGCAGCTCGCCGCGGACCTCGGTGCCGCCGTACGCCTCGACCGCGAAGTTGCGCGTCACGTGCACCAGCGCGGCGCCGCCGTCGTACGCGAAGAAATCGACCAGGTCGAAATGGATCTGCCGTCCGAGCATGAAGTCGACGCGGCCGCCGACGTTCCGGCCGCCCAGGAACGCGTACAGGATGTCCAGCTGGCTCTGTTTCAGCTCGTGAATCTCGTCGGTGCCCGTCGGCCGCCCCAGCATGTAGCCGCCGAAGTCGCTGTCGAAGCGCAGCGAGGCGTCGAAATAAAGCACGTTGCGATCGCCATCGTCGCCGCGCCAGCGTGAGGGCGCGAGATCGAACACCGCCAGGTCCATGTACTGCGTCAGCCGCCGGCGCGACAGCAGCTCGTTGCTGCCGTCGGCCGCGAAACGGCGCACCTGGTAGCCCTGACCGATCGTGCGCAGGCCGACGGTGAAGTCGTAGGCGGCGGCGGGACGCGCACCCGCCACGGTGACAGCGACGAGCGCGAGCAGCGCCAAGCGCCCGCGGCTGCGCACGTGCTACTCGGGCTCGATCTCGAGCTCGACCCGGTCGGACGGCGCCGCGCCGCCCTTCTTGCCGCGCGGCGCGCGCGCCGCACCGCCTTTTTCGACGTCGCCGATGATCGTGATCCGCGCGGGCGCCACGCCCGCGTGCTCCAGCGACGACATCACGCGCGCCGCACGCACGGCGTTCATCTCGCCCGCCGTGCGAAACAGACTGCGAAGCTCCTTGGGCGGCGCCGCGGCCGACGAACGCGCGCGAATGCGAATCTTCGCGCTCTCGCGCTTGGCGGCCTCACCGATGATCTTGATCGCCGCCATACCGCCGTCCGAGACGTCGATGCCGTTCGCGTCGATCAACTTCGCGGACGGAAAGCTGATGCCCAGCGCGCCATCCGTCGGGGCCAGCGTGGCGCCCAGCGCCTCGAGGCCCGGCTTCAACGACGTCGCCAGCGTGTCGATCGTGCCGCGGTGCTTGTCGTCCGACGACTTCTTCTCGGCGGCGGCCGCCTTGTACTTCTCGACGTCCGCCTTCAGCTTTTCGCGCTCGGCGATCGCGGCCTCGGCGGCCCGTCGTTCGTCGGCGATCGCCGACTGGTTGCCGCCTACAGCGCGTTCCATTTTCGAGTACGGAACGACGTAGACGTAGGCGCCGAAACCGAGTCCGGCCGCCATGAGTAGGAAGTAAAACAACGACTTCCAGCTACCGCCTCCCGAAGAGCTCACGGCCATGGGGTCGTCGAAAGCGTACCGCGCCATGCGCGGCGCACCATAGCGCAGAATTCCTGCGCTTGACATCACAGTCGCCGCCCGACTACTTTGTAGGTGTAGGTAAGAGTCTTTACCTGATCCGGCCGGGCAGAGCCCCGGCAGAGGTCCCGAAGCAGGAGGGCCAATGTCGACGATGACGGGCGCATTCACGATCGGTGACAAAGCCGTTTATCCCTCTCAGGGCGTGGCCGAGGTCGTCGGGATCGAGAAGAAAGAGGTCTACGGCAAGATCCAGAACTTCTACGTGCTGCGCGGCCTGGAGACGGGCCTGCGCATCCTGGTCCCGATCGACAAGGCGGATCAGGTCGGGCTGCGAAAAGTGGCCGGACGCGCGGAAATCGAAGAGGTGATGGAGATCCTGCGCGACAAGGAAGTCCACATCGACCGGCAGACCTGGAACCGGCGCTACCGTGGCTTCATGGAGAAGATCAAATCGGGATCGCTGTTCGAGGTGGCCGAGGTGTTCCGCGATCTCTACCGCCTGAAGGGGCTGAAGCCGCTTTCGTTCGGCGAGCGTCGCATGCTGGACACGGCGAAGGGCCTCATCGTCCAGGAGCTGTCCGTCGCGCGCGCCTCCGACACGCAAAAGGTCGAGCAGGAGCTCGAGCAGATCTTCGGTTAATCGCCCGAGGGGGCCGGGGCCTGTTTGCGGCCCGTTTTTGCGATTGAGCGAGCGGGGGTGTTAAGGTGAAGGCGCACCCGGCGTCCTGCCCCCAATATGCAGATTCATCTCGCGAAATCGGACATCACCACCATGGCGGTGGATGCCGTCGTTAACCCAGCGAATTCAATGGGGATTATGGGCGGCGGGGTAGCCGCGGCGCTGTCCCGGAAGGGCGGCCCCAGCATCCAGAAAGAGGCCATGTCGCTGGCGCCGATCGCTGTCGGCGCGGCGGTGGTGACCAACGCGGGCAAGCTGTTCGCCAAGCAGGTCATTCACGCCCCGACGATGGAACAGCCGGGGATGAAGGTCGGCGTCGAGAACGTGCGGCGGGCGACGCGCGCCGCGCTGCTGGCAGCGGCGCGCCTCGGCATCGAGGTGCTCGCGATCCCCGGCATGGGAACGGGCCTGGGCGGCGTCGATCCCGCGGATGCGGCGCGCGCGATGGTCGACGAGCTGCGCGCGCACCGGCAGCCGAAACCCGCGACGGTCTATCTCGTCGACATCGACGACGAAATTCTTCTGTGCCTGGAAGAGGCTCTCAGGCTCGCCGTCGGTTGAGTCGATAGTTAAAGTCACGGGCATGAAGATCCTGGTGACGTGCAAGCGGGTGCCGAACCCCGAACAGAAGCTGAAGTTCGGGGGCGGCAAGATCGATCTTGCGGCGGCGACCTGGCAGCTGAACACGTTCGACGAGTACGCGGTCGAGACGGCGTTGCGCCTGACCGAAGCCGGCAAGGGCGGCGCGCATTCGGGCGAGGTCGTCGCGATGAGCATCGGGCCGAAGGACGTCCAGCAGCAGCTGCGCGGCGTGCTCGCCATGGGCGCCGATCGGGCCATCCTGGTGGGCGGCGACGACGCGACGCTGGACGCGTGGGCGGTCGCGCGCGTGGTCAAGGCGGTCGTCGAGCGCGAGAAGCCCGACCTGGTCGTGCTGGGCAAGCAGGCGGTCGACGGCGACTCCAACCAGGTGGGGCAGATCCTGGCGGGCTTGCTGGGCTGGCCGCAGGCGACGTTCCTGGCCAGCATCCGCCTGGCCGCCGACGGCAAGAGCGCCACCGTCACGCGCGAGGTCGACGCGGGCGTGGAGGAAAAACGGGTTCGCATGCCGGCGGTGGTGACCGTCGACCTGCGCATCATCGGCAAGAAGGCGGTGCGCGCGGAGGGCCTGGCCGGCGCCGACGCGGAATGGGATGAGTCGCCGCGCTACGCGTCGCTGAAGGGGATCATGGCGGCCAAGAAGAAGGAGATCAAAGACGTCACCCTGGCCGAGCTGGGCGTCGACGCGGCGCCGATCATGAAGGTGAACGCGTACGAGGCGCCGCCGCAGCGGCAGGCGGGCGTGAAGGTCGCGTCCGTGGAGGAGCTGGTGGCCAAGCTTCACAACGAAGCGAA
>Ga0207645_10003613_pt1 | contig 11702 bp, 9 predicted proteins | sample KBSM53metaG_FD_184331 | JGI IMG/M metagenome (GOLD analysis project Ga0207645, IMG submission 184331) | Miscanthus rhizosphere microbial communities from Kellogg Biological Station, Michigan, USA - KBS M5-3 metaG (SPAdes) (version 2) | ecosystem: Host-associated > Plants > Roots > Rhizosphere >...
CCGCTGTTGGATGGCGGGCGACAGTGTGGCCAGGGGAAAGCCCGTTGCCTCCTCCTCAAGGGACAGGGTGCAATCCTGGAACAAACGTGATCGCGATGCGCGCCGAATCGTTCGGCCCACGTGGCGCCCATAAAGTGCTTGAGGTAACGCTCGCCCGCACCAACACCACCGAGCTCGAGCGCGGCTACACCGGCCAGCGAGGCCAGGACGAACAGAACCGCCGCGCGCGAAAAGCCGCGGTGCAGACCCCCGGCAAGGCGCTGACGCAGCAGACGCTCAACACGACCGCCGGAGGCATCCAGTAATGACTTGCAGAATGTTCTGCGCCCGCGCCGCCTCGGTGCTGGCGCTTTCGGCAGCCGCGGCCACCAGCGCCTTCGCGCAGGTGGATCCGCTGCTGTTCTTGAAGACCGAGAAGCCGAACGTGGTGCTGGTCGTCGATACCTCCGCGCGCATGCAGCGCGGCGGGCCGACCGACCCGACCGACGCGACGACCTCGCGGTCGACCAGCGACTATTACGATCCGAACATCTACACCCGCACGGGCGCCGTGTGGGAGCCGTCGCTGGGCGTCACCGGCGCGATGGCGACCTATCGCCGCCAATACAGGAACCTGACGCCGACCAACGGCGGCGACAAGTATTCGACCAGCACGATCCGCGTCACCGGCAGCAATGATTCGACCTACGGCCGGTTCGATGCCGCGACGCGGCTCGCCGTCGCGCGCGCGGCGATGTATCAGGCGCTCACCGAGAACAAGAACGTCGCGCGCTTCGGCCTGGTGAAGACGCGCCAGAAGGCGCCGGCCAATGCCACCTCCACCGGTCCGGTCATCAGCGCGGACATCGGCCAGATTGCGCCGACCGAAACCGGCGTCGGGTCCCGATGGAACATCTATCGCCCGACAGTGACCGCCAAGAACGGATCGTGGACCCAGTCGGGCCTGCTGATCCAGGCCGATTCGGGCACCGCCAACTCCGACGTGCTGACCATCCTCGGCAAGGACGTCCGCCAATCGCCGAGCGGTGTGAACCCGGCTCTGGTGCCGGCGGGCGACGACAGCGTGGACGACTACGACACGCCGGTCAAGGTGATGCTCGACGACGCCAAAACCGAAGTGACACGCCTCATCGGCATCAACAACGATCCGGCCTGCCGCAACACGGTGGTCGTGATGATCGTCGGCGGCGGTGAAGGCAACACCACGTCGGGCGCGACCAACGCCAGCCTCGGGCCGACCGCGGCGACGTTCCGCAGCATCTCGGGCCGGCGCGTGCCGATCTACGTGATCGCGCTCGCGCCCCCGACCAGTGACGTCCCCAGCCTGAAAGCGATCGCCGCCGAGAGCGGCGGCCAGTACTTCGAGATCGGCAAGGCGATGATCGATTCGGCGCTCGTCTCGCCGCTGCAGATCGCCACCGCCGGCGTCACCGCGCCGGCCGGGACGGTGATCGTGCCGGAGGTGGTCTACGCCATCAACACGGCGGTGCAGCACGCGTTTGCGACCTCGACCGACTTCAGCGCCACGCCGGCGGTGGCGTCGCTGCCGCGCCCGAACTCCGCCCTGCCGCTCGGCCTGGTCAGCGAATTCCAGGTGACGAGCCCGATCATCGGCACCGTCAACTTGAACAACGCGAAGGACATCACCGGCGCGGACCTGTACACGGCGACCACCCAGCCGCCGCTGGTCATAAACAAAGTTGGTACACGGCTGCCGCAGCGCAACAACGTGATGGTCACGACCGGCGTGTCGATGCCCGGGTTCGACGGTAAGCTGCGCGCCTTCCTGATGTACAAGCCGGTCGCCGACGCGACGCAGCAGACCGGATGGAAGTTCACGGCGACCGGCGCCGGCCAGGCGCTGTGGATCGCATCAGCGCCGACCGAGCCCCGGCGCAATCTCTACACCGCGGACGCGAGCGGCAACATGATCGCGTTCACGGTCGCCAACGCGGCCACGCTGATGCCGCTGATGGGGTTGACCAGCCTCACCGACACCGCGGCGATCATCAGCCACGTGCGCAACCAGTCGATCGGCGCGGTCATCGATTCGACGCCGGCGGTGATGAACCCGCCGTCCCTCGATCCGCCGCCCGACGACGCGTACCCCGGTTTTGCCGTCGCCAACAAGAACCGGCGGACGATCGTCTGGGCCGGGACCAACCGCGGCATCTTCGAAGCGATCGACGCCCGGACCGGCATCGAGCTCTGGGGCTTCATCGCGCCGAACCTGCTGCCGAAGCTGCGCACGCTGCGCGACGGTCAGTCCATCGGCAACTTCGACTTCTTCATGGACGGGTCGCCGAAGATCTCGGACGTCAGGGTGCCGGGCATCTGCGACGCCGACCACCCGTCGGACTGCTGGCGGACGCACCTCATCGTCGGTGAGGGGCCCGGCGGGACGTTCTACCAGTCCTTCGACGTGACCCTCACAGGGCTCGAATCGGCGAGCGCGCCGGACAGCGACGACCAGACGGCGATGCTGAACTACTTCGCCAGCACGACGGCGATCAGGTTGAACTGGGCGTTCCCGTCCTACTCCAGCTTCGATCCGACGCTGAGCGCGGCGCAGCACTGCGACCCGGTCACCGGCACCTGCGATTCGATGCCGTACGGCGACCTCAAGGCGTCGGCGACGGCGGTGGAGAAAACGGTCGGCCAGACGTGGTCCGATCCGGCGGTCGGTCAGGTTCTGGGCATCAGCGGACCCTACACCATCCTGCTGGGATCAGGGTTCCTGCCGTACGCAACGCAGCAGCAGGCGAACCGCGGCGGCGTGGTCGCCGGCACGACCTTCTACCTGTTGAACGCCACCAACGGCCAGGTGTACGCCAGCTCGGACGTCGGCAGCGACGGCGTCAACGAGACGGTGAACAACTGCGCATCGAATCCGGCGGCGGCCGGCCCGGGGTGCAAGAAGATCAAGAACGCGCTGCAGACCGACCCGGTCGCGACCGGTCCGGCGGACCAGCGCTTCATCACCAAGGCCTATCTCGGCGATCTCGACGGCAACGTGTGGCGCTTCGACATCTCGCTCGACGCGTCGCTGAAGCCAATCGTCACCGGCAAGAACAAGCTCTACGCGGTTGGCGCCGATCAGCCGATCTTCAACTCGATGGCGACCGTCAACGTCGGCGGCACGAGCCAGTACATCTTCTTCGGCACCGGCAGCGACACCCTGCCTGGCACCGACAAGAACACGATCTACCGCATGCTGGCGGTCCTCGACAACGGCGCCGCCGCCGGCACCAAGTCGTTCGAGCGGCTGCTGACGAAGACGAACACGCTCAGCGCCGACGAGCGCGTGACGTCATTCCCGGCGGTCGCGGGCGACATCGTCTTCTTCACCACGACGACGTTCAACTCGCTCACGCCGTGCAGCCCGCCGTCGGCGAACCTGTATGCGTTCACCTTCATCGGCGGCGCGGCCTACGACACCAATAACGACGGCACGTTCACCAATCAGGACAGCGTGCTGATCAAGACCATCGCCGGCGAGCGCGCGACCGCGCCGTTCATCGTCGACCAGCACCTGGTGTTCGGCACCGGCCGGAACGTGTCGATCTTCGGCAACAAGGACGACTTCAACAACGGCGTCGGCCAGGCCGGCGTCCGGATTCTCTCGTGGCGTGAGGTAAGGTAGTCGTGGGATACGTCGTTTGCACGAAATGCGGCACCCGCATCAAGGCGGGCCGCGAGTACTGTCTGCGATGCGGTGACGCGCTGCCGCCGCCCGACGCGCCGGCAATCGTCACGATGTGGGAGTCGCTCGAGCTCTCACCGGCGAAGAAGATGACGGTCACCGGCGGCGCTGTCGTGGCGGTGGCGGCGCTGGTCGGCGTCCTCTGGTCGACGCAGCCGGTCGCCGAAGAAGAGAGTCAGCCGGCCGTCGTCGCGCGCACGACCAAGCCCGCGCCGGCGCCCGCGCCCGCCCCGCCGCAAGAGGATGCCGGCCAGCCGGCTGTTCCCGCGCCGACGCCGGCGCCGGCGTCAGCGGCCGCTGCGAATGGCACCTTGCGCGCGGGCATTGCCGCGTTCAAGGCGGGCGATTTCGCCGCAGCGCGGACCGCGTTCGAAAAAGCTGTTGCCGAAAACCCGAACGACGCCGAAGCGGTGAACGATCTCGGGTTGACGCTGCAGCGTCTCGGCCAGAAGGCCGACGCTGTGGGGCGCTTCGAGCAGGCGGTCAAGCTCGGTCCGGAGAAGTCGGCGTACCACTTCAACCTCGGGCACGTGCTCGCCGAGATGTCGCAGTGGGATCGCGCAATCGGCGAGTACCGCGAGGCGCTGCGGCTGTTCCCCGAGGACTACGCGACGCAGTACAACCTGGCGATGGCGCTGCACAAGCGCGGCGATCACCAGGGGGCGATCCCCGAGTTCCAGAAAGCCATCGCGCTGGCCCCGAGCGAGCCGAGCTTTCACCTCTCGCTGGGCATGAGCCTCGAGCAGGTGGGCCGGGTCGCCGATGCGGCGCGCGAGTATCGCACCTACCTCGAGATGGAGCCGTCGGCGCCCGAAGCGGCGCAGCTGAAGGCGCACCTCGAGGCGCTGGGCGCGGCCGCCAAGGCGCGTTCCTGACCTTGACCTGGCCGCGGGGCCTTACGTACGATCGAACTCGAGCCGATACTCTCTAAAGCCATGACTACTGCACGCGCCGCCACACTTCTGCTCGTTGTTGCCGCATCCGGCACCGCTGCATTCGCGCAGTCGCTGGGTGAGGTCGCTCGCAAAGAAGAGGCGCGCCGCAAGAGCGTGCCGGCGACGAAGGTCTACACGAACAAGGACCTGGCCGGAAAGGACGCGCCGGCGCCTGCGCCCGCGGCGCCGCCGGCGGCCACCCCTGCCGCACCCGCACCCGCTGCCACCGAGTCGAAGGACAAGGGTCCGGCCAAGGACCAGGCCTATTGGGCCGGCCGGATGAAGGGGCTGCAGGGGCAGCTCGAACGCGACCAGAACTACGCCGACGCGATGCAGACCCGCATCAACGCGCTGACCACCGACTTCGTCAACCGCGACGATCCGGCGCAGCGCTCGGTCGTGGAGCGCGACCGGCAGAAGTCGGTCGGCGAGCTGGCGCGGCTGAAGAAGAGCATCGAAGAGGGTAAGAAAGCGATCGCCGACCTCGAAGAGGAAGCGCGCCGGGCCGGCGTCCCGCCCGGCTGGCTCCGATGATTTTCGACTGTCGTAGCGCCATCCCGAGTACCGTCGAGGGATGACCGCCCGCTCCCGCCCGTCCGCCGATCCCCCGATTCTCATCGTCGAAGACAAGGACTCCCTGCGGACGATGCTGCGCCATGCGCTCGAAGCGCAGGGGCACACCGTCGTCGAAGCGCGCGACCAGCCCGAGGCTGAAGCGGCGCTCGTCGCCAGCCATCCGGCGGTGGTGCTGTCGGATCTGCGCCTCACCGAGGGCGACGGCTTCGGCGTGCTGCGCGCGGCCAAGGACGCCGATCCGGAGCTGCCGGTGATCGTGATGACGGCGTTCGGCAGCATCCAGGATGCGGTCGCGGCGATGAAGGAGGGCGCGCTCGACTTCCTGGCGAAGCCGGTCGATCCGGAGCATCTGCTGCTGATGGTGGAGCGGGCGCTGGCGCAGCGGCGGCTGGCGACCGAGAACCTGATCCTGCGCGAGGAGCTGGCGCAGCGGCGCGGCGCGCCGCAGATCGTTGGCGACGATGCCAAGCTGAAGCAGGTGTCGATGGCGCTGCACCGCGCCGCCGCCACCGACACGACGGTGCTGCTGGAAGGTGAAAGCGGCACCGGCAAGGAGCTTTTCGCGCGCGCGCTGCACGCGCTCAGCGAGCGCAACGACGGCCCGTTTGTCGCGATCAACTGCGCGGCCATCCCCGAGACGCTGCTCGAGACCGAGCTCTTCGGTCACGAGAAAGGCGCCTTCACCGGCGCGGCGCAGCGCAAGTCGGGGAAGTTCGAGCTCGCGCACCGCGGCACGCTGTTTCTCGACGAGATCGGCGACATGCCGCTGTCGCTGCAGGCGAAGATCCTGCGCGCGCTCGAAGAGAAGACGTTCGAGCGGGTCGGCGGCACCACGCCGCTCCGCGTCGATGTCCGCGTCGTCGCCGCCACCAACCGCAACCTGAAGGCCGCCGTGGCAGCGCGCCAGTACCGCGAGGATCTCTACTTCCGCCTGTCGGTATTTCCGATCTTGATTCCGCCGCTGCGCGATCGCCCGGACGACATTCCCACGCTGGCGCGCTACTTCATCGACCGCTTCTGCCGCGACCTCGGCAAGCGGCCGCTGGCGCTGTCGCCGGCGGCGGAGCAGGACCTGCGCACCTACGGCTGGCCGGGGAACGTGCGCGAGCTGCAGAACTGCATCGAGCGCGCCGCCATCCTGACTGAGGGCGACACGATCCAGCCGCGCCACCTCAACCTGTCGTTTCGCGGTCCGGTCGCGCAACCGTCGTCCGAGGAAGACGGCGGGCCGTGGTCGAAGATCGATTTGTCGGGAACGCTGGCGGAAGCGACGCGCCGGACGGTCGCCGAAGTGGAGCGGCGCAAGATCGAGCAGGCGTTGAAGGACGCGGCCGGCAATCGGGGCCGCGCCGCCGAAGTGCTGCAGGTGAGCTACAAGACTTTCACCGCGAAACTCAAAGAGTACGGACTCGAATAGAGCGCTGCAAACCCAGTTCTTTCTTGTTCGTGTTTTCGTGGGTTCTTGTTTCGTGTCTTTCGTGGTTACTTCGCGAACCCTACTTGCTTCAGCGCCGCCCGCAGTTCCTTTTCACTGACGTCATCGACAATTGAGGTCGCGCCGATCGTCGTCGGCAAGACGAAGTGCAGCCGGCCGGCGACCACTTTCTTGTCGTGCTGCATCGCCTCGAGCATCTGCGACGCCGACAGGTCGCTGACCGGCGGCAGCGGCCCGAGGCTGGCGACCAGATCGGCGAGCGCCTGGCGATCGCGATCGGCGAGCGCGCCACGCGCGGTCGCCAGCGCCGCCGCGACCAGCATGCCGTAGCCGACCGCCTCGCCGTGGCGGAAGCGCCGGTACTTGGTCACCGCTTCGAGCGCGTGACCGGCGGTGTGGCCGAAGTTGAGGATGCGGCGCGGGCCTGCCTCGCGCTCGTCGGCGGCGACCACCGCCGCCTTGATCCGGCACGACTCGGCGATGATCGCGGTCAGCGCTTCGGGCGCGCGCGCGAAGATCGCCTTGCGCTCGGCAGCGACGCGGTCGAATAGCGGCCGGCTCGACGTCATCCCGTACTTGATCACCTCGTACAGGCCGGCGCGGAACTCGCGCCGCGCGAGCGTGCCGAGCACCAGCGGATCGATCACCACCGCGAGCGGCTGATAGAAGGACCCGATCAGGTTCTTGCCCAGCGGATGGTTGACGCCGACCTTGCCGCCAATTGCGCTGTCGACCTGCGCCAGCAGCGTCGTCGGCACATGGACGAGCGCGATGCCGCGCAGGTAGGTGGCGGCGGCGAAGCCGGCCATGTCGCCAATCACACCGCCGCCGAACGTGATGAGGGTCGAGGCGCGATCGGCGTTGACCCGCACCAGCGCGTCGTAGATGCGCGACACCGTCGCCAGCTGCTTGTAGCGCTCGCCGTCGGGCACCAGGATCGGCTCGGCGCCGCCGCCGGCGCGGCTCATCTGCGCGCCGTGCATCCGCCACACCAGCGGGCTCGAGACGATGAAGCGGCGCGGCGGCGCGCGCAGCTCGTCGAGCGTCTTCGCGAGCTGGTCGAGCGCGCCGTCGCCGATCGTCACCGAGTACGCGCGCGAGGGTGTCGGTACGTCGATGCGGACGGGAGCGGAAGCCATCAGAGGTGGATGCGCTAGGATAGCATCCGCGTGCGCACGACGCGGGAGGTGGACTTCGTGATCGTCGGCGGCGGCGTCGCCGGCCTGCGCGCCGCCATCGGCCTCGCGCCGCGCGGCCGCGTCCTCGTTCTCACCAAGGCGGCGCCGGCCGAGAGCAACACCGGCTACGCCCAGGGCGGCATCGCCGCGGCAATGGGCGACGACGACAGCCCGGCGCTGCATGCGGCCGACACGATACGCGCCGGCGACGGGCTGTGCGACGAGGCGGCGGTGCAGGTGCTGGTCGAGCATGGGCCCGAGTACGTGCGCGAGCTGCTCGCGTGGGGCGCGCAGTTCGATCTCGACGCGCGCGGCCGTCCCGCGCTCGGCCGTGAGGCGGCGCACACCGTCCGGCGCGTGCTGCACGCCGGCGACGCCACCGGCCGCGAGATCGGCCGGGTGTTGTGGGATCGCGTGCGCGGCCTCGGCTCGGTCGAGACCATCGACCACGCGCTGGTCACTGAAGTCGTGACCGACGGCGGTTCCGCGCGCGGCGTGCACTACTTCGACGCGGCGGGACGCGCCTTCGACGTGCGCGCCGCGGCGACGCTCCTGGCCACCGGCGGCGCCGGCCAGGTGTTCAGCGACACCACCAATCCCGCGGTCGCCACCGGCGACGGCATCGCGCTTGGCTACGATGCCGGTGCCCGCGTCGCCGACCTCGAGTTCGTGCAGTTTCATCCGACCGCACTCAACCAGCGCGGCGCGCCGCGGTTTCTCATCTCGGAGGCGCTTCGCGGCGAAGGGGCGCGGCTGGTCAACGCCAGGGGCGAGGCATTCATGCCGCGCTATCACGCCGACGGCGACCTCGCGCCGCGCGACGTCGTCGCGCGCAGCATCGTTCGCGAAGCGGAGGCGTCCGGCGGCGCGATCTTCCTCACGCTGGCCCACCTCGATCCGTCGTTCGTGACGCGGCGGTTCCCGACGATCGCGGCGATGTGCGCGCAGATTGGCCTGGACCTCGCGCGCGATCCGATTCCAGTCGGCCCGGCAGCGCACTACATCATGGGTGGAGTCGAGACCGACGAGTGGGGCCGCACCTCGGTGCCCGGGCTGTATGCCGCGGGCGAAGCAGCCTGCACCGGGCTGCACGGGGCGAACCGGCTGGCGAGCAACTCGCTCCTCGAAGGCCTGGTGTTCGGGGCCCGGGCTGCGCTCGCCATGCTGGAGCCGCCACGAGCCGCCACGGTGAAACCTGACCGCGTCATGGCTGAAGGCCAACGGCTGATGGCCGTGGACCATGACTCACCGTCCACCATGGCGATGAGCCATCAGCCGCTCGCCATGGCCGCCAGCGTCAAGGATCTGATGTGGAAGTCGGTCGGTCTGTTTCGAGACCGTCAAGGGCTCTCGTCCGCGGTTGGCACGCTCGAGGCCGTGGCCGTGCCAGGCTCGCCGGCCAGCGCCGACGAGTGGCGCGTTCGCAACCTCGTGACGGTGGCGCGGTTGATCGCGCGCGCGGCACTGCGCCGCGAGGAGAGCCGCGGCGGCCACTTTCGCGCCGACTTCCCCGACCGCGACGATGCGCGCTGGAGGGTTCACCTGGTCGAGACGAAACCGATAGAATAGCGGTTTGCCTATGAAGCAACCCGCGAAGGAATCGTTCGTCACCGAAATCACGCCGCGCTCGAAAGACTTCTCGGCCTGGTACCTCGACGTCGTGCGCAAGGCCGAGCTCGCCGACTACTCGCCGGTCAAGGGGTGCATGGTCATCCGGCCCTACGGCTACGCGGTGTGGGAGCTGATCCAGCAGGCGCTCGACTCGCGGATCAAGGCGACCGGCCACGTCAACGCCTATTTCCCGCTGTTCATCCCGAACAGCCTGCTGACCAAGGAGGCGGAGCACGTCGAAGGCTTCTCCCCGCAGGTCGCCTACGTCACGCACGCCGGCGGTGAAGAGCTCGAGGAAAAGCTCGTCGTCCGTCCGACGTCGGAAGCGATCATCGGCACGATGTACGCAAAGTGGGTGCAGTCGTGGCGCGACCTGCCGATTCTGATCAACCAGTGGGCGAACGTCGTCCGCTGGGAGAAGAAGACGTATCCGTTCCTGCGGACGACCGAGTTCCTCTGGCAGGAAGGGCACACCGCCCACGAGACGGAGAAGGAAGCCGAAGACGAGACGCTCAAGATCCTCGATCTCTACGCCGACGTCTGCGAATCGGTGCTGGCGATGCCGGTCGTGAAGGGACGCAAGACCGAGAGCGAGAAGTTCGCCGGGGCGCTGCGCACCTATTCGATCGAGGCGTTGATGGGCGACGGCCGGGCGCTGCAGGCCGGCACATCGCACAACCTCGGCCAGAACTTCGCGAAGGCGTTCGACATCACGTTTCAGTCGCGCGACAAGACGGTGGAGCACGTCTGGGGCACGTCGTGGGGCGTGACCACCAGGCTGGTCGGCGGCGCGATCATGGTGCACGGCGACGACAGCGGCCTGGTGCTGCCGCCCGCGGTTGCGCCGTACCAAGCGGTCATCGTGCCGATTGGCCGCGACAACTGGCGCGAGACGGTGCTGCCGACGGCGCAGACGATCCAGGCGGAGCTGCGCGCCGCCGGCATCCGCGTGACGATCGACGAGCGCGAGGAGCGTCCCGGCTGGAAGTTCTCCGAATGGGAGATGCGCGGCGTGCCCCTGCGGCTCGAGCTCGGCCCGAAGGACATCGAGAAATCAGCGGTGATGGTCGCCCGTCGCGACACGCGCGAGAAGCAGAGCCTGCCGATGGCGGGCCTGGCCGCGGCCGTGCGCTCGCTGCTCGACGAGATCCAGAAGAACCTGTTCGACCGCGCGATCGCGTTCCGCGACGAGCACACGCAGCGCGTCGCGAGCTACGCCGAGTTCAAGGAGATCATGGACGGACGGCCTGGATTCGTGATCGCGCCGTGGTGCGGCACCGCCGAGTGCGAGACGCAGATCAAGACCGAGACGCAGGCGACGATCCGCAACATGCCGCTCGACAGCTCGAATCCGGGCGGCAACTGCATCCGCTGCGACAAGCCGGCGATCGCCGAGCCCTGGTTCGCGAAAGCGTACTGACCGCGCGCGCCGGCGCGAACGCGCCGCCGCGCTACTTCGAACAGGACGCCGCGTCGGACGAAATCTTCGCCAGCGACTCCACCCGCAGCAGCGGCGCGCTCGTGGCCGCGTCGGACGGTTCGGTCCGGCCGGCGGTGCCCGTCGGCCCCGGCGCCCGCTTTACGAGCGTCCCGGTGACCTGCACGCGGTCGCCGACAAAAGGCGCGACCTTCGCGGCTGCGGCATCGTCGAGCCTGTACACCCGCACCGACTGCGCGACGGCGCTGCCGACCGCGCCGGCTGCGTCCGCACGGTCCGGCGGCACGAGCGTGATCTTCGAGAGCACGTAGCGCGTTTCACCGGCCGGGATGGCGGTGGTGGCGCCTGGTTCAGGGATTGGCGTGGATCGGTCGACGCAGCCGATCACCGTGACCTTCACCGGGGCATCGTCGCGGGCCTGCAGCGCACGAGCTTCCAACCGGCCGATGGCGATCGATGCGAGAGCGCCGAGCGAAACGCTGAGCATGATGCGCTTCACGGTCTCCTCCTCTTGTCTAACGCTGGGTTAAGCGCATGTGAGTCTTCGTCATGTCCGCCTGCGCGCGGACCGCGGTCAGTCTGGCTCCGGAACGACGGAGATATTCACTTCGTGTGCCGAGCCGTACCAGTTTGGACAGGAAAGTCGCGAGGCGGGTCGGAGAGGGCGGATAAGGATGAGGCGGGACTGGGAGCAGCCATGCCCCCAGTCCCATCTCCCCAGCCTGCTGTTACCTGAGGTTCACCACCAGCGCGGCGCGCCGATTGAGCCGCCGCGTTTCTTCACGCGAGTTGTCGTGCTTCGGCCGTTCTTCGCCGTAGCTCACCG
>Ga0207645_10003614_pt1 | contig 11699 bp, 10 predicted proteins | sample KBSM53metaG_FD_184331 | JGI IMG/M metagenome (GOLD analysis project Ga0207645, IMG submission 184331) | Miscanthus rhizosphere microbial communities from Kellogg Biological Station, Michigan, USA - KBS M5-3 metaG (SPAdes) (version 2) | ecosystem: Host-associated > Plants > Roots > Rhizosphere >...
TGCGCGGTGCCTCGAACACGAGGGGCACGCGCGGTAGCCGCGCGGTGAGCGGTGGAAGCTGGCCGGCCGCCACGGCTGCGACGAGATTCGGCGGCTCCTCGGCTCCGACCGCCGGACCCGCGAGCAATGGCAGCAGCGCCAGCAGCGCTGCCATGCGGACGATGAGCGCGTTCATGCGATCGCGGCCTCGGTGGTGGTCTGCATGCGGACGCGATGCCCGTCGCCGACATCGACGAGCTCGCCGGCACTCTGTGGCGTCCACGCGAACGGCGCGCGCCATTCCTCCGGCTTGCGTTCGGCGCCTTCGAGCACGGCCGTGAGGTCGAGCTTGCGATCGAGATCCGGATAGGGAACTGCGGCCAGGAGCCCGAGCGTATACGGATGCAGCGGATTGTGGAACAGGACTTCGCGCGGGGCGATCTCGACGATGCGGCCGCGGCACATCACCGCGATGTCGTCGGCGATGTAGTCGACGACGGCGAGATTATGCGAGATGAACAGGTACGTGAGGCCGAGCTCCGCCTGCAGGTCCTTCAACAGGTTCAGCACCTGTGCCTGGATCGACACATCGAGCGCCGAAACGGGCTCATCGCACAGGATCAGGTCGGGCTTCAGCGCCAGCGCGCGGGCGATGCCGATCCGTTGCCGCTGGCCGCCGGAGAAACTGTGCGGATAGCGGTTGAGGAACCGCGGATCGAGGCCGACGAGGCGCATCAACTCCTTGGCCATCTCGGCGCGGTAATCGGCGTCGCCGATGTCGTGGATGATCAGCGGCTCGCGCAGGATGTCGAACACAGTCATCCGTGGGGAGAGCGAGCCGAACGGATCCTGGAAGATGTACTGGACGCGGCGGCGAAAGCGCATCAGCTCCTCGCCTTCCGCCCGGCTAACGTCGAGCTTCTTGCCACGGTCGTTGTAGAGAATCTCGCCGCTGTCGGCCTCGATCGCACGCATGATGGCCTTCGACAGCGTCGTCTTCCCGCATCCGCTTTCGCCGACGAGGCCGAAGCACTCGCCGCGCCGGATCGAAAAGCTGACATCGTCGACGGCCCGGAACGCGGGACCTTCGCGGCGCACGATGAAGCCGGTCGGCCGCTGGCGGAAGGTCTTGACGACGTTACGTACGTCGAGATGAATTTCGCCCGCATCCGCCGGCCACGGCTCCTGCGCCTCGACGAGCGGGCCTGTCTGGTGGTCTACCGTGCGCACCGAAACGAGCCGTTCGCCGGGCTTCATGTCGAAGTGCGGCACTGCACGCAGCAGCGCGCGCAGATACGGGTGCTCGGGACGTTCGAATAGCTGCTGCACCGTGCCTTGCTCCATCACGCGGCCGGCATACAGCACGACGACATGCTCAGCGACGTTGGCGACGACACCGAGATCGTGTGTGATGATCAGCACCGCCATCTCGAGCTCCGCCTGCAGTTCCTTGATCAGCGCGAGGATCTGCGCCTGGATCGTCACGTCGAGTGCGGTGGTCGGCTCGTCGGCGATCAGCAGGGATGGTCGGCAGACGAGCGCCATTGCGATCATCGCACGCTGGCGCAAGCCACCGGAGAGCTGGAACGGGTAGGTCTTCAGTGCGCGCGCAGGGTCGGGAAAGCCGACGCGACGAAGCATGTCCTGGGTGCGCGCCATCCCCTCGCGATGGCCGACGCGATGGTGCAGGAACAGCGCTTCGCTCACCTGGTCGCCGATCGTATGCAGGGGCGACAGCGATACCATCGGCTCCTGGAAGATCATCGAAATGTGGCGGCCGCGGATCCGCCGGATCTTGCGGCCGTCGGGGGCGAGCCGGACGATGTCGACGGGCGGCTTCGGCGAGCCAGGCGACGTGAACAGAATCTCGCCGGACGTGATGGTCGCCGTGGGTGGCAGGATGCGCATGATCGCCTGCGCCGTCACGGACTTGCCGGAGCCGGATTCTCCAACGAGCGCCAACGTCGAGCCGGGCTCGATGCGAAACGATACGCGATCGAGCGCCGGAACCTTGACGCCGCGATTGTCGAATACGATCGACAGGTCTCGAACGTCGATCAGCGACATGGCGGACGTTGCGCCCCGCGCCGAACGCAACCGCGCCCGTCACGCGAGGTCGGCTCGCGGTTGTCGATCCGGTCGATCAAGTTTTGTCCTCCTCCAAGGCAGATGTGCGCAGGCCGCTGCCCACCGCGGCGCTGTCGTCCACGGCCGCCTCGCGTGGCTGCGGCTCTGGACGGTCCTGCCCGGAACTTCGTGAGAATGCCCTGACTGCGCCGTTCCGTCGAGTCCAACCGACCTGCGTCCCCCGCCCGCAAAACCGAAACGGCGCGGCTGCAACGGTCAGCGGACGTCGGGAACGTTGCGAAAGCCAACGCAGGACTTGCGCAGGCCGAGTTCGCGGGGCAGCGTTCGTACCGCCAGGCTGATGTGGCGTGCAAGACGCCGCCAGGGCGGCAGCTTCCGCGGAGGCGGCAGCGCATCGGTAAATTCGGTCAGGTCGAGGTAGTACGCCTCGGTGGGCCCGATATCGTCGAGGTCGAGCCGAAGCGGTGCGGCGCGCTCGTGCAGCGGACTGCCGACCATCGCGTGGACCGGCTGGGTCATCAGCAGGTATTCGGGCACGGGCACGGCGTTCTTCAGCATCCGGTGTACGACGATGACGTCCACGCCCGCCAGCTCGGTCATGTTCTTCACCTTCTGCATGGCGACTCCGCCGAGGTGGCCGACCAGCTTGATCTTGAGGTTGCCGGATTGCTGGCAGCCGTCGCACGGGCAGAGCGTGTTGACGCGCAGATCCGCCGCGCGCAGGTGGAACGCGCGATAGATCGCAGCGGCGTGGCCGGCGACGAGCGCGGGATCGAACTTGCCATCCTTCGGCGCCGGCATGTAGAAGAATGCCGCGTCGCCTTCCAGCTTCGCCAGGCGCAGCGACGGCCCGGCGGCGTCGATGACCACTTCGAGCAGCCGTGCAACGGTTTCCTGAGCGTGCGCGAGACTCGACTGGTGGAACTTCATGAATTTCGTGTAGCCCGCGATGTCGGCGATGAGCATCAGCGTCGGTTGCGCATCCATGTCAGGCAAGCCTCGATCCGGTCAGCGGTCGACCGCTACTTACGCCGATCCGCACGTAACGGATGCAGCGGGAACGAGACCAGCCTTGGTGGCGGTTCACGTGCCGACGTAGACCGGTTCGGGTTGCGTGAAGAATGCGTGCAGGATGTGATAGACCGTCAGGTAGTTCTTCTGCTGGAAGCTCGCGTGCGATATCCCGGCGAGCACCGAGAATTGCTTGTCCGGGTTGGGCAGCCGCTTGAAGAAGTCGATCAGGTCGTCGAACGCCGCGATGCCGTCGTACTGGCCGCGCAGCACGAGCGTCGGCATCGTGATCGACGAGGGATCGACGACGGGCAGCTTCGAGCACATGTCGACGTACGTGCCGTTGGGCATCGAATCGTCGAGCGCCAGTATCGCGTCGGCGAACGCTTCGACGACGCGCGGCTCGGCGCAATCGGCGTGATCGCGGGCGAAAATCGACTGCACGAATGCGCGGTCGATCGGTCGCCGGTTCCGGGCGACGAACTCGGGCAGCTTCTTGCGCCGCTGCTCGAGGGTGGGCGCGCCTTCGCCGGTCCAGACGAACGCGTCGAGCGCGAGCCGCGACACACGGCGCGGATGCTGCTGCGCGAACAGCGCGGCGCGCAGCGCGCCCGACGAGATTCCGTACGCCATTACGCGCTCGACGCCGCGCGCGCGGCGCATGTAATCGGTTGCAGCAGCCAGGTCGTCGGCGCCGTTGGCGATGTCGCAGGGGATGTCGCGCGACTTGTCGGAGCGCCCGTAACCCTCCATGTCGACGCTCCAGCAGACGAAGCCCCGCTTGGCGAACCAGTCCATCACGGACGAGTCCGGCCTGCCGGGCACGGCAAGGTCGAACGTCGGCTGCGATGCCATCGACGAGCCGTGCACGAACAGCAGCACCGGCTTGCCTGCGGGCGAGCCGACGAACTTCTCCCACAGAAAGAGGCGGATGCCGCTCTTCGACGCTTCGTGCTCGACGCCTTGCACCACGTCGTCGATAGCCGTTGCCGGAGGTGTCGATGGAGTCACGCGTTCGTCCCTACTCGATTTTCGCGCCGGTGTCGCGGATAACCTTCGCCCACAGATTCTTCTCGTGGCGGAAGAACGTGCCGAACTCCGCAGGCGTCGATCCGACGATCTCGATGCCGGCCGTCGCCATGTATTTCTTGACGTCCTCCTGAACGAGCACGGCCAGAACTTCGCGGTTCAGCCGCTCGACAATCGCCGGCGGGGTCCCCTTCGGTGCAAGCAGTCCCATCCAGACATAGGCCTCGTAATCGGGCACGCCGGCCTCCATGACGGTCGGCACATCGGGCAGTTGCGGCGACCGCGCGGCGCCCGTCACCGCGAGCGCGCGAAGCTTCCCTGCCTTGATGTGGCCGACCATGCCCGCAGTGCCGGGGATGGACATCGCGACCACACCGCCGAGAAGATCGGTGGTCGCCTGTCCGCTGCCGCGATAGGGCACGTGGTTCATCTTCATGCCGGTGCGCGACGCGAGGAGGGCGGCGAACAGGTGCTGTCCGCTGCCGTTGCCCGACGATGCGTAGTCGATCTGGCCGGGTCGCTCCTTCACGTACGCGATCAGTTGCTGCAGCGAGGTCACCGGCACGGCCGGGTTCACGACGACGACGCCGGGCTCGCGACCGATCAGCGCCACCGGCGTGAAGTCTTCGATCGGATCGAACGGCAGGTTCGAGTAGAGCGTCGCGCTGATCGCGTTGGTCTGCGACGCGAGCAGCAGCGTGTACCCGTCGGGCGCCGCCTTGGCCACGACGTCGGTGCCGATCGTGGCACCTGCGCCGGGCTTGTTCTCGACGACGACGGGCTGGCCGAGGCGCTGGCTCAGGTGCTGCGCGATGAGCCGCATCGGGCCGTCGACAGCGCCACCCGGCGAGAACGGCACGATGACGCGCAACGGCCGGGACGGAAAGTCATCGGCGCGCACCGGACCGGTGACGTGGACCGTGAGCGCGGTCGCAAGGACGAGCGACAGGCGATGCAGGAGGGACAATGCGGAACTCCGTTGAGCGGCCTCGCATTGTCGCGGCGACTGCGTACATTGGCAAGCCGCGACCGGAGCCGACGGTAGGACATCACCGACATCCATTTGCGGTCCCGTCCGCTGACGCGTGCCGCCGTCCGAATCTATTGTTCACCATCGCCACGCATGCGAAGAGCACGAGTGCATTGCCGCGGCGAAACGATGGTTCATGTGCACTCGACGGATCACCGACTTATCAACGCGGAGCGGCAGATTATGAAAACGATCGTAGGTTCGTTCGACAGTTTCGAAGTGGCAAAGCGCGTGTCGCATGCCTTGCTGGATGAAGGCTTTCGCGACGGCGACGTCAACGTCGTTGCCAGCAACCTGCGCGGCGATTACGCCGGCGGCGCGCCGGGCGATTACGCACGCACTTCGACCGAGGCGGCGCTGCCGGCCGGCGGCGAGGGACTCGTGCGTGATCGGGTGGTGGACAAGGATGTTGCCGACGACACGAGCGGTGCGGCAGCCGGTGCCGTCACCGGCGGTGTCGTGGGGGGGGCGGCCGGTCTCGCGGCGAGCCTGATGGGCCTTGCGATACCGGGCATCGGTCCGATCATCGCGGCCGGACCGATCGTGGCCACGCTGAGCGGCGCGGGCGTAGGTGCGGTCGCGGGCGGTCTCATCGGCGGTCTCACCGACATGGGCGTCTCCAAGACGGATGCCGAGTACTACGCTGAATCCGTGCGGCGGGGCGGGGCGCTCGTTACCGTGCGCGCCGATGATTCGCGTGCGGATCGCGCAGCCGACATCATGCGCGAACACGGCGCAGTGGACATCGAGCAGCGCGCCGAGCAGTGGCGCGAGCGGGGCTGGACAGGCTGGAACGACAAGGCCGATCCGTATACGGCCGCCGATCTCGATCGCGACCGCGACCTCTATGGGGATGCGGACCGCGTGACCGGGCTGGCGGGCGGAATGATCGGCGATCGCCCGGCGCCGGCCGCCGACCGCGACACGACGGGCGTCAGGAAGTACTAACGTCACTTACACGCGGTGCGAGGCGACACAGCCATCCTCGACCCGCGCGAAAGCAACGCCGGGATGCCTGCAGGGGTCCCGGCGTTCGTGCAATCTGCTCGAAGGCGTGCTTGAACGGCGCGTCCGGAGGAAACACCGATGACATCGCCGTCCCGCAACACCGTCGGCGTCTATGATCGGCCACACCCGCTGCGAACGCGCAAGGTGATCGTGCCGGTGCTCGTCGCAGTCGTCGTTACGATCGGCTACGCTGTGTTCTTCTACCTGCGCTGATCGAAGGTTACGCGGCGCGCAGCGCGTGCGCCGCGGCGTCGAGTTGCGCATAGGCGTCGCGCAGTGCCGTACGCAGCCCTTCCTCCACCACCGGGTGGTAGAACGGCAGCTTGAGCATCTCGCCGATCGTAAGGCCAAGCTGATGCGACCACGCGAGCAGGTGTCCCAGGTGCTCGGCATCGGGACCGATCATCTCCGCGCCGAGCAGCAGGCCGGTACGGATCTCGGCGTAGACATGCAGACTCCCACGGTTGCGCTGCATCACGCGCGCGCGACCCTGATCGTCGAACGACACGCGCCCGGTCACATGCGCGACCTCACGCGCACCGCGCCAGCCGCTGCCGATGACGGCGATCTGGGGATCCGTGAACACGACCGACAACGGGCTGCGGCGCATCCCGGCATGCACATCGGGAAAACGCGCGGCGTTGTCGCCTGCGATGCGCCCTTCATCCGCCGCTTCGTGCAAAAGCGGAACGTCGGCGTTCACATCGCCGGCTATGAAGATTGGCGACGATCCGCATTGCATCGTCTCGCGATCGAACAGCGGCACGCCGTATTCGTCGAGCGATACCGACGTGTGCTCGAGGCCGAGCTTGGCGACGTTCGGCCTGCGGCCGGTGGCTGCCAGCAGATAGTCGAAATGCTCGGTGCGCGTTTCGCCGTCCAGCGCACGGTAGCGGACGGCCACTTGCCCCGCTTCGAGCGACACTTCGGCGTGCGCGTCGGTATCGAGATAGAACTCGGCGCCGAACACGCGGCGCGCTTCGGTGACGAGCTCGGGATCCGACAGTGGACCGACTCCGCCGCCGCGACCGAAGACCTTGATCCGCACGCCGAGCCGATGCAACGCCTGGCCGAGCTCGAGCCCGATGACGCCGGGTCCGAAGACGGCCACGCTTGCGGGTAACGAGGTCCACTCGAACAGCGTCTCGTTGGTGACGAGGCGATCGCCCAGCGCATTCCACGCGGGGGGATATGACGTCGTCGAGCCGGTTGCGATGACCGTCGCATGAGTCTCGACGGTGACGTCGCCGACGGCGAGCGTGTCATCGCCCACGAATTGCGCGTACCCGACGAGCTTGTCGGCGGCCGGGATCGCCTCCACCCCCTGCGTGACGAAGCCGACGAAGCGATCCCGCTCGCGCCGCACGCGCGCCATCACGGCCTCGCCGTCGACGCTGACGTCGCCACGCAATCCGAACGCGTCGAATCGCTCGACGGCATGCGCCGCCTCGGCCGGTGCGATCAGCAGCTTGCTGGGCATGCAGCCGACGCGAGCGCACGTCGTGCCGTGCACGCCGCCTTCGATCAGCAATGCCGAGCGGCCCGCGGCCTTCGCCGCGCGATAGGCGGCGAGACCCGCGGTGCCGGCACCGATAACCGCAACGTCGGTCTTCAGCGTGCGCATGAGGCTGCCAAGCTTACGCGGCTTTGCGCAGAAACGCTTCAAGCTCCGCCGTCCCGCCGATCAGCTCGCCGTTGATGAAAATTTGCGGGACCGTCGTCGCCGCGGCGATCGCGCCGAGCGCCTTCGTGCGCACGGTGTGCGGCAGCGGAATCTCCGCATAGTCGAAGCCGGCGTCGTTCAGCCGCTCCTTCGCCTTCGCGCAGAACGAGCAGCCTTCGCGCGTCAGGATCGCCACCTGGTCCGGCTTGGTCGCCTTCGGATTGATGTAGTCGAGCATCGTGTCGGCGTCCGACACCTTGAACGGATCACCGGGCTCCTGCGGCTCGATGAACATCTTCTCGATGGTCTTGTTGCGCACGAGCATCGAATATCGCCACGAGCGCTTGCCGAAGTTCAGGGACGTCTTGTCGACGAGCATGCCCATGCCTTCGGTGAACTCGCCGTTGCCGTCGGGAAGCAGCGTGATGTTCGCAGCCTCCTGGTCCTTGCCCCATTCCTCCATGACGAACGGGTCGTTGACCGAGATGCAGACGATGGCGTCGATGCCCTGCGCCTTGAACACCGGCGCGAGCTCGTTGAACCGCGGCAGGTGCGTCGACGAGCACGTCGGCGTGAATGCGCCCGGCAACGAGAACACGACGACGTTCTTCTTCGCGAAGATTTCGTCGGTGGTCACGGTGGCCCAATCGCCGTTGCGGCGTACGCGGAATGCGACGTCGGGAACCTGCTTGCCTTCGCGGGAAACGAGTTGCTCTTTCATGCTGGATCTCCTGGGTTGGGATTGGAAGCGGATGCATGAATGATGGGGGTGCAGAGGCCATAATGCAAATCAATTTAGTCAATTGCATCAATACACAAATACTATGACGTGGCGCAAGCAGGCGACCTCGACGTCCTGCGGGCGCAGCGACGGCGCACGGTGTCGCCAAACGGGCTATTTCGGCCGCGGCGGCCGCAGTTCGCTGCCTGGATGCGACAGCCGGCCGGCACGCAGCTCTCGGACGGCGTCCACGAGCGCGCGCGCGACGTTGCGGACTTCTTCCTGCAGGCCCGTGTCGCGGTCGAGGGCCTCGTGGCTCGTCGCGTAGGGCTCGTAGTAGCCGAGCATCCGGTCGATCCGCGCGTTGAAGCCGGCGTCGATCAGCCCCATCCAGTCGAGCCAGTCCGAGAGCGTCCGCCGCAGTGTTTCGGTGCCTGCGACGTCGCCGTGCACGACGACGCCATACACGCGCCCGGCAAGATGTTGCGGATACGACCAGCCGTCGAGTTCGAGCGCCTTGGCCTTCGCCGGATTCTTGCCTGCGGTGGACGTAGGGTCAGGGTTCCCGCCGTCGGCGCAGACGAGACGGTCGATCATCAGTTTCAGCACGCTCGGCGCCTGATACCAGTAGACCGGTGTCAGGATCATCACCGCATGCGCAGCCGCCCAGCGCTCGTAGATGTCGGCCATTCGATCGCCCGTCTGGTCGAGCGCATGGTTTGGATAGCAGCTGCACGGCCAGTGGCACAGAGGCATCGCCGTCGACACGCATCCCTTGCATGGAAAGATTCGCTCGCCATAGCCTGACGTCAGCGTGCTGAGATCGAGCACGTCGGTCGCGATCGACGCCTGCGCGAATATCTCGCCCGCCCATGTGGCGAGGCGGAACGTCTTCGATATTTCGCCCGGACACGTGCCGTCGTTGCGTGCGGCACCAATGACGACCAGCACGCGCGACGGTGCAGCCGGATCGCGCTGGCGCACCTGTGCGGCGGCGATGCGGTCACGTGTGGCGCGCCACTCGTCCGACAGCTTGTAGTCGGGATCGACAAACCCCGGTCCGGCCGCGTGGGTCAGCGGCGCCTTGCGTCCCTTCTCGTACGCGTGCCACGCGATGGTCTCGAGCCGAGCGATCGCGTCTTTTTCGACTGCGAATGCGGGATCGACGAACGATTGCGCGAACCGGTTCCGGAATGCGTCCCGATCGAGTGGAGGAGGCGCCTGGCCCTTGCGAACATCCGGCATGCCCGACAGACAGCGCTGTCGGGCGAAAGTGCCGCATGCCCGACGTTCAGGACTGCATTGCTTCGATGACGTGCGCGACAGCAAGTAGCCGGGCGTCGGAAAATTTCGGTCCGGCGATCTGCACGCCCACCGGCAAGCCCGCTGGCGTCCTGCCGCAGTTCACGCTGATCGCCGGCATGTGGACGAGATTCACCGGGCACGTGAAGCCGATGAGATTGCGATTGGCCTCGCCGAGCGTATCACCGTCCGGATAGAACTCGCCAATCGCAGGGGCGGCGATCGGCGCTGTCGGCGATATGAGCACATCCTGCGCGGCGAATACGGCAAGCAGGTCCGCGCCAAGCCGGTTGCGCTCATCCTGCAGATACTGCACGTCGTCGGCCGTGATGCCCGCGGCAAAGTCGAGCATGCCGGCCACCGCGACGGGCTCGTCGCCACCGCGCCTGGCTGCGCGCAGGCGCAGTCCCGCCTGGATCATGTAGGCACGGAACGGGTCGCGGCATATGCTTTCGATGCGGGTCACCTGCGCGCCGGCATTCGCCATGCGCGCTACCGCCGTTTCGACGCATCGCGCGACCTGCACATCCACATGCTGATAGCCGTAACTCGGGCTCCACGCGATACGCAGGCCGGCGAGCGTGCCACCGATCGTCGCTGCGACGTAATCGGTACCATCCGGTGGCAGCTCCATCCAATCGCGGCCGTCGGGCCGGGCGATTGCGTTCATCGCATGCGCGCAGTCCCTGACACTACGCGCGAGGGGGCCGGCCACGGTGCGGTCGGTCTGACCCGGGTAATAGGGCACGCGTCCGAGTGTGGGCTTGTGACCTGCGATTCCGGTGAAGGCCGCGGGCAGGCGAATCGAGCCACCGCCGTCGGAACCGATGGCGAGGGTGCACAGGCCCGCAGCCACCGCGGCTGCCGCACCACCGCTCGAGCCGCCGGGCGAGCGCGACGTATCGCAGGGGTTGCGGGTGATGCCGAACGCGCGCGTGTGCGTGACCGGTATCACCGACAACTCGGGCATCGTCGTCTTGCCCAGGATGATCGCGCCGGCTTCGCGCAAACGCGCGGTCACGGGCGAGTCGTGCGTCGACCGCGCAACACCCGCGAGCGAGAGTCCGCGCGGGCTCGTCATCCCGGCGACATCGATATGGTCCTTGATCGAAACCGGCACGCCGTCGAGCGCGCCGAGCGCCGCGCGGGCGCGATGGCGTGCCTCGCTGGCACGCGCAGCCGCGAATGCCGCTGGCGTGGCCAGCTCGTAGTACGCAACCAGGCGCGGATTGATGCGGGCAATTCGTGCGTACATTGCGTCCGTCACCTCGATCGGCGAGAAGGTGCCGGCACGGTATCCGGCCGCGAGTTCGTCCACCGATCGGAAACACAGCGGGTCATCGCGCGGATCGTCAAACCGCTCGTTCATCGTTCGGCCATCGTTCAATCATCGCTCGATCGTCACTCGACCGACACTTACGCGCCGCCAAGATACGCTTGCCAAACCGCAGGATCGCCGGCGAGCGCGGTTGCGGTATCCGATTTCACCACGAGTCCCGACTCGATCACGTAGCCACGTTGGGCGACTGCCAGCGCCATCCGTGCGTTCTGCTCGGCGATCAGCACGGTCGTACCGTCGGCGTGAAGGCGACGGATGACGGCGAAGATCTCGGCCACGACGAGCGGCGCCAACCCCATCGATGGCTCGTCGAGCACCAACAGGCGGGGGCGCGCCATCAGCGCGCGTCCTATTGCGAGCATCTGCTGCTCGCCGCCCGAAAGGGTGCCCGCCAGCTGGTCCGCGCGCTCTTGCAAACGAGGGAACATTTCGTAGATACGCTGCAGATCTGCTGCAACCGCATCGTCCTCGCCGCGCGCCAGACGAACGTAGGCGCCGATCTCGAGGTTGTCGCGCACGGTGAGCGGCG
>Ga0207645_10003618_pt1 | contig 11687 bp, 9 predicted proteins | sample KBSM53metaG_FD_184331 | JGI IMG/M metagenome (GOLD analysis project Ga0207645, IMG submission 184331) | Miscanthus rhizosphere microbial communities from Kellogg Biological Station, Michigan, USA - KBS M5-3 metaG (SPAdes) (version 2) | ecosystem: Host-associated > Plants > Roots > Rhizosphere >...
GGGCGGCTGCGCCTGAAGCGCGACGAACGATCGCACAGGTGTGCTCGGCATCGTCCTTCTGCTGTTGCTGGCGCTCGCGCGATCGCGGCGACCTGCCTTCGTTCGCCGGCGGCGATAGACGCGGACCCTCACCCTAACCGTCTCCCGCTTCGCGGGAGAGGGATCAGATCTCCCTCTCCCGCTTTGCGGGAGAGGGTCGGGGTGAGGGCGCTAGCGCTCGGGCGACGCCGGCAGGGTGATGCCGAGGGCGTGGGCGAGCGCGACGAGCTGGGCGGGCGACGGGCAGCCCAGGTGACCGTCAGACAGGCGGCCGGCCCGCCGGCGCTGCAGCCATGACGCGGCCGGGTGCGCCGCGGCGGCGCGCCCGAAATCGTCGCCGGCCTCGGCCACCAGGCGCGCGACCTCGGCGTCGAGGCGCTCGCGCACGGCGGGGATCGCCGCGCGCAGGTCTTCCGCCCACGCCGCCACGTGCGTCAGCCCCTCGCCCCCGATCTCGGTGTCGCGCAGCCCGCGCAGCTTCTTGTCGATCTGATCGAACGTCATCGTCGACCAGGGCAGCGCGCGCCGGACGGCGCCCTGCCACTGGGCGCGCACGCGCTTCCAGTGATCTTCGCGCGCCGGCACGGAGACCAGACGGCGATCGGGCAGGACGAGGCCGGTCAGGCGCATGCCGTGGCACGCGCCCGTGTCGATGCCGAAGACGCGATCGCGCACGACCAGCGGTTCGGGGAAGACCGCGTGGCCGAACACGACCGGCGTCGCGTCCTCGTAGAAGTCCCACCACGCACGACGGCCGAAGCGCTTGGTGAGGCGCTCCTCGCCCGCGGTGGTGCCGGCGCGGACCTCTTCCGGGACGTCCGCCAGCGGCACGCCCGGGTAGAGGCCGAAGTGGACGACGCGGACGTCGGGCCGTTCCCAGTGGTAGGGCAACGTCGACATCCAGCGGACGTCGTCGGCGTAGCGGCCGGGGCCCAGCTGCTCGCGCGTGACCTGCTGCGAGTACGAGAACACGCCGCGCACATGCTTGCGCTCGTGGTTGCCGCAGATGACGATCGCGTTCTTGCGGGCGCGGAAGAAGTCGATGACCGCGCCCGGATCGGGCCCGCGGTCGACCAGATCGCCGACGCTGACGACCAGATCGCCGTCGGTGATGGCGGCGCGGTCGCACAGCTCCATCAGCTCGCTGTGGCAGCCGTGAATGTCTCCAATGATGATTGTCTTTTGCACGAGTATTCTCCTGCCACCTTATCTAGAGGACATCGGACGGTGGCGCGCGGACAGAAAACCGGACAGCAGCCTGCGGCTGCTGGAACGCCAATGGACTGGGCCGGTTACGTCGACGGTCTGATCGCGGAGCACGGCTCGCTGGCGGCGGTGTGCGAGCGGCTGGGCGCGATCCGCGGCTATCGGGAGGACGTCGAGAGCGTCGGCCGCGCGCTGCGCCGCCTGCGGGCGCGCGCGGGCCTGTCGGGCGGCGCCTGGGGCGAACGGCTGCTGCGGACGTTCGGCCTGCCGCGTCCCGTCGAGGCGCGGCTGCGCTTCATGGGCCAGTACCACTCGCGGTTCGTCGATCTGCCGCTGCCGCTGGCGACCGATCTGGTGCAGCTCTGGGATCGCCCGCCCACCAGCGAGAGCCGGATCGGCCGGCTGTGGCTGTCGCTCGCGCGCGTGACGCTGGCGCTGCGCGCCGACGACGCCGCCGAGGCGTCGACTCAACTGGCGCCGGCGGCCGCGGTCGCGGCCGACGATCCCGTCGGGCAGATCGAGGTCGCGCTGTGCGCGGCGATGATCGAGAGCGGCGGCCGCCCGGATGTGGTGCCGGCGGCGCTGGAACCGGTCCCGGGCCTGATCGCGGGTCTCGACGCGGGACAGTCTGTCGACGCGGACTGCCTGCGCGCCCGCTACGTGGGGCAGGTGGCGCACGCGCTCAATCGCGCCGGCGACGTCGCGCGCGCGCTGGCCCTACACCTCGAGCTGCCCGACGGCCCGGCGACGCATCCGTTCGCGCGCAGCCGCCGCGCCAACGGCGTCGCCTACGGTCACTTCCGCCGCGGCGAACGCGCCGCGGCGCTGGCGAGCGCGCGCCTCGCGGCGACGTTCGCGGGCGACTCGGGCCACGTCCGCCTGCGCGCGATGGCGCTGCTGATGGTCGCGCGCATCGCCGGCGACAGCGCCGAGGGGAACGAGGCGCGGGGGCGGGCGCGGGCGATTGCGAACGCGCTCGCGGATCCGATCCTGCTCGCGCGGTGCGACGCCGCGGATCGGGACGCCGGACCCTCACCCTAACCCTCTCCCGCAAGCGGGAGAGGGGATCTGATCCTCTTTGCCGCTCGCGCGCGAGCGATCTGATCTCCCTCTCCCGCTTGCGGGAGAGGGTCGGGGTGAGGGCAAGCCGCTTTCGGGCGACGCTCGCTTTTCCCGCCTACGCGCTGACGGGAACGCGGACGCGAACGCGCCGGGTGGCGGTTCTGCGCGTGCCTTCGCGGCGGCCCGTGGCCGGCATCTTGCGGGTCGTCCGGTGCTGGCGGCCCTTGTCGGTGTACATCGCCTCGTCGGCGCGGGTCATCAGCGCGTCGACGGTGTCGCCGGCCTCGGGCCAGCTGGCGGTCCCCAGGCTGAGCGCGATCGGGATGCTGCGCGCGCCGTTCGCGGTCTCGAGGCTGCGGCGCAGACGGTCGACCAGGTGGCCGCAGTCATCCGCGGACAGATCGGGCAGCAGCACGCTGAACTCGTCGCCGCCCGTGCGACAGGCGACGTCGTGGTGACGCAGGTGCGTGACCAGGAAATCGCCCACGTCCTTCAGCACGGCGTCGCCGACCAGGTGCCCGTGGCGGTCATTGGTCGCCTTGAAGTCGTTGAGGTCCAGCACCATCACCGAGAACCTGCGGCTGAGCCCGGCGCGCTGCGACCGGCTCAGCTCCTCGTTGAGCCGCTCCTCGAAGTAGCGCCTGTTCCACAGGCCCGTCAGGGGGTCGCGGTAGGCCATCGCACGGTAGACCTGCAGCCGCGCCAGCTCGCGCTTGAGTGCGGCGTTCTCCTTCGAAAGCCGTGCGACCTGCGCTGCCTTGCCTTCCCGCTGTGAGCCCAAGGCGCAATAATAGTCGCAGCATCCGCGGTGCCAACCAAGAAATCGCCGGCTGGACTTGCCCCGCGTGTGACCCGCCCGCAGCTTGGAAGGTGAAGGGGAGGGGCAGATGCACATTCTCTGGTCACTCATCATAGGGTTGGTGGTCGGTGCTCTGGCGAAGCTGTTCATGCCGGGCAAGGATCCGGGTGGCGTCATCATCACGATGCTGCTTGGTATCGCGGGCTCGCTCGTGGCCGGATTCGTCGGTCGTTCGCTCGGCTGGTATCACTCGGGAACGAGTGGACCCGGCATCATCGCGTCAATCATAGGCGCCATGGTCCTGCTCGGGATTTACCGGCTGCTGCTGCGCCGCAGGCGCACCGTCTAGGGCCCAGCCGATAAGGGCAGTCGCCGCGCTTTGCGCGGGGCGGCTGATCCAGGCCCAGGTCGGCGCCGCGCCCCTCGGGGCGCGGCCGTTTGACCATCCGGGTCGGTTCACCCATTTTCCGCGTCTTTCCGTGGCGCGACGGGCGGGTTCGGTCTAGAGTGCGCGTCGACCGGAGCCCCTCGGGTGAAGCCGACGGACGTCAAAAACCCCAGTTACTTCCACAAGGTGGTTGATTGCCAGTGGGCGTGCCCGGCGCACACGAATGTGCCCGAGTACATCCGGATGATCGCCCAGGGGCAGTACACCGAGGCGTATCTCCTCAACCGCGACAGCAACGTGTTTCCGGGCATTCTCGGACGCACCTGCGATCGCCCCTGCGAGCCCGCGTGTCGCCGCACGCGTATCGATGAGAAGCCGGTCGCGATCTGCCGGCTGAAGCGCGTTGCGTCCGATCTGCGCGGCGACATCAGCGGGAAGCTGCCGGCCATCCCGACGAAGAAGAACGGCAAGCGCGTCGCGTGCATCGGAGCCGGACCGGCGTCGCTCGCGGTCGCCAACGATCTGGCCCCGCTCGGCTACGAGGTCGTGGTGTTCGAACGCTACGCCGAGCCTGGCGGGCTCATGCGCACGAACGTCCCGACGTTCCGTCTACCGCGCGCCGTGCTGGACGAGGAGATCGCCATGATCCTCGACCGCGGCGTCGAGATCCGCTACAGCACGCCGGTGATGAGCCTGAAGGGTTTGCTGGACGGCAAACCCGGGTTCGACGCCGTGTTCGTCGGAACGGGCGCGCCGCGCGGCAAGGAGCTGGACCTTCCGGGACGGCACGAGGCCGGCGACCGCGTCCACATCGGCATCGACTGGCTGGCCGGGGTCGCGTTCGGCCACATCGACAAGATCGGCGAGCACGTCCTGATCATCGGCGTCGGCAACACCGCCATGGACTGCTGCCGCACGTCGCGGCGGCTGGGCGGCAAGGACGTGAAGGTGATGGCGCGCCGCGGGCGCCAGTTCTTCAAGGCGTCGCCCTGGGAGCTGGAGGACGCCGAGGAAGAGCAGGTCGAGATCCTGGTGAACCACGTGCCGAAGCGCTTCGTGGTCGAGGGCGGGAAGCTGAAAGGCATGGAGTTCGACCGCGTCGAGTACGTCGCGGACGACAAGGGCCGCCAGACAGCGAAGAAGATCGACACCGTGATCTTGCCGGCGGACGACGTGATCCTGGCGATCGGGCAGGAGAACGCGTTTCCGTGGATCGAGCGCGACGCGGGCCTCGAGTTCGACAAGGAAGGGATGCCGGTCGTCGATCCGGCGACGATGCAGTCGACGCGGCCGGGCGTCTTCTTCGGCGGCGACTCGGCGTTCGGGCCCAAGAACATCATCTGGGCGGTCGCGCACGCGCACGAGGCGGCGATCTCCATTCACAACCACTGTCAGGGCAAGCCGGTGACCGAGCGTCCCCCGGAGGGGATGAACCTGATCACGCAGAAGATGGGCCTGGCCGAGTGGAGCTACAGCAACGACTACAACCCGGCCAAGCGCGCGAAGATGAAGCACGTCGATCTGCGCGAGCGCTTCAGCCAGCTCGCCATCGAGGTGGAGCTGGGGTTCGATCCGGAGCAGACCGCGCGCGAGGTCGAGCGCTGCCTGAACTGCGACATGCAGACGGTGTTCACCGACGCGAAGTGCATCGAGTGCGACGCGTGCATCGACGTCTGCCCGACCACCTGCCTGACCATCGCGCCCAACGGTGAGGAGGACGAGCTGCGCAAGCGGCTGACGGTTCCCGCCGGCAACACCGAGCAGGCGCTGTTCGTCTCGGGCCCGCTGCCGCAGACGACGCGCGTGATGGTGAAGGACGAGGACGTCTGCGTCCACTGCGGCCTGTGCGCCGAGCGCTGCCCGACGGCGGCGTGGGACATGCAGAAGTTCGATCTCAAGATTCCTCACGCAGGACAGAACGGCGCATGGACGAACGGCAAGAACAGTTAGAACGGCGCGCGCTCGAAGACGCGGCGCGGCCTTCGGGCACGCGCCCGGTGGCCGGAAAGCCGGGGCCCTCGAAGGGCTCCGCGGCCGACGTGCGCACCAATGACTTCGCGCTGAAGCTGGCGAACGTCAACGGGACGGGATCGGCGAGCGCGAACGGCCTGCTCATGCAGGCGATCTTCCGCATGGGGATCCCGGTGTCGGGAAAGAACCTGTTCCCGTCGAACATCCAGGGGCTTCCGACCTGGTACGAGGTCCGCGTCAACAAGAGCGGCCACGTGTCGCGCGCGCTGGACTACGACCTGGTCATCGCGATGAACGCGGAGACTTACGTGCGCGACGTGAAGGAGGTCCGCTCGGGGGGCTGGCTGCTCTACGATTCGACCTGGCCGCTGGACGCTTCGCTGTCGCGCCCGGACGTGACCTTCCTGGGCGTTCCGCTCGCGAAGCTCTGCAATGCGATCTTCAAGGACTCGCGCGAGCGAATCCTGATGAAGAACATCGCGTACCTGGGTGCGCTCGTCGCGCTGCTGGACATCGATATGCACGTCATCGACGAGCTGCTCGACGAGAAGTTCTCGAAGAAGAAAGCGCTGCGCGATTCGAATCACGCCGCCGTGCGCGCAGGATTCGACTACGCGAAGGAGCACCTCGAGTGCCCGCTGCCGATCCGGCTGGAGAAGATGCACGCGACCGACGACCGCATCCTGATCGACGGCAACACAGCGACCGCGCTGGGATGCGTGTACGCGGGCGCGACCGTCGCCGCCTGGTATCCGATCACGCCGTCGACGTCGGTGATGGACGCGTTCAAGGAGTTCTGCAACAGCTACCGGCGCGATCCCGAGACCGGCAAGAACAACTTCTGCATCCTGCAGGCCGAGGACGAGCTGGCGGCGATCGGGATGGTGATTGGCGCGTCCTGGAACGGCGCGCGCTCTTTCACGTCGACGTCGGGCCCCGGCATCTCGCTGATGAGCGAGCTGATCGGCCTGGCGTACTACGCCGAGATCCCGGCGGTGATCGTCGACGTCCAGCGCACCGGCCCGTCGACGGGGATGCCGACGCGCACGCAGCAGGGCGACATCATGATGGCGGCGTACGCCTCGCACGGCGACACCAAGCACATCGTGCTGTTCCCGGCGAACCCCGAGGAGTGCTTCACGCTGTCGGTGGCGGCGTTCGACCTGGCGGAGCGCTTCCAGACGCCGGTGTTCATGCTGTCCGACCTGGACATCGGCATGAACGACTGGGTCTGCCCGCGCTTCAAGTGGGACGACAACTACCGCCCCAACCGCGGCCGCGTACTGACCGCCGCCGAGCTGGAGAAGCTGGCGCGCTTTCACCGTTACGCGAACGAGAACGCCGACCACGTCGCGGCGCGTACGCTGCCCGGCGTTCACTCCAAGGGCGCGTTCTTCACGCGCGGGTCCGGCCACAACAAGTACGGCGGCTACACCGAGATCCCCGACGAGTACCAGGAGGTGATGGACCGTCTCCTGCGCAAGCATCGGGCGGCCGCCAACGCCGTGCCCGAGCCGGTCATTCGCCTTCAGACCGACGCGACCTTCGGGATCGTGTCGATCGGCGGCTGCGATCCGGCGGTGCGCGAGGCGGTGGCGGTGCTGGCCGAACGCGGCATCGTCGCGGACTACATGCGCATCCGCTCGTTCCCGTTCGGCGACAACGTCTCGAAGTTCCTGGCGGCGCACGACCGCATCTTCGTCGTCGAGCAGAATCGCGACGCCCAGCTCAAGTCGCTGCTGACGCTGGAGACCGAGGTGCCCAAGGAGAAGCTGCATTCGATCCTCGTGTACGGCGGGTTCCCCCTGTCCAGCCGGCACGTGGTCGAGGGTGTCACCAACCAGCTGGAGCGGAGTTAACTCATGCCGACGCCGAAACCAGCGGTCGCCCACCCGAACCTCAAGCCCAACAAGGTCGGCCTCACGCTGCGCGACTACGAGGGCGCGCCGTCGACGCTGTGCGCGGGCTGCGGACATGATTCGATCACGGCGGCGATCGTCCGGTCGTTCTACGAGCTGGATACGCCGCCCCACATGATCGCGAAGCTGTCGGGGATTGGCTGCTCGTCGAAGACGCCGACCTACTTCGTCAGCGGCGCGCACGGGTTCAACTCGGCGCACGGCCGGATGCCGTCGATCGCGACCGGCGCGGCGGCGGCCAACCGCGAGCTGACGTACATCGGCATCTCGGGCGACGGCGATTCGCTGTCGATCGGAATCGGCCAGCTGGCGCACGCCGTGCGCCGCAACGTCGACATGGTCTACGTCGTCGAGAACAACGGCGTCTACGGCCTGACCAAGGGGCAGTTCTCGGCGTCGGCCGACGTCGGGTCGAAGAGCAAGCGGGGCGAGGCGAACCGGTTCTCGCCCATCGATCCCTGCGCGCTGGCGCTGGATCTGGGCGCGACGTTCGTGGCGCGCAGCTTCTCGGGCGACAAGGCGCAGCTGGTTCCGATCCTGAAGGCCGCGCTGTCGCACAAGGGCTTCGCGCTGATCGACGTGATCTCGCCGTGCGTGACGTTCAACGACCACGAGGGCTCGACCAAGAGCTACCTGCACACGCGCAAGCATCTGCTCAAGGTCGTGCAGGCCGACTTCGTGCCGCCGGCGCAGGAGATCACCGCGACGTACGAGGAGGGCACGACGATCACGGTGACGCTGCACGACGGCAGCACGGTGCGCCTGCGCAAGCTTTCGCCCGAGTACGATCCGTCGGATCGCGCGCGCGCCACCGAGCTGCTCGAGCACCATCGCCTGCGCGGCGAGGTCGCGACCGGCCTGCTGTTCGTCGAGAAGCGCGCCGCCGACATGCACGACATCAGCGGCACGACCGACGTGCCGCTGTGCAAGGTCCCCTACGAGAAGCTCTGCCCCGGCCAGGCCGAGCTCGACAAGCTCCAGCAAGCCTTCCGGTAGGTCGCGGACCCTCACCCTAACCCTCTCCCGCAAGGCGGGAGAGGGGACCTGATCTTCCTCCCTCTCCCGCTTGCGGGAGAGGGGACCTGATCTTCCTCCCTCTCCCGCTTGCGGGAGAGGGTTGGGGTGAGGGCAAGCTTCGTGCGGGCGCCGCTCGCGTTCACGTTGATTGCGTTGGAGCGATCGCCATATTCGGCGGTTGGGGGTGCGACCATGACGACCGCGGGTGAGGTGGGGAGCAACGCCGGTTTGACGATGGAACAGCTGGGCGTGCTGAGGAGCCGCCTCGAGCGTTTGCGCAGCGAGCTGCGGGTGCGCCTGGCACGCGACGAGGCGATGGCGCGCGAGGCACAGCAGGAGATCGAGGCGCTGGATGCGGCCGAGCAGACGCGCGAGCAGGACGACGCCGTCGTGCGGGCGGAGTACGACCGCACGCAGCTTCGCGAGGTCGAGGACGCTGTTCGCCGGCTCGAGACCGGTCGCTACGGCGTCAGCGAGATCTCGGGGGATCCGATCAGCTATGAACGCCTGCTCGTCGTTCCGTGGGCCCGTTACGACAGCGACGAGGATCCCAGCGGCTAGCCGCCCCCGCGCGCAGCGCGGGATCGCGGCTACCAGAAAAAACAATAGTCGCACACCGCGCCTGCGGCGCGGAGCGACTAATCACAAGCCCTGGTCGAGCAGCGCCAGGTTCGTGCGCACGGATTCGAGGCCCCAGATCTCCTTCGCGTACTGGCGGATGGTCGCGTCGCTGGAGAAGCGGCTGGCGCCGATGATGTTCTGCAGCGCCATGCGCGACCAGCCGGTCCGATCGGCATATGCGGCCGCCGCGCGGGCCTCGGTGGCCACGTAGGCGTCGAAGTCTGTGCACACCATGTACGGGTCCTCCCAGCGCAGGCTGTCGACGATGGGCCGATAGCGATCGCGATCGCCGAGGCTGAAGAACCCGGACGCGATCAGCGCCAGCACCTCCTCCAGGACCGGGTTGCCGGCGATGACGGCGTCGGGGCGGTAGCCGTTCGCCCGCGCCGCCGCGACCTCTTCCGCCGTCAGCCCGAACAGGAAGAAGTTGTCGGGACCGACCGCCTCGCGGATCTCGACGTTCGCGCCGTCCAGCGTCCCGAGCGTCAGCGCGCCGTTGAGCGCGAACTTCATGTTGCTGGTCCCCGACGCCTCCTTGCCCGCCGTCGAGATCTGCACCGACAGATCGGCCGCGGGGATGATCGCCTGCGCCAGCGAGACGCCGTAGTTCGGGATGAACGCGACGGCCAGCTTGCCGCGCGCGGCCGGGTCGCCGTTGATGACCGCCGCGACGTCGTTGATCAGGCGGATGTGCAGCTTCGCCATCTGGTAGCCCGGCGCCGCCTTGCCCGCGAACAGGTAGACGCGCGGAACGCCGGCGCTGGCGGGGTCGCGTTTCACGGCGAGGTAGTGCGCGACGATCTGCAGGCAGGCGAGCAGCTGCCGCTTGTATTCGTGGATGCGCTTCACCTGGATGACGAACATCGCGTCGGCGGAGATCCCGACGCCGGCCCGGTGGCGGACCAGCTCCGCGACGTCACGCTTGTTGGCCTGCTTGACCGCGTGCAAGCCGTCGAGAAAGTCCTCATCGTCGGCGAAGGTGTTCAGCCCGCGCAGCCGCGCGAGCTCGGGCAGGTCGATCCAGCTGGCGCCGATGCGGCTGGACAGCAGGCGCGTGAGCCGCGGGTTCGCGTGCAGCAGCCAGCGCCGCGGCGTGACGCCATTGGTCTTGTTGTTGAAGCGTTCCGGCCACAGATCGTAGAAATCCGGCAGCAGGTCGGACTTGATCAGCTGCGAGTGCATCGCGGCGACGCCGTTGATGCTGTGCGAGGCGACGGTGGCGAGGTGAGCCATGCGGACCTGCCGCCGCGGCCCCTCCTCGATGATCGAGACGCGCGCCAGCCGATCGGGCTGCCCGGGCCAGTGCAGCTGCGCCTGCCAGAGGAAGCGCTGGTTGATCTCGTAGATGATCTGCAGGTGACGGGGCAGCAGGCGCTCGAACAACGTGACGGGCCAGCGCTCCAGCGCCTCGGGCATCAGGGTGTGGTTCGTGTAGGCGATGGTCTTGCCGACGATCGACCACGCCGCGTTCCAGTCCAGGGCCTCGTCGTCGACCAGGACACGCATCAACTCGGCGACGGCGATCGACGGGTGCGTGTCGTTCAGCTGGATCGCGAACTTGTCCGGAAACAGTGAGAAGTCGGTGTGCAGCCGCTTGAACCGGCGGACCATGTCGGCGATCGAGCAGGCGACGAAGAAGTATTGCTGCTTGAGGCGCAGCTCCTTGCCCTCGTCGCTCTGATCGTTCGGGTAAAGCACCTTCGAGATGTTCTCGGTGTCGATCTTTTCTTCGACCGCGCGCCGGTAGTCGCCCTCGTTGAAGAACTGAAGGTCGAAGTCGCGGGTCGCCCGCGCCGCCCACAGCCGCAGCGTGTTCGCCGTGTCGGTGCGGTGTCCGACGATGAACGAATCATAGGGAAGGCCGATGACGGCGCGCGTGTCTATCCAGTCGGCGCGCAGGCGCCCGTCGCGATCGTGCTGGAACACGACGCGCCCGCCGAAGCGCACCGTCTGCGCGTCCTCGTGACGGGGCAACTCCCAGGCGTTCCCCAGGTGCAGCCAGTTGTCGTGCTGCTCGACCTGACGGCCGCCGTCGATGCGCTGCTCGAACATGCCGAAGTCGTAGCGAATGCCGTAACCGATCGCGGGCAGCTGCAGCGTCGCCAGCGAGTCCATGAAGCAGGCGGCGAGCCGTCCCAGGCCGCCGTTGCCCAGCCCGGGATCGCCCTCGCACTCGAGGATCTCGCCCAGGTCGAACCCGTAGTCCGCCGCCAGCGCCACCGCCGCGTGGTGCAGGTCCATGTTCATCAGGCACAGACCCAGGCTGCGGCCCGTCAGGAACTCGGACGACAGATAGCAGACGCGCTTCACGTCGCGGGCGACGTGCGTTCGCTGCGTGGCCAGCCAGCGGTGGACGAGACGATCGCGGACCGTGTGCGCGAACGCGTGATAGAAGTCGAGCGCCGACGCGTCACGAATTTCCTTCGCGCAGGTGTGCACCACGTGCTCGACGACCGCGGCGCGAAAATCGGCGTCGGCCAGGCTGGAACGCCGGCTGGGACTGGGGCCGCTGGGGGCGTTCGGGGTCGCCCTGGGAACCGCTTCGGACGTCTCGCTCTCGGTCGTGTCCGGAGGCCGAACAGACACCGTCATGCGAGCATGACAACACGCCCGCGGAAACGCAGCGGTTTCGACCGTGTCTGAACTTTGTTAACGACTTTTGGGC
>Ga0207645_10003623_pt1 | contig 11682 bp, 4 predicted proteins | sample KBSM53metaG_FD_184331 | JGI IMG/M metagenome (GOLD analysis project Ga0207645, IMG submission 184331) | Miscanthus rhizosphere microbial communities from Kellogg Biological Station, Michigan, USA - KBS M5-3 metaG (SPAdes) (version 2) | ecosystem: Host-associated > Plants > Roots > Rhizosphere >...
AATCATTCCGATCAAGGTGATCGCGGTCGGAAGCGCCGGCTCGAACGCACTCGATCGCGTCGTGCTCGACGGAATGGACAAGTCCGATCTCATTGCCGCCAACACCGACGTCCAATCGCTCGCCAGCTCCGTCGCGGCGGTCAAAGTGCAGCTGGGGCGCTCCGTTACACGCGGCCTTGGAACTGGCGGCGATCCCGAGCTCGGTTTCGATGCTGCCCAAGAATCCGCCGAGGAAATCCGCCAGGCACTGGCGGAGGCACGTCTGATTTTCATTTGTACCGGATTGGGCGGTGGGACGGGCTCTGGCGCGGCCCCCGTGATCGCGCAAATCGCGCGCGAAATGGGCGCGCTCGTTATTGGGTTCGCGACGCTGCCATTTACTTTTGAAGGGAAACGTCGCACTGCCCAAGCCCGGGATGCGCTCGCGCGTCTGCACGAAACCACCGACGCCGTAGTCTGTTTCGAAAACGATCGCATGGCTGACATGGTCGCCCCGAAGGCTGGTATTCATCAGGCTTTTGCCGTTGCCGACATGACAATCAGCCAAAGTCTGCGTTCGATTGTGAATCTGATCCAACGGCCGGGAATCATGCGTATCGGTTTCGACGATTTGCTGGCCGCACTGCGCGGGGGAGGCGGACGCTGCCTCTTTGGTTACGGCGAAAGCGATTCAGACAATCGTGCCCACCAGGCGTTGACCCAGGCCTTAAAGAATCCGTTGATGGATCGCGGACGGATGCTGGCTGATGCCTCGCGAGTCTTGGTCCAGGTCACTGGTGGGCCAGGCATGACTTTGTCGGAAGTGGAAATTTTGATGCGCGAATTGAACAAGCACATCAGCGAGCACACCCAGCTCCTATTCGGGACAGCCGTTGATGGCCGAATGGGCGATCGGTTAAGCGTGACGTTGATTAGCTCGCTGGCTGCGGACGACGTGGAAGTTGCGCCGCGCAAATCAAAGGTTCACGCAGCCCCGCCCCCGCCTCTGCCGCCCGAGCCTGTTGTCGAACCGGCGGTCGAACCTCAGATTGTGCAGTTTGTTCAACCGGAGGCGACAGTAGGGCCGGTAATGGAGGCAGAGCCGATCATCGAATCAGAACTGGCAGTTTTTCAAAGGGAAGAGATCCTTCCACCCGAACCCTCGGTTGAAGAGGTCTTGCCGGCGCGTGAAGCCGCCGCAGAATCTCACTTCGCCGAGGCCGAAATGGAGCCGGAAATCGCGCGCGCGCCCCAACCCACCACACCGCGAATCATTCCGCCTAAAAAGAAACCGTTGATCGCGCCGAAAGTTGAAGCGGAGAACCTAAAGGGCGAGAAAGCTGCTGCGGCGAAACAGGAAGTTTTGCAATTCGAGCCGCTCACCCGCGGTCGTTTTGAAAAGAGCGAGCCGACAATCGTGGAAGGTCAGGACTTGGATGTGCCGACGTTTCTGCGCAAAAACGTGCGGGTAAAATAACTCCAAACGGGGTCATCCCGAGCGCAAGTCAGGGATCCCCCATGAAATCATTAAGGTAACGCAACGGGATCCCTCGACTGTCGCTCGGGATGACGGATTCGCGTGTGCCGCTCACACTCCCATTAACAGCGGCCTTCAGGCCGGTGCTTCACCGCTGCGATGGACATAAGCCGTTTCAACGGCTTACGCTCGAAGCCCATCTCCGTGCATTCCTGCTCCCGCTGCTGGCTGCATCTAATCGAGCGTCATGGTCTGCGCTGGCAGGGGAGAAGAGCCGCTGAAACGGCTTTCGCTGCGGGCGGTGGGGGTGCACCGGCCTTGAAGGCCGGTGTTAATGAGAGGTTCGTGCGGCGCGGTCACTGACAGCCACGCGACGCTCGCGTTTCTCGAAAATTACTTCTTCATCAGATCCAGCACTGCAGCGGTCATCGCCACAATGCCGGTGCGAATCGTTGGTTCCGGCACGGGTGCGAACCTGCTCGAATGCAGGGTTGGGAGTGGCGCCGCGCCTGGCTTTTTTGATTCTGCTAATTTTGCCGGTTCCACCGCGCCGACATGAAAATTGACCGCAGGAATCGAATGTTCCGGCAGGAGGCTGTATTCGGAAAAATCTTCGCCGCCCATGGTTGCCTCGACCATTTCGACATTTGGATCGCCGAGCGTTTTCTTCCAGGCTGCGACAAGTCGTTTGGTTAGCTCGGGATTGTTGTACATCGCGGGTGCGAAGTGATCGCGCTCCACGGTCACGGTTGGCATTTTGTCGGCTGACAGCCCGGCGGCAGTCGCGCAGCCCTTGGCGATGCGCTCGATTGCGGCGAGGACGCGTTCCCGTACGTCCGCTTTGTAGGTTCGAACCGTCAGCTGCATTTTCACTTCATCGGGAATGATATTGTGCTTGGTCCCGCCGTGAATGGAACCAACAGTGACGACAATGGGATCGAGTGGATTGTTCTCGCGACTCGCGATCGTTTGCCATTGGTTGATCATTTCCGCAGCCAGCACGATCGGGTCTTTGGTTCGATAGACATACGCGCCGTGACCGCCAATGCCGTGCACGGTCACATCAACCGAATCGACATTGGCGGAGGTGTAACCCTCGGTGACGCCGATGTGGTCGATCTCCAGGTCGGCTTTGTCGTGAAACCCGAGCGCGTAATTCGGTTTTGGCCAGCGGGTGTAAAGCCCATCGCGCAACATGGCGCGCGCACCAGTGCCAAGTTCTTCCGCCGGTTGCCCGACGAACAGGATCGTGCCGCGCCATTGGTCTTTCAATTTTGCCAGTGAACGCGCCACGCCGATGAGTATCGAGACGTGCGCGTCATGTCCGCAGGCGTGCATTACGTGCACTTCATCGCCCTTTTCATTTTTGGCTGTGACCTTGCTGGCATAGGGCAATCCGGTTTCTTCCTGAACCGGCAACGCGTCCAGATCAGTGCGCACCAGCACGACCGGCCCGTCGCCATTTTTCATCAGGCCGACAACGCCATAGCATTTCTGATCGGCGCTTTCGTACTTGCCCACGTTCTCGGTCACGTCGCACCCGACTGCTTTTAATTCCTTCGCAAGTAGGCCAGAAGTGCGCTGTTCCTGAGTCGACAATTCCGGATGAGTGTGAATGTCTTTGTAGATGGTGAGGAGCGACGGTAATTCGGCGTCCGCGATTTGTTGCGGAGTCTGTTGCGCGAAAGCGGGCATCGAAATGCCAATGCAAAGCGCGAAAAGGAAGTGGGACCTCATGGCGCGACTCTACATCGGCGCCGAGCTGTTTGTCAGCTGCTCAAGTTCCAAGGTTTCAAGTAACGACAGGCCGCGTAGCTGAAGGCGTCCAATCGTGCATTCGCGCGCGCGGCTTTGCGGAACGACTTTTTCGGCGCACGCGCATGCGATCAAGCGCGAGGTAAATCACGGGGGTGGTGTAGAGGGTAAGGATTTGCGAAACGATCAAGCCGCCCACGATGGCGAAACCGAGTGGTTTACGTAGTTCACTGCCGACACCCATCCCGATAGCGAGTGGCAATGCGCCGAACATAGCAGCGAAAGTCGTCATCATGATGGGCCGGAACCGCACCAGGCACGCCTGATAGATCGACTCTTCGGGAGTGAGTCCCTCCTGCCGTTCTGCTTCCAACGCGAAATCGACCATCATGATCGCATTCTTTTTCACAATACCGATGAGCAAGATGATCCCGATGATCGACACGAGATCGAGTTCGTTCTTCGGCAAGAGCATGGTTAGGAGCGCGCCGAGTCCCGCCGAAGGTATCGTTGAAAGAATCGTGATTGGGTGAATCAAGCTTTCGTAAAGCATCCCCAGAATAATGTAGACGGCCAGCAGCGCCGCCAGCAGCAACAACGGCATCGTCGTCCAGGAAGCTTGCGCAACCTGTGCTGTCCCGGCGAAACTACCGCGAATACCTGATGGCATTCCCAAGTCGCGCTTTGCGCGTTCGACGATCTGCGTCGCCTCGCTTAAGGAAACGCCTTCTGCGGTGTTAAAGGAAACAGTCACGCACGGAAACTGTCCCTGGTGATTGACTGAGAGTGGCGTGTTATCCAACTGAAAATGGGCGATCGTGCTGAGCGGCACCTGGCTTCCGGAATTTGATTTGACGTAAATTTTGTCGAGCGAACTCGGGTCGAGATAGAACTGCGGGTCGACTTCCAGAATGACGTGATACTGGTTCTGCTGTGTATAAATGATCGAGACCTGTCGCTGCCCAAACGCGCTGTAAAGCGTGCTATCGACAGCCTGCGGTTGAATCCCAAGCCGCCCGGCTGCATCGCGATCGATGACGACAGTCTCCTGCAAGCCGCGAAATTGCTGGTCGCTGGTAGCGTCCTTGATCTGAGGATACTCATGCAACTTGTTCACGAGTTTTGGCGCCCACGAATTCAGCTCGTCGATGTTTTGATCGGACAGCGCGTATTGATATTGCGCTTTTGACGATCTTCCGCCGACTCGGATGTCCTGGCTGGCAGTGAGGAAAAGTTGGGCACCGGGAATTTTCGAGAGCTTCTGCCGGAGCCGTGCGATGACTGTCCCAGCGTCTTCTCTGCGATGGTCTTTGCCCCAACCTGTGGGTTTCAAGCTGATGAACATGCGGCCATTGTTCAGGGCCGATCCAGTGCCGCCACCGAAGAAAGAGCCAACGGCCTGCACGGCCGGGTCTTGCATGACCGTTTGCACGACCTGCTCCTGCTTTTCTTTCATTGCTGCAAACGAAATATCCTGCGCCGCTTCAGTCGTTCCCATCAGCTGGCCGGTGTCTTGTTGCGGGAAGAATCCTTTCGGGACGTAGTAGTAGAGTCCCACCGTAGCAACGATGACGACGAGCGTGACGATGAGCATGATAGCTTGGCGGTCGAGAACCCATTTCAAGGTGCGTTCGTAGAATTGGTGCATCGCATTGAAAGCGCGCTCGCTCATCGCACTGACCCGACTTTGACGTGAATGCGGTTCGTCCCGCTTCAAAAAACGTCCACACAGCATCGGCGTAAGCGTTAATGAAACGACGCCAGAAACGAGAATCGCCGCGCTCAAGGTGACAGCGAATTCATGAAACAAGCGGCCGATAATTCCGCCCATAAACAGGAGCGGAATGAAAACGGCCACGAGCGAAAGACTGATCGAAATGACCGTGAAACCAATTTGGCGCGCGCCTTTTAGCGCCGCTTGCAGCGGCGACTCACCTTTCTCGATGAAGCGCACAATGTTTTCGATCACGACGATGGCATCGTCGACGACGAAGCCGGTCGAAACGGTCAATGCCATGAGCGACAAATTGTCGAGGCTGTAACCGCACAGCCACATCACGCCGAAAGTGCCGGCAAGCGCGAGCGGCATGGTGATGCTCGAGATGAAGGTTGGCCAGAATCGGCGCAGAAAAAGGAACATGACCATGACGACCAGCGCCATCGTAAACACGAGAGTCATCTGCACGTCACGAACGGACGATCGGATCGTAATTGTTCGATCGTTCATCACATCCAGATTCACACTTGGCGGCAGCCAGGTCCGCAATTGCGGGAGGATTTCGTGAATCAGATCGGTTGTGCGAACAACGTTAGCGTCCGGTTGTTTGAAAACGACCAGCAGCACGGCGCGTTTGTTGTTGAAGAGGCCGGCCTGATCGCGATTTGCCTGCGCGTCAATTGCGGTGCCGACATCGCGCAGAGGGACCGCTGCGCCGTTATGCTGCGCGACAATGATAGGCTGATATTGTTCGGCGTGTGTTAATTGATCGTTGCTCGCGATGACGAAGCGCTGCTCCGGTCCGTCCAATGCACCCTTTGGTGAGAGAACGTTCACCTGGGAAAGCGTGGCGCGAATGTCTTCGAGGCTAAGTCCCATCGAAGCGAGCGCGACCGGATTTATTTGCACTCGCACGGCGGAATTCGCGCCGCCGCCGATTGTTACCTGGCTCACTCCGTCGAGCTGGCTGATGCGCTGCCCGATGATTTGGTCGGCAAGATTATAAACCTCCGACAACGGCTGCGTATCCGATGTCATTGCCAGCACCATGATTGGTGCGTCCGATGGATTCGCCTTGCGATATGACGGCGGCTGCGGCAATCCGCTGGGCAATTCACCCGAAGCAGCGTCGATTGCACTCTGCACATCACGCGCAGCGCCATTGATATCCCGATTGAGGTCGAATTGGATGGTGATGTTTGATCCGCCTAAAGAACTGACGGACGTGATTTCAGAAACGCCGGCGATTTGTGCGAAGCGTCGCTCGAGTGGAGCGGCCAGCGACGAGGCGGCGGTAGCGGGATCAACGCCGGGCTCCTGTGCGCTCACCGAAATTGTCGGGAAATCGACCTTTGGCAGCGGCGCGACCGGAAGAAAATGATAAGCGACCGCACCCAGCAGTAACACTCCCGCCGCCAGCAAAGATGTTCCAACGGGGCGGCGAACAAATGGCTCCGACACATTCATGGTCAAAAGCCGAGTCGATCAGTTTCTCCATCCACGCCGGCAAACTCTGGTTCCGGTTCAGAATCGAATTCCGATGTCGATCGCAACGGCAATTCGGCCTGCGCGATGCGAGCGTGACTGCGGCGTCCCCCTATCCAGGAACCAAACCGGTCCAGATAAAGATAAATTACCGGCGTGGTGTAAAGGGTGAGAAATTGTGAGAGCAACAGCCCGCCGACAATGGAAATACCGAGCGGCCGACGCAATTCGCTGCCGCTGCCGGTCTCAAGCGCTAGCGGCAATGCCCCTAACAACGCCGCTGCCGTTGTCATCATGATGGGGCGAAAGCGTAAAAGACATGCCTGATAAATCGACTCCTCCGGCGACATTCCCTCCTTACGTTCCGCTTCCAGCGCAAAATCGATCATCATGATCGCGTTCTTTTTCACGATACCGATGAGCAAAATGATTCCGATAAGCGCGACTAACGAGAAATCGATGCGGCAAATGAGAAGCGCGAGCAACGCGCCCACGCCCGCGCTGGGCAGGGTCGAAAGAATCGTGATCGGATGAATGTAGCTCTCGTAAAGGACTCCCAGCACAATGTAGATGACTACGACTGCCGCGAGAATGAGGAACGGCTCGCTCGTGAGCGATGAACGAAATTCCGCCGCCGCCCCCGTGAATGTAGCTGCAATCGTATTCGGTAATCCAATTTCGCGTTCCGCCTTTTCGATTGCCGGAATGGCGTGACTAAGGGAACTGCCACTGCGCAAATTGAAGGAGATCGTGGCTGCCGGAAATTGACCCTGATGGGGAATGGAAAGTGGCGCGTTGCTCACATGCACGGAGGCGAAGGCACTTAGCGGCACTGGCTGACCGCTGCTCGATTTCACGTAAATTTTGTCGAGCAAATCCGGTGACTCGCGGAACTTCGGTTCGACTTCCAGAATGACGCGAAACTGATTAAGCTGGGTGAAAATGATCGAGACCTGCCGCTGCCCGAATGCGTCGTAAAGGGTGTCGTCAATCGCTTGGGTGAGGACGTTGAGGCGTGACGCTTTCTCGCGGTCAACGTCGACATTCAGTTGCAGGCCGTTGGTCTGCTGATCGCTTGCCACATCGCTCAGTTGCGGCAGTTGGCCGAGCTTCTGCACGAGTTTCGGCGTCCAGTCCGCGAGTTCGGCCGCGTCGGCATCCTGCAGGATGTATTGGAATTGGGTGCGACTGATCCTGGAATCGATTTGCAGATCCTGCGCCGCTTGCATGAAGAGCGAAATTCCTTCGACGTTGCGCGTCGCGTTCCGCAATCGTTCGATGATTTTCTCCGCGTTGGCGCGCTGATTGTGCGGCTTGAGCACGATGTAAAGTCGTGCCGTGTTGACGGTGGCATTCACCGTTCCCGCGCCGACCGAAGCGGAAACGCTGGCGACGTCAGGATCCTGCCGCACGATTTCGGAAACGGCGTGGACGCGTTCCATCATGGCCTTGAAGGAAATATTCTCCGCGGCATCGGTCACGCCCACGATCACGCCCGTGTCCTGTTGCGGCAGCAATCCCTTGGGGACGATGACGTAAAGGAGAATCGTCGCCACCAGCGTAAGGAGGGCGACATTCAAGACGAAACGTTGATGCGCGAGCACCCAGCGCAGGCCGCGTTCGTACCAATCGCGGAACCGGGTCCAATATTCCTCCGTTCGCCGGTAGAATTCGCCGGAGTGTTCCTCATCCTCGCTCTCTGATCGCAAAAGTTTCGCGCACATCATCGGCGTGAGCGTTAACGAAACGAAGGCCGAGACGCCAACTGCTACGCTTAGCGTGATCGCGAACTCGCGGAACAAACGCCCGACGATGCCAGTCATGAACAAAAGCGGAATGAAAACGGCGACGAGCGAGACGCTCAGGGACACGACGGTGAATCCAATTTGCTTCGCGCCTTTGAGGGCGGCCTCTAGCGGCGTATCGCCCGCTTCTATGTAACGCACGATATTCTCAATCATCACAATCGCATCGTCGACGACGAAGCCGGTCGAGATGGTCAGCGCCATCAGGGAAAGATTATCGAGGCTGAATCCGGCGAGATACATGATGCCGAATGTGCCGATGAGTGAGAGCGGCAAGGCCACGCTCGTGATCACGGTCGTCCACAGTTTTCGCAGAAAGAGAAACATCACCATCACAACGAGCGCGATGGTTAGAAGGAGGGTGAGTTGAACGTCGCTGAATGAGGCGCGGATCGTTTCGGTGCGATCGGCCAGCACTTCGACATGCACCGATGGGGGTAATGTGCTGGTCAGGCGCGGCAACAATTGTTTCACGCGCTCGACCGTTTGAATGATGTTCGCACCCGGTTGCCGTTGAATGTCGAGCAACACGGCCGGTTGTTCGCCGTTCCTGTTGCTGACCCAGGCGCCGAGCTGATCGTTTTCCACGCTGTCGATGACGTTAGCCAGGTTGCCCAGGCGAATCGGGGCACCGTTCTTGTAAGCGACAATGATGGGCTTATACGCGTCCGCGGAAAAAATCTGATCGTTCGATCCGATGGTGAACGATTGGCGAGCCCCGTCGAAGCTCCCTTTCGGCGCATTGACATTGGCCTGCCCAAGAATTGTGCGCACATCGTCAAGGCCGAGTCCGAGTGAGGAGATCGCCGCCGGGTTCACCTGGACGCGCACGGCGGGCTTCTGATTCCCCTGAATCGTGACCAGACCGACGCCGGTTACTTCGCTCAACTTTTGCGCGAGGAGCGTGTCCGCGAAATCGTTCACGCGATCAAGCGGCAGGCTGTCCGAGGTGATCGACAAGGTAAGGATCGGCGTATCGGCGGGATTGACCTTGTTGTATTTGGGCGGGTTCGGCAGGTCCTTCGGCAAAAATCCGCCGGCAACATTGATCGCTGCCTGTACATCCTGCGCGGCGACATCGATCGGCCGGTCGAGGACGAACTGGAGCGTGATCGTCGAGGTCCCGAATGAGCTGGTGGAATTCATCGAAGCCAGGCCGGCGATTTGTCCGAACTGGCGTTCGAGCGGGGTCGTGATCGCCGAAACCATCACGTCCGCGCTCGCGCCCGGATAGAATGTCGTCACTTCAATCGTCGGAAAATCGACTGTCGGCAGCGCGGAAATTGGCAGCAATTTATAACCGAGCGCGCCTAACAAAATGACGCCGGCCATCATCAACGAAGTCGCCACCGGCCGGCGAATGAATGGCTCGGAGATACTCACGATTTCGTCGTTTTCGCCGTGCGTGTCTGAGATTTTCTTTCTGGCGAAGGGGACGACGCATGCGGGGTCGTTAGTTCAACATGCGCGCCGGGCTGCAATTTGTATTGCCCGTCGACAACAACTTCCTCCCCGGGTTGCAAGCCATTGTCGACCAAAGCCAGGCTTGCCTCCGTTTGCGCAATTTTAATCCGACGCATCTCCACGCTCTTGTCTGGCTTGATGACGTAAGCATAGGTCCCCTGCGGTCCACGCTGCACCACGCTCGAAGGAATAACGGTCGCATTCTTGCGCGTCGTCAAAACCAAACGCGCGTTCACGAATTTTCCCGGCCAAAGTTTAAGGTCGTTATTCGGAAATGTTGCTTTCAATTTTACCGTCCCCGTCGTTTGATCGATTTCGTTATCCACAACCGTTAACGAGCCTTGATCGAGCGCAGTCGTGTTCCCGCGATCCAAAGCCGAGACCGGCAAGCCGCCGTGGGCGCCACCCTGATTCAGAATCGCTTGCAGACTTTGTTCGGGCAACGTGAACACAACCGAGATCGGCTGAAGCTGAGTGATGACAACGATGCCACTGGTGTCAGTCGCGTGTACGACATTGCCAACGTCGACGAGGCGAATTCCGATGCGCCCATCAATCGGCGACTTGATCTGGGTGTAATCGAGCTGCGTCTTGGCGTTGTCGATCGCCGCCTGATCCGCCTGTACGGTTCCCTGAAACTGATCGACTGCGAACTTCGAGGTATCAAAAGTTTGCTGGTCGAGGACTTTCCGTGCCAGCAAATCGGTGTTGCGTTTTAACACGACCTGCGCGTTCCCCAATTGCGCTTCGTCCTGCGCTTTCTTGGCCACGGCCTGGTCCATCGCTGCTTGATATGGCCGGGGATCGACGACCGCTAACAAGTCGCCGGTTTTAACATCCTCTCCTTCGCGAAAAAGCACCTGGGTCAATTCGCCGTCGACACGTGGCCGGACCGTCACGGTATTGAACGCCTGCACCGTCCCGAGGCCATCCAAGAAAATTGGAACGTCTTTTTGCTCAACTTTTCCCGCCACGACCGGCACCGGACCGCCGGGACCGCCGGCCCCGCCACGGCGGCCGCCTCCCGTCGACGGACTGGATTGAGCAGTGTCGGTACGATGGTGGCAGCTCCACCAGCCGAGCACCAGTAACAGGCAGCCGGCGATGACAAAAAGGCTTCGTTTCGACATATTTTTCATCAAGTGATGCCGCGAGGGCACACCAGTCCCTCTCTCATGACAGGAGAAACCTGTGCGCGGTTGCGAAAATCGTTCGCTTTCCTCAAATAGAAATCGTTTGCTTCCACCCCGTTGGAGGCAGCGATTCCTGTCTCTGGATTTTTCCTGCTTTCGCGATTTGCTTTTCCGGCTCTCTTGAACGGGGATGGCTTTCGAAGATAACACGTTACTTTTCGGCGCCGATCCTGCGCCGCGCATCGTTGCGATAGAGTTGGGCGAAACCGGAACAGTAAAAGTCTACCGCCGCGAAAAAGACGGCAGCACCGCAGTGGATGTTGAGCCGTTTCATCCCTTTGTTTGGACGGATGGCGATGTCACCGATCTCGGGCTCGAGAACGCGCAGAAACTTACCGGTGACTTGAGGTACAATTGGCTCGTCACCGTCGATAGCTGGAAGGAGTTGATCGCGTTGCGCAACGGCTTAAAAAAAGCGGGGCGCAGTTTCTTTGCCCTGAGCGATCCGGTGCAGCATTATCTCAGCGCGACCGGCCGAACCTTGTTTAAGCAACTGCCGTTTGAAGAGCTAAAGCGCGTCCAACTGGAAGTGCTTTCACCAACTGGCGAAAGCGATCTGGCTGATGCCTCGCAGAACCCGATCGCCAGCATCGCCTTGTCTGATAACACCGGATGGGAGCAACTCATTGTAGTCGATCCCGAGAATGCTGAGGAGTCCGAACGCGACGCGCTCAAACAGCTGACAGCAATTATTAAGGAGCGCGATCCGGACGTAATCGAAGGGCACGATCTTTTCCGGTTTGATCTGCCCTATCTGGTGGCACGAGCCCGCAAAGCCAAAGTGAAGCTGGATTGGGGGCGCAGTGG
>Ga0207645_10003624_pt1 | contig 11681 bp, 13 predicted proteins | sample KBSM53metaG_FD_184331 | JGI IMG/M metagenome (GOLD analysis project Ga0207645, IMG submission 184331) | Miscanthus rhizosphere microbial communities from Kellogg Biological Station, Michigan, USA - KBS M5-3 metaG (SPAdes) (version 2) | ecosystem: Host-associated > Plants > Roots > Rhizosphere >...
GCATGGGCGTCGATGCCAGCGTCCTTCATGTTCCCGGCATTCTAGATCTCGCAAACCTCGGTGTTCGAGTGATCATTCCTGATCAGCGGGGACACGGTCAGTCTGAGCACAGCACTCCGTATTCGCACAATATGTGGGCCACTGACGCCCACGATCTGACCCAAGGCCTAGGGCTCTCGCGAGTTGCGCTGCGCGTTCTTCATCCGCCTCGCCGCCAATCAGAAGCAACCGGCTGTCTTCCTTTAATCGAAGGAGCGCCGCTGCCAGCGCGATGAACCTTTCCAGAGGCCAATTCTTCCCTGCGCTCCCACTGCCGGGATGGATTGCGATGAGCGAGCGGACGACGTTTCGCGGCTCGTTAGGCAGGACGACTGCCGCCGGATCCTCCAAGTAAAGCGCGAGACGCTCGAGGGGACGCGCCAGTTGCCGCGCGGCGTGTTCCTTACCGGTGATTTTCGGCTGGCCCGCAATCAGATTTCGTACCCCCGCCCGCTCCAAGTTGTTGAAGAAAATTTTCTCGGGATCGAAAAGGTAGCTGATGACCAGTTGAAAGCCGCCGAAATAATCCACTAGCTCGAGAGCAAGCTCGCTCTCACGGCTGAAAAAGCTGGAGAGCGGTCCGTACTCGATCGAACGAGTGGCATCCGCATATCGACTCATCTCGGCCAGCGCGACGATGTGCTTGTAGCCGAGAATCTCGAGGTGAGCGGCGGGAAACGAATCGCGCAACAACTTGATCGCGGGCAACGTAAGGATGAAATCGCCAATGGCGCCACCGCGGATCACTAAGATCCGATCCGATGGACTTTCCACGGATACGCCCACTTCCTATCCTCCGAGCGAGCGTGAGCGCACCCTAAGGTTGACCCAATCAGTATGCCGCGAACGCACAAACCAGAATCGCCGCGCCGAAGACGAGTCCGAAACCGGAAAGCAGCCACCAACGTTCCGCCGACCTTGCGCTCCACTGAATTTGGTCGCGCAGCAAGTAGGGCATCGTTACCCAGATCAACCCAGCCACAATCATCAGATACGCCAGCACCGTGACGAGCAACCGACTCGTTTCCGGTCGCAAGAACGCCGCATCCAGGAGTGGCTCCGCGGCTAACAAACAAAGGATCCCGAGTGCGCGGACGGCAAGGAACTCATCAACAAACCGTAGCACGAGGATGAATCCGATCGGCAGCAAGATGAGCAGCGGCCGTCGAAAACTGGCGAACTCCCCCATCTCCATCGTCACCAGGAGCCAAAAGCTCCAGACCAGGTCGACTGTGAGCAATGCCGCCCCGGCCATGCGCGAGCGTGGAAATTGCGGAAGCAAATTGCGGGCGGGCAAAACGACCGCGGCGAGGCTGAGAAGGATAAGCAGGGCCCCTGCGATCAATCCTGCGGAATGGAGTGAGAGCGAATAGATCATGAAGCGGTCATAACGGGCGGCAGAAGTTCTTCCATCGGCGACAAATGACAACTGCTCGCCGCCCCCGCTTTTACTGCCGAGAGACTGAACCCGGTCGAGTGTGTGATTTTCAAATCGATCAGCTGCCCGATGTCATTCTCGGCCCCTTCAAAGACAACGATCTTGTTGCTCCGGGTGCGACCCGTTAGGCGCAGGTGGTTTGTCTTGCTTAGCCCTTCGCAAAGAATTTCCACTTCACGTCCGACCAGCCGTTCGCCGGCACGCTTCGCCGCCGCATCTACGACCTTGAGCAAGTCCCGATTGCGGGCCTCTTTCACCTCCTCGTCAACCTGCTGAGCCATCTCCGCCGCAGGCGTTTCTCTTCGCGGCGAATAGCGAAAGACAAACGCATTGTCGAATTGCACCCGCTCCACCAGAGCCCGTGTTTTTTCGTAATCGCCCTCCGTTTCTCCGGGAAAGCCCACAATCACGTCGGTTGTGAGGGCAATATCCATGCGCGCCGCGCGTAGTTGGTCCACCAGGCGCAGGTATTTCTCCGCGGTGTAGGTGCGATGCATCGCTTTGAGAATTCGGTCCGACCCGGATTGCAGCGGGAGATGGACGTGTTCGCAAAGCTTTGGCAAATCGCGTAGCGCCCCGATGAGGTCAGCGCGAAATCCGATCGGATGCGGTGAAGTAAAGCGGAGACGCTCGAGGCCATCAACGTTGTGCACCGCTTCGAGCAACTGCACGAAGGGGCTTTTGGCCCGGCCGGGGTCAGCTACGCCGGCTACAGTGGGAAACTCGTGCCGACCGTAGAGGTTCACGATCTGGCCCAGGAGTGTCACTTCTTTTACTCCGTGCTCGACCAACCCGCGCACTTCCCTAACGATCTCCGCGATAGTTCGGCTGCGCTCGGCGCCGCGCGTCCGCGGCACGATGCAAAAAGTGCAATGCATGTTGCAGCCCTGCATGATGGAAACGAAGGCGGTCGCCTGCCGCGCCCGCAACGCATGTTCCCGGATCGTTTCCTGCGAGCCACTCTCCTCCTCCGTGTTGACGATCGAGAAGCGGGGGTCGTCCATGGCGTGCTGATCCACCCCGTCTGTCGCGGCGCGCTTCCGTGCGCGCAGATCCTCGACATAATCCGCAACGCGATGAAATTTTTGCGTGCCGACGACGAGATCGACGTGCGGGATCAGCTTAAGCAATTCCGCCCCGCGCGCCTGCGCCATGCAGCCAAGAAAGCCGAAGACTACGTCCGGCCGGCACTTCGCCATGCGACCCAGCATTCCCATTTTGCCCAATGCCTTTTGCTCCGCCATGTCGCGCACACTGCAGGTATTGAGGAGCACGACATCAGCCTCGAGTTCGTTCGCGGCAGCTTCGTAGCCACGATCGAGCAATGAGCGCGCGACCTGCTCCGAGTCCCGCTCGTTCATCTGGCAACCGTAGGTTTTGATGAAAAATTTCGGCATTCGCGAGGCCAACGATACACAAATGCGCCCGCCTCGCCATCTCGGGAACGCCTGAATCGTTAGGGCGGAATAGCGATGCGGTCCGGAAAGGAAAATGCCAGCGGCGCTTCTTCCTTCGGCGATCTCTCAGCGAGACGTCTTCGCGTCGGTTGAAGATCGCGATGCCGATGCTGCGTCTCGCGATTCTTTTCCCGCGCGCCCGGTCGCAGGAGATTATCACCTTCCCAAGCGCGGCTCCTTTTGAATAAATCGCCGGGCAAATGAAATCAGAAAATGCTGCCATCGGCATCATCGGGGGAAGCGGCCTTTACCAGATCGAAGGATTCAGCGATCCGCGGGAACATCAGATCGAGACTCCATTCGGGGTGCCGTCGGATGCGATCATGGGCGGTGAAATTCACGGCCGGCAAGTGTATTTTCTGCCGCGCCACGGCCGCGGGCATCGGTTGCTCCCGCACGAATTGAATCATCGCGCCAACATCTATGCGCTCCGTTCCCTCGGGGTGCGCTGGATCATTTGTGTGACGGCGGTCGGCAGCTTGCAGGAAAAATACGCGGCGCGCGATGTGTTCCTGCCGTCGCAATTTTACGATCGGACGAGCCAGCGGGCGGCGCACACTTTTTTTGGCGGCGGGATCGCGGCCCATATTACCTTTGCCGAACCGATCTGCGCCCCTCTGCGCGATCTGCTGGCGGAAGTTGCCGCATCGTTAGGCTTGCGGGTTCATAATGGCGGGACCTACGTCAACATGGATGGGCCGGCCTTTTCCACACGGGCGGAATCGGAACTTAATCGTCGTCACGGTTTTGACGTCATCGGAATGACCAATCTGCCGGAGGCAAAGCTCGCCCGAGAAGCCGAAATCGCTCTCGCCACGATGGCCATGATCACGGATTATGATTGCTGGAAAACCGGGGAGGAACCGGTCTCGGCGCGAACTGTAATCGAGCACTTGCTGGCCAATGCGGAGACGGCCAAGAAGGTTCTTGCGACGGTAATCCCGCGGATTCCGAGAGTGGCCGATTGGCCGGAACATCGGGCGCTCGATTCGGCGTTGATTACGGACAAAAAGCTGTGGCCGACAGCAACGCGGGAAAAACTGCGAGCCATCCTCGAACGGTTCGATTAGCGAGGAGTCGAGACTCTCTGAAACGGCGCCAAGAGCTTTAGCCCCTGGCGTCCACTATCGCAGGTTCTTCTGCCACTGACACAGACGGTTCACCATGTGGCGTCAAGAGAGTGCTTGCCGTCGTCAACTCAAATATAGTAATTATGACGAAATCGTAGCGAGCACTCGATCTGACCTCGAATTGGAATTGCGACAGATGAAAATCAATATTGCCCTCAGTTTAATCGCCCTCGCGTTCTTGCCGGCATGCAACACCACGAAAACCGCGTCCAACACCACCTACGGAACGACGGGGTTCGCGAATAACGCGGCCGACCAGGAACCGCCGCCGCCCGCGGAAGGTCCGGCCGACGTCAACGCCAACCCGGCCTACATTCCAACGCCGTTGCTGCGCAGTTCCGCCGCGGCCAGCTTCTAGCCGATCAGCGGTCCGCAGGTGCGGCGGCCCTGAGGCGCTTGATCGCTTCGCCTAACGATTCGATTTGCGCCTCAGAGTGTGCGGCGCTCACCGTCACCCGAAGGCGCGCCGCTCCCTTTGCGACCGTTGGATAACGAATCGCCGGCACGAAGAAACCGTCCTGCTGAAGCGCATCGGCCAAGTCGAGCGCCTGCTGTTCATGACCGATTATCCACGGGATGATCGCGGCGCTGGGCTTGCCAAAGGCCGCGTCGCCCTCGGGGAGCATCTTGCGAAGTTGGAGAATTCGCCTCCAGAGGGTCTGGCGGCGCGCTTCCCCCTCAGGGGTCGCCAAGAAACGGATCGCCGCCGTCGCTGCGGCGGCCAGGGCGGGCGGCGGCGCGGTCGAAAAGATGAAAGAACGCGCGCGGTTGATCAGCCAGTCGATCAGATTACGCGAGCCACAAATGTAGCCACCGCTCACGCCTAACGATTTGCTGAGAGTACCCATTTGCAGGTCGATCTCCCCTTCCAGACCGAGCTCGGCGGCCAGCCCGCGTCCGTGCCGTCCCACCACACCGATGGCATGCGCTTCATCGAGCAGCAGACTCGCCCCAAAGCGTTTTTTTAGCTCGACCAGCTCGCGCAGCGGAGCGCGGTCCCCATCCATGCTGAAGACCGATTCCGTAACAATAACGACGCGGGCCTCCGGATGTTCCCGTCGCGCCCACTCCAGGTGGCTCTCGAGCTTGCCGGGATGGTTGTGAGGGAAAACCCGGATCGTCGCCCCGCTCAGTCGCGCACCATCGATCAGGGAAGCGTGGCAAAGTTTGTCGAGAATCACGACATCCTGTTTCGACGCGAGGGCCGGCAGGGTTCCGACCGCGGCCGCGTAACCGCTGCTGAAGCAAATCGCCGCGGGCGTCCGCTTCCATTTCGCCAGCGTGGTTTCGAGAACGACGTGCGGTGACTGCGTCCCACTGATCAGGCGCGAGGCGCCCGCACCAACACCAAACTCCTCGATCGCCGCGATCGCCGCCTCCCGCAGCAAAGTATCGGCCGCCAAACCCAGATAATCATTGGAGGAAAAGTTAACGAATTGCCGCCCAACGATCCGCACTTCCGCTCCTTGGGGCGTGCCGATCTCGCGTAGTTTACGATGCAACGCCCGGGCACGGAGCGCCTGGAGTTGTTCCTCGAAAAGTTCGCTCATTCACGCGCTCCCAGTCGCGCGGGTTACATCCGCCGGAGACCCCAGGAAAGCAACGCGGATGCATCCTGCCAGACGCCCGCCTTGCTGTCGCCGAGGACGACAACGATAATGTCGCGTCCAGGAATCGTCCCGCTGGCAATGAGACAGTGTCCAGCTGCTTCGGTATAGCCGGTTTTCATTCCGTTGCAGTAGGGAAGCCGCTTGAGAACCTTGTTCGTGTTTTCAAGCTGGCGGGTCCGGCCATTGGCATAACGGAAAACCAGCTGCGGGAGACAGACGATCGAGCGGATCGTCGGATTGGCATAGGCCGCGCGCGCTATAATTGAGAGATCGCGTGCGGTCGAATATTGATCTGGCATGGGAAGACCATTGGGGTTAACGAAATTCGAGTGGGTCGCACCGAGTGCACGCGCTCTGGCATTCATCTTCTGGGCAAACAATTCGATGCTGCCTGCGTTATCGCGCGCCAGGCAGCGCGCCACGTCGTTAGGGCTTTTCACGAGCAATGCACGCAGGAGATCGATCCGCTGGTAGGTGTCACCGGGCTTGATATTCAGTCGCACCGGTTCCGCCAAAGTATCGACTGTCTGCACCGTTACGCGCTGATCCAGATATCCTTCTTCGGCGATGACCAGAGCTGTCAGCAGCTTTTGCGTGCTGGCCGCAGCCCGTTGCGCGTCCGCGTTTTTTTCGTAGAGCACTTCTCCGGTCCGCGCATCCTCCACGAGGACGGAGACGGCCCGGGTCCGGGGAACAGCGACGTTTTCGCGGAAAAGGTCGGTCGTCTCATAGGCGGCCGACAGATCGTCATCGGAAACCGCCTTGGCCCGTCGCACTTCCGGGCTCTTGGCCTGGGTCGCGGTAACGCAAAGCAGAGCGAGCGCAATCGTCCCGGGTAAGCGGAAACAGGCAACAGCGCGGCGGATCATGAACCCAGTATTAGAAGCAAATGTCGCACCGAAGCAAGCCTAACGATTGGCGCCGCGCTGGATCAATTCGATCTCGTAGCCTTCCGGCGCATCGATGAAAGCGATCGCGCCGCCGCGGTCGTTGGGATGTGGGCCGTCGGAGAGCGGGTAGCCTTTCGCGGCCGTCCGTTTCGCGAATTCCTCGATGTCATCGACCTCGAAGGCGAGATGCGTCAGATCAGGTCCGACCATCACCGGACCGCTATCGTCGAATTTGCAAATCTCGATTTCCACATCGCTTCCCGGCGCTTTCAGGAAGACAAGCTGCGAACCGCGGCCCGAGGTATGGCGTCGAACTTCTTCCAAACCCAGTACATCCCGATAGAACGAAACCGTCTTTTCCAAGTCCGTCACGCGATAGCGCGTATGCAAAAGCTTCTTGATCATCGTTATCTTATTGCGCCCAACGACGCATAATTTCAAATTCGGGCCGGCGAGAAAATCTCTTCGTTATGCTGGCCGAAGATGCCCTCGTCAGTGCCGGCAGCGGAGGCAACATGATGAGGGCAATCGGCACCGGCAAAATTCCTGCAGGCGCCGTCACGGTCAGCCTCCGCACTTCCGGCATGATCTGCGCATTTTCGGAGCAACCGGTGGTTGACTCGCAAGGCGAAATCGCCGGCTTCCGCGACGGCACCGACCACTGGCTGCCTTAGAGCTGAACGGTGAACCTCGCGGTCGTCACCGAACAGATGCGGGAGCTCCTCGACTGGGACATCCCGTGTTGAGAAACGCGTCGACTGCCAATCCGATCTAGAGTGCGAGCGCGTCCTGTGGTTCTGTATTGTGTAATGAAACTCGTCATCGCCGCGACTGGCGCCAGCGGCACGATCTACCTCCAGCGTTTGCTCGATCAGATCGACGCGACAGCGAACGAGGTACATCTGGTCATGAGCGCTCACGCAAAACAGGTCGCGGCACAGGAAGTCGAACACCTCGCAGTGCCCCAAGGCGTGGTCCAACATGCGGAAAATGATCTCAATGTTCCGTTCGTCAGCGGCTCCGCCCGCTTCGACGCAATGGTCATCGTCCCCTGTTCCATGGCAACGTTAGGCCGGATCGCCTCCGGCGTGAGCGATAGTGCATTGCTCCGCGCGGCCGATGTTTTTCTAAAAGAGCGCCGCAAGTTAATCGTCGTCCCGCGTGAGACGCCTTGGAGCCTAATCCATGCGCGCAACGTCGTCATTCTGCTCGAAGCCGGCGCGGTCGTGCTACCGGCGATCCCCTCCTACTACAGCCGGCCGCAGAGTGTGGAGGCCGTCGTCGACACTGTCGTCTGGCGGATTCTCGATCAAATCGGTCTGCCAAATCCGCGCGCTTATCGCTGGAAAGACGAAAGCGCCCAACCTTCTCCGCCTTGAAAATCGACGGCTGGCGCGCGCGGTGGCTGGTCGCATTCGCACATCGCTTGCTGCAAATCTGGGCGCGCACCTTGCGCTTCCGGATCGACGACCGCGCGAATGTCATCAACTCCCCACCTAACGAGCGCTACATCGGGGCCCTCTGGCACAATCGCCTACTCCTCCTGCCTTTTGTCATCAAACGCTTTCTGCCGGAGCGGCAAGGCGCGGCCCTCATCAGTTCCAGCCGCGACGGTGCGTTGCTCGCCGGTCTGGTGGAGCGCTTCCATTTCGAAGTCGTCAGGGGTTCCAGTTCCCGCAAAGGCGCCAGTGCCATTAGACAGCTCGCAGAGGTGATCGCGAACGGCCGGGACGTCGTCATCACGCCCGACGGACCGCGCGGTCCGGCCTATGAACTCGGGCAAGGCATCGTTTTTCTCGCCCAGCAATCGGGCGCGGAAGTCGTGCCGATTAATATGGAATATTCGAACTCTTGGAGGATTCGCAGCTGGGACCGGTTCATTCTTCCTCGGCCGTTTTCCACGGTGCGCGTCATCTTCGGCCCTCCACACCGCGTGACGGCCACCGCGACGGACGAAGAATTCGAGCGCGAACGGAAGCGTTTACAGGAGGCCATGCTGCAACTTGTGGAAATGCGTTAGGAAGACTGGTACCTCGGGCCTTTCGTCCAAAGCCCCGAAAGCTTTGAGGCGAAGGACCTCGTTCTTGCGGTTCACGGTTTCCCCCACGCGCAGATCCTCCCTTGCAACTGCTAATTCCCTCTCCGCGCTTCGCCGGATCCGAATGAAAAGCAAAATGACGGTGAGCTAGCGAGAATTTGCGGTTGCCTCAAACCACCATTACAAAACGCTTACCTTGGCCGACCCACACAAATTAATCGACGGCCGCGCGGTGGCTGAAAAGGTCTACGCCGAGTTGCGTGGCGAAATCGCTTTGCTGAAGGCAAGCGGGACGACGCCTGGACTCGCGGTCGTTCTGGTTGGCGACGATCCCGCTTCGCGCGCCTACGTTCGATCGAAAGACAAGATGTGCCGGGAGCTCGAGCTGCACTCGGTGAAACTTGAGCTGCCCGCAAATACGACACAAGACGATCTGCTCGGGCGAGTCGAGGAGTTGAATCGAGATCCCGCAATCCATGGCATTCTCGTCCAGTCACCACCGCCCAAACAAATCGATGAAGGGGTCATCATTCGCGCGCTCGATCCGGCGAAAGACGTCGACGGTTTTCATCCCATCAATATCGCGAAGCTCGCGCTCGGTGACCTCACGGGCTTCGTTCCGTGCACGCCGCTGGGTTGTTTGCGATTGCTCAGGGAAAGCGGCGTCGCGATTAGCGGCGCGCATGTCGTCGTGCTCGGTCGCAGCATGATCGTGGGCAAGCCCCTCGCGCTTCTCCTTATGCAAAAGGGAAACGATGCGACCGTAACGGTAGTGCATTCCCGCACACGCAACCTCGCCGCCATCACGCGCACGGCTGACGTGATCATCGCGGCGATCGGTCAGCCCGGGTTTGTTCGGACAGAACATGTGCGGGAGGGCGCCGTCGTAATCGACGTTGGCATCAACCGGGTCGATGACGCAGCTGCGCCGCGGGGTTATCGGCTGGTTGGCGACGTGGCCTTTGAAGAGGTCGCGCCGAAAACGGCCGCGATTACTCCGGTGCCCGGTGGGGTCGGTCCGATGACGATCGCCATGTTGATGGCAAATACGGTCAAAGCCGCACGACTTTCTTCGTCAACTTCCGGAGCATCCACTGTTGGTTAGGGACAACGCCTAACAGGTTGCTCGTGAGGCGCGGATGCAGCACCGCGGTGCGGGCGAGCCGGTTGATCCAAAGCCGGCCGGCATAAAGCTTCCGGTGCGCCGCTCTGTAGCCGTGGCTCTGGTTCGACACGATGGCTTCCGCGGCCAGCTCGCCCGAGCACAGGGCGTAGTAAATTCCCTCTCCGGTAAATGGCTCAACAACCCGCGCCGCGTCCCCCACCAAATAAAGTCCGGGCTGGCCGGCGGGCAACGCCGTGCGGGCCAGTGGCGCGATTGTTCGCCAGGGATGATCGATCGGGATGGAGAATTCACGTTCCGCCCAGCGTTTTACCGTGGCGAGATCGTTAGGGCGACTAACCAGGCAAAGGTTGAGCAAGCCGTCGCCAACCGGCGCCTGGCCGGAATAGCCCTCGCGCAAGAGTTGCAGGACGACGCGATCGCCAAAGCCGTTCGGTAGCGGCACGTGCGTTTGCAGGGCCACCCGATCGGGTCCTTTGCTCGGCATCAGGTGGCACAAGCGCGCCACTGTCGAGTTGCGCCCATCCGCGGCGACCAGAATCCGCGCGGACTCTTTGCTCTGAGCCGTCGAGATCTGCCAATGCTCGTTGCGCCGGGCAGAAAGGAGCGTCTGACCTTCCCGCACTTCCGCCCCAAACGACCGTGCCCGACGCAGCAGGATTTGATCGAAAAGGCTGCGCCTGATCGCAATTTCGGCCTGGTCACCGAAGGGCAACGGCGCGGTCATTGATCGGCCATCCGAGCCAATGAATTCGACCCTAGACAATTTTCCGTGGGGCGCAGCGCGCACTTCGGCGGCAACGCCCAGACGCTCCAGAACCGGCCAGCAGGTTGGATTCAAACAATCGCCGCAAACCTTTTCCCGTGGAAAGTTGGCCCGCTCCAAGACGAGCGTCCGCAGGCCCGCGGCGGCACAGAATGCCGCACAACTCGCCCCGGCCGGGCCGCTTCCCACGATGGCGACATCCCACATTTTCGAGTACTCTCCAAAGTTGCGGCCGACACGGCCGCCACTACACCAGTCACTCTCTCACCTCCGTGCCGCTGTCGAAGGAAAAGCCAGATCTGAACAAGAAAGTGCACGAGGTGCCGCACAAACCGGGCGTGTATTTGATGCGCGATCGGTTCGGCCGCGTCATCTACGTGGGCAAAGCGCGCGACCTGCGCAAACGGGTCGGCTCCTATTTCATGCCCTCGAGGATAGCGGTGGCCGACCTTAAGACGCGTGCCCTGCTTGAGGCCGTCTGGGACTTCGAAACGCACACGGTGGCGAGCGAAGCGGAATCGCTCCTGCTCGAAGGAAAGCTGATCAAGGAATATCGGCCGCGCTACAACATTTCGTTTCGCGACGACAAGCGCTTTCTCGTCGTGAAAGTCGATCCGACCGAGGAATGGCCGCGTTTTCGCCTGGCGCGCTTCAAGAAGGACGACGGCGCGCGCTACTTCGGACCGTATGCGCATGCCGGGGCACTGCGACAGACGCTCAATTTCATGCGAAAAAAATTCGGTGTGTTGACTTTCGGCCGGGGGGCGCCGACGGAGCGCGAATTGAAATCGTCAACCTATCAAGTGCCGATGCGCCTGAGCGAAATCGACGCCGAAACGTATCGCCGGCGTGTCGCGCAAGCCGCGGAATTTTTAGAAGGGCATTCGCGCGAAATGATCAACGCGCTGGAGGAAGAGATGCAGAAAGCAGCAGCGAAACTCGATTTTGAAAAAGCCGCCGAGCTGCGCAACATGCTGGAAGATCTGCGCCGCACGACGAAACCGATGCGACGTTTCACCCGGCATAGCCTGCCGAGCGCGATCGATCCGCAGGCCGACGTCCAAGCCCTGGCCGACGCACTAGGGCTGCCGCATTTGCCCAGAATGATGGAGTGCTTCGATATCTCCAACATTTCCACGACCCACGTGGTCGCTTCGATGGTTTCGTTTCGCGACGGCGTGCCCGATAAA
>Ga0207645_10003633_pt1 | contig 11663 bp, 9 predicted proteins | sample KBSM53metaG_FD_184331 | JGI IMG/M metagenome (GOLD analysis project Ga0207645, IMG submission 184331) | Miscanthus rhizosphere microbial communities from Kellogg Biological Station, Michigan, USA - KBS M5-3 metaG (SPAdes) (version 2) | ecosystem: Host-associated > Plants > Roots > Rhizosphere >...
CGGCCACGCGCTCGGGACGAACCGCATTGAGGATCATCCCTGCCGGCGCCGTAAATATTCGAGACGATGATGCCGTGGGCGGAGCGGGAGCGGTCGTGGCAGGCGCTGCCGGCGGCGGCGGTTGTTGTTGTGCCTGAAGCGCCGCTGGCGCAACGATCAGCGCCAGAAGCGCGGCGAAAACCACGCGCATCGGGAATGCCTCCACAAAAAGAAAAGCCACGAGTGGCGATGAGCCACCCGTGGCTTCTCATTGTACGGCGCGAGCGCTCTACTTGGAGAAATCGGCGGTGACCGGCCCCTGAATCACGAACAGCGGCTTCTGCAGCGCCCCCTTATAGAGGTTGAAGAAGTCGGTCCGCGCCATCGGGTCAGTGACAACCTCGTAGACGATGTTGGTGATGGAATAGTCCGCGTCCTTGACGACAGGCGAGATGACGTGCACATAGAGGGAGCTGCCGTCAGGCTGGGCGGCCGAGTTCTTCACGACCCTCCAGCCGGCGAGCTGCTGCTTGGCCTCGGGCTTCGACGACTTCGCCAGCGCGTCCTTCAACGTCGCGATCACCTTCTCATAGTCGGCTTCTTTACCAGGATTGATGGTATAGGCCGCGAGCACAACATCACCTGTGTAAGTCGTTTTCGGCGGGGCCTTCTCCTGCGCCAACGCAGACTGCGAGAATGCCGGCAAAATAAGAATTGCGCCAGCCAACAAGACTCCGGACAATCGTCGCATCTTCAAGCCTCCTCGAAATGGCTGCCAATCCTAGCGTACCGGCGGGCCTATGAAAACAGTCATTACTTCGTTTGCAAGCAGCATCCCATCCCGTGTCAGGCGGATGGCGCCGCCATCATAGATCAACAATCGCTGCTCGACGAATGGAGACAAATCCTCTCCGTAGCGCTCCCACAGGTCGACCCCGTAGCGCGATTGCACCATTCCGAGGTTGACACCTTGCGCCAACCGCAGGCCGGTGAAGAGCGCTTCCTCGAGGCGTTCCTGGTCGGTCAGCACACGGCGCTCGCTCTCGGCCGACTTCCCTTCGACGATGGCCGAAACGTAGTCTTCGGTAGAGGCGATGTTCTTCTCCCTGACTCCTCTTCGCGTCGAGTGCGCCCCGCACCCGAACCCGAGCCACTCCCCATCGCTCCAGTACTTGAGGTTGTGCCGCGACTCGAGCCCCGGCTTCGAAACGTTCGAAATCTCGTATTGCGTGTACCCGGCGTCATCTAATCGGGACATCGCGCCAAGGTACATCTCCGCGGCGTCATCGTCAGGAGCCAGCGACCATTTCGAACGCGCCATCGTGTCCTTGAGAGGCGCGTTCGGATATATCTCCAGCAGGTACAACGATGCATGCTCCGGGCCAAGAGCGATGAGCGCGTCCACCGACGAGAACCACTGCGCGACAGACTGCTGCGGCAGCCACATCATCAGGTCCAGCGAGATGTTGTCGAAGCCGGCGTTCCGGGCCATTTCGAACGCGTCGCGCGCCCTGGCAGAGGAATGCAGCCGGCTGAGACGTTGAAGCTCCTCGTCGCGAAAAGATTGGACACCAAAACTGAGGCGATTGATGCCCGCGTCGCGAAACGCCCGCAACCGGTCGCGGGTGACCGTCTCGGGGTTCGCCTCGAGGGTGATCTCAGCGACCGGCGAGAGATGAAAGGACCTCCGGCACGCGCCGATGATGCTCTGTATCTCGGAGGGCTCGAGCAACGAAGGGGTACCGCCTCCGAAAAAAATCGTATCCGCCGGTGATCCATCCGCCCGGCGGCCTATCTCGGTCAGAAGCGCATCGACATAGCGACGCTTGAGGTCAGCATCGAACAGACCGCGATTGAAGTTGCAGTAGTTGCAGATGGCCGAGCAAAACGGAACATGAACGTAGAGCCCGAGCACGCGCCTACCGCGAACCGGCGCGGCCCCCCGGCCATTTCAGATCGGCTTTTCCGTCGCTCTCGCGTTTCCTGAGCTGGGCCTTGGCCTGGCTGCTCGCCTTCGGAGGCAGCGATGCGCTGCGCCGATTCTTGGGCGATGCCGGCGACGTTTCCTCCCATTTCTTGATGTCGTCAGGGGTCGGGTATCGAGGAACCTCGCGCGCGTCGACCGCATCGATGAACACCCATTCGCACATCTCTTTGAGGCGGGATCGAGTTCGAAGACCGAGGTGATAGGCGAATGATCCGGGCTCGGTATTTTCGAGATCACGTAGATTCGTGGTCAAGACGGTGACCCTTCGCTCGCTGTATCGCGTGTTGACGACCAAACCGAGCGTCTCATCCACCCACTCCGACTTTTTCTCAGCTCCGAGGTCGTCCAGCACGAGCAGTTCGGCTTCAAGAACCGGCTTCAGCACCTCGAGCTCCGACACTTCTGTCGAATCGCGGTACGTGTCGCGAACCAGCTTCAGTAACTCGCGCACCTCATAGAAGACGGCACGTGCTCCCTTTCGCACAATAGCCTCTTTCATCAAGGCTACGGCGAGGTGAGTCTTGCCAACACCCGCGTCTCCATAGAAGAGAAGCCCTTTATCGACGACGGGAAACTGTTCGACCAACCGAACGGACTTACGATGTGCTTCGAGTTGCGTGTCGCCGTGAATCTCGAAGTTACTCAGCTCGCAGTGCGCGTAGCGTCGCGGGATGCGCGCGTTCTTCAGCAGCGACTGCGATTGTCGCTGATTCCAGCAGTCGCACCTGGTCACTCGCGAGACACCATCGATCGTGATCGTCTTCCACCCGGTGTCTTCGCAAATCGCGCAGGTCACGCGACATGGTAACTCGGATCGCGCGTTGAGGATCACACGATGCGAACCGCATGCGCAGAAATTGCACGGGCGGATGACAGAACTGTGCGGCGCAGTGCCGCCAAACAAGTGAATTGCGAGCAAACTCGAGTGGCACATCCGTTGCCACCTTCCGACGAGATACATGCTGCACATCATGAGTCGTCGCGCGCTCGCGCGCCATCGGGTCGCAATCACGACAGGTGTATGTCTCGCCGCGCTCGCGATCGAGCTCGCGGCCGCAGCGACACTTGGTGGCGCACTGCCGGCGCCGCTGCCACTTTTTCCATCCGACAACTGGTGGAACGTCGACGTGTCCGCGGCTCCGATCGATCCAAACTCGGGGGCGTACGTCACCTTCGTCAACAACGGATCGATTCGGCGACTGCACCCGGATTTCGGCGGTGAGGCATCACCGGGTAGCGTCTCGATTTATGGCTTCCCGTATGTCGTCGTTGACGGCACTCAAGCCAAGCGCGCCGTGCAATTCGATTACGCGGATGAAAGCGACGGTGTGAATCACACCACCAATCAAAGCTACGCCTTTTATCCGATCCCCGACGAAGCGATTACGCAGCCGCACTGGATCGAGGGCGGCGAGCCAGGCAACGTCGATCGGCGCTCGACCGATCGTCACTTGCTCATCGTCGACCGCGACAACCGGCATCTCTATGAGCTCTACAACGTGTTCTTCGACGGGACGCAATGGCACGCAGGGTCCGGTGCATTCTTCGACATGAATACGAATGGCCGGCGGCCCGATGGCTGGACATCGGCAGACGCGGCGGGTCTGGCGATCCTGCCGGGACTGGTACGCTACGACGAGGTGTTCGGTCCAAACGAGATAAACCACGCGTTCCGCGTGACCGTGCGATCGACGAACGGCTACGTGTACCCGGCGTCGCACCGGGCGGGATCCACCAACGGTGCGCTGCCGATGGGCGCTCGCCTGCGCCTCAAAGCGAGCGTGAACCTGACTTCGTTCCCGGCCGAAGCGCAGAAGATTTTCCGCGCGATGAAACGCTACGGGCTGATCGTGGCGGACAACGGCTCTGACATGTACATCAGTGGCACGTTCGACACCCGGTGGAACAACGGCGTGCTCAATCCCGCGTTCAGCGGGCTGACGGCCAGCGACTTCGAGGTGGTTCAGCTGGGCTGGAAGCCGCAGGCGGGATCGGTCCCAGGGGCGCCCACCAGCGTTCGCGTCGTGCCCAGTTCGGAATAAACCGCGGGAGCTGACGCCCCCGCTCTACGCCAGTGCACAGCGCACGCTATTCAACGTAGAGCGCACGCTTCAGCGGGCGCGGTGATTCAGCTATTCGTCTTCCGCTTGGCCTTGCCTTCTTCAACGTCGACCGCGTCGGCCGGCGGCGCATGCCGCACCAGATCGGTCGGCGACGACTTGACGAGCGCCGTGCCGAGGCGCTGCTCCCAGTCGTCGATGCCGCGCGCCATCTCGCGCTTCACATAGGCCATGAACTCATTCACCTCGGTCTGCATCAACTCGATCTTCCGTCGCAGGTTGAGGATGATTTCGACGCCGGCCAGGTTGACCCCGAGATCGCGCGTCAGCGCCAGGATGGTCTCGAGCTGCTCGAGATCTTCTTCCGAGTACAGGCGGGTATTGCCTTCGGTGCGCGACGGCTTCAACAGCCCTTCGCGCTCGTAGAGGCGCAACGTCTGCGGGTGGATGTCGTATTTCTGCGACACCGCGCTGATCATGAAGTACGCCTTCCCGCGCTCGCCACGCTTTGCCATCCTCTACTCCCGCACGGGTTCAACGTTGATGCGGCCGAACTCGCGCAGCAACTCCTTCGACCGCTCGTCGAGCAGCTTGGGGAGCATGATGCGCACCTCGACGATCAGGTCTCCGCGCTCTCCGTTGATCGTCGACGGCGCTCCGTGCCCACGCAGGCGGAAGCGCTGGCCGGTCTGCGTCCCCGGCGGAATTCGAAGACGCGCCACGCCGTCGATCGTCCGAATTTCCACGCGCGCTCCCAACGCCGCCTCGTGTATGGCGACCGGCAGGGACATATGGAGATCGTCGTTGTCGCGGCGGAACATCGGATGCACGCCCACCTTGACCGTCACGTACAGATCGCCAGCCGGACCGCCTCCGACGCCAACGTTCCCTTTCGCCGGCACACGCAGGCGGTCGCTGTCGGCGATGCCCGGAGGAATGCGAATCGTGACCGTCTCACTTCGCGTTTCCTGGCCGGTTCCCGCACACGGCTCACACGGCCTGGGGCGCTGCCGCCCCGTCCCGCTGCACGCGCCGCAGCTCCGCGAAAAAATCATGTGCCCGCGGACCGACCGCACCGCGCCCGTGCCCTGACACAAGTGACAGGGCGCGGCCGTCGTCCTGGTCCGTCCACTCCCGGCGCAGACACGGCAGTGATCGCGACGGGTGACGGTCATCGTCCGTTCACCGCCTGAGAGCGCTTCCTCAAAGGTGACCTGCATCTCGACGTGCAAGTCGGCGCCGCGTTGCGGCGAGACCTGCCGGGCGCCTCGCTCGGTCAGCACTTCCGCGAACAGATCGCCGAAGGTGGCCGAGTAGTCGACGCCGCGGGTCGAGAAGTCAAACCCTTCGAATCCGCTTCCCGTCTGGACATGGTCCGCAGCGGATGGATGACCCGCGTCGTACCGGGATCGGCGTGCCGGATCGATCAGGGTTTCGTACGCTTCCAGGATCTGATGGAACCTCGCCGCTGCCGTCTGATCACCAGGATTGATGTCCGGGTGATACCGACGCGCAAGACGACGATAGGCCCGCTTGATCTCGGACTCGGTCGCTCCCTGCTGCACGCCCAGTACGATGTACAAATCCATTAATCGATCTATTTGTCATCCACGACTTCGGCGTCGATGACATCGCCGCCGCCGTCAGGCGAACCCGCCGAACCCCGTGGCCCTTCCGCGCCTGTCGAACCGGCTGAACCCGGTGCGCCCGGTGAACCGGGTGCGCCGGGGGCTCCCGCCCCCGTGTTCTTGTAGAGCGCTTCCGCCGCCTTGTGCTGCATCTGCGTCAGCAGATCCATGGCCCGGTTGATGGCAGCCACGTCGTTGTCGGCGATCGCCTTCTTCAATCCTTCGACCGCGTTCTCGACTGCCGACTTGTCAGACGGCGCGAGCTTGTCGCCCATTTCTTGCAGCATTTTCTCGGCTGCATACACCGATTGGTCGGCCTTGTTGCGCGTTTCGATCTCCTCGCGCCGCTTCTTGTCTTCTTCCGCGTGCGATTCGGCGTCCTTCATCATCCGCTCGACTTCGTCCTTGCTGAGGCCGCTCGATGCGGTGATGGCGATCTTCTGCTCCTTACCCGTGCCCAGATCCTTGGCCGACACATTCACCATGCCGTTGGCGTCGATGTCGAAGGTGACCTCGATTTGCGGGATGCCGCGCGGCGCCGGCGGAATGCCAACGAGCTGGAAGCGACCGAGCGTTCGATTGTCGCGAGCCAGCGGCCGCTCGCCCTGCAGCACGTGCACTTCGACGCTCGTCTGGCTGTCGGCCGCAGTCGAAAACGTCTCGCTCTTGCGCGTCGGGATCGTGGTGTTGCGTGTAATGAGCGTCGTCATCACACCACCGAGCGTCTCGATTCCCAGTGAGAGTGGCGTGACGTCAAGGAGGAGCAGGTCCTTCACTTCCCCAGCCAGCACGCCAGCCTGAATGGCCGCGCCGACCGCGACTACTTCATCGGGATTGACGCCGCGATGCGGCTCCTTGCCGAAGAGATCCTTGACGATCTGCTGGACGCGCGGAATACGGGTGGATCCACCAACGAGCACGACTTCGTCGATTCGGGATGGATCGACGCCGGCGTCGGAGAGCGCCTGCTTGGTGGGGCCGACGGTCTTCTGCAGCAGGTCCTCGACGATCTGCTCGAACTTCGCGCGTGACAACTTCAGCTGCAGGTGCTTGGGTCCTGTCTGATCGGCGGTGATGAACGGCAGATTGATGTCGGTCTCGAGGACGGTCGAAAGCTCCATCTTCGCTTTCTCCGCCGCCTCCTTCAGCCGCTGCAATGCCATGCGGTCCTTGCTCAAGTCGATGCCGTCGCTCTTCTTGAACTCGGCCACGATCCAGTCGATGACGCGCTGATCGAGGTTGTCGCCGCCAAGGTGCGTATCGCCGTTAGTCGCCTTGACTTCGACGACACCCTCGCCGACTTCGAGGATGGAGATGTCGAAGGTGCCGCCGCCAAAGTCATAGACGGCGATGGTTTCGTCTTTCTTCTTGTCGAGACCGTACGCCAGCGCCGCAGCGGTCGGCTCGTTCACGATGCGCATCACCTCGAGGCCCGCGATCTTCCCGGCTTCTTTGGTGGCCTGACGCTGAGCGTCGTTGAAGTAGGCGGGGACTGTGATGACCGCCTTCGTCACCGTCTGTCCGAGGTACTGCTCTGCAGCCTGCTTCAGCTTCTGAAGAATCATCCCGGAGATCTCCGGTGGCGCGTACTCCTTGTCTCCAGCCTTTACGCGCACGTCGCCGTTGGGCGCCGCCACGACCGTGTACGGCACCATCTTCTGCTCCTCGGACACCTCGGTATGGCGACGCCCCATGAAGCGTTTGATCGAGAAGATGGTGTTCTCCGGGTTGGTCACCGCCTGGCGTTTCGCCACCTGCCCCACAAGCCGTTCTCCGGTCTTGGTGAAGGCCACGACCGACGGCGTCAATCGGCTGCCTTCAGGGTTGGTGATCACTACAGGCTCCCCACCTTCCATGACGGCCACAACAGAGTTGGTGGTGCCCAGGTCGATGCCAATGATTTTGCTCATGTCTCTCGTGTCCTTTGTCTGTCGACTTTAGCTTTCTTCTATTATTAAATCTGAGTGCTACGCTGTCAACGTGAACGACAATTTTCGACTGCCGCTGGCTCATAAATCACAGTGTTCCAATGATTTCTGCATATACTGTTTGAAAGGCTGTTTGAAGGGCATCAGGCGGGTCCAGGGATCCGTCTCTATGAGACGTTCTCGCTCACGAGACGCTGTGGATCACGAAAACGTTCGCGGTCGCGACAACGTTCTTGCTCTACGGATGGCCGTTCTCTCCGCCTGGATCCGGAGCCGCGTACGACAGACCGATAAGCACTGACGTGACCGAATCAAGCAGTTCTGCGGTTCGCCCAGGCACCAGGGTCGTCATCCGATTCGCCCGTCGTGCGGGCCTCCTGGCGCTCTTCATCTTCACGGCCCTTCTCGGGACGCTCGGGGGCCTGGTTTTCGTTTACGCGGACGATGTCGCGGCAATCAGCGCCCTCGACGACTACAAGCCGAGCACGATCACGCGGCTGATGGCGAGCGATGGTCAGCAGATCGGCGAGTTCGCGACCGAGCGGCGCGTGGTCATTCGCTACGATGACATCGCGCCGGTGTTACGGCAGGCGATTATCGCCAGCGAGGACGCTGAATTCGAGAGCCACTTCGGCATCAGCGTCTCGCGTCTCATCGTGACCGCCATTCGCGACCTCGGCACCGGCCATCGCATGCGCGGCGCGAGCACGATCACGCAGCAAGTCGCGCGGATGCTCTTCCTGCAGGATTACATGCGCGGCGGTGTGTTCGCGCGGTCAGGCACGCAAGGGCTCGAGCGCAAGATCAAGGAATGGATGATCGCATTCCAGCTCGAGAAGCGCTACACGAAGCACGAGATCCTCGCCTTCTACGCGAACCACGTTCCGCTCGATCATGGCGCCTACGGTGTCGAGGCGGCATCGCGGATGTACTTCGACAAGCCGGCAAAGGATCTCTCGCTCGAGGAAGCCGCCTCGATCGTGGCTATCATCCCGACGCCGTCGCGGCTGAGCCCCTTCAGGAATCCTGATCAAAACCTTGCGCGGCGCAATACGTACGTCCTGCGGCGAATGGCCGAGGAAGGGTACATCACGGCGCAGGAAGCTGCCGATGCGGCGAAGCGTCCGCTGGTGCTGCAAGGGCAACCCGCAGTAACGCAATCAATCGCGCCCTATTTCGTCGAAGAAATTCGCAAGGTGCTGGAGCAGAAGTACGGCGCCGACGCGTTGTATCAAGCCGGCCTTCGCGTGCAGACTACGCTCGACGTGAAGCTGCAGGAGGCGGCGAATGTCGCGCTCGATCGCGGGTTGCGGCGCCTCGACAAGCGGCGAAGCGGCTATCGGAAACCGGCGCACAATGTTCTCGCCGAGGGCAAGGACATCGCGACGTATCGACACGAGCGCTGGTCGCAGGCCATTCTCGCCGGCGACATCGTTCCCGCCGTCGTGACGTTCGTCCCCGAACCCAAGGAGAAAGCCAACGCCCGAGTGCGGATCGCCGGTAACGAAGTCGATCTCACTGCTGCCGCGTTCCAATGGACCCGGCGCACGGCCGCGGCCAGTCTCTTCAAGGTTGGCGATGTGATCGAGGTCGAAGTGCGCGAACTCAAGGGCGACGTCCCCAAGGTGCTCGGGCTCGAGCAGTCGCCACTTGTCGAGGGGGCGTTGCTGGCAATCGACAACGAAACCGGCCAGGTGCGGGCGCTGGTGGGCGGGTTCGACTTCACGCGCAGCAAGTTCAATCGCGCGACTCAGGCGCGGCGACAAGTGGGCTCTCTCTTCAAGCCAATCGTTTACACCGCCGCAATCGACCGCGGCTTTACACCGGTCTCGATCTTCGTCGACGAGCCGGTATCGTACGAGCCCGGTCCGAACCAGCCACCGTATCAGCCGCTCAATTACGACCGGAAGTTCGAGGGACCTGTGACGCTGCGGCATGCGCTCGAGGATTCCCGGAACATTCCCGCGGTGAAAGCGATGGCCGAAGTCGGTCCGGGCGAAGTCGTTCGATACGCCAAGCAGTTCGGCTTCAAGGGCGATTACCAACCGTTCCTGTCTCTCGCACTTGGCGCTGCCGAAGCAACGCTGGTCGAAGTCACGAGCGCGTACTCGGCTTTTCCGAACCGCGGCGTTCGCATGGAGCCGTACTCGATCGTGTCGATTGCCGATCGCGATGGAAACGTTCTCGAACAGACACGACCCAGCGGCCACGAAGCCATCAGGGCCGATACCGCCTTCGTCATGACAAACCTCCTGCGCGGCGTGGTGCTGCGCGGTACCGGAGAGGCGGCCAAGGCGCTCGACTGGCCGCTGGCGGGAAAGACCGGCACGATGGACGAATACACCGATGCCTGGTTCGTCGGCTTCGATCCGAAGATTACGGTTGGCGTCTGGGTCGGCTACGACGAGAAGAAGCCGCTTGGTAACGGCGAGACGGGGGCACAGGCCGCCCTTCCGATCTGGATGGATTTCATGCGCGCATACATCGACGCGTACGGCGATCGCGACGAGCCGCCCACGTTCGACGCGCCCGGAAACATCGTGTTCGTCAACCTTGATTCGGGTTTACCTGAGGCGTTCATCAACGGAACGCAACCGGCAGGCCTCATTCCAGCTGAGACGCCGGTCCCACCAGTGCCCACGCCGACGGTTCCACCTGCAGTTGAATAACACGAAGGCCACGAAGAAATCGAAGAACACGAAGACCAGAAACCAGTTCGCAGGTTCCTGAGCTTCGTGTGCTTCGTACGCGTCGTGGTCCTCGTGGCTCAGATGTGTGTGGGATGCTTCTTCCGCCAGACGACGTAGCCCTCGTACCCGGCGAAGCTCACGACGGCAAGAACCGCGACAAACGACAGGACCTGTACCGGATAGAAGAAGGCAGCCATGATGAGCGGAACAGCCAGCAGGCCGTCCATCATCAACAAAGCCAGACCACCGTCATAACTGACCAGATCGTTCCAATAACGACGCAGGAGTGAAATCATCGTGGACCCTCCGGTCGTGGCCACCGGCCCGTTCGGAGGTGTCAGGGTGAGGTGCGGAACCTCAGGCTGGCAGATCTGGACGCGCCGGCTGAAGACAACGGCGACGTAAACCGCTTGCAAAGCCAATATACGGCCGGGTCAATCGAATGGCAAGGCCATTCGGCAGCGGGGCTCCAGGTCGTACAGCACGATTTGCCCTAATCGCTGTCGTCGGCGGGAGACGCTGTCCCCAGGGTCCCGCTGGCCTTCTGCATGAGATACGTCTTGATGAACTGGTCAAGATCGCCATCGAGCACACGATGAACGTCGCCCACTTCCATCTTCGTGCGGTGGTCCTTGATCATCTGGTAAGGCTGCAGCACGTAGCTTCGGATCTGACTGCCGAACGCGATGTCGCGCTTTTCCCCACCGAGCTGCTCCAGCTTCGCCTGCTGCTCCTTCTGTTTGAGATCGAAGAGGCGCGCCTTGAGCACCTTCATCGCCTGTGCGCGATTCTTGTGCTGCGACCGTTCGTTCTGGCATGACACCACGATGCCGGTCGGCAGGTGCGTGATGCGGACCGCCGAATCCGTGACGTTGACGTGCTGACCGCCGGCGCCGCTCGAACGGTAGGTATCGACGCGCAGATCCTTCTCCTCGATATCGAGGTCGACGTCCTCGGGAAGCTCAGGCCAGACGAAAACCGAGGCGAACGAGGTGTGCCGCCGCGCCGCCTGGTCGAAAGGCGAAATCCGAACCAACCTGTGCACACCGGCTTCGGCGGACATCAGTCCGTACGCGTAGTCCCCCATCATCAAGAACGTGGCGCTCTTGATACCTGCCTCGTCGCCATCCTGGTAATCGATGACGTCGCGTTTGAAGCCCCGACGTTCGGACCACTTCAGGTACATGCGCAGAAGCATCTCTGCCCAGTCCTGCGATTCGGTCCCGCCCGCGCCGGGGTGGATGGTCACAATCGCGTTGGTGCGATCGTGTTCCCCGCCGAGCATCTTCTTGGTCTCGGCCGCCTCGACCTCCTGTCGCAATTCCTGGAGACCGCGCGTCACGTCCGCCGCCACATCCTCGCCAGACTCTGCCCATTCGAACAGGACGTTC
>Ga0207645_10003634_pt1 | contig 11661 bp, 9 predicted proteins | sample KBSM53metaG_FD_184331 | JGI IMG/M metagenome (GOLD analysis project Ga0207645, IMG submission 184331) | Miscanthus rhizosphere microbial communities from Kellogg Biological Station, Michigan, USA - KBS M5-3 metaG (SPAdes) (version 2) | ecosystem: Host-associated > Plants > Roots > Rhizosphere >...
GTCAAAGCCAACGCGGAACTCCTCGTGCTTTTGATCGCAACCGATGAGACGCTTTCACAGACCGTGCATTCACGATCCTCGTATCAAGCCGATGAAGTTGTCTGGGGCGCGAAGTTCGCGAACATGTTCCTGCGTAGTGAAACCGAGGGAATCACGGGGATGAAGCTGGATCGAATTCACGACATCGAGCCGGTGTTGTTGAGCTGAACCTCGTGCAAGTACGTCAACGGCCGACGTCCTACTTCAGGACGTATAACCCAAAACAGTTCAAAAGGAACGATCTCATGAAAGGATATTTTGGTTGGTTCGCGGGCGTTTTAGCGCCAGTAATGATACATGCTCAAGACATTCAGGCGACAAATACTGTCATCCCCCAAATTGCGGTATCTTCACACGGAGAAGTGAAGGTGACCCCTGATCGTGCGACGATTCAAATCGGCGTTCAGACGCGGGGCGCTACGGCCGCAGCGGCGGGAACCGAGAATGCCACCAAAACCCAGGCGGTTCTTGCGGCTCTCCGTGCGTTAGGTCTCACCAATGACCAGCTTTCCACAACCAGCTACAACGTCTATCCGGAACAACGCTATGATCCCGGTAAGGAGCCGGTCATCATTGGCTACAACGTTACCAACACAATCGTGGCTGATGTGCGCAAGCTGAGTCAGGTGGGGTCCGTGATCGACGCCGCACTAGGGCATGGAGCCAATGTTATTAACTCGCTCCAGTTCTACGCTTCAAACACCGACGCAGCTCGTCGAACGGCGATTGCATCTGCCATCGAAAAAGCTCGCGCCGATGCAGAAGCTGCTGCTAGGGCAGCCGGTGGATCACTCGGCGGACTGCTCGAGATCAATGTTGGTGCGTACGTGCCCCGCCCTCCGCAACCACTGATGATGGCAAAGGCAGCTCAGGCGGATACACCGATCAATCCTGGCGAGGAGACTTTGGCGGTGGACGTAAGCACCCGCTGGCGTTTCAACTCGAACCGATAAAAAGCAGCCAGACCTTTCCACGTGGAACCTCTATATAGGCGTTCCACGTGGAAACCTCGCCAACGCAGGTTAGATTAACCGCCATTCTACTCCAGCGGTTAAGTGGCGAGAATCATTGCAATCGCAAATCAGAAGGGCGGCGTAGGCAAGACGACCACCGCAGTCAACCTGGCTGCAAGCCTCGCTGCTGCAGAACAGCGAACTCTCCTTATCGACGCGGACCCGCAGGGAAACGCTACCAGCGGAGTCGGGCTTCGGAAGGAAAGCATCCCACTCACGCTCTATGATGTCCTCGTCGGCAACTCTGATTTTCGGTCTTCTCGTCAGAGCGCCGTGCAGTTTGAAAAGCTCGACGTAGTCGGAGCAACTCCGGATCTCGCCGCAGCGGAAGTCGAGCTGGTGGACAAGGAAGACCGGGACCATGTCATGCGCGGAGCGATAGAATCTCTCCGCGAAGACTACGACTATGTCATCATTGACTGTCCGCCGTCGCTGGGACTCATCACCATCAACATGCTTGTAGCCGCGGATGCGCTGCTGATCCCGGTTCAGTGCGAGTACTATGCGCTCGAAGGCCTGTCCCAGCTCCTGAACACCGTGCACCGCGTCCAGCATAGTGCCAATGAGAAACTCGGAATAGACGGCGTGCTGCTAACCATGTACGACTCCCGGCTCAACCTCTCGCGCCAGGTTGCTGACGATGCCAGGGAATACTTCGGTCCCAAGGTTTTCCAGAGCGTTGTCCCCAGGAATGTGCGGCTCGCTGAAGCCCCCAGCTTTGGCAAACCGATCATCCTGTACGACGTAGCATCGGTCGGCGCACAGGCATACATGAACGTTGCGAAGGAATTGATCGAACGCACCAGCCAAGGAGATGACGGTGGCAACTGAGAAAACACCACGCCGGCTCGGCAGGGGTCTAGAGGCCCTTCTCGGAAGCGCGACCGGTCTGGCCACGAGTGATGAAGGCGCGCTCAAGTCGATTCCGGTTGCCCAGGTGATTCGCAACCCGTTTCAACCGCGACAGGAGTTCGATCCGGCAGAGCTGACAGAGCTCGAGGAAAGCCTGAAGGCGAGCGGATTGTTGCAACCGATAACTGTACGTCGCCGACCAGGCAAAGACGGGTTCGAGCTTATCGCTGGCGAGCGACGACTCAGAGCTGCCAGGAAGCTTGGGTGGAAAGAAATTCCCGCAATCATCAAGGAAATCGACGACCGGACTCTGCTCACCCTGGCTCTTGTTGAAAACCTCCAGCGAACCGATCTAAACCCGATTGAGGAAGGCGAAGGCTATCACCAACTCGCCAATCAGTTCGGCCTTACTCAGCAGCAAATCGCTGAGACGGTGGGAAAAGACCGGACAACGGTCGCCAACATGCTGCGTCTGCTGCAGTTGCCCAGTGTAGCCAGACAGCTGCTTCAGGACGGGCATTTGACGATGGGACATGCGAAAGTTCTTCTCGGTCTTGAGGATGCGGACAAGATCGTCGCACTGGCTCGCGAGATCGTTCAGGAAGGTCTTACCGTTCGCGACGTCGAGCGCCGGCTACGAGAGGTCGCTGAGCCGCGTACTGGGAAGAAGTCTGGAAGGCCCAGATCCATCGATAAACAGCCAGCAGAAACACGCCGAATTGAAGAAAGGCTGCGCCGATTCCTTCAGACCGACGTCGTAATAAAGCTCAGCTCAGGAAATCGGGGTTCCGTAACCTTCCAGTTCTACTCGGCAGACGACCTTGAGCGGCTACTTGAAAGAATGGGCGTGCCCGACTAATCAACAGTGTTATGAACCTGAGCTCTAACTCATTGTGCGGCAACGCGTTAGCATAGTCAGTGGTAGTCTGAAAGAACATAGTTTCCACACTCTCATACGCCCGTAGATGGCCAGACTCTCCGAGCTCATCCAATATACTGACGAGCTACTTCAGACCGGATCGACTCCCGATTACCCGGTAGCGCTCAACGGTTTGCAGATCGAGAACGGTGGGGAGGTAAGGGGAATTGCTGCTGCGGTCGATTTTTCGACACGTGCGATCGAAGGGACGATCGCCGCTGGGGCGAGCCTGCTCGTTGTCCATCACGGAATGTTCTGGGGCGGCTTCGGCCCAATTACGGGCGCGTTCTACAAACGACTGCGCTTGCTGATCGATAACGATATCGCCGTCTACTCGTCCCACCTTCCTCTCGATCGACATCCAGCACTCGGCAACAATGTACTTCTCGCAAAAGAGTTGGGTCTCGCACCATCCGGAAGTTTCGCGAATTACGACGGAATCTTTATCGGAGTAAGTGGAGACTCGAATGTCGAGACGACAGCACTAGTCGATCGCGCCAGAAAATTTGCAGGTCAGTACGACACAGAAGTGAGAGTGTCGCGGACAGAGCCCGGACGCCGAACGACACATTGGGCTATGTGCACTGGTGCTGGAGCATCGACAGATACCATGAAGGAAGCAATCAAAATGGGAGCTGATACTCTGATTGTGGGTGAGGGTCCACACTGGACAGCGATCCAGGCGGAAGAGAGTGACCTTACGATCATATACGCCGGGCACTACGCTACAGAGACTCTCGGCGTCCGTGCATTAGCGGAACATCTCGGCAAGAAGTACAACGTCCCGAGCACCTTCGTCCGAGCACCGACCGGTCTCTAGGGAACGGGGCGCAGATCACGATCAACAGTCAGTGAACGCGCTGTGCCAGGTTGCCGTCCACTTTCCTGGCGCTGTCCGCTCCACCAGCCCGAGAGTACTGCCCTCGTCGTTAGCCACGTTCACTACGACAACAGGGCGTTTCGCCGTACCTATTCGCACCACTGCCAGGACATCAGTCGCCTGAGCGGATTCTTCGCGTCCTGCGCTTCGACTATAGTAGCTCACGTTGTATTTACCGCTCGCCCCCCGTGGTCTCTCCCCGAAAATGACGAGATGCTCCACACGGGGGTTGGCTTCCTCATTCACTGTGCGGACAACGTTTGCAACAACTACGTCTGTTGAATCGAGACGAAAGGTGTACGCCGAAATCACTCTGAAGGGGAGACCACGAAAGTTTGGATCGGATGCGATTTGCAGCGATGCTGCTGTCTGTGCCAGAGCAACTGCCAGCGCCGACGAGTCCGCACTTGAAAGTCCCGCCAGCGAATCCAGCGGAATTGCTGTCGCGTGCTTGCTGACGAATCCGACTTCCCAGCCTGACTGTCCGGAACGAAGTCTCGCTGCAGGCCAGGCAACACAATCCTGAGAAGTATCAGCTGCAGCAATCGGTGAAGCGGCTGTTGCGGACGCAACCATTCCTTGTCGTCCGAAAAGGTCGAAGCTCAAGCCGGCAATGGGTGCCGCTTCGCCTTGCAGTCCCTCCAGCACGCTGTCAGTCACTTCCGGCAACACCACCGCGATACTGTCGTTGTCACTGCCGCGCGATAAGACGATTACAGGTCCTGCTTCGGCATTCCAGTTTGGATTTATCGCCGGACTGGAGGGATAGACCGGCGAGAGTGATCCTCGGGCCGAATCAGCCTTTTGCGCATTCTCTCCGCGGCACCCCATTACAGCAGCAATCGTCAGTACGGGCGCGAGACTCAGGCGAGGTGTCATAGCTGTAATTTGTCCAGCGACTTTCAGACCGTCGAGACTACGCCGGGTGCTACGTCACCATACGTATTTGAGCAATCCGCAAACGGCGGTAGCATAAACGCGCAGGCAAACGCGAAGAGGACTATGGACTCAGCCACCGTAAGCTCATTGGACGCGAAAACGGCAGACACCCAATTCGGCGCGGCGAGAACTGGCGACCTGAACCCGCCGCTTGCGCCATTCAGAGAGAGAATCAGCTGGGCTCTCTACGATTTTGCGAACACGGTGTTCTCGATGAATATCGCGACGCTCTACTTCGCTGCTTGGCTCGTTGCCGATCTCGGGCACTCGAACACACTGTACGCAATCGTGAACGGGATCGCTTCAGCGCTGGTGGTCGTTTCGATACCCGTGTTCGGAGCCATCTCCGATGCAACCCAGAGGCGCAAGCCGTGGGTCGTTGGCTTCACACTCATTGCTTGTGCATCGACTGTCCTGATCGCAGTGCTTGGCGAAAAAGGATTGCCTCTTATCGGAGAAGGAGTCGTCTCCGCGGCAACATCACCAACCATGAATCCCGCAATCGCTCTCTTCGGGGTACTCGCCGCGTTCACGATCGCAAACTACACGTACCAGGGAGCACAGCCGTTTTACAACGCAATGATGTCGGAATTGGTCCCGGTCGATCATCGGGGACGGTTATCCGGACTCGGTACTGCGCTCGGTTATGTGGGCTCGATTACTGGCGTGATTCTGACTTTCCCTTTCTTTACGGGACAGATGCCGATCCTCGGCAAGGTTCCGGAAAAGGTTGTCGAGTTTTTGCGCAGCGCTGTACCCTTCACCGCTCCGGGAGGGCGAGTTTCCACATTTGCTCCGACGGCGCTGTTGTTCCTGATCTTCTCTCTACCGCTGTTCATTTTCTGCCGTGACCACAATGTCATTCGCGGAAAGCGCGTAGCATGGCGTGAGGCATTCAGTGATGTCCGTAACACGCTGAGAGAGGCCAGGAATTACCCGGGAACCATGAGATTCATCATCACATCCTTTCTTTATCAGGATGCTATGGGAACGATCATCGCGAACATGGCGCTTTACGCAATTTTCGCGATGGGATTCGTAAAGGGTGCTGAAGCTACGTTGTTCGTAATACTCACGGTTCCGGCGGTTGTTGGCAGTTATCTCATTGGTCGTCTTGTCGATCGCTACGGTCCGAAGAGAACTCTTTCATGGGTTCTTGCGAGCTGGATTGTATTACTCGTCGCGATGGTCGCCGCGCCCTCGAGAAGCGTGTTCTGGGTCGTGGGCGCCTGCATCGGATTCATTTACGGCGGTGTTTCCACATCCGAGCGGCCGCTGTTGCTGAGCCTGGTTCCCGACGTCGAAGCTGGCCGCTTCTTCAGTCTCATGGTGCTCTCCTCGAGAGCGGCAGCTGTCGTAGGTCCTTTCATCTGGGCGCTTGCGGTGGATGGTCTGACACCTTCGATGGGAACCGGATTCGCCTACCGGGCGGGTGTGGTCACCGTCGCCATTGGAATGACGCTCGCCCTATGGATGCTGCGTGGCGTGCCTGACAACTTCTCGAGAGCCAGATCGAAATGATCTATCGTTTTCTGAAGTGGGTTGCAGGTATTGCCCTGCACTGGTTCTATCGGGAGATCCGCATCGTCGGAGAAGAGAACATTCCGGCCGACGGTCCGGTTCTCATCGCGGCCAACCATCAGAATGCACTCGTGGATTCGCTTATTGCCGGGTGGATAATGCCACGTCGGATCGCCATGACGGCCAAGGCTACGCTCATCGAGAATCCGCTGCTGGCGGTGCTGTTCAGGATCGTTGGCGTAGTACCATTGCGGAGGGCAAGTGATGAATCCGCAAAGACAAACGGATCACTTGACCGCGCGCGTAATGCAAATGCGTTTCGCGAGATTCTCAGAGTGCTCACTCGTTCCGGCGCTGTTCTCATTTTTCCGGAAGGGAAGAGTCACAATGAGAGCGGGCTCGAGCCCCTCAAGAGCGGACTTGCAAGGCTTGCTCTCCGCGCACGCGATGAGGAGTCGATAAGAAATCTCCGGGTTCTGCCTATCGGGCTGACCTTCGAGAACAAGGCTGTTCCCGGATCGATCGTCGGCGTGCGGATCGGTGAGCCGTTAAAGCTCGATGCGTGGCCCAATGACGATGTCGGAGCGCTGACACAGGAGATCGCGCAGCGCCTGCGCAGCGTATCCGAGCTTGCCGGACTGCCTCCAGAGCCACCATCAGCAGACCCGCGCGCAAAGACTTTCCTGGCGAAATGGCTGATTGCAGAGGCTGCAGCGTGGGGGCATTTCACTCACGAGTTGCCGATCCGAATCGCGAGATCGATCGCTGAGAGACGGAGCACCGATGCAGACCATCCTGCGATGCTCACAATGACCTTCGGTGTCGGGCTCGTGCTGGTTGCTTACGCTCTCCAGACGGCAGTGGTAGGAATACTCTCCGGATCGGTGTGGCTGGCCACGCTCTACCTGGTGAGCCTGTTCGTGGGGGCTTACTGGGCAGCGTTTGAAAAACATCCTGCCCACTACTAGCTGGAGCTATTCCTTCGTTTCCAGCCAGTTTGCTCCAACGCCAAGGTCGACCACCAGTGGCACAGATAACTCTGCGGCGTTTTCCATCTCGTACTTGACGAGTGTCTGCAATTCCTCGAGTTCGTCCGGCGGCCCTTCGAAAACGAGCTCGTCGTGAACCTGCAGCAGCATTTTGCTCTTCAAATGCTTCGTACGCAGTGCGTCGTCGATTCTGATCATCGCGATCTTGATCAGATCCGCGGCCGACCCTTGTATCGGTGAGTTCGCAGCCGTTCGCTCTCCGAACGCACGAATGTTGAAATTTCTCTCTCTCAGCTCGGGGATATAGCGGCGACGGCCGAAGATCGTCTGCACATAGCCGTTTTCACGAGCAAAGGCGACCATTGCATCGAGATAGTTCCGCACGCCCTGAAACCGCTCGAAGTATCGGCTGATGAACTCCTTCGCTTCAGCGTGCTCGATGCTGAGCTGGCGGGAAAGCGCGTGGGCGCCTTGACCGTAGATCGTCGCGAAGTTGATCGTCTTCGCGCGACTGCGCATTGTGCCGGTTACTTCCTCGAGGGGCACATCAAAGATCAGCGCAGCTGTTTGCCGGTGAATGTCGCCGCCGGCGCGAAATGCCTCGACGAACGCCGGGTCACGTGAGAGATGTGCCAACAGTCGGAGCTCGATCTGCGAGTAGTCGGCGGCAAGCAGCTGCCAACCACGTCGCGGAATGAACCCACGTCTGATGTCACGACCGAGCTCGCGCCTGATTGGGATGTTTTGAAGATTCGGATCGCTCGAAGACAGACGCCCGGTCGTAGCAACGGTCTGATTGTATGACGTGTGCAGTCGCCCCGTTGTGGGATTCACCAGTCTCGGCAGCGCATCGATGTACGTACTCTCGAGCTTGGAGAGCTCGCGATACTCCATCAACAAGGTTGGCAGAGTGTGGCCTTCCTCGGCGAGCTCGGTAAGCACGCTTGCATCCGTGGACGGGCCGGTGCTCGTTCGTTTTAGAACGGGGAGGTTCAACCGGTCGAACAGGATTTCGCGGAGCTGCGTATTCGAGTTGATGTTGAACTCGGTGCCCGCAGTCTGATAGATCTGCCGCTCGACTTCCTCGCGCCCGGCGCTAAAGCGCTGTTTCAGCGAGGTGAAGTACGGTAGATCGATCTCGATACCTGTCCACTCCATTTCGGCCAGCACGTTGACGAGCGGCAACTCGACGCCGTCGAGAAGGCGAGCCAATTCGTAGGTCTCGAGCTGCGGCTCGAAGATTTCGCGCAGCCGCAGTACCATGTCGGCTTCCTCGCAGGAGTAGTCGCGCGCGGCATCGACAGGACATTCCTCAAACGGAATCTCCGACCGGCCCTTGCCACACAGGTCGGCGTACGACGTCATTGTGTGATCGAGGAACTCGAGACTCAGCACGTCGAGCCCGTGTGAGCGACGACCCGGGTCGAGAACGTAACTGGCAAGCATGGTGTCGAAATCGAACCCTGCGAGCTCGATCCCGAGCGTTCTCAGAAGCAGCAGGTCGAATTTTGCGTTATGCGCCGTCTTGCGGATGGATGGATCCGCGAGAAGGTCGCGGAGCGGCTTCATTTCAGGCGCGGCGAGGGATGGCAGGTTCCGGACATTCGTCGGACGCTTCTCTCGCATCATCCGCGCGGCGATGCTCAGCGAGTCGCCATTGGTTTTCTTCTTCTTCGAGCTCGTTACTTCCGGAAAGACCTCATCCCCACCACGAATGAGTCCGCGCTCCTCGGGGGCATCGGTGGCGGAGCGATCGCCTGGTACATCGACAAGGAGCTCGCCTTGCCCGCTCTGCGGCAGGCGATGGGCGAGCGGAAGATAGTATGCCTCGCCATTGCCGAGTCCGATTGAAAGCGAAATCAATCGGGAGCGAAGAGGATCCGCTGGATTCGGGCTGCTCGCATCGGCAAATGCTTCGGTATCGATTGAAATGAGATTCGTTTCGCGTGCCCGCTGAATTACCTGACTCAGTCCCTCGACCGTATCAACGGTTACGTAATTGAACGATCTCTGCGGCTTTTCCTTGGCCGGTGCCTGAACCGCGATGTCCTTGGCAAGCGAGTGGAATTCAAGATCGATATAGAGATCACGGAGGCGCAGATAATCCGGCTCTTTGATTTTGAGAGATTCGAGGTCGAGCGATACGGGGAGATCGTCGCGAATTGTGACTAATTCCTTCGATAAGCGCGCGTTCTCGGAATGCTGCAGCAGGGCTTCGCGTGGCCGTTTCTTCGTGATCTCCGGAGCATGTTCCAGAATCGACTCCAGGTGGCCGTAGGTTTTTACAAGCTCGGCCGCGGTCTTGTCGCCGATTCCACGGACACCAGGAATGTTATCCGACGAGTCGCCAACCAACGCCAGGTAATCGGTTACGAACTCTGGCGCGACCCCAAGACGCTCGTCAGCATTTTCCACCCCGACCCAGTGTTCTTCAATGTTTGCCGACCCACCCCGTCCCGGGTTCAGCAACCATACGCCAGGCCGAACCAGCTGCTGGAAATCCTTGTCTCCGGAGACGACGACCACATTGACTCCAGCTTCGACACTCCGCGCGACCAATGAGCCAATCACATCATCGGCTTCGTATCCAGGAAGTGTGATGATCGGAATCCGGTACGCATCGATGATCTGTGTGATGCGGTCCATGCCGCGATCAAAATCGGACTGCAGTTCCTCTGTCAGCTTTTCGCGGGTGGCCTTGTAGGCAGGATACCGCTCGTGCCGAAACGAAAGTCCGGAATCGTGAACCCATCCGACGTAGTCCGGATGGTGATTGGTCATCAGCAGCCGCAGGAAAGTCGCTATACCCCAGCTCGCCGACGTGTTCTCGCCTTTGCTGGTAGTAAGCGGCCTGGCGATCATCGCGAAAAAAGCGCGATAAATCAGAGCATAGCCATCGACCAGAAAAAGCCGCGGGCTGGCGGGACCGTTCATATAGTCAATATAAAACGCGCTCGTCGGGAGCCGAGAACGCGAAATAGCGGCGCTGACTGGGGGCTTAATGCTGTCGACGCGAGCTCAAAGCAAGAAATTCAGTCTCGCTCGGTCTGGTCAATTTCCATCTTCCGGTTTCGTCATAGAAGATGAGCTGCGAGTTGTACTGCCGATACTGCCATACCTGGATGCGGGTGGTCGCACCCATTTGCGCCGTTGTAACGCTTTGATTGACGTTGCGCTCGAGGACCTGATCCGGCTCGCCAAGTGTGACAAACACCATTCCGCGATCAGAAAGCCAGCCAGGATTCCGATCCATTTTGAATTGCACGTTCGCCAGCTGGATCCGCCCAAAATAGGACTGTAATTCCTCGTTCACGGTCGTCTCCGGAATCGGATCCGTGGCGCGCAGAAAGTCGGCCCAGACTGTCGCGCGCCTTTCTGGCGCTGCCGACCTCAGTGCGTTCAAACGGCCAGGGTTGGCAAAGAATCGGAGATAACCAACCATGTCATCGTACGACATCAGCGGTATGTCTTCACCGAAGCTCACCAGCAGCGGAGTCTTGACGCTGTCCGGGGCGTCACGCCGGGTGAAAGAGACCTGTGCCGGTCCAACTCCAACATTCGAGATCGGAACCGAGATAGTCCCGCTGAATAGCGATCCCTTTCGCATAAGGGCAGTCGAGTCCCGGAATACCTGCACTCCCCGGTCGTTCGAAACAACGAAGTCCACGGGAAGCCGGTTCCCCTGGCCGTATGCCTCGAGGTAGATAGCTATCGTACTATCCCGACCGAATACTGCACTCGAGCGTGGGCTTGCCAGCAGGGACGGAAACGAATCAAGCGCTGTCCGGCCTTTCGCCTCGTAAACCAGGAGTGGGGTGCCCAGCCGTCCTGCAGTGAGCGACGGGACACTTATTGGAGCTTGCTGTGTGGCAGCTCGCGACCCGCCAACATCACGCACCGTTGCCGAAAGCGTATAGGCGCCTGGCGGCACGCGAAAGAAATGCTGGAAGATGACGCTCTCATCGGTGCGGTTGATCTCCCGGAAAGACCCGACGCGAACGATCTCCATGGCGTTGATTCGCGCTGCTTCGACATCACCGCGGTTGAGAGCAAGATTCACTTCGTAAGGGGCACGGTAGCGATCGCCCTCTCTCGTAAAACTCAACGCCCGGTTCGGAAGTGAAATGCTGACAAGCACGAGCGTCGTGTCGGGGGACGCGGTAGCGAACGCAGAAACCTTTCCGACAAATGCCACCGGATTCGGCGCAGCTATGAGACCGAGCTGATGGTAAAGCTCGCTCGCATCGGGTGTAGGAGTGCCTGCGGGTGGGAGGACTCGAGGATTGGGTTCAGGATTCGGCTGCGACGCGGGCGAGCCACCACTGCTGCTACTGCTGCAAGCAACGATGGTGGACGTGCACAGCAGAAGAGCTAAGAACGTTTTGATTCTGATTGGCATTGAGAGGAAGTACCCTATCCGGCCTTTCTGGTTTCTATTAGTTTCGCGGCGTGTCTCGAGAACAGATGGTCGGCACCCCTGTCGCCGGCTATACAATCAAAAAAGAAGTC
>Ga0207645_10003636_pt1 | contig 11653 bp, 12 predicted proteins | sample KBSM53metaG_FD_184331 | JGI IMG/M metagenome (GOLD analysis project Ga0207645, IMG submission 184331) | Miscanthus rhizosphere microbial communities from Kellogg Biological Station, Michigan, USA - KBS M5-3 metaG (SPAdes) (version 2) | ecosystem: Host-associated > Plants > Roots > Rhizosphere >...
CGAGTCCGACCCGGACCTGCTGTTCGCCGACATACATGAGGACGGCCGGTACCTTTATCCGGGGACCGGCGCCGCAAGCGAGACCGGCCTTGGTGCCGCGGTCGGCACCAAGCTCAACCTGCCGATGCTGCCGGGTGCGACCGACGCGGATTTTGTCACCGCCTGGGCAAGCATCGAGGAATATCTGCGCAGGACCCGCCCGGAGTTCATCCTGCTCCAGTGCGGGGCAGACAGCCTCGACGGCGATCCGATTACCCACATGGCGTTCAGCGAAGAGGCGCATGCCCGGGCGGCGGCGTCGGTCTGCCGGATAGCCGACGAGCTGGGCCATGGTCGCGTCCTTGGGATGGGCGGCGGCGGGTACAACCGCCGCAACCTGGCCCGAGCCTGGACCCGTGTGGTGGAAGCCTTCGTCGCAAGCTGACTGCGCGCGACGCGGAGGGACCAGGGCGACCATCGGCTACAATTGCCGCCCCCCGACCGTGGAGTGGTGATGTTTCCCGCCAGCCAGACTATCGCCGGGTTCGACCCCGAACTCGCGGCGGCGCTCGACCACGAGCGGACGCGCCAGGAAGAGCATATCGAGCTGATCGCCTCCGAGAACTACGCGAGCCGTCGCGTCCTCGAGGCGCAGGGCTCGGTGCTCACGAACAAGTATGCGGAGGGTTACCCCGGCAAGCGCTACTACGGCGGCTGCGAATTCGTCGACATCGCCGAACAGCTCGCCATCGACCGCGCCAAGAAGCTTTTCGGCGCCGACTACGCCAACGTGCAGCCACATTCCGGCTCGCAGGCGAATGCCGCCGCCTATCTCGCGCTCGTCAAGCCGGGCGACACCATCCTCGGCATGAGCCTCGATCACGGAGGGCACCTGACGCACGGCGCGAAGGTGAATTTCTCGGGCAAGCTCTTCAACGCGGTGCAGTACGGTCTCGATCCCGCGACCGGCGAGATCGACTACGCGCAGGTGGAACGCCTGGCTCAGGAGCATCGGCCGAAGATGGTCATCGCGGGATTTTCCGCTTACTCGCGCGTCGTCGACTGGCCGCGGTTCCGTGCGATTGCGGACTCGGTCGGCGCCTACCTGCTGGTGGACATGGCGCACGTTGCCGGGCTCGTGGCCACCGGTCTGTATCCGAATCCCGTGCCACACGCCCACGTCGTCACGACCACGACGCACAAGACGCTGCGCGGACCGCGCGGCGGCCTGATCCTCGCGCGCGCGAACGATGAGATCACCAAGAAGCTCAATTCACTCATCTTCCCCGGCACGCAGGGCGGGCCGCTGATGCATGTGATCGCCGCCAAGGCGGTCGCGCTCAAGGAGGCGCTCGAGCCCGGGTTCACCAGCTACCAGAAGCAGGTCCTGGCCAACGCCCGGGCGATGGTCGAGGTGCTGATCGAGCGCGGTCACCGCATCGTTTCCGGCGGGACGGACAATCATCTTTTCCTGCTGGACCTGATCGGTAAGGAGGTCACAGGCAAGGACGCCGACGCCGCTCTCGGCCGCGTCCACATCACTGTCAACAAGAACGCCGTGCCGAACGATCCGCGCCCGCCCTTCGTCACGAGCGGCCTTCGGATCGGCACACCCGCCGTGACCACGCGGGGTTTCGGGGAGAGCGAGGTACGGGAGCTTGCGCACTGGATCGCCGATGTGCTGGCCGATGTCGGCGACGAGGCGGTCCTGGAGCGCACGCGTCGACGGGCCGTCGATCTCTGCCGGCGGTATCCCGTCTACGCCTGATTCCCGATCATGTATTGCCCCTTCTGCAGCAAGGGCGAGACCAAGGTGATCGACTCGCGCCTGTCAGGCGAGGGGCTGCAGGTTCGCCGCCGGCGCGAATGTCTGGACTGCGGCGAGCGCTTCACGACCTTCGAATCCGCCGAGCTCGTCATGCCGCGGGTGATCAAGAGCGACGCGAACCGCGAGCCGTTCGACGAATCGAAGCTCCGCGCCGGAATGCTCAAGGCGCTCGAGAAGCGCCCAGTGGCGAGCGATGCGGTCGACGCCGCGGTGGCGCACGTCTGCCACAAGCTCCGCACGCTCGGCGAGCGCGAGGTTCCGGCCCGGCTGATCGGCGAGCTGGTGATGGACGAGCTGCACCGCCTCGACGAGGTGGCGTTCGTGCGCTTCGCGTCCGTTTATCGCAGCTTCCAGGACGTCGAGGCCTTCCGCGAGGAAATCGAGCGGCTGCGGCAGCGGCGGCCGCAGAGCGCAGAGGATCTGCAGCTCGCTCTCTGGTCGGGCACCGACCCGTCGCGCTCGCGGGAGTAGTGCGTGTCGCAGGCGGAGGATCGGTCGTATATGACGCGGGCCCTCGAGCTGGCGCGTCTCGGAATCTATTCGACACCACCGAACCCGGCCGTGGGCTGCGTGCTGGTGCGCGACGGGCGCGTCATAGGCGAGGGTCATCATCGTCGCACTGGCGGCCCGCACGCGGAGGTGCACGCGATCGAGGCAGCCGGCGAGGCGGCCCGTGGTGCGACGGCGTACGTGAATCTCGAGCCCTGCTCGCACTTCGGTCGCACACCGCCGTGCACGCGGGCGCTGCTCGCGGCCGGCGTGACGCGCGTTGTGTGCGCGCTGCGTGATCCCGACCCGCGAGTCGCCGGTGGCGGTCTCGAGGAACTCACGCGTGCCGGCGTCGCGGTCGAGAGCGGGTTGCTGGCCAGCGACGCCGCCGAGCTCAACCGCGGCTTCCTGCGACGGATGTCGAGCGGCCGCCCCTGGGTGACGCTCAAGATCGGAGCGAGTCTCGATGGGCGTACTGCTCTCGCCGACGGCGTCAGCCGCTGGATCACGGGCGAGGCCGCGCGCGCCGACGTGCAGCGGCTGCGCGCGCGCGCGTCGGCTGTAGTCACCGGAATAGGCACGGTGCTCGCCGACGATCCCGAGCTCACCGTGCGCGATCCCGGACTCGAGCTGCTCGGGCGTCGACCACTGCGCGTCGTGCTCGATTCGCGTCTGCGTATCCCGGTTACCGCGCGCGTGCTCGACGAGTCCGCACCTGCGATCGTTTTTACGACGCAGGCGGCGCCAGACACCAGTGCGTTCGGGGAGCGCAGTATCCGCATCGAGACACTGCCAGGGCGCGACGGCCGCATCGACCTCGCAGCGCTGCTCGACCGGCTGGGCGCTCTCGAGTGCAACGAGATACTCGTCGAGGCGGGACCTGCGCTCGCGGGAGCGTTTCTCGAAGACCGCCGGGTCGACGAGTTCGTGCTCTACGTCGCGCCCTGCGTGCTCGGAGATGCAGCTCGACCGATGTTCCGTCTCCCGCCCCTCGAGCGCATGACGGATCGATACGATTTCCGGGTACACGATGCGGACCGCATCGGCGATGACTTGCGTGTCGTGCTTCGGCCGCAGGGAGCAGGGCACTGATGTTCACGGGGATCGTCATGGCGGTCGGCCGGTTGCGCGAAGCCGAGCGACTGGGCGGCGACACGCGCCTCGTGATCGACACGGGCCGACTCTCGCTCGTCGGCGCCGCCATCGGCGACAGCATCGCGGTCAACGGCGTATGTCTGACCGTGACGCGACTCGAGGAGGCAACGTTCGTCGCCGACGTGTCGCGCGAAACGCTCGGGTTGACGACACTCGGAGAGCTCCGCGTCGGGACGCCGCTCAATCTCGAGACCGCGCTGCGCGCCGGCGATCCGCTCGGCGGTCACTACGTGAGCGGTCACATCGACGGTGTGGCGTGCGTGATCGCGCGAGCAGACGACGCCCGCTCGGTGCGCATCGAGTTCGAGCTTCCGCCGGGCCTCGAGCACTATGTCGCGCGCAAGGGTTCGATCTGTATCGACGGCGTAAGCCTTACGGTCAACGAAATCGGCGGGCGCCGGGTTGGCGTAAATCTCGTGCCGCACACGCTGGCGGTGACCAACGCGGGGGACTGGCGCGTGGGGGCGAGGGTCAACTGCGAAGTCGACATGATCGCCCGCTACCTGGAGCGGCTTGCGAGTCCCGCTGACCGCCCCTGATAGACTTTCCATTCCTGGCTCCGAGGGGCGGCCAACTTTATGAATAACTATAATAACTATCAGTCGCTTACGATATGAATCGAATGGGGAACCTGAATACAATAGACGAGTTGCTCGAGGACATCCGCCGGGGCCGGATGGTGATCGTCATGGACGACGAGGACCGCGAGAACGAGGGCGACCTGGTGATGGCCGCGGAGTGCGTTCGCCCGGAAGACGTCAACTTCATGGCGCGCTACGGGCGGGGACTGATCTGCCTGACGCTGACTCGCGACCGGTGCCGGCAGCTGCGTCTGCCCCTGATGGTGAGCGAGACGGATCTCGACAGGCGCACGAATTTCACCGTTTCCATCGAGGCGGCGGAAGGCGTTACGACCGGCATCTCCGCCTACGACCGCGCGCACACGATCCGGACGGCAGTGCGTTTCGACGCACGCGCGGAGGATCTGCGGCAGCCGGGTCACATTTTTCCGCTGATGGCGCAACCGGGCGGGGTGCTGAGTCGCGCCGGTCATACAGAGGCCGGGTGCGATCTCGCGCGCCTCGCCGGTCTGTTGCCGTCCGCCGTCATCGTCGAGATCCTGAACGACGATGGCTCGATGGCAAGACGTCCCGATCTCGAGAAGTTCGCGCAGAAGCACGGGGTCCGAATCGGCACGATTGCCGACCTGATCCGTTACCGGCTCGAGAAAGAGCGCTCGGTCGAGCGGATCGCCGAGCGCGAAGTAGACACCGACTTCGGGCGGTTCCGGCTCTATTGCTACGAGGATCATGTCAACGGTACGGTGCACCTGGCGCTCGCCCGTGGCCGGATCGACGGGCCGCAGGCGCCGCTGGTCCGCGTCCACATCGAGGACACAGTCCGCGACCTGGTCGGTGCCCGCGAGCCCGGGCACAGCTGGACGCTGCGCAGCGCGATGCAACGTATCTCCGACGACGGTGACGGCGTAGTGGTGCTGCTGCGGCCATTCGAGAGCCCGCTCGAGATCGCAGAGGCGGTGCGCGGTACGAACGGCGGGGGTGCGGCGGAGCAGAGTGTGCCCGGCGCGCGTGTGCTGCGGACCTACGGCATCGGCGCGCAGATCCTGCGCGACCTCGGGTTGTCACGGATGCGAGTTCTCTCCGCGCCGCTGCAGATGCAGGGACTGTCGGCGTTCGGGCTCGAGGTCATCGAATACGTGGATGACGCGAACTAAAGGATCCGAATGGACAACATCAAAGTCACCCAGGGCGATCTGCTGGCGCGCGACCTGCGCTTTGCGCTGGTCGCTGCGCGCTTCAACGACAGCATCGTCGAGAACCTGGTGCGCGGCGCCATCGACGCGCTGCTGCGGCACGGGGCGAGCGAGAAGCAGATCGAGCTCATCCGGGTACCCGGCGCGTTCGACCTCCCACTGATCGTTCGGCGCGCCGCAGCGAGCCGTCGTTTCGACGCGGTGATCGCGCTCGGCGCGGTCATTCGCGGAGCCACGCCGCACTTCGATCTCGTGGCGGGGCAGTGCGCGGCGGGTCTCGCGCGCGCCGCCGAGGAAACCGGTGTCCCGGTAGCATTCGGTGTCCTCACCACCGACACCATCGAACAGGCCGTCGAACGCTCCGGCACCAAGGCCGGCAACAAGGGTGTCGATGCGGCGCTGGCCGCGCTCGAGCTCGCCAACCTGCTGCGACGGATGGACGTCTGAGGATGCGCCCGCGCGCCGACCGTTCAGCGCGCGCGCGCAGCCTGTCGCGAAAGCTCGCGATGCAGGCGCTCTATCAGTGGCAGCTCGCCGGCCAGAGCGCGTCCGAGCTGCACAGACAGTTCGCCGCCGAAGAGGGCTACGGTGATGCCGAGGAGGAATACTTCACGGGCCTGGTCGATGGGGTTACCACCGCGGTCGCGGCGCTGGATACGCGACTGCAGGCGCTCATCGACCGGCCGCTTGGCCAGCTCGACCCGGTCGAGCGAGCGGTGCTCTGGATCGGCCTGTTCGAGCTGCTGCATCGACCTGACGTGCCCTACCGCGTCGTAATCAACGAGAGCGTGGAGCTCGCCAAGCGCTTCGGCGCCACCGACGGGCACAAGTTCGTCAACGCCGTGCTTGACCGTGCTGCGCGCGAGCTGCGCTCTGCAGAACAGGCAGCCGCGAACGGCGGCCGTGCCTGAGCGGTGCCGGCCATGGCGCTCGGCGAATTCGAGCTCATCGCGCGATACTTTTCCCGGCCTGTTGCGCGGCGCGACGTACTGGTCGGTGTCGGCGACGACGCTGCTTTGCTCGAGGTTCCCGCGGGCCAGGCGCTCGCGGCAGCGACCGATACGCTGGTCGAGGGGCGGCACTTCCTTCCCGACGCGCCGCCCGAATCGGTTGGTCACCAGGCCCTCGCCGTCAACCTGAGCGACCTCGCGGCGATGGGTGCGGAGCCGGCCTGGGCGCTGCTCGCCTTGTCGCTGCCGGAGCCCGACACCCACTGGCTCGAGGGTTTTGCGCGCGGATTTCACGCGCTCGCGGACCGCGCAGGCCTCACGCTGGTTGGCGGCGACACCGTGCGCGGTCCGCGCGTCGTAACCGTGCAGGTGCTCGGGTTTGTGCCCGCCGGGCTCGCGTTGCGCCGCGACGGCGCGCGCCCGGGCGACGTCCTGTATGCATCGGGGTCGCTCGGCGACGCGGCCGCGGGTCTACAGCTGTTGCGCGACGGCCGGCGAGCGGATACCGATTCGTCGCTGGTGAGGCGGTACCGGTTCGCCGAGCCAAGGCTTGCGCTCGGCATGGCGCTGCGCGGTGTTGCGAGCGCAGCGATTGACGTTTCGGACGGGCTGCTGGGCGACCTCGGCAAGCTGTGCGACGCGAGCGGGGTCGGCGCGATTCTGGAGCTCGACCAGTTGCCTCTGTCGCGGGCGCTGCTCGCGAGTTTCGACGCCACGCAGGCGGAGCGGTTCGCACTCGGCGGCGGCGACGATTACGAGCTCGCATTCGCGGTTCCGCGGGCAGCGGTGTCGGAAATGGAGACTTCGCTCGCCACCATTGGCAGGATCACGCGTATCGGCGAGATCGTCACCGGTCACGGCGTGCGATGTCAGCGTGCCGGCCAGACGGTGGAGCCAGAGATCGCCGGATATGACCACTTCGGCTGAGGGCGGAACACCGCGTCCGTCGAGTCAGGCGCTGCGCGATCCGGTGCAGCTGCTTGCTCTCGGCTTTGGATCCGGCCTCGTGCCACGCGCGCCCGGTACTGCAGGTTCGCTGGTCGGGCTCGCGGCTGCGATCCTCGCCGCGCAGTGGGGCGCATGGGTCGCTGTGGCGATCACGATAGTCGTCGTCGTGGCGGGTGTGTGGATCTGCGGCGAGGGCGCGCGTCGGCTGGGCGTGCACGATCACCCGGCCATCGTGTGGGACGAAATCGCGGGGATGATGATCGCGATGCTCGCGGCGCCGCCGGGCTGGGGGTGGACAGCGCTTGCGTTCGCGCTGTTCCGTGCGTTCGACATAATCAAACCCTGGCCGATACGCGAGATCGATCACGCAATGGGCGGTGGAGCGGGAATTATGCTCGACGACGTCATGGCCGGGATTCTGGCCGCGCTCGTCCTGTTGCTGGTCCGCTCCATAACGTGAATCAACCACAACCACAGCACGCTCACGCCGACGTCGAAACCGCACCGATGCTCTCCGGCCCGATCTCGACGCCGGAACGCATAGGCAAGTATTACGTCGTGCATGAGGCCGGGCGTGGCAGCTCGGGCACCGTCTATCTCTCGCACGATCCGTTCTACGGACGTGACGTTGCGATCAAGCTGTACCACACGAGCACCGGCGACGACGCCGAAAGCCGCAATGCGCGCCGCATGTTCATGGGCGAAGCGCACATGATCGGCAAGCTGCAGCACCCGAACATCGTGCCGATCTACGACGCAGGCGAGGAGAACGGGCGCCGCTACGTCGTTACCGAGCACATCCACGGCGCGCGGACGTTGTCCGCGTACTGCCGTCCCGGCAGCCTGCTGCCGGTCGACCAGGTCGTGGGCATCGTCTACAAGTGCGCCAAGGCGCTGCACTACGCGCACACACGCGGCGTGGTTCATCGCGACATCAAGCCGTCCAACATCCTGCTGACCCAGGACGGCGACGTGCGCATCGTCGACTTCGGCATTGCACTGGTCGCGGATTCGGACGTGTCGTTGCTGGAAGGCGTGGCCGGGAGCCCCGCCTACATGTCGCCCGAGCAGGTCCAGGGTCGCGAACTCGGCCCGCGCTCGGATCTCTACTCGCTGGGCGCGGTCATGTACGAGATGCTCGCCGGGCAGCGGCCATTCCGCGCCGGCGCGCTCGGCAAGTTGCTCAAGGAAGTCGTGCATGGCAGCGCCGAGCCGCTGCGCGATCTGCGGCCCGAGCTGCCCGAGGACCTCGCCGAGCTCGTGCATCGTGTGCTCGAAAAGGATCCCGAACGGCGGTACCGTAACGGCGCCGAGCTTGCCGCGGACCTGACGCGCATCCATCAGAAGCTGCGCGCCAGCCAGACCCAGATCGACGAGCAGGAGCGCTTCGCGGTGCTGCGCAAGCTCCGCTTCTTCCACGATTTCTCCCACGCCGAGATCCGCGAGGTAATGCGCGCGGCCGCGTGGCTTGATTGTCAGCCCGGGGAGCCGGTGCTGCGTCCGGGTGACACCGACGACCGTTTCTATGTCGTCGTTTCCGGCCGCGTGCGGGTAGGCCGCGCCGGCCGCGTCGTCGGCCGCATAGAGACCGGAGGCTGCTTCGGCGAGGCTACCTTTGCCGAGGGGTCGCGCCGGGACGCCGTGATCGAGGCCGAGGAGCAGGTGCAGCTTCTCAAGGTCACGGCCACCCTGCTCGAACAGGCGTCGATCTCCTGCCAGCTGCGCTTCCACAAGGTGTTCCTCAAGGAACTGATCGGCCGGCTGCAACGGGCCGAACCGGCGACGCGCGGCAACTGACGCCGCTCCGCGGGTTCAGCTGCAGGCCGCTTCCGCGAGCGCTGCCCAAAGCATCTCGACGTGCCGGCGCTCGGTCGTCTCCGAGCCGATGCTCGCGCGGATGATCTGCATTCCTTTCAGCGTCGACGGCGTCAGATAGGCTTTCCCGCCCTCGTTGATCCGCCGCGCAATCTCGAGATTGTGTGCCGCGAGCGCGGACTCGTCGTCCGCGATAGCGAGCGGGGCGTGGCGAAAACACACTGTCTGCAGCGGCACGGGCGCGACCCGCACCCAGCCCGCGGTCGCGTCGATCTGCTCCTTGAGCCAGCGCGCGTTCTCGAGGTCCCGCCGGAGTCGTGCCCGTAGTCCGTCGACACCGATGTCGAGCAACAGGAACAATAGCTTGATCGCCCGGAAGCGTCGCCCGAGCTGGATATGCCAGTCGCGGAAATTCTTCACGGCACCGTCCTGGGCCGTCCTGAGGTAGCTCGGGTTCGTGCTCATGACCCGCACCAGATGCCCGGGGTCGCGAACGTAATAGGCACTGAAATCGAACCCGACTCCCATCCACTTGTGCGGGTTGAGGACCACGCTGTCGGCGCGCTCCACGCCCGCCCACATCCACCGGCACTCCGGCAGCACCATCGCCGTGCCCGCCATCGCCGCGTCGACATGCAGCCACGCGTCGTGCTGCTCGGCCAGCGCCGCGATCCCCGCCAGCGGATCGATCGCCGTGGTGCCCGTCGTCCCGATCGCCGCCACGATCGCCGCTGGACGGCGCCCGGCCGCCCGGTCGATCTCGATCGCCCGCCGAAGCTGCAGGAGGTCGAGCGCGTGTTCGGCGTCGGTGGCGATGAGCCGCAGGTTCGACCGGCCGAACCCCGCCAGCAGCGCTGCCTTCTCGATCGAGCTGTGCCCTTGCTCGGAGGCGTACACGATGAGCGGGGGAGCGCCCGCTTGCAGGCCCGCGTCTTGCTGGCTGAACCCCGACGCCTTCTCGCGCGCGCACAGGAGCGCGCAGAGCGTCGCGGTGCTCGCGGTGTCGTGGATGACGCCCGACCAGGCGGGCGAGAGCCCCACCATCTGGCGGAGCCAGTCCATCACTACCTCCTCGATCTCGGTCGCGGCGGGCGAGGTCTGCCAGCTCATCCCCTGCACGCCGAGCCCGGATGCGAGGATGTCCGCGAGAACCGACGCGTACGCCGTGTTCGAGGGGAAGTAGGCAAAGAAGGCCGGATGATTCCAGTGCGTGATCCCGCGGAGGACGTCGCTCTCCAGCGATGCGAGCGCCTTGGGGAGGTGCCCGCCGTCCGCCGGCGGTGAAACCGGGAACCGGGATCTGATCTCGCCTGGACGCGCCGGGCTCATGACTGGGCGGTCCTCGATACGCTCGCGGTACTCGGCCACCCAGTCGATGAGCTGATGCCCCAGACGGCGGAATTCGTCGGCGTTCATTGCAAGGCAAGTGTCGCAGAAACCTGACCGGAGAATGATTGCTGTAGGCTCGTCGCGTGTCGATTCGCGCGACAAGGCTGGCGTGCCTCATTGCCACCATGGTCACCGGCGTGTGTGGCTGCGGTACGCTGCCCGATGGCCGCATCTGGGGTGAGGAGGCGACCTGGCGGCCCGGCTCGGCGCGCCTCAAGTCCGCGGCCGTCGCTGCCGTCAGCGACCCCTGGGTGTGGGCGCCGCTGGCCGGCGCGGCCCTGTTCCAGATCGACGACTGGGACCGACACGTTTCGGATTGGGCACGCGAACATACGCCCGTTTTCGGCTCGGAAGCGGATGCGGATGAGTGGAGCGACGACCTGCGCGATGTGTCAGTCCTAGCGAACTGGGCAACGATGATCGCGACACCCGGTGGCAGCGATCCGCAGCGCTGGTTTCTCGCCAAGACCCGCGGAGCGCTGGTCGATGCAGCCGCCGTTGCATCGACCGTCGCGATTACCCGCGGGATCAAGACGACCGTCGAACGCCAACGTCCAAACGGCGTCGACAGCGAGAGTTTCCCTTCGGGTCACACGTCGAGCGCGGCTGTGCACACGCGCCTGGCTTCGCGCAACCTGCGCTGGATCGCAATGCGTGCGCCCGTGCGCCGGACGCTCGATGTGGGCCTGACGGCGCTTACGATCGGCACGTCCTGGGCGCGCATCGAAGCGGGCGTCCACTTTCCGTCGGACACCCTGTTCTCCGTCGCGCTCGGAAACTTCATCGCGTCGTTCGTCAACGACGCGTTTCTCGGTGCCGGTCCTGCAGACACGCTCGGGCTGCAGCCGCTGTCCGACGGCGCGGTGCTCGCCTGGCAGGTCGAATTTTGAGCGCGAACACGCCGCGCCTGTACCTGGTCTGGCTCATCCACTAGTATCCCGCCCGGTCCGGCCCGCGTTCAGCGGGCCGGTTGACAAGCAGGGGGCCGCTAGCGAGGTTCCCCGGGGGGAGCCGCACAATGAGTCTGTTCCGAAGAAAGCCGATCGAGACCGACCTTGCCAAGGACACCGGGCTCAAGCGCGTACTGACTGCGTTCGACCTGACGCTGCTCGGAGTCGGCGCGATCATCGGCGCCGGCATCTTTGTCCTCACCGGTCGGGCGGCCGCCGTCGAGGCCGGCCCGGCCATCACGCTTGCCTTCGTCGTCGCCGGCATCGCATGCACCTGTGCGGCGCTCGCGTACGCCGAGCTCGCGTCGACCGTCGGCGGCTGCGGCTCCGCGTACGCGTACGGCTACGCGGGGCTTGGTGAATTCCCCGCCTGGAT
>Ga0207645_10003642_pt1 | contig 11633 bp, 9 predicted proteins | sample KBSM53metaG_FD_184331 | JGI IMG/M metagenome (GOLD analysis project Ga0207645, IMG submission 184331) | Miscanthus rhizosphere microbial communities from Kellogg Biological Station, Michigan, USA - KBS M5-3 metaG (SPAdes) (version 2) | ecosystem: Host-associated > Plants > Roots > Rhizosphere >...
ACAAGAACAGGGCTCCACCCTCACCCAGATCTGGCTCTGGTGGCCAAAACGCCGTTCGGTTCTGTGCTGAGGCCTTGAAATGCTCGAGGGCGAACGCCGCCCTCGCGATGCGTACAACATCCGACAGAACCAAAACCTTGTCAGGAGCAGCGGGCGGCTCATACTCGAGGTGCCACGTCTCACCATCCTTAGAGCCGAGTGTGACACTGGCAACGGCGCTCGCTACGCCGGCTGACTGCTCACCTTCATGAGCGTAGCGACGGGCGGTGACCACGCATCCCAGCGAGTTCAGTACAGATACGACCTCCGTCACAGCCAACCGAGGATCATGGGCAAGATCGAGAGTACTCGCGAGCCGATTGACTATTTCAACGGTACTCACATGCTCGGCGACTGGAGACTGGTCGATGAACGTCGTTCCACGCATCCAAGTGGTGCCGTGGGTTTTCCACACCCTCGTTGCGCGCTCAGCCAATGCCATGGCAAGCCGATGCTCGCGAGCCACCAGCATTGATGCCGCCTCGTAGAATCGTCCCTGCAACTCTCGATTGGCGGAACCACCCAACTGGTCTGCCCGACCAAGCTGACGCGCGGCATCCGCGAGTCTCCCGCATTGGGCAAGCGCCTGAACTGTGAGGATACTGAGACCAATCGCTGCCGGGGTGTCAGCGGTTCCTGGGTACTTCCTTTCGACCTGGGCTAGATGGTCGAGGGCCTCTTGGGATCGATTTGTCTTCAGCAGTAGTCGGGCCCTCGTGAGTACCGTCTGGCGGAGAGCATAGTTCTTGGCAAGTTCCGAGTCTTGTGAGGCTGCGGACTCGAAGTGGGTAAGCACTTCCTCGCAACGTTCGAAGTCGCCTTTCCACAGATATGCCTCTGAAAGACTTTCAAGCGCGTACATTGACGTCAAGCGTGACGTCGAGGGGGAGGCTACGACATTCCGTAACAGTTCGATCGCCCGATCGTGTTCTCCCGTCATCCAGAGGACTTGACCTATGTTTGATTGGGCCTTGACCGCCTCATTCGTCAGGCCGTGCAAAAGGGCGGAGCGTTTCAGTGATTCCAAAGTTTCCAGCGCGTCTGCAAAGCGACACAGTGAGACAAGAATGGCCGAGCGGTTCTGCAGATTGCCGCAGTGGAGCCATGGATTGGGTGACTGCGCTAGTAGTGAATCTGCCCGATCGCAGTGACTCAAACCCTCACGCAAACGACCGTTGCGGCCTTCCATCACGGCCACACTCAAGTGGAGGAATATGAAGATGTACGGAGAGCCCGCCCTCGTAGCTGCCGCTCTTACTGCCGGCAACATCGCTGGTGCCACATCCACAGGGTCGCTGTCGATCATGTGCCTGAACAGGTAAACCTGCGCCCACGCAACGTCGTCCCAATGTTTGGCTTCCTGGGCGAGATGTAAGGCCTTCTGAAACTGACTCAGCGCCAATGTCATCGAGCCAGCAGATCGATTGGCCAGCCCGAGCACTAGTCGAGCGTGTGAGCGGTTGATGTTCGTTGCCTTTGAGTGGACATCGAGTGTCGAAAGGAGCGAGAGCGCGCGTTGACTTTCTCCGGTGTAGACCAAAGCATGAGCCAACGGGACGAGAGCCCGCGGTTCGAGCGTCATCGAGTTGGCGAGATAGGGTTCGGCAAGACGACGCAGTTCTCCAAACTCCCCCCGCCCCACCAACTTCATGGCTGTTTCGTGGCTGAAGCTCATAGTCGCACGCGATGAACAAGCACCAGTGATTCGCCAGGAAGCCACAAGTTCTACTTTGGTACCTGCGTGTGAGCAAGGGACAATTCCTGGCGCTGCACAGAAATCAGCCGCGGATCACACAGCGTTTAGCAGTTCTTGCAACGCCCGTGAAGAAGGGCTGATTTTGAAGATCTGATCGGCGACCCGGGTCGACTTAGACTATGGCGCTGGAGCGGACGAGATGACTAGACGGAAGACTATTGCCCGGCCGACGCGCCGCCAGTTCCTTGGGGGCGCCGGTGCCATAGGCGCCGCGATAGCCACCGCGGCGAATCAGGCCACGGGATTGGCCCAGGCTCAGGCGCCCTCTGCGCCCCCGGCTCCAGCCGGCGACACGTTGCTGACCAACGGCCGCATCCACACGCTCGACGGCACGAGCCGCGTCGTCCGCAGCGTCCTGATCCACAACAACCGCATCGCCGCCGTGGGCGACCGCCTCGACCGCCCGGCGGGCGCTCGCGTCATCGACCTCAAGGGCCGCACGGTGGTCCCCGGTCTCGTAGAGCCGCACGTCCACATCGTCAGCCTGGCCAACCGCCCGGGCTATCACACCATCCTCGAGAACACCGCCTCCCTCAAAGAGGTGCAGCAGGCGCTCGCCGCGCGCCGCAAGAGCGTGCCCGAGGGGCAGTGGATCACGTCGATGGGCGGCTGGCATCCGAATCAGTGGGCCGAGCATCGCCACCCCACCTTGAAGGAGCTCGACGAAGCGGTCCCCGATCGCCCGGTGCTCCTCTACGAGCGCTTCACCGGCCCCGCGGTCACGAACTCGATGGGCAAGAGGCTCTTCGACGCCATCGACGCCGCGGCGCCGGTGCACCCGGACGTGAAGAAGGTGGCGGTGTCCGACACCGGCGCCATTGCCGCGGCGGGCTTTGCCGGCGGCGGCCCCGCGGCGAGCGCGCTCTTCCATCTGCGCCGCATGCAGACGGAGGCGGACAAGCGTCGCAGCACGCTCGACGCGATGAACTACTCCACCGCGCTGGGGCTGACGGCGCACCTCGATCAGGTGCTCTTCCCCACCCCGGGCCCGCTGCACCCGAACCAGATCCTGTCGAACCTCGATCAGTACCGGATGTACGACTCGTGGATTCAGCTCCACCGCGAGGGGCTGGCCACCGTCCGCATGCAGATGAACTTCCTGCACAACCAGGCGGACCCGGCGCTGCCCGAGCTGCACGAGCGCCTGCGCAACTCGTTCCAGTTCTTCGGCGACGACATGCTGAAGACCGGATCGATCGGCGAGTGGGCCGCGCCGCTTGGCGCCGGTAAAGCATGGGCCGACGCGCAGCGCCTGGTGGCGCAGGCCGGCTGGCGCAACGAGAACAGCGTGCAGAACCTGGCGGGCCTGCAGCAGGTGGTCGAGGCCTATGAGGCCGTCAACAAAGAGTTCCCGATCGGCGACAAGCGCTGGGCGGTGCACCACATCCCCGAGGTCACGCCCGAACTCCTCACGCGCCTGAAGAACCTCGGCTGCGGCGTGCAGATGGCCGCTTTCCGCTGGGTCACGTCGTCGGATCCGAAAGTGGTAGCCGGGCCGCCGTTCCGCACCATCGTCGATCACGGCATCCAGGTGGGCATCCACGGCGACGGCGTGCACATCGCGCCGCTCAACCCGTGGTCGCACATCGCCTACGCGGTCACCGGCGTGGACTCCTTCGGCAACCAGGTGAACGCCGGCCAGCAGCTCACCCGCGCCGAGGCGCTGAAGATCTTCACGCACGGCAACAGCTGGTTCCTGCGCATGGAAGACAAGATCGGCACCCTCGAGACGGGCAAGCTGGCCGACCTGGTGGTGCTCGATCGCGACTACTTCACGGTGCCGGACAACCAGATCCGCAACCTTCGTTCGGTGCTGACGATCGTGGATGGCCGCATCGTGCACAACGACGGCGTCGCGTAGAACGGCTGATGGACGCCTTCGGCCCTAATCGGGCAGCCGGACCCGATACAGATTGCTCTGCGTCGAGCGTCTCCAGGACAGATGTGCCGACGCAGAAGCGGCCGGGAATACGTTGGCCTCCTCGATTACGGTCGCGCCGGGGTTCGCCGAGACGTTCTGCTCGTCGCGCAGCCCCTTGGGCCACAACGTCGCGAGTGGGACGTCCGAGCGGTACGGCAGCACCACAGTCTTCGAGGTGCCCAGTCCGAAATACTGCAAGCTGACGTACACGGACCTTCCGTCCGTGCTCCAGTTGAACGGGCAACCCTGAACCCGATTGGGTCCAGACCCGAGAAACACACAGTTCTCGCATGCCGTCATCGGCGCCCCACCGTGCAGCGACACGAGCTGCAACCCCAGTCTGCCGCCAACGGTCTTCTCGGGCACGACGACAGCCCATTGGCCGTCAGGTGAAACGGTGATCAGATTGCTGAACGGCTCCGGGCGCGCCCGTTCCACGCCCGACCCATCCTCGCGCATCCGATACAGATACCGTCGTTCGCCTGGCGTGCTGATGTAGATGATCTCGCCGGGACCGCCGAAGAACGCGCGGAATTCGTCGCCGCGGGTCAGCTGCTTTGCCGGTGTGTGGCGATCCAGATCGGCCACCCAGATACCATCGTCGCTCGCGTCGCCGGCGGACGTAAACACGACCCGTCGGCCGTCGGCGGAAATCGAGTAGCTGGCCATGACGCGTCCTGGCAGCGCGCGGTCCCTTACGCCGGTGGCGAGATTCAGCGACCACAACTCACCGCTCGCGTACCCGCGCGAACCGGTTCGCAGCAGATAGAACATCCGGTCGCCCGGTCGCAGCATGGTCGGCAGCATCGCGAATCCTTCGGAGGTCAGCTGCCGCTCGCCGCTCGCGTCTTTCAACCAGATGCTCGCCTGCTGGAGTCCCATGCTTGTGATCAGGTGCTTGCCATCGGGTGTGAGCGCGGTGCCCTCCTGTTCGGTTGGCCCAAACGTGATCTGTTGAGGCGTTCCGTTCGGAAATCGCTGGCGCCACACGTGGAAGGCGCCGCCGGCGTTCGAGGAGAAATACATCCATTGCCCGTCGCTCGACCATGTCGCAGTCGTGCATTGCCCGTCCAGCGGTCCGATCGGGCGGCCGGGGGACGATCCGTCGAACGGCACCAGTCGGCACGACATCCATTCACCTCCGTTCATCTCGACAACGAGCACCTGATTTCGATCCGGCGACGCTGCGGAGCGATGCGCCATGCCGCCGCCGAGCTGCGGGAAGTAGATCGGTCGTGAATCGGCGCGGTTCACCGTCGAGGTGACGATCCCCATGTGGATGCCGCCGCCCATAATCTCGGAATACAGAAGTCGCTGATCGCCGAGCCAGACCAGGCCGGAGGCATTTCGCAGGAACGGCTGCGGAGCGCCGCCACCTACGGGCACCTGCCATGAGTCCCATTTGAACCCGGGCATCACGGCAGAGTAGACAATGCGGGAGGCGTCCGGAGAAAACACCGGTTGCTCTTTTTGATATGGATCGCGCGTGAGCTGAACCGGCTCGCCGTCGGGCAGGGTCTTGACGTAGACCTGCACCGTCGTCTGCCCTCCCGCCGACGTCCCGAAGAATCCCCCCCGGATGAACGTGACCAGCCGACCATCCGGCGAGACCGCCGGGTGCACCGCCGAATCGTTGAAATCCGTCAGCTGCTGCGCGGGTTCCGCGGCGGCTGGAGGGCGCGTCGTCTGACGAAGAAGGACGAACGCCAGGCCGACGCCGGCCAGCGCGATGGATGCCGCCACGAGCCTGGCTCGCGCCCGACTCGCTCTGGTCGGCGGTCGCAGTTGCAGCAACGCCGAGTCCAGTTCGTGCTTGATCTCGGCGATCTCGCGCAGACGCTGTTCTGGATCCCGTTCGAGGCAGCGTTGGAGCAGGTGCCGAACGACCAGGGGCGTCATCTCCGGCAGCGGCGCCCAGTCCGCCGTCCGGCCGGTCAACATTTCGGAGAGCACGCATCCGAACGACCAGACGTCGGTCCGCCTGTCCACCGCCTGGCCACGAGCTTGTTCAGGGCTCATGTACGGTGCGGTGCCGAGAACCACACCCACCTCGCCACCGTCCTCGTCGAGGATCGCGAGGCCGAAATCGAGCACCTTGACGGTGCCGTCGCCGCGGACCTTGATGTTGGCAGGTTTGAGATCGCGGTGGATGATCCCCTTCCGATGCGCCGCGTCCAGCGCCTCGGCGATCTGGCGCGCAATGCCGAGCGCCTCGGGCAGCGGAATGGCGCCACTCCTGATCCGTTCGGCCAGCGTTGGCCCCTCGACGTACTCCAGAACCAGCCCGCGGTCGGAGCCGGCTTCAGCCACCCCGTATATCGCGGCGATATTGGGATGATTCAGCGCGGCCAGTAACCGCGCCTCTTGGCGCAGGCGGGCGAGCCGCTCAGCGTCGGATGCGAAATGGTGGGGCAAGACTTTGATGGCAACGTCGCGTTCGAGCGTTCCATCGCGCGCCCGGTAGACCTCGCCCATTCCACCGGCGCCGAGCAGTTCCTCGATGCGATACGACCCGATCGTCGAGCCAGGCTCGAGCGAGAGCGCGGGCTCGAACAGCGGCGTCTCGCCGAAGGCACCGGCCTCGTGATGCGCGGCAATCAGCGCCTCGACCTCGGTGCGTAACGCCGCGTCGTCGCCGCAGGCATCGGCGACAAAGACCTCACGCCGCGCGGTATCGCGCGCGAGCGCCGCGTGGAAGATCTCGGTGACGTGCTGCCAGCGGTCAGGTTCCACGTCGAGAGCCCGAGTCTGTCAGGCGGGCGAACAGCCACGCGCGCGCGACCTGCCACTCCCGTTCGACGGTAGCCACCGACAGGCCGAGGACGTGACCCATCTCTTCGAGCGTGAGCCCGCCGAAGAACTTCAGTTCGGCGACCTGACCTTTGCGTGCGTCGAAGGATGCCAGCTCCGTCAGGGCCGCGTCGACGTCGAGCACGTCGACGTAACCAGGCTGCTGCTCCGCCAGCGATTCGTCGAGCGTCACGCGGGCCCACTGGCCGGACCGCTTCGCCGTCTTGCGCGCACGGGCACGGTCCACCAGGATGCGGCGCATGATCTGTGACGCGACGCCGAAGAACTGCGCGCGATTCTGCCACGCAGTCGACTTTTGATCGACCAGGCGGAGATAGGCTTCGTGCACGAGGGCCGTGGGCTGCAGCGTGTGTCCGGCCCGTTCACGTCGCAGGTACGCTGCCGCCCGCCGCCGAAGCTCCTGATGGACCACTTCCATCAGGCGGTCTCGCGCGTCGACGTGGCCCTCACTCCAAGCCTGGAGCAGCACGCTCACGTCCGCTGCGTCGTCGACCCCGTTCACAGCAGGCTCCGCGCGTATTGTGGCGCGCTCGCCCATCGTGAGCAAGTGTCCCTGGATTTCTCGCGTCACTCGATAGGGGGCGCCGATTGATGAGCTCCAAGCGAATTGGGAGGGGAAGATGCGATCCAAGACTCTCGTGAGACTGAACCAGCTGCGTCCGATCGTGGTCGCAATGGCGGCGGCACTCGTGGGTATTCCGCACAGCGCTCGTGCCGATGTGGTGACCGATTGGAACACGATCGCCGTCAACACCGTGTCGGCCGACCGGGTCGTGAATCGTCAGAGCCGTGACATGGCCATGATGCACGCAGCAATGTTCGATGCCATGAACGCGATCCGCCCGTTCTACACGCCGGCCTTGGTACGGATCAGGGCACGAGGCTACGCCTCGCGCGAAGCCGCCGCGGCCCAGGCCGCTCACGACGTACTGGTTACGCTGTTTCCCGCCCAGCAGGTCGACCTCGACGCCGACCTCGCCGCGTCGTTGGCGCAGATCCCGAACAACGACCACCATGGCCATCGGCCGAAGTACTGGGGGATTAGAGCGGGACAGGTCGCGGCTGCCGCTGTGCTCGCAACGCGCGAGAACGACCACGCGTTCGACAGCATCCCGTTCACGCCATCAGCCGGGCCTGGCGAGTACGCGTTCACGCCAGGCTGCAGCGCGAACAATATCTCGGTGCCGGGCTGGGGCGACGTCACGCCGTTTACCGCCCCGGATCCCGACTACTTTCCAACGGCGGCCCGTCCGGCCCTCAGCGACCCCGAGTGGCTGGCGTCGCTCGCAGAGGTCCGCGCGTATGGTGCCGCGGATTCGACCGTGCGCACCGCCGGCCAGCTGGAGACCGGCATCTTCTATCTCGAGCCGTCACTCACGAGCATGAATCGCCTGGCGCGCCAGCTGGTAGCGCAGGAGCCGATCGAGACCAACCGCGCGGCCGCCTCAAAGCAGCTCCTGGCCCACGCGCGCCTGTTCGCGGCGCTCAACATCGCACAGGCCGACACCTACATCCGAACCTGGCTCGTCAAGTATCGCGAACACTTCTGGCGTCCGTACACCGCGATCAACTTCATCTACCCGGGAACGAACTGGACGCCGGCGCGCCAGACACCGTGCCACCCTGAGTTCTACGCCGCGCACGGCACGCTCACCCCGGCCGGCATCTCCGCGATTCAGAACTACCTCGGTAGCGATGCCGTCGACGTGACAGTCTCTAGTACGACCCTTCCCAACGCCACGCGGCACTACGCCAGCTTGAATCAGATCATCGAGGACGTGAACGCCGCACGTATCTACACCGGCTTTCACTATCGGTCGACCCTGGTTCGCAGCAACACCCTCGGGATCGCCGTGGCCACCTGGGTCAACGAACACATGATGATTGCGCTCGACCAGCGAACCGTCGAGGCCGACGAGGAGGACAGCGACGGCAACTATGTCGGCCTCCCGGTCCTGGAGCGCTACGACCTGGATCGCCTCGACGAGGAGGGATAGGAGCGGCCGAGCCCGACGCGACCAAAACTCACACTAAGGTGACGTCCGCCGATCGGGCCGCAGAGACGAGAACAACCCGAGCGCGTAGAGCGCGAGTCCGGTCACGAACAGGGGCAGATCGGACGGCCCGGTCAGCAGGTTACCGAGGCGGAAGACCCCCGACATCGACATCAGCGGCAGCTGTCCGGTCGCGATCGAGACACCAAGGGCGGCCGCGGCCAACGCCAACAGCACCGCCGTCGCCCATTCCGCTCGCGAGGGCCCCGCCCGGCGCATCCCCTGCGCCTCGGGTGCGGGCGTCGATCGCCGGCGCTCGAGTTGCTCGACCCGGGTCAGCACATCCGATGTCAGGTCGCGCGGGAGCGCTGGCGCCGGCAGCGCACGTAAGCGGTCGTGCAGAGTCATCGTTGTATCTCCTGAACCGAGTCCTCGACCTCGAGCCGTTCATGCAGGTGGCGCCGCGCGCGAAAGAGCAGCGTCTTGACGGTTCCCGTCGTCACTCCCAGCGCTTCCGCCACGTCGCGCACCGGCATCTCCTCCCGGTAATAGAGGATGACGGCCGTGCGCTCGCCGGATGGCAGCGTCGCCACCGCCTGCCACAGGTGTCGATCGCGCTCGCTGGCGATCAGGCCGCTCAGCACGACCGCGTCGGTGAGTGGCTCTGGCGCGACGTCGAGCCCGGTCCCCTCACGTCTCGTCGTCCGCGAATGCCGGTGCAGCCAGTTCTGGGACAGCCGGACGGCGATGGCCGCGAGCCACGGGTAGAAGGGCCGGTTCTCGTCGTACTGATCGAGGTGTGCGTAGGCACGAACGAACGTGTCCTGCGTCACCTCTTCGGCAGCCGCCGGATTGCGCACCATCATCAGGACCAGGCCAAACAGCCGGCCCTGGTGACGCTGCACCAGATGTACGAGCGCCTCACGATCGCCGCCGCGGATGGCGCGGACGGCGTCGCGATCCGAAGTGCTCACGCGCGTGATTGATCGCGATCGTCAACGAGGCCCAGCCCCATCGACGCATACAGGAACTTGCGCCCGCCATAGAACAGCGGAGCCAATCCGATCAGGACGAAGGGCGCGAACAGCACGCCGAGCGCGCAACAGGCGAGACCCTTCACCGCCAGGTCGGCCGCATCACGCCGCTCGTCATCCGAACGGGGCGCCGCACGCAGGTACGCCCGCGTCGTCGGATAGCCGAACCGCTTGGCCCGGCGCGAGAACATGGCCACGAACAGCGCTAATCCCAGCAGCGGGAAGACCACGACTCCGAAGACGATGCCAAGGATGAACAATTCGGGGACGCCGATAGCAGACATTTCGCCTCCAAACCTTCCCGCGGAAACGCGGCGGTCTGGGAGGTATACAACGGCGGCGGCGCGGCGGTTGACTGCTCGAAACTGCACCGGCACCTCGCTTGCAACTCGGGGCGCCGTGCGCGCGCACTCCATCGTTCAGATTCGGCGCCTTCGGGGCAGATCAGTCGAAATTGCCGGCCAATCACGCCGACGACGGTCGGATGGGGTTCGGAAAACCGGGGGCACGCGGCTTGGTAGTTTGCACAATCCACAGGAACGCTCGTCCACCGACGGGCAGCTACCCGGGCGCCTGCCTGACGCTCGCCGGTGCTGGGATCACACCAGTCACGACTTGGCGGTTGCCGCCCGTCTGCACGCGCGAGTCGACGCAGTGTCGGCCGAACTCCGAACGCTGCAATCGCTCCCGCTGCAGCCCCAGGCCCAAACGATAGTGGCCATCTCGAAGACCGATCTCGAGTGCGCCGCCACGCGGCTGGACGCGCGGCCCGACAGTCTCGAACTGGAGTATCTGGAGCGCTGGATCGAGATGGTCGAGTGCCATCTGCGAATCGTGCCCACCGGCGGAGCCTAATCACACCGAGCCGGACGCACGGCCCCCGCCGCTGACCCGCGGTGGCAGTAAGCTGCGGTGATGCACCGCGACACGCAGATTCTCGAGGCCGGCTACCCTCGGCCCTCCACGCCCGGGGCGTTCGTGCCGCCGGTGCAGTTTGCGTCCACCTTCACGGCGCCGGGCGATCCCGCCGAGCACGCCTACACCTATGGGCGCGTGCACAACCCCACCTGGGTGGCGTGGGAGGCCGCGCTCGGCGTGCTGGACGGCGGCGAGGCTGTGGCCTTTGCCTCGGGCATGGCGGCCACGGCGGCGCTCTTCGGCGTCACCCTCAAGCCCGGCGACGTCGTGGTGATGCCCGACGACTCCTATTACCTGGCGCGCGTGGTGGCCTCGACGTGGCTGGCGACCATTGGCGTCACAGCGCGATTCGCGCCGACGGCGCACGACGGGCAGCGTGAGGCGCTCGACGGTGCAACGCTGCTGTGGATCGAAACGCCGTCGAACCCGCGGCTCGACGTGTGCGACATCGAGCGGCTGGCTCGAGCCGCGCACGAGCGCGGCGTGCTCGTCGCCGTGGACAACACCACCGCCACCGGCTACCTGCAGCAGCCGCTGGCGCTCGGCGCGGATTACGTGGTGGCGTCCGACACGAAAGCGCTCACCGGGCACAGCGACCTCGTGCTCGGGCACGTCACCGCCGCGACGGCGGAACGCGCCGCGGCGCTTCGCACGTGGCGCACGCAGCAGGGCGCCATCCCCGGCCCGATGGAAACGTGGCTGGCACACCGCTCGGTGGCAACGCTCCCGCTGCGGCTCTCCCGCCAGTGCGCCTCGGCGATGGAGATCGCGTGGCTGCTGAGCACCAGCGACGCCGTCGACGCGGTGCTGTACCCGGGGCTGCGGAGCCACCCGGCGCACGCGATCGCGGCACGCCAGATGCGCGCCTTCGGCCCGATCGTCAGCTTCGACCTTGGCACGCGCGCGCGGGCCGAAGCGTTTCTCGGTGCCCTCACCGTGGTGCGCGAGGCCACGAGTTTTGGCGGCATTCACTCCACCGCCGAGCGGCGGGCCCGCTGGGGCGGCGACGCCATCGGCGAAGGGTTCATCCGCTTCAGCGCCGGATGCGAATCGGTGGAGGATCTGCTCGCGGACGTCCAGCGCGGGTTGCGGGCGCTTTAGAGCCTGCAATCATCGCCGGGGATTGAGCATCCCCTGCCAGTCGAAAATCAGCGAGAGCG